>Ga0315282_10017495_pt1 | contig 10348 bp, 8 predicted proteins | sample YL17G07_20_MG_FD_203693 | JGI IMG/M metagenome (GOLD analysis project Ga0315282, IMG submission 203693) | Sediment microbial communities from Yellowstone Lake, YNP, Wyoming, USA - YL17G07_20 | ecosystem: Environmental > Aquatic > Freshwater > Lake > Sediment | place: USA: Wyoming | collected... | reverse complement strand
GAAATCTGGAGGTTCAGGACCGACGGCAACATAATAAACAAGCTGGAATGGCAGATAGTCGATGACGTGATATACTTCGGCAGCGACGATTACAATATTTATGGAGTCCGAGTGGAAGACGGCAAAGAGGTATGGAGGTTCAAAACCGGAAGTTTCGTTAATACCAACATGCTGATTCATGATGGTGTGATGTACATTATCTCAGCGGATACCCATTTCTATGCGATTGATATCGCGAAATGCAAAGAGAAGTGGAGGTTTACGACGGGGAGTGACGATTCAGGAAGTCCTCCTGCCATAATAGGCAACATGGTAATTTTCGGTTCTGCGGACACGAATCTCTACTGTCTGGACAAGGATACGGGAAAGGAGATATGGCGTTTCCGCACGCACGGCGGCGTATGGTCCACCCCCGTAATCGAGGAAGGACGCATATACTTCGGCTCATACGACTGCCACCTATACTGCCTCAGCCTCGATGGGAAACTCATATGGAAATTCAGAACCTCCTCATCAACCCAAAACCATTTCGACCTGGAGGAGCGCAAGGTGTTCGAATTCAACCCCCCGAAAGTCGAAGAGACGAAAGAAGAGGGCAAGGACAGATATGAGGTCAGGACTGAAGTTATAGTCGACGACGCGTACAGGGCGAGGAGCGAATACGTGTTCAGGAGCGAGTACCAGACGGACAGCGAGTACAAGTGATTATGGCTTCGCGTTCTTCCACAGAAACCTGAAATATTTCCTGTAATCGTTTGCCACTTTCTTGTTATTCACCATGAAAACTATTTGATCATCCCACAAGACCTGAGCTACATAATCCCCGAATATCCAGATAATCATCGGGCTGGAGAATTCCTTTGGCAGGTAGCGGACTTTAAGTTTTTTGAGCTTGCTGAAGGGCGTCCCTCTCGTTTCTTCTATGGCTAAATGATGCCTGGTTATCCCGGCTTCGACCCTTATTCTCTCGAAATCGGGGAAGTACTTGGAATGGGTGAAGGGCAACCAGCCGTTTGCTCCTATCAGATAGACGTCTTTGCCCGTCCTCAGCACATCCTCGCACATTTCAACTATTCCGTCATAGCCTCTCAAAGCATATGTATCGCGGTTCCAAAGGATGTCAAAATATTTTTTGAGGCTGTCTGCAATTTCCTTGCTTTCTATTAGGAATGCTATCGGATTCTTTTCGGTCCACATGTAGAGTATCGTTCTATCTCCGTATATGTTGAAATTTACGTTAGTAATAATCTGTTCGGAGAGATACTTCACTTGAGTAATTGGATTTTTCTCTCTGTCTCTTCCAATGGTATCCCGAGCCATTTCGCTTATTATCATGTTGGCTTTTACTCCCATTTTTGCCCTTCTGTTATGAAAACTGTTGAAAAATCTTCTTGCTGAATCCGGCAAACGGGCTGCGACTAAAATGTAAGCTTCGCTTCCTTTCTTCATTCCCCTTAATGCATATTCGAATGCCGATTTGAGTCCTTTTTCGCCCTCGAAAATCTCGGCAGTCTGTTTTATTTCGGACTTGTGTATCCGCGCCTTAAGCGCCGGCAATATGGACTTCAGTTTGTCTTCCCTTTCTGTCATTACTTCAAGGAATTTTTCGGGGTCAGTTGCTCTGAAATGCCTTTTTCCGGCCTTTATTATATAACTGGCGAGGCCCATCTCTACCAGCCTTCTTATCACTTCGTAGGTCGTGCTCCTGTGAAGCTTGGTTTTTTTAACTATTACACCGGCCTTTGTCAGGCCCGTTTCGATGAGCGTGAGATAAACTCTCGCCTCATTTTCCGTAAGTCCAAGCTCTTCCAGTACTGCTTTCTCCTGAAGTTCTTCCATGATTGTTATTATACTTTAGTTTTATAAATTGTAGTCCTGTTTAGGACTACACTTCTTTATATGATGTGTAACGAATGAATAACCACTTAAAAGTAAAAAATAATATGGTGGTTTGATGATTGATTTGCCCGGGCAGCAGACTGCGGCGGAAGTGAAGAATCCGGTAGCGATAGTTGAAGATGCAAGCAGCAAGGTGCAGCAGGAAAAGCATCCGGATATGACGCCGAAGTTCAAAATTTCCGCAGACGCCAGCATTTTCATAGGCACTAAAGGCGGTGTAAACCCTGTCGCGAACGCAGGGTTAAGCTACGGAAACGCTTTCAGGCTCGCAACCCAGTTTGATTCTGGCTACCTAGGCGACCTCGCGGAAAGGAGGGATATGCGAAAAATGTTCCTGGAAACCCACGGCTACCTTTTTCCGGTTCCAAATTTGCCTGTAGGCGTAACCGGAGAATTTTACAACTTCACGCATGAGCGTGATGTCTCCAGGGCTGGCGTTGCAGCCGGTCCGTTAAAATACAGAGGCGCCGAGATGTCTGCAGATTTCATGGTTTCCCTGCCGAACAGCGAAGAGGCAGACAAAAAATTCGGGGATGGGGAATTATGGACGAGAGGCAAAGTAAGTTTAGATAAAAATACATCCTTTTACGGGACTGCAAAGCATTTCTTCAGAAACGGAAATAATGATACGACATTCGGAAAGATAGGCGTGCAGCGCAGGTTCGGGAAGGACGGCAAAAACTACCTGAACGTGGAATACAGGGACTGGCCGACAGCCAGGGTGGGGCCGTACCACGGGGAAAGGCACAGATCTGTGTACGTGGGATTCGGGAGGAGAATTATCTAACTATTTCCCGAACAAAATCTCCACGACGTCACCATTTTTCACTTCGTGCTCCGCTCCAAGTTTCCGCTTGGTTTCCGAATCTATTCCGCCTATGAACTTCTCCGCCATCTCTGTGTGCACTTTCGCCGCGAACTCCTTCAGCTTCGTCCCCTTTGGCACGAGCAGCGCGTCGGGAAGGACATTTCCTTTTTTGTCGCTCATCCTGTTGGCGTTGGCGACAGGATAAACGACGATATAATTCAGCAACTCGAACACCGCCCTGTCAAGGCATTCCTGCACGCCCGTCGAGCCTTGCTTTTCAAGAATATTTTTCTTTATGAATTCGAGCGCATATTTTTGTTTGTCGTTGAGTTTTTCCGGCTGGACGATTTCGAATTTCGCTTCTCCCGGCATGTATTTTATGAGGTCGTGCTTGTCCGCTTCTTTCAGGGCGAGCTCGCTTTCCGCAGAGCATGGAATTATCGTGTAGTCCGGGAATTCTTCTCTCAGTCTTTCCACGTTCTTTTCAGCGCCGGGGACGTCAATCTTGTTCGCTGCTATTATCATCCGCTTCGAAATTCTGCGGAGTTCAAATGCGAATCTGCACAGCTCGCTGTCGGACCATTTTACGCGTGAACTGGCAGGCAATCCCGTTTTTTCCAGCGCCTTCTTTATCTGTTCTTCAGTTATCTTTAGCCCTGAAAACTGGATGACCAGCGATGTTATAAGGTCCTTCTTGTTCATTTCGACTTCTTTCACGAACTTGTCCCAGTTCTTTTTCATCAGGCTGTAAAACCAGTATCCTATCTCCTCTTCGAGGAAACGAACATCATTCGCCGGGTCATATGTGCCTGGAACGACAGACTCGCCGTTTTCGTTCGTCGAGCCGGACGCATCGATGATGTGAATAAAAGCGTCTGCCTGCCTCAGGTCGTCGAGGAATTTGAGACCGAGACCCTTTCCAAGATGCGCTCCGGGAACAAGGCCGGCGACGTCAAGAAGCTCGACGGGCACGAATCTCACGCCCTCCCTGCAATATCCCATGTTCGGTTTGCATTTGGCTCCTGTTCTCCTTTCAGGGCAATCCGCTTTCACGAAACCTATTGCATGATTGGGTTCAATTGTAGTGAATATCCTGTTGGATATCTCGACTTCCGCGAGCGTCAATGCTTTAAATAGGGTACTCTTACCCGTATTCGTCTTTCCTATCAAGCCGATGATCATGTCATCAGTTGAATAATCGGATTCAGGCTTAAAATTGTTTTGAAAAAAGAAGTTATCTTACCTTTCCCTCTATTCCTTTGTCTATCCCTATTTCCCCTTCCTTCGTCTTAAGTGGTTTGTCCTTGTAATAAATCTTTCCGTTCCTGCTCGTGATTTCGAGTTTCAGGAAATCCTTGAGCGTTATCTCAGCGGCAGGAGTTTTCTCGACGTCCTCGACGAATACGCTTGTTCCTTCCTTCCCTTCGGATGTCAGGATTCCTATCCCATCCTTTCCTTCGACTGCAAGCAGCATTCCCTCTGATTCGATGCCCTTGAACTTCGCTTTCTTCAGGTTGCAGAGCACAATTAATTTCTTGCCTTTGAGCTCCCTTTTATCGTATATCCCTTTAAGGCCAGCGACTAACGTTCTCTTCTCGGTTCCAAGATTTACGCGGAGAACGTAAAGCTTGTCAGACCCTTTGAGCTCCTCGATATTTTCCACTTTCGCGACCCTAAGGTCGAGAGAAGCAAAAGGTTCGGAGAACTCGATTTTCTCGATTTTCCTGAAAATTATCTCCGATTTTCCTATCTTGTGATTTTCAATTATCTTATCGATGTCTTTCCATTCCAGTTTTTCAAGATTAAGCTGTTTCTCCATTTTTTCTGAAAACAGAGGAAGCACCGGCTTCAGGCATATGGCAAGGTTCTTGACCATGTTCGCAGAGAGCGCGAGGACTTCTTCCATTCGCTTTTTATCAGTTTTCGCAAGCTTCCATGGCTCATTGTCCTGGAAATAGCGGTTCCCCACGTTGCTCAATTCGACGATATTTTTCATCACTTCGCGGAAAGCGAATTCCTCGTATTTCTTGCCGGTTTTCCTGAGTATGTCATTCATCCGTTCGATAGCCATCATGTCGCTGTTTTTCGTGCCGATTTTTCCTATTTTGCCATCGGCATATTTTTCGATGAAGCTCAGCGTACGATAGCAGAAATTCGCTATGTTCCCTATCAGTTCATTGTTTATCCTGCTCATGAAATCCTTGAAATCCAGGTCTATGTCGCTCGTTGTGTGAGTCAAATTGCTTGCGTAGTAATAGCGCAGTAATTCAGGATTTAGCGAGTCGAGATATTGCCTGGCTGTTATGAAAGTCCCGCGGGATTTCGACATCTTCTCTCCGTTGACTGTGAGAAATCCATGGACCACCACATTATCTGGCGTTTTAAATCCTGAGCCCATGAGCACGGCAGGCCAGAAGATGAGATGGAAATAGGCGATGTCCTTTCCTATGAAATGGACGATTCGCGAGCTCTTGGATTTCCAGTAATCCATTGTTGTGCACCGCTTATTCTTGCAGTAATTCTCAGTCGATGCGATATATCCTATCGGCGCGTCAAGCCATACGTAAAAATACTTGTCTTCCTCTTCAGGAATCTTGAAACCGAAATACGGACTGTCGCGTGAGATACACCAGTCTTCCAGACCCTTTTCTATCCATGAGAGGACATAATTCTTTATGTCCTTCTGCAGGTTTTCGTTCGAGGTCAGCCAGTACTTAAGGCGGTCGGAGAAGGCGCTGAGCCTGAAAAAGTAATGGTCCGAATCTTTCAGAACAGGCCTGTCATTGCTTATTGTGCAGTACGGATTTTTCAGGTCCGTGGGTTTGTAGATCGAGCCGCACACTTCGCACACGTCGCCGTACTGGTCTTCTGCCCCGCATTTAGGGCACGTTCCTTTCACGAACCTGTCCGGAAGGAAGCGTTTACAGGTTTCGCAGTAAAGCTGTTTCAGGTTTTTCTTGTAGATGTAGCCGTTGTTCTTCAGGCTCTTGAATATCATCCTCGTGTACGTCTCGTTTTCTTTCGAATGCGTTGTGTAGTAGCTGTCGAAATGGACCAGAAAATCGGAAAAATCTTTCCTGTGTTTATCATACCAGATTTTTATGAACTCTTCTGGCTGCATGCCTGCTTTCATGGCTGAAATCTCGATGGGCGTGCCGTGCGTGTCGTCAGCGCAGCAGTATATCGCGTCAATACCCGCCAGCTTAAGGAATCTGGTGTATATGTCCGTCTGTATGTATTCCACCATGTGGCCCAGATGGACCGGACCATTCGCGTATATCAGCGCGGCTGTTATGAGCGTTCTATCAGCCATAACAATTAGTTTCGTTTTATTTTATAAATAATTAGCAGCATCACCATTCGCTTTGGAAACCAGTTTTGCAAATAACAAGCCAAACATTGCAAAAGGATAAATAACTGATTAATTTATATAAAACTGGTTGGAAAATGACAGGGCATCTTGAGAAAATTATAAACGAGGCGAAAAAAGCGAAGATGTGGATAATCGATGAGAGAGAACAGATACGGATATTATCCCATTACGATGCGGACGGCATATGCTCTGCATCCATAATGTTAAAAACGCTGGTCCGCCTCGGAAAGGATGTCCATCTCACGCTTGTCAAGCAGCTCAACAAAAAAATTCTCGAATCCCTTTATTCTGAAAAGAGAAGCCTTATAATATTCCTTGACATGGGTTCAGGACAAATAGAAGGCATAAAAAAACATCTCGGTTCTTCAAAGGTGATAATATGCGACCATCACCAGCCCGGCGGGGAAGCGGATGAAAACATAATACACATAAACTCCACGTTGGCTGGCATAGACAGCGTTGCAGGATCCGGCGTGACTTATCTGCTTTCGAAGAAGATAGATCCGAAAAACTCCGACCTGAGCCACCTTGCCGTCGTAGGAGCGATTGGCGATTCGCAGGTGGACGCGGTCGGCTTCGACTGGGGGCTGGGCGGGCTGAACAAGGAGATACTAAAGGATGCGGAGGCGAACGGCAAGATACTAGTTTCGAAAGGATTACGCCTCTGGGGCCGGTACACCCGCCCGTTGCATAAGGCGCTTGCCTATTCAATAGAGCCGTATATCCCAGGCATAACCGGCTCTGAATCCGCCAGCATACAGTTCCTGCACGACATAGGCATACCGGCAAAGTCAGGCGAAGAATGGAGGACCATCGCCGACCTGACGCCTGAAGAACAGAAAATCCTCGCTGGTGGCATAATAAAGGAAAGGGTGATGGCGAATCATGAAAATCCCGAATACATTTTCGGCGACGTTTACGAGCTCACGGATAACGAAAACGAATTCCGCGACGCTAACGAGTTCGCGACCATGCTAAACGCCTGCGGAAAAATGGACCGTGCCAATCTTGGCGTTATGCTTTGTTTAAACGTCAGGAGCGCTTTTGCAAAGTCGAGAAGCATATTTGAAAATTACAGGAGAGAGATAGGCAGGGGCGTTAACTGGATAGAAGCCAACATCAAAAACCCGGAATTCATAAAGGAGATGAACGGGATCTACGTGCTCGCTGGTTCGAACATTTCCGAGCACATGATTTCGAACGTCATATCCATAATGAACCATTCCGGGCTTTTCCCGGAAAAGCCAGTTTTTGGCCTAGCCGACTCTGAAGACGGGATAAAAATATCTGCCAGGGCAAGCGATCCGCTGGTCGCGAAAGGAATCAAGCTAAACGAAATAATGAGCGAAATCTCTGAAAAACTCGGAGGCGAAGGCGGCGGTCATATGGCAGCAGCGGCAGGCATTATACCGAAGGAAAGGCAGGGGGAATTTATAAATATGACTGAACTAATACTTACAAACATCGTCGGAGGAAAACATGGGAATGAAGAACAAGCCCAGAATGAAGGAAGAAGCGGTGCCTGAAGAGAAGAAAAGCGCCAAACTGGAGCAGGAAGCCATGCCGGAGCAGGTGGAAGAGAAAATCGTCCTCAAGAAATGGAAGGGAAAGGACTGGTTCAATATACTTGCTCCCAGAGAATTCGGAGCGAAGCTTCTCGGCCAGACGCCTGCGACAGATCCGAAAACGCTTATCGGTAGGACAATGGAAGTCGGCGTTCCGGTAATAACCGGTGATAATTCAAAACATTACATGAAGCTCTTCGTGAAAATAATGAAAATCGAGGGCAAAACCTGCCTCACCGCTTTTGACGGTCTTGAATGCACTAGGGACCATCTGCTTCGGATGGTCAGGAAAAGGAACCAGAAAGTCGAGACAGTCGTCGACATCATGACGAAGGATGGATGGGTTCTCAGGGTAAAGCCCTGGACGATCCTTAACGGAAAGCCCGTTTCGACCATAGAGACGAAAATAAGGCATCTTGCAACAGATTTCTTCAACGATTTTGCAAAGAAAAGCGACATGAACGAAATTATAAGGAAAATACTCACGACCGAGATACAGATGATGCTCAAGAAGTCCGGAAGCAAGGTATATCCGGTAAGATTCTCTGAAATCGCAAGAATAAAGGTTCTCAGATCACCTGAATTCCATGCAGCATCGCCAAGACCCGAGGAGAAAGCAGAAGAAACGAAAGAGACAAAGACGGAAGTCATAGAAGAAAAAGCAGAAGTCAGGCAAGAAGAGGTACCGAAGGGAAAGAAAAAGCCCGAAAAGACGGAAAGCAAGAAAAAGCAGGAAACTGAATAAATAATATGCGAAATCATATTCTCAGAAAAGGCGTAGTCCTGATTGACAAGTCCAGCGGCATGACGAGCTTCGACGTTGTCGAAAGGGCATGCAGGATTCTCGGATGCGAAAGAGGCGGCCATGCAGGCACGCTGGACCCGAACGTCACCGGATTGATGCTGATCGCCCTCGAAGAGGCGAGGAAAGCGATGCCGCTGCTCATGGGCATGGACAAGGAATATGAGGGGACGATGACACTTCATGGCGACGTTGCAAGGGAAAACCTGGAAAAAACGTTCGTAAAATTCACGGGCGAAATCATCCAGAAGCCGCCAGTTCGTTCAAGGGTCGCGCGCGTCGAAAGAAAACGAAAGATACATTTGCTCAGAATCCTTAAAATCGAAGGAAGGGAAATCACGTTCGAAGTAAGATGCGAGGCAGGAACGTACATCAGGAAGCTTGTCCACGACATGGGCCAAGACATCGGCTGCGGAGCACACATGTCTGAACTCAGAAGGACATGTATAGGGCCGTTCTCTATCGAGGAAGCCGTCCCTCTTTCCAAACTTTCAGAAAAGAGTGTCATTCCGCTGGAAAAAATACTCGAGAGGATTGGGGTCAAAAAAATAACAGTCAGGGATGAGGCCGTCCAGAAAATCATGAACGGCAGCCCTGTTTTTTCCGATTTCATAAAAAGCCAAGAGAAGGCCGAAGACAATGAACTCGTCGGGATTTTCGACGAGAAGGGTTCGATAATGGCGATAGGAAAGAAGTCCGGAGATAAGATAAAAACAGAAAGGGTTTTCCTGGATTAGACGCGCCTAACAAATAAAAAGAAGATAAATTATTGTATATTATCTGCCTCGGTAGCTCAGTGGTAATTTCGAAAGAAGCAGGTTTCACCTGCTTCAATCGCTACAGAGCGTTCGCTTGGTAAGCGAAAGGTCGCGTGTTCAATCCTCGCCCGGGGCTTTCAAATATTAAGCATAACAACCAATATAATAACATAAGGTGATTCGTATTCCTTGCGGAAGGAAAAGGAAAAGATCTAAAATAAAGAAGCACAAGCTGAAGAAGAGAAGAAAGAAGATGCGGCACAGGAAGAAGTAACGAAAATAATCACTACTTCTGGAAAGTAAAACATATTTAAATGCAGGAATAAAGATTTACGCATGGCGTACCGGTGTAATGTTGCGCTTACGATACCTGCAGCAAGATTCCCCAAATTTTACAGGTCGCCATTTGATTACAGAACTCCAGTGGCTGTTGAAAGGGCGCCTTTAATCAATGCTGACATAACTTCTCAGGTTTCGTATCTCAGATGGATAGCAAATGAAGGAGATGTGGTTGATGGACACCGGGAACATATAGCGGAAGTCGTTGATCTTTTTTCGAATCTGCCTTTTGACGTCTCATGCGTGAAATGTGGGAACGACGTAGCTTCAAGAATAATCTTAAGTTACCAGAAAACTCATGAAGGATACATTGACGTTTCTTATTCTAATTTCCCCTTTTACTGTCCCAGATGCAGCGTCCATGTTGGCGGGAGAAAACTGGAGCTCCCCATAAATTTTGATACGCCCCTTGCCAGAATGCCAAACACCCGCATTGGAAGAAGAGAGTTACTGAGGGATTTGAAGAGAATGCTGTACTTTGGCTTCGAGGACGGGCCGCACGAATTTTTGGACACCCAAGATATTGCGAAGAGGGCAAGGGATTCTGGCGTGGCAAAAATGGATATAGATAACAGGAGAGCAAAAGAAATCGTTAACATTATGCATTATCTCAGAAAAACAACCAGACAAAGAAGAATACACAGAGAGCCTGATTTGTTTGATATCCAACCCACGTTCACGCCTGCGTCAGAATACAAAGAAAGGAGCATATTCACGGTTACCAGAAGAGGAGCCAATCATGATGCAAGAACACCGCTTCTTGACGTTAAGATTTTAAATCCATGAAGACAAACTTTATTAAAT
>Ga0315282_10017494_pt1 | contig 10348 bp, 10 predicted proteins | sample YL17G07_20_MG_FD_203693 | JGI IMG/M metagenome (GOLD analysis project Ga0315282, IMG submission 203693) | Sediment microbial communities from Yellowstone Lake, YNP, Wyoming, USA - YL17G07_20 | ecosystem: Environmental > Aquatic > Freshwater > Lake > Sediment | place: USA: Wyoming | collected... | reverse complement strand
GCGTTGAAGCGGGCATGGATTCATGGAAATCCGCCGCCAAAACCAGTTGACATTCGTCTCAAATGATGCTCGACTGAGCGGGAGACAGGAAGAATCAGCCAGTTTTATTTACCTGCGGGAGTACTGTTTCAATAAATAATCTTAAATACGAGGATTGCCATAGAATAGTTTGGCGGGGATGGAAACTCGCAGAGGAGGCCGAACCGAAGCCCAAGGGCAACGGGGGGCCGTGTAAAAACCCGGGCGAGAAACCGGGGAAGGATGCGGATAACCTCTGGGAAGTTCGGAGGAAAGGCATCGACTGCGGGTAAAAGACCCTAACATGAAAAGACGCCGAGTGAGCGAAGTGGTCGAGATTCGCCAGCTCGTTGGGATAGTAGGGGAAGGGTCGAAATCCCCGCCATTTTTGTTTTATAATTCAACGAGTTCGTAGATTTTTATGCGTATTTCACAAAGAAATAAAAATAAAAAATCAAATTGTTTACACGTCCGCGGTTACTTTCCGCCTTTCAAACCGAGCGACCCAACTAGAGCCAGCACTCCACCGACTATGGCAATGTAAACTCCGTATCCAGCACCCGCGCTTACGCCTAAACCGCCTAGACCACCGATTCCACCCAAGACTGAAGTAATCCTTGCAAATGTGTATATTCCTCCGACAAGGGCGAGTATTCCCCCGATTGGCAGTAAGTAGCCCATAACCTTTTGGTTTATCAAGAGCCCAATCCCGCCAATCAACCCGAGAATACCACCAATCAACACTAGGCCGCCCATTGCCAGCCCTTCACCGCCAGCTTGTAAGGCGTCGATCCCAGAAGCGCTAGCGCTAATTGTCTGGCCAAGAACAGTTCCAGATACGGACATGTATGCCAGAGGCAAGCTGACCAGAGCTATTATGCCACCGACTAGCCCTATAATCGCCGCTATTTTCTTATCCAACTTCTCACCTCCGCGCCGGTTTTAGAGCAATATTACTTATCAATAAACAATTTAAGTTATACTTTTCAGCCCTTTTTTTCAGAAAAACTTTTCGAGCTGCTTCAGTTTCGGCTCAATCAACCGTGGCTTCTCCGCCAAACCAATCGCGGTCTTGACGTCCTTCAGCCCGCCGCCCGTCACCTCTACCACAACAACATCCGAGCGGTCAATCACTCCATCCTTCAGCAATCTCTTCAGCCCGGCAAGCCCGGCCGCACCAGAAGGCTCGGCGAAGATTCCCTCACGCCGCGCGAGCATTTTTTCTGCTTGAAGAATTTCCTCGTCACTCACGGCTTCAGCGGTCCCTCCAGAGCGTTTGAGCGCAGGTATCGCGGTGTCCGCGTCCCAGGGGTAGGGATCCACAAGCCCGCCTGCCACCGTCTTCGGGTTAGGCCAAGTTTTGATTCTCTCGGGGGAAATGTTTTTCTTAAAAGCATTCACAAGCGGCGAGCTGCCTTCCGCTTGAATTGCCACCAGCTTCGGCACTCCTTTAACAAGCCCGAGCCGCTCAAACTCGAAGTATCCCTTTGCGCACCCGGAAAGAAGAGTTCCAGCCCCCGTTGGAACTATTACCCAGTCGGGCGCTTCCCACCCAAGTTGTTCACAAATCTCATATGACATTGTCTTTGCCCCCTCCCAGTGGTAAGGGTTGAACGCCCCCGCGCTCGGGATCGGGTGCCACCCGAACTTCTTCCAGGACTCCAGCATCATCCTGTATGTTGGGTCCCCCTTCCCCATCCCGGCTACCTTTACGACCTTCGCCCCGTGCATCGAGAGTTGGGCAACCTTGCTCTCCGGCGCATGCGCTGGCACAAAGGCGTAACATTTGATTCCGGCCTTGGCAGAGTAGGCCGCCAGAGAGATTGCCGCGTTCCCGCTCGATGCCGTCACCACAGCTTCAGCCTCAAACTCCACGGCTTTCGAAACTCCAACGCTCATCATCCTGTCCTTGAAAGAGCTGGTCGGGTTGCGGGTTTCGTCCTTCAAGTAAATGTGTTTCATCTTCAGCTCAGCTGCGAGATTTTTTGCTTCAAGCAGGGGCGTGCCGCCTTCGCCCAAGCTTGTTATGTTGTTTAGATTGGATAGCGGAAGCAGCGCGGAGTATTTCCGGATACCTTTGCCCCGTTCGAGCTTGCGCTTGCCCACCTTCCCAGCAATCTTGTCATAATCGTAAACAACCTCTATTTTCCCGCCGCACCTCTCGCATACGTACAAACCCTTCTTTGGCGGATGCTCATGCCCGCATCTGAGACATCTGAGCTTCAAGCTTGCACCAGCCTGGAAAATTACGTGATTATCTTGAGGCGCTGGAAGATATCTTTGAGTGCATCTGTGTGGTCCACGGACAAGTCGACTCCGCGCGGGTACTTTATCGCGTATATGACCTTGACCTTCATGACGGTTGAAAGGACCACCCCCATTGTCCCGAGGAGCAATCTGACGACCGCCGTCCCGCCAGTGTAGTTTACGATCACCTCATCCTCCTTCGGGTTCAGCTTGTTCAGAATGTCGCCCATGCACTCCCCGACAGCTGACGGGTCAAAAACATCGCATGTTTTGAAAACCAATTCTATCCCTGCTTTCTCGGCCGCTTCCTTGATCACCTGTTCGTTGTTCTTGGTGTAGTTCAGGTCCTTTGCAACATGCTTTAGCTGGTAGTCGGAACAGATTATGTAAGATACATCCGGTTTTTCACGCTCAAACACCAGGGTCACTGTGGTCGGAACTTCACCCAATCCTTGAATTGCAACCTTCATTTTGCTCTACCTGAGTTTTTCCCGTGTAGGTAAAAAGGCTATTGATGGGCAGCGAAAGCCGCTTTGTTAGCGCTCCCGTTATGTTTTAAACGGCGAAAGCCAAGAGGTGTTGACCGACCATGTGGACTGAGATCATCTTGTTGGCCCTGTTGGCTCTGGTGGCCGTTCTCCTTGCCCTTCTCCTCTTTTGGGAGGGAGGTCTTAGTGAGCGGAGAAGGCTCAGAGCGGAAAGGATCGCGTTCAAGGAGGAGCTCCAGAGGCTGCGGGTCACCCGGGTGAAACCTCAGCCCGGGGCGCAGAAAGGCGATGACCTCTTCAGTTTCGCCAGGGACCTGGAGAGCCTGAGGGGGGCGATAGCTGGCTCCAAGATTTGCCAAAGGACCCTGCGCCGGAAGTATGGCTTGGCACCCGGCCCCGAGCTTTTCGCGGCCATCATAAAGCGTTCAAAGCTTGACACCTCCTCGAAGTTGCGGCTGGCAGACGAGTTTCTGGTGGGCGAGGTCGGCAGGTCAATGATCAGGAGTTTGATTGCAGGTGCCTCCATAGAAGAGGCGGCAGACAATGCAGGTGTTCCTTTAATCGTGGCAAACGGGCAAATAACGAGGCTCCGTGTCCTGGGTTATATAGACTCCTCGCTCAGACCAACGGAAATCGGAAAAAGAGCGCTCGACTAACCCAGCACCCGCTCGGCCGCCCGCTTGACCTTTTCAGCCTGCTTTTGTTCCGCGACCACCCTGAGCAGATATCTGGGAGCCTGCCTCCGCTTCAGTGCCGTGGCGATAGGAGAAACATCAGAGAGACGCACAATCCCTTCATCAGAGAGCACCGGCACCTCGACCTTCTCGAGCCTGGGCTCCGAAATCAGTATGTCGACCATTGGCGCGTCCAGAATAACATATCCTCTTTCCACTCCGGCCTCATCTGCAATCTCGTTTTGGATTTTTTGCACCTGCCTCCACTTGCCGAAGCGCTTCAGGTACCTGCTTTTCTCGGCACCCGTGAGCTCCCGCCTGTCCTCGATGTAGACGGGCTTGAAGAGGAGGCGGCACTTTATCCTGAAAACTATGTCGGCCGGGTATCCTCCTAAAGAACTGAGCCCCTCCATGAGCTGAGAGTCGTTCATTAGGTAGAAGCTTGAGCTGTCGATGGCCCCGCCCATGCCCAAGGCCCTGTCGACAGCGTTCGCCAACATCATCTCCGCGACCCTCACCGTGTGGTGGAAGTAGACGGAGCTGTACATGAGCGACCTGGCGGTGAGAAGCCCCTCCACAGCTTCCACCCCCTTGTTGAGAACCGCAACTTTCCCCTTGTGGATGACGAGCGTGCGCATGAGCCTGTCCATGTCAACCATCCCGAGGGCCACGCCCGTGTAGAGGGAGTCCCTGAGAAGGTAGTCAAGCTGGTCAACGTCGATCTCCCCGTGTAGAAGCTCCCCGAGGTAGCGCTTGTTGTGTTTCCCGAGAAGTAAATTTGAAACAGCCATTGCGGATACACCCCCGCGCTTCAGGACATCGCTGGCGCTCGGCACCCTGAGCCTTCTCAGCTTTTTTCTTTCCTCCTCGCTGCACACGCTCAGTTTCTCCTGCAAGATTCTGCCTGTGATTTCCATGTGGTCCTCGCCGAGGTAGTCCGTCATCAGATACTCCAAGGTGTGCGAGTAGGGGGCGTGCCCGACATCGTGGAGGACGGCTGAAGCCTGGAGCAGGCCCTTCTCTTCTTTGCTGAGCTTGAGTTCGTCCGCAATCTGTCCCGCTAGATAAGCCGTGCCGATGGAGTGCTCGAACCTTGAGTGGTTGGCGCCGGGGAAAGCTATGTATGCCAGACCCAGCTGTCGGATCCCCCTGAGGCGCTGGAGCTCGGGGGTGTCCATGAGGTCCAGGATCAGGCCACTGACGCGCATGCTCCCATGGACCGGGTCGTGGACCGTCTTCTCCTTTTGCAAGTTGGTCACCTCACTCCACCGTCTGGCTCAAGCGGTAAAAAGCCGTTACTTCCAGAACCTGCGGGTTCGAGCGTAGGTTTTTTCAGCCCGCAAGATTTCTTTGTACAACTCATCCCCAGTCCGCCTTTTCGCGAGTATTCTGGTGGCGACCCTCGGCCCAATCCCCCGGCCTGCCAGAACTACGGCCGCCGGCTTTCCGTAAGTCAAAACAAGGTTGGCAGTTTGAGACGCCTGTTCCACAATCTTCTTCTCTTCTTCAGTCAGTTTTTTGCCAGCCGCCTTCTTCTGGATGGCGGCGAGAGCTTTCTTGTGTTCAAACGGGAGCACCGCCACAAGCCTGGCCCCGCATTTCCCGCACTCCACATGGTCGGAAAGCCTCTTCACCTTGGTGTGGACCGTCCAGTTGTTGCAGTACATGCAGTGGAGCCTCAACCCGTGCTCCTCCAGCCTGGACCTCACAACCGCCATGATTTCCCTTTCGGCCCGTTTGGGAGTGACAAGCTCCCCGCTGGAAAGTTCGTCAAGAATTGTCCAAGCAAGGGGGCTGGGCCCCTCTTCGCGGCTTGTCTGCAGGAGTTTGATTTTGCCAGAGTGAATTCTGTCCAGGATTTCTTTTGTTCTGGCAACGTCTAATTTATCAAGCGCGGTCTCCCTAAGCGTCTCCGCGTAAATCGGCGTGCCCTCAAATGTTCTGACCAGCCGCCTCAGGCTGATGCTGCTCAGGTCGGCGTCCCTTCTGATGGCCCCGAAGCGCTTGGCCACGTGCACGAGGCGCCACTTGAACATCGAGCTGTTTTTCAGCGTCAGGTCCAAGACCGACATCAGGTAATCCGGCGAAGTTGTTTTCAGAACCTCCTCCACCCAATCCGGTTTCGCGTCTCCCGGAAATCTGAGAGCTATCCGGTAGGGGTCGACCTTCACGGCGACGCTTGCCCCCAGCCTGGCAGAGAGCACTGTTCCAAGGGTCCAGCCCAAGGTGTTGTTCACAAGGTTGCCGAAACAGGAGTGCACGACCACGAAATCCCCGCTCGACTCGATGATCACAAGTTCTTTGGCAGGAACTTCGGCCCCGCTTTGCACGGAGTCCACAATTTCATCCACAAACCAGCCGGCCGCCTCCTGCGAGGGGGAGTATCGCTGGGCGAGCGCTTTCACGACTTCGGTCTTGTTCTGTCCTTTTTTCAGTCCAAGCTCAACCTCTTTTCTTACGGCACCAACCTCCTGCGCGACCTCAAAAGGAACGGGGATGAGCTCGCCCTCCCAGGCGGGGATTGCTCCGACGGGATCCTCCGCCTTCTCGACGGTGATGATGGCCCGCTCGTGGTCGATGTCCACAGCCCTCCATGTCTCTCCCTTGCAGATGAAAGTCACCCCGGGCTCGGCGTATGACGCCACGAATTCCTCGTCAAGGGCGGCAACAGGCTTCCTAGAAACGATGTCCTGAATCAGGTAGCGTTTGGAGTCGGGGATCATGGAGAGGTTAGTGAAGTAGTACTCCAGCCCCGCCTTCCTGAGCTTGAGCCTTCCATCCCTCGCGAGCATTATCCCCTCCGACTTCAGCTGTTCGACCACCGAGTTCAGGTCCTCCCTCCCGAGGTTCCTGAATGGATAGGCCCGCTTCAAAATCCTCATGGCGTCGTCGGCCGTCACGCCGCCCTTGTCCGTGCAGACCCCTGCCAGCTGGTGGGCCAAGACATCCAGGGCAAGCTCATGCATTTTCCCTGACTCCAACTCTCCTGCCATCGCCTGTCTGGCAATCACGGCCGCCTCGACAATGTCGTCAGGGGATGTTGCGATGACGTGGCCTTTCGAAAGCTCGCCGGCCCGGTGTCCCGAGCGCCCGACCCTCTGCACCAGGCGCACAACCTGGCGCGGCGACATGTACTGGATGACCAAATCGACTGCTCCAATATCTATCCCTAGCTCCATCGAGGAAGTGCATATCAGGGCTTTAGCCCGCCCGTCCCTGAACTTCTGCTCGGCCTCGACGCGCACGTCCCTCGCCAAGGAGCCGTGGTGCACCGCCACGGGTAGTCCCTCATCAAGAAGCCTGAGCCTCGAGCCCAGCATCTCTGCAGCTTCTCTGGTGTTAACGAAGATCAGGACCCGCGCATGCTTCATCACGAGCTCCCTCAGCCGCCTGAGCCTGGCCACCAAAGTTGAGTCTGCATAAAGCCGCTCTGCCATCTCGACATCCTCGCGCGTCGGCATCGGGCTCTCGACCTCGACCTGCAGCTCCTTTTCCATCGACACGTCCGCCACCTCGACCTGCCGCCCGGCGCCTCCCAAAAACAAAGCGATGTCAGCAACGGAGCCGACGGTTGCGGACAGGCCTATCCTCTGGAATTCCCCTGCCAGTTCCACGAGTCGCTCCAAGCCGACCGAGAGCTGGGCCCCCCGCTTGTCCCCGGCAAGCTCGTGGACTTCATCCACAATGACCCACTGGACGGCTTTGAGGTGCTCTCGCATCAGCTTCCCGGGCAAAATGGCCTGTAGGGTCTCGGGGGTGGTTATCAGCATGTCGGGCGGTTTCACGGCCTGGCTCCTCCTCTCTCGGACGGGAGTGTCGCCATGCCTGACCGAGATGCTGATTCCGAGCTTTTTCCCCCAACCTTCAAGCCTGTTCAGCATGTCGCGATTGAGTGCCCGTAGCGGAGCTATGTAGATTATCTTGATGCCTTTCGGCTGCTCTTTGGAGAGGCAGAGGCTGAAGACGGGGAGGAGAGCAGTTTCGGTCTTCCCGGTGCCGGTGGGGGCTATCAGAAGCAGGTTCTTCTTGGAGAGAACGATCGGGATTGCCACCTCCTGCGGCTTGGTCTGGGAGTAAAGTCCAAACTCCTCAAGTGCCGTCCTCACCGGTTCTGCAAGAAGTTTGAAGCTATCCATGGTGGCCCATTTTAAACTCATATCCCATGCTGTAATTATATGGAGCACATGAAAAGAGGAAGTACACTCAAGTTACCGGAAGAGCTTAGGCCAAGTCTCCAGCAACCACTGGGCCCGCTCTTGAAAAATGTAAAAGATGTTCTCAAGCGCATGAAGAAGAAGCCACCCGCTTTGATTACGGTTGGCGACAGGGTGACGGCGGAATTTCTGCTGGCCGGTGTTGAACCTGACCTGGCAATTGTGGACATGAAGGTGATGAGGTCCCCGATAGGAGCGAAGATAAAAAATGCCATAGAGTCTTTCAGGGCAAAGACAATCAGGGTCAAAAATCCGGCCGGAACCATAACCCCCGAGCTTGTCAAAGCAATTGAGCTGGCCTATCCTCCGACAAAAATAATCGTGAGCGGGGAGGAGGACCTTGCAACAATTCCGGTCGTGCTTTCCGCCCCACTCGGTTCTGTCGTGGTGTACGGGCAGCCGAAGCAGGGCATGGTCATGGTAAAGGTCACCGGGGCGAAACGCAGAGATTTTTCAAAAGTACTGGAAAAATTCGAGCGCGCCTAGTGGAAATGCACGAAAAAGAAAGCTCACCAAGTGCTGAACATCTGCTTTTATTTGGTGCGGTTTAAAGGAAAGGGGATTGAATGAAGGTAGAAATCACGGAGAAGGTTGAAAATCCGATGCTCAAGCGGACTGAGCTGAAGTTCTTTGTAGAGCACGAAAGGTCGCCCACGCCGAAGAGGCTGGATGTTAGGACCCAGCTTGCCTCACAGCTTGGAGCTCCCGAGGACCTTATCGTGATAGAAAAAATTGCGAGCCTTCAAGGGAAGCAGGTGGCCTCGGGCATCGCCAGAGTTTACAGCTCAAAAGAGCAGCTTGATGTGGTTGAGCTCAGCTACTTTTTGAAGCGCGGCATGCCGAAGGAAGAGAAACCTCCGGAGGAGAAAGCAGCGGAGGCGCCGAAGAAAGAGGAGAAACCCAAAGAAGAAAAGAAGGAGAAAGCTCCGGAAGCACCGAAGAAGGAAGAGAAGCCTCAGGAAGAAAAGAAGGAGAAGAAAGCCGAGACGCCGAAGAAAGAGGAGAAGGCGCCTGAGAAGCAGGAAAAGAAGGAGGGGTAATATGGGGGAGAAAAAGAAATCGGTGAAGTCCAAGATTTACAAGATTGAAGGAGATTCCATAAAGCGGACTCGGCCAACGTGTCCGCGTTGCGGCCCCGGAGTATTCATGGCCGAACACAAGAACCGTTGGGCCTGCGGCAAGTGCGGGTACACTGACTTCAAAAAGTGAGCTCTACCTTTGCGCCGAGAGTTTCGCCCAATGATTTTTCCAGATTCACGCGTTTTTTCTCGATCTCTTCCTTTGCCTGCCTGAGCTTTTGGTCAAGTTCCTCGGCAGATACTTTTGCATGCTTCAGTTTTGACTCATGCTGCTCGACGGAATGCCTGAGCCCGGCAACCTGTTTCTGGACTGGATGCTCCGATATTTGAGTTTGCGCCTCCAGCTGTTTGTTAAGGAGCTCAAGGCGCTTTTTGTATTCCTTCAAATCCGTGGCAAGCTCTTTGACTTTCTCAAGCTTTTTTCTCTTTTCCTTTTCGCCCAAGTCTACTTTGTTTTCGGAGATGAGTTTGGACGCCTGCAGCAGCAAAGTCTCGGCGGCCGAAATTTTTCCATCTGAGAACAATATTCCGCCTGGGTTTTCGATGCAAAGTTCAAGTGTTTTCATCAGCTCACGATCCATTTGGTGCTTGCCAGATGACGCGAGATTCTCCAGCTTCCTCAAAGGCCTGCTGATTTCAGAAAATGCCCCAATCACCTCCCCCTCCACGCGGTTTATCTCCAGCTTTATCCGATTGACTTCCCACATCGACTCCGTGGCGCGTTTGAACTCCTCACCGGACTCGAGCTGCGCCAGCTGACTTCTTTCTGCTACAAGCGTTTCTTCGGTATTTCGAGCCTGGGTTTCTAGAGATTTGATTTCATCCTGTATTTTTTTGGAACCACTGACCCGCGCCTCGAAAGCGTCTACTTCAGATGAAACTGAATCCAGGGACTTGCCTTCGTCGATGATTGCTTTGATGATAGTGTGTGTTTGCCTGAACATCTCGTGCAAATCTCGCAGGTACAGTTGAATGTTAGAAAACCTGGAACCAAAGACGGACCCCACGTAGCGCCCGTGGACTACCATTGCATCCGTGGTAAGGTTGGTGGCCCGTGTCAACTTTTCGTCAAAATTTGCTAGCGCCGCTACAGAAAACTCTGGGTCGTTCCCGATTTCTGCCAACCCGCGGGTCATCCTCTCCACGAGCCTTGTTCTGGCTTCGGTGGCGCTTTTCATCAGCCCGGGGTGAATCTCTTCCGTTGGTTCGGCATCTGCAAGCGCTTTTAACTCACCCAGAAGCGTTTCACGCGCCTTGCCCATCTGAGCAACCACAGCGTTGAGCTTTGGCCTGCCATTTTCCATCTTTTCGGTTTTGAGCTTTTTCAAACGTTCATGGACGTCGGCTATCGATAGCTTTTCTACCGCGAGCTCCACGGGCGGAGGTTTTGTGAAGATTCTTTTTAAGAACATCGGGTCGCCGTAATCCGTTTCGCTGTTTTGCTTAAATCGTCGATGGAGAGTTTGGTTTTTCTTGTGTTAAGCATTAACAGTTAATTTTGTGTTAAGTAAACGTCCCAAGTTAACACTTGAGGCCCAATCACGTACTCCAGACCACTTGATTGCGCATGTTTCTGCTCCCGTGCGTCGATTGATGTCGTGTTGAACGGTGGTTGTTGTTCGCCCCAG
>Ga0315282_10017493_pt1 | contig 10348 bp, 9 predicted proteins | sample YL17G07_20_MG_FD_203693 | JGI IMG/M metagenome (GOLD analysis project Ga0315282, IMG submission 203693) | Sediment microbial communities from Yellowstone Lake, YNP, Wyoming, USA - YL17G07_20 | ecosystem: Environmental > Aquatic > Freshwater > Lake > Sediment | place: USA: Wyoming | collected... | reverse complement strand
GGCCTCTTCGGGCGCTTTGCTTGGAGATCTTGCGGGAGCCTTCGTTAAGAGACGGCTCAGAATAAAACCAGGTAGACCCCTTCCTGTTCTGGATCAATTGGATTTCGTGATAGGAGCCGTACTGATGATTTCGATCATTTTTAACGTGAGCATGGGAACGGTTCTCATAGTAGCCCTAGTCACGCCGCCGATTCATCTCTTGACGAACTTCGGCGCATACGTTTTGGGATTGAAGTCGACCTATTGGTAAAGGACTTACTTAGTTCAGCCACCAATTTTCTGGGTTATCAGAGCGTTGGAATAGAACACTACCATTAGGACCGTAAGAGTACCCAGAATCAAAAGCAAGTAGGCGTTGCGCGGCCTATAGGCAAACCTAGTGCTGCGCAGCAGCATGTATAATCCGCCCAACCCAAGCATGTATAGAAAGCCCGCGATCAAGCTCTCATTCAGAGTCTGCTGTCCCAAGGTTCCCTTGATTAAAACTGAGTATCCGCTTGTGGTTGGAAGGAGCGAGATCGGGCGTTCCATGATATCGTAGATACCCCCTGCCAGAATGAATCCCATAAAGCCAAGAATCAATACAAGTAAGACAGCTGTTGATGGTTTTCGTCTCGCGGCAGGTGTTCTGAAAATGCGTAGTGAATAGCCGAGATTGCCAAGTGTACGCCGGAGTTTCCAGGGCAACTTTCGAAGCTTGATCCAAAGTCCTTCGAGCATGTTCCACCGCACTCGAAACTGGAGACAACCACGAGGCTAAAATACCTTACCTGACTTTGGCTTTGTCGGCCTGCGTGGTACCTGATTGCCGCAAAAGATCATCTGTACTGAATGTGGTTCAATCCTCTACAATGGTCTTGAGCTAGAAACGCCTACGGAAATCATACAACGTCATAATGGACTGTGTCCTCAATGTAAGAAGAAACTTGAATTTGACACCGAGAAGGTCAAGATAGTCCCATTTGAAGAGCAAGCAAGATAGACGGCCTTTCGATTCGCTCAGCTGTCTCCTTCGGCTAGGAGTATGTTGAGAAATTATGCCCAAGATCGTACAGCTTCAGGAGTTCCATGAGAAGAACGGTCATCTAACCGACTTCGCAGGTTTTTCACTGCCGCTTTGGTTCAAGGGCATAACCGCTGAATCCTTGGCGGTAAGAAACGCCGCAGGCATCTTTGACGTCAGCCATATGGGTCGAGCAATCATAGTGGGTAGAGACTCCCAAATGCTCATTGATCACATCACGACCAACAACGTAGCTTCTCTTGAGAATGGGCAAGGACAGTACTCCTTGATCTGCAACGATAAAGGAGGAATCATGGACGACGTGTTGGTCTTCCGTCTGCAGGATCAGGAGTACATGATCGTCTACAATGCGGGGAATCGTCGGAAGGACTACGATTGGATTGTCAATGATTCTCGCGGGCTTAGAGTGGAGGTAGAGGACGTATCAGACAAAGTTGCAATGTTCGCCGTCCAAGGGCCAGAGGCAAGAGAACTCGTGCAGCATTTGAGTAGCGATGATTTCCTTAACATACCTCGCTTCGGGTGCTCATGGACCAAGCTCGCGGGATTCAAAACTTTGATCTCAAGAACTGGATACACAGGAGAGGATGGATTCGAACTATTCATTTGGAATTCACCCATAGACGACCCTAGCAATGCTAAGGCTGTATGGAACAAGCTATTGGAAATCGGTAGAGCGCGCGGACTTGAACCATGCGGCTTAGGGGCAAGGGACCTATTGCGCCTTGAAGCGGGGCTTTGTCTCTATGGCTATGATATGGATGAGAACACGAATCCCTATGAGGCTAGGTTAGGTTTTGTCGTGAAATTGCAGAAGAATTTCATCGGGAAGCAAAAGTTGCAGGAGGCAAAGGAAAAGGGACCGTCGAGGGTTCGCGTGGGGATGATCGCTAGAAGACGTATCATCCCAAGACGTGGTTTCCCCATATTTCAACAAGCAGAGAGTGTGGGAGAAGTGACTAGCGGTTCTCTCTCACCAATTCTCAATACGGGCATCGCAATGGGTTACGTGAAAAAGGAAACAGCCGAGGAAGGAACCGAACTCAACATCCAAGTAAGAGATCGAATGGAAAAGGCGAGAGTGGTCAGACCGCCGTTCTACGACACAACGAGGTACGGGTTTTCAAGGAAGACCTAGTCAGGCGGCTGTTGTGCGCGCTTCAAGTGTGCGCGAAGTCTAGAGAACAGACTCTTTCCAGAAGACTGCTCGCTGGATAGAATCGGTTCAGGGTTGGGATATGCTGCGTTCAGTTCTTCATCGCTCATTGCTGAAGTGGGCTGCATGACTGTGACAATTGGAGCCCACCGCATATCCGACAACTTAGGAATTGAGCTCCCACATTCCAAACATTGTTCTAGATCATCAGGGTTCACAGTTCCACAATGTGAACAATATACGGGGTTGAGAATCGAGCCACAGTGGATGCAGTACCTTCCATTTCCCATGTCGCGCTTCCTGCAAGAAGGACACGCGGCCGAGGATTCAGCCATAGTTATGTTCACAGTCCGAGGAATACTCGGCCTGACAGTCAAACAAGTCTTTCGGACTTGACTCTACTGAAGCGCCTACCTGCAGACAGTTACGAGGAGCCGTCAGGCAAATGAAAGCTCCAGTCAGTGAACTCATTGCCAACGCCAGAAGGTGCCTTGAATGTTGGAAGTGCCGGTCACCAGTTCGTCAAAGTAATCATCCTAGCACGTATGCGAGCCAGAGTTCATCAACCTTTTATAACAGGCACAAAGTCTAATCTGAAAAATCCTCTGGTGCAAGTAATTGTCAGCTACTCGGCGGGCTCTCGGGAAGGTCAAGGGCTTCCTCGGGAAGTATGTTAATCGCGAAGTGCTCGCCGAGCGCGTTCAGGGAACCCGTAAAGGTCTTTCGGAGATTTCGCGCGGAACCGTTATCGAAGCGATTGCGCTTGGCTTGGTCGTGATCATAGCATTCGCGGTACGATTCATGCCGATTCGCTGGGGATTTTACCTCAACGAGTTCGACCCATATCTGCAGTGGCGCATGGCACAGTATGTTGTTGATCATGGCTTTCTAGCTTGGTTTGGATGGCATGACACGATGAGCTGGTATCCGTACGGCGCCGACATGCCAACTTGGAATCTTTACGGAGTGGCGTTCGTCGTGGCAGCCATAACAATGTTTCTTCGAGCCGTAGGTTCGAGTGTCACTGTCTTTGAAGTTGCCGTTGTCTTTCCGGTAGTCGCTGGAACCGTGACTGTGGTAGCTGCCTACTTTCTTGGCAAAGATATCTGGGGTAAGGGAGTTGGGATGTTTGCAGCACTCTTCATGGCCTTGAATGCAAGCAGCATCGGAAGAACTCAGCTTGGTTTTCTGCGGCACGAGCCTCTCGGAATTCTACTCATGATATTGATTTTCCTATTCTTCAGACGTGCAACCGCAGAAAACTCTTCGACCCGTAAGACAATCGCGTACGCAACGCTGGCGGGCTTGTCTCTCTATTTCCTCGCGGCCAGCTGGGCAGCGGCTTACTTTCCACTCGATCTCCTAGTTCTCTATGCGGTTGTTATGGGAATCCTTGGGCGCTCCTCAAGAAAGTTCTTCTTGGCCTACTCGATTTGCATGGGCATATTTCTGCTCCTTACTCCGTTCCTTGTTCCTAAACTTGGGTTTAGTTCACTGAAGGAATTGACTTGGCTGGCGATTCCAGCCGGAGAAGCAGTTCTGCTCGTCAGGGAAACCTCAACCTACCTCGCCAACAGAAGAGACCAGCTGCTGACATTGGCTGTTGGTATTGTTGCAACGGTCGCTGTGGTCTTCACCCTTTCCTACTTCAACATCATTGCAAACCCTGCTGGGAAATTCTACGCCGTACTGAACCCGCTCGTTCGTGGCGATATCCCAATAATTCAAAGCGTCGCCGAACATCAACCCGCAACTTGGGGGTCATTCTTCTTCGAATTTGGCACCATCATTTTCCTAACCTTATTCGGCTTCATTTTCATACTTCAAAGGGCTAGAAATGACGATATCTTCATGGTTCTGTGGGCAATAACTTCGGTCTACTTTGCCGCGTCGTTCGTTCGCCTTACACTAATTCTGGCGCCGGCGTTCTGTATACTCGCGGGAATTGGTGCTGTAGAATTGGGCAAACCCGCCGTGGACATCATAAGGGAAGCTGTGATCTATCCAAGACGAAAAACGCGCGTTATCGCCAGAATCGGGAGGGAGTTTGGGGTCGCCATCTTCCTCATTCTGCTCGTCGTAGTAGTTCCATCATTTTGGAGAGCTGTGCAGGCATCGTACCAACCTGCGACTATTGCGACCTCGAGCATACCAACCGTCCCCGCTGCAGGGAGCGAGATGAGGTATCAAGATTGGCTTGAGGCGTTGTCTTGGATGCGCGAGAATACACCTCAAGGCTCTGTTGTCTTCGCTTGGTGGGACTACGGTTACTGGATTACGGCCTTGGGTGATCGCAGAAGCCTGGCAGACAATGGCACTCAGAATTCAACACAGATCGCCGTCATTGCTCAGACTTTCCTTTCAAACGCTACATTTGCCATTCCAACGTTGAAGCGCTACAACGTTTCGTACGTCGCGATCTTCATCACTGCAACAACAGGATCCAGCGGCCAAACCCAGTACCAGGGATTTGGTGAGGATGGCAAATGGTACTGGATGGCTCGCATTGGAAACAACACAATTTGGAGCAATTACAAGATTGTTTTCGTGGAGAAGCAGGACGCGCAGGCTCAAACCGCAACTTACTACAGACTGATCATGAACGGAACTCAGGTCCTCGGCAATGATACTATTGCTGACAGTGCCAATGGACCAAATGACAAGACGCTCCTCGGTTACATGATGACGGCGTCGAGTCAGACGGGAGGGCAGACAAACCCATACCTCACGCAAGTGTTTTCATCATCAAACCACTTCGTTCTTCTGTTCAAAGTGGATTATGCTACTGAAACCGTACTCCAAGTCAAACCTATACATGGTCCGATTGACTACGGAGAGAATGTCACCATTTCAGGGAACCTAACAGACACGAAGGGCAATCCACTAAGCGGCGCGCTATCGGTCGACATAGAATACTCGGTCGATGCTGGTGTAAGCTGGAACAAAGTTGAAACAATACCTGTCAATCAGAACGGCTCGTTCAACTATACCTGGACTCCTAACGCAGGCAACTACACTGTACGCGTTCACTTCCTCGGTCGCCAGGCGGTCTACCTTGAAGCCACGAGCGACCAGCCGCTCCAAGTCAAGAAAGCAAACGTCACAATTGGACTCACTGCTTCAACTACAAACCCCACTCTCGGGCAAGACATGGTTCTGAGCTGGCATATGGAACCTTTCGTAACGGGAGCAAACATTACTCTATCCTACACGGCGGATAACGGAACTTTTGTGAAGATCAAGAGTTTCATTATGAACTCCTCGTCTCTGGATTACACTTGGAAGGTCAGTGCTTCCGGAGCATTCAGGATCGTGGTTACTTTCGCTGGGACCGAGAACTATAACGGAGCCACCGCGTCTCTCATAATGAAAACTGTTTAGCTCCCGAGCCCCAGTTTGACTGACTCAAGACTTCACAGGTTGTCTCAGTCGGGCATACTTATCGTGGGGGGAGAACTTGGGAGGATGTGAAGACACGGTGTCAGTTTCACATTTTGGACACTTGAGTTTCAACGTATACAGTTTGCACGCGGGGCATTTCCGAAGGAGCCACTTCAAGCTGACTTTCGTCCCTCGCCGCCCAGACCCTTTATTGCACTCATCACTTCCTCAATGGCCAAGTTCAATGTCGCCTGCGCGTCCGTGATCTCTTTGCTCCTAACCTCAAGTCTATAGCGGGGGGACCCAATCGCGTAGATCTTGATCGTTGTCCCTCTCGTCTTCTTCACTTTCTTTGCTCCACGTAACGCCTGCTTGATTGCTTCAACACCCGCGGTCTTAGTGCAAGTGAGTTCGACCGTTCCTGTTATCTTTGCCTTTTCCAGTCTAATCTTGCTACGAGCCACTTCTGTCAGAGCTTTGGCCCATTCCTCGCTCATCCCAAGTTTCGTGAATGTCTCCTCACCTTCGTCTATTGCCTCCTCGAAGGCATCATAGGGGTTGTCGAATTTCTCGTCAATGGCTGCTCTGATTTTGGAGAGGTCCTCCTCACTAGTCTTTAGTCGTTCTGCAGCGCCCTTTATTATTGAGTCGGCTTTCTTCACCTTCTTCCATTCGAGCATTTTCTCGGATTTCTCTCGCCCCGTGACCCTTCGTAGTGAGAGATCAACTTGGGCTCGTTGTGTGCTTACTCGGAGAACTTTCAGAACGAGTTTTTGGCCTTCCCTTACATGAACTCTGATGTTCTTAACATACGTGCTTGCGATCTCAGAAATGTGAATGAGACCTTCAACGCCAGTGTACTCGTCCAGTTTGACATATGCACCGTAATCAACAATTCTAGTTACTGTTGCTACTACTAGATCCCCGACCTCTGGGTACTCCGTTGAGATCATCATTTCGATGTGCCTATCCAAGCATCTGAACAACTTCGGCTCTGAGCTTCGCTTTTCCTCCGGTCGGTTCGGCCAACAGCTCGTCGCAGATGGAGCAATGTGGACCTAGCGATGGTCTGTCAAATATCACCTGCTCGTTTCCGCACTTGGGGCATTTTACCCTTACAAAGGTGCTTTCAGGTTTCGGAATCAGTTCGCCTTTGACCATATTCACTTACACTCGGAGTTGTCAGTGAGGGGCCATCTGCAATATGAACATGTCACATAAGTGTTATGGCTTCACTGTGTCTGAGTCATCAGGTCCCTTTGAGATCAGTTGAGATAAAGGGATCGGTCCTGGCAGCGATTGGTAGGAATCTCAAGAACGGAGAAGGTTCAGAGCCAACCGGTAAAAGGATCGGAGAGGTTGCGGAAGAGATCTAGTGTGTTGGCGCGGGAGTTCGACATGTCGCCTAGGCGATATCCAACTTCCGAAGTCTGATGCCGTATCTGTAGACGGTCGTATCGCAGGTTCTACACGTAAGCCTGAGCAACTGTTTCTTTGTAGTTTTTGCGGTTCGTCTGAGCTTGGGGAACTTCTGCCCACCATATCCGTGCTCATCCCGTTCATGGCGTCGGTTCCCAATCGCCATGGCTCGATCTTTTCCTTTCTTATAGATTGACACCTGATGGTCGGTGTGAGAGTTGCACTTCGGGCAATATGTTCGCATTTGCTTCGGGGTTTTCATGGTGAACAGCCTGAGTTCGCTACCTAGCCATTCGCGTTCTATTTATTGTTGATGGGGTTACTTTCTTCTCTGACGGTCATGAGAGACCCTTGACTTCAATCGGTTTTGCGGCACCCTGTATAACAAGTGCTTGAGCGTTCTGAGCTGGAAGCGAGCCTACGTCTTCCTTCTTGTATGGTCCGTAGATTTTCAAGTCGATTCCGACTATTTCAGGAATGTCTTGAAGGAACCTTACAACTGCAAGTTCAGGATGTGCCTGAGCAGAAGATCGGTCCTTCGTTTGAATCTGATTTTCTTTGAATGTCATCAGAGAGTCATTGAGACTCTTTGCGAGGGTTTGTTCCTCATCCGTGAGGTTCTCTTCGCTGACGGAGATTCCATTCTTTGCGTTTTCCAAGATCTTGCGAAGACGTATTTCTCGCAGTTCATCGAGAAGTCGTCGTGCTATCTCCACCTCTCTAATCAGAAGTCTACCTTGGATTGTATGAGGATCACTTGATATCGAGTCTTCCTCCAGACCATTTAGATAGCTCGCAGCTCGCTGGTAGAAATCACGGGGCAAACGTTCTGGCAAAGGAGAGTTCTTTTCAGATTTCCAAGCGTTGTAGAGTTCGTTGTACACCATCAAGCCACCGGCCTAGCAACACCTTTGGCAACGAGCAATATTGCGGCCGCTAAAGGCAACTCAACATCCTCGTCGGCAAACGGTCCGAACTTCTCATCTCGAATACGTATCGCAGGCGCTTCCATAATATGAACCCTCTGTGTTCCATCGAAGACGACAGGGCCGTAGAATGGATCAAACTCCTCTAGCCGATCTAGGCTTACTGTTGTTGCTCTTAACCCAGTCTTACCGTTCAAGGTTTCAGGCATCCGTATCAGTCGGTGTATGTCCGTCGTAACGACAGTGTCGATTTTTGCAGATAGGGCCATTAAGGTCAACGCCTTCTCAATTACATTTTTCCAAACGCGGTCTGTTACTCCCCATTTGTCCTGAAAGTAGCTCCAAAGTATTTCTTTTGACCAGTCTTTCTCGATCTTCTCTCGCTCATTCAGGATCTGGCGGGCAGCACCTCGTGAAAATCCCAATTCCACAAGTTGTTTTTGGTCTAACTCAGTAATGATCCGGTAAACTCCCTTCGCCAGTCTGCCCCGCCACCCCGGGTCTGTCAGCTGCGGACCAACTACGACAGATAGCCTGTCCTCCAAGAAAAGATCTCGTGGTCCCTGATAGAGCCCCTGCTCGGCTGGATCTAGCCCTAGTCCGATAACATAATCGACAATTTCCTTTCGTTGAACGTCATCCAGTGTTTTCAATCTTTCCGAAATCAAGTGTAGGTGGTATCCCCTATGACCAGAAAAGAAGAGGTGTATCTCTTGAGATTTGACGCCAAAATCATCAACCAAGAATTCGATTAGTTTCAATACCTCCTCCTTTGCTGCGATGAGGCAGCGATCGCATAACCAAGCCTTCTCCTCAATCTTCTCATGGCCGCACTTGGGGCACTTTGCTGGCTTTCTTCCCCTTCGTGACTCTTTGCAGTTGGGGCATGTCCACATGTCATGTGTCTCCTTGCACGGAGTATTGATGTGATCTGCGTCCACATCGAACACTACGTCCGAGCCAAGCCAACCTTTCTGATCCATGTCAAGATCGGGTTGTCTATAGTATGCGGTTGAATAGTAGACATCTGAAGGAATAAGCGTCAAAAGTAGACTAGTAAACGTCTTGAAGTCTCGAAAGGCTTTGTGTCGCACCATTATTCGCTCGCGAAAAAGAAGGAATCCGTACTCACGTTCCGTCATGGCTGGCGGGGGCTTGATTGAAGCGAGGTTATTCTTGTAGTAGTCTGAGAACTTGCCTTTCAAGAAGTCGAAACGTTTGGTGGAGTCACTGTTGGACGGCAGATCTCATTCCCATTCCTTGGTTCGAAGCCATTGCCTCTTTCTGATCTACTGTCTGGAATAGCCAGCCGCAAATATAGGTTTGAATAGGTGCACCGAATCCATGAGCTCAAACCGGTGCGCTAGGAATTTCGGAAGGGATTGGAATGGGTGATGGGTTTGTCAAGGTCGGCAGAATGGAGGACTTTTCAGAGGGAAAACTCAAGAAAGTTCAGGTCGCAGGCGAAGACGTAGTCATGGCCAACGTTGGAGGGAAGATTTATGCAATTGCCGGCTCGTGCACTCACAGGGGCGCACCGCTTCAGGAAGGAGAACTTGAAGGAACTATCGTTATCTGCCCTTGGCACGGAGGTCAGTTTGACATCACGACAGGAAAGGTCATAAGCCCTCCTCCGATGAAAGACGCGATCCAGTTCAATGTCCAGATCAAAGGATCCGATGTTCTGGTCGAGGAAAAATAGTACTAAGAACAGAACTGTTTTGGGCTGAGTCGAAGACGGTTCTTTCTGCGCCCGAGATAGAGTTCCAAGCCCAGCGAAGAGACCCCGATTGTCAGAACCAACAGCACCACGGATGGTAGGACTAAAATAAGAAGACTTGAAGCTGGGAAAGGCTTGTAGCTTAGAACAAGAATCGCAGTCTCGTTGATCCCCGCGTACGAAACTGATGTCCTTCCAGTATAGTTCGGCAGGTCTGTGGTCTTGGTTCCTGACACAATTTCCGCAGTAGTTACCTGATACTGTGTTCTCTCGTCCATACTGATGAGTCTGTCAACTATTACTGTGTGACTCGTGCTCTGTGCAAAGTACAGGTCAAGCCATCCATTGCCCGTAGCCTCCAACTCTCTGTCGTCAAAATGGACAGGTATTCTGGTGCCAATGGGGAGACCGTTGATTATCAGCGTTAGTCGAAACAGGCCAGTAGCTGTCCTAGCATCTATCTTTCCGTATCCCGAGCTTGGGGATCCACTTAGCAGAAGTCCTGTGTGAAGATCAAGACGAGCGGTCTCTCTGATGAGGCGTGTGAGCTCTATTGCTTGAAGGTTTGGTGAGTATTGGAGCATTAATGCTATTGTGCCCGCGACGTGAGGGGCAGCCATGCTGGTGCCTGCGAGCACTCTGTGGAACGGGTCTGGGTCGCTCGGTTCTTCTGCAACAGCCTCCGATCTCGCGGATGCTATCACCGATCCAGGAGCAACAAC
>Ga0315282_10017491_pt1 | contig 10348 bp, 9 predicted proteins | sample YL17G07_20_MG_FD_203693 | JGI IMG/M metagenome (GOLD analysis project Ga0315282, IMG submission 203693) | Sediment microbial communities from Yellowstone Lake, YNP, Wyoming, USA - YL17G07_20 | ecosystem: Environmental > Aquatic > Freshwater > Lake > Sediment | place: USA: Wyoming | collected... | reverse complement strand
GAGGCAGCCAAGTACTACGCCAACATTCTGTGGCCCTTCAGCCAACTGATAACAAGAAAGATCGAGGAAGTCCAGAGAATGGGCCTGAAGATCAACACTATTGCTCCAAGCCACGGAATCATATGGCGCAGCAATCCGACACGGATAGTCGAGGCATATCTGAAATGGGCTGCGGGAGAAGCTAGGAAGAGAACCCTCATCGTCTACGACACGATGTGGGAAAGCACTGAAAAAATGGCTAGAGCCATTCTTGAAGGCGTCAGAAGCCTAGGCGTTGAAGCAATGTTGGTGAGGCTTCCCCTCTCCGACAGAGGGGACATAATCAAGGAACTGCTGGACGCCAAAGGTCTACTCATAGGCTCCTCAACGATAAACAACGGTCCCCTGCCCACGTTAGCCCCATTCCTCGAAGAACTACGCGGCCTAAAGCCAAGCAACAAGATAGCTGCTACCTTCGGATCATACGGTTGGGGTGGCGGAGCAGTCAAAGCTGTGGAGGATGCGCTTGGAAGAGCAGGCATACAGGTGGTTAGCCCATCGTTAACGGTGAAATGGGTTCCTGACGTTGATGAACTGCGGAGATGTTTCGAGTTCGGCAAGGAATTCGCGAGAAAAGTACTTGAGTAGTAGCAAACCGACTCCTAGGTGTGACATCCCCATCACTGCACGACGCACACGATTTGGGCAACCAAAGCAAAGAATCCAAAGGGAAGAATCCGGTCTTGGCCTTGTTTTGCTCTAACTTTCAGCGCGACCTACTGCTGAACAAGGAATTGGCCTCAGAATTCACGCGTCTCGCCTTGCGATGCATCACTCGAGAGTATCCGAATCAACCCGGCCACGTCATCAATGACACTAGTGAGATCAAAAGCCCTCGCTCGCTTCACCCCGCGTTCTACGGATGCTTTGATTGGCACTCGTCGGTTCACAGTCACTGGATGCTCGTACGCCTTTTGCGCCTCTTTCCGGAACTGCCAGAAGCGCCGACGATCCGTGCTGCACTAAGTGAGAACTTGACTGGAGCTAATCTACTGGCTGAAGCGGCCTATTTCAGACAGCCGAATAGACAGTCATTTGAGCGGACGTATGGTTGGGCTTGGCTTCTGAAGCTGGCTGAGGAACTGCATGACTTGCAGGACGCGGACTTTGCTGCGTGGTCACGGAATCTTCAGCCACTTGTGGAGGTGATTGTGGCTAAGTATCGGAATTACCTGCCCAAGCTGACCTACCCGATCCGAATTGGCACACATACCAACACTGCCTTCGGATTGGCTTTTGCCCTAGAATATGCACGTGCCTGCAACCATCGAGAGCTGGAAACGCTGATTGTAGAGAGAGCATGCGCCTACTATGCGGGAGATGCGAACTACCCGGCCGAGTGGGAACTTGGCGGCAACGACTTCCTTTCACCAAGCCTCACAGAGACAGATCTTATGTGTCGAATCATGCAACCAGCCAAGTTCAAGTCGTGGTTTGATCGCTTTCTGCCGGGCATCGCAGACGGCAAGCCCGAAGTGTTGCTTCATCCGGTCAAGATCACCGATCGCAGCGACCCACTGCTGGTCCACCTTGATGGCCTACACCTGAGTCGCGCTTGGTGCATGCGCAGAGTTGCATTCGTGCTGCCTCAGCAGGACCCCGCCCGCCGCATTCTCATTGAATCCGCGGACCGGCACACGAAGGAAGGGTTGGCTCACATTACATCTGGCAACTATGTGGGAGAGCATTGGCTTGCTTCGTTTGCCGTGTACTTGCTCTCGACATGATTGAATGAGCCTTTTGTTTGAAAGAGATTGGCGATAGGCACTCATCGCCCAGCACACGCCACATTTTGGTCGTTAGGCCGCCTTTGCTGCGGCCTCTCGTGCCCGCGAGTCTCCCCCTGCGCGCTGTTGCAGTGTACCCACATATGCGTAGATCCTCGGGACGTTCATCGCTTGGAGTGTAGCATATCGACAGTATCCGTCAACAAGTTGCATGTCCTCTTGTCTCACAGTGACAGGCCAAATAACGGAACCATAGGTCTCGACGGCCCTTCGAAGTTCCTTACTTCGTCTGGCTAGTCTCTCCTAAGTCGTAGCTGATCTTGGGAATGAATTCGTAGGGATTCGGCTTGATTTCATCTAGTTGTAGGATTTCTAGCCGCCATTCACGTTTAGACAACCCTAGCAGCCAGATATCTTCTTGCGGGTTTCTGCCTTCATCCTTGGCATCCGCCGTCCACTCTTTTCGGATCTGCGAATTGATAAAGTCGTAGATTTCATCAGGATCTTCAATGACCCAGTAGGCTATCCCGTCAAGTCTACGCAAGGGTGTCGTCAAGTGTCCTGCCTAGTCAGTTGATTAGGGCGGTGGGTTTCAAGTCGGATGGTGACTTGAACTTCACCTTGGTGGACTCCACTCTCTCGCCTAGAACCTCAGGGTGCAGGGTGCCGAGGCCGTGTTTCTCTGCCTCAACCAGATGCCAGATTCTTTCTGGCTGGAAGCCCATGACCCTAGCCATGGTGGCGTCCACGGAGACAGGTCTTCTTCCTAGGATAAGCGCATTGACAGCCCTTGTTCTCCCCTTTATTACACCCTCCAGTCCCACTCTGGCATCGACAAGGCACAGATCCGATTTCACAAGTCTATTGATGTCAACGATTACTTCGTTGATGTGAGAGTGATAGTGTATTTTGTCTTTCCTTGGAAGGAGACCGAAAAAGTTCTTCAACACCCCAGTCACCAGCGTCAATTCGTGGGTTTTCGGCACAGCTACCGAGACGAATGACCCGGGTTCGGTTAGCTCTATGGGGAGCTGAGGATCTTGGAAGTAGAGTCCCTCCAGTCTAACCTGGCCGAGAGTTGAGTGACTGAGATTGACCAGGGATACATCGAAGCCTTTCTCCCTCAACCTGTCCGCGAGATCTCTGTAACCGAATTCTGCGAAAGCTTCATCAGCGAATTTGGACATGCTATCCGCCTCCACTATTCTGATTGATAGATGCTCATTCTCTTCTAGAATCAAGGTTATCAGAGACTCAATCATATCCACCTTAGTGTTAGCAACTCCCGTTTCGTCTACACCTGCACAGATGTTCGGTTTTATCGTGAGCTGAGATTTCGAGAACTTGAAACCGCCTATGAGCGCAACGGCCTCTCGGAGAGCGGCTTCCGGATGACCCTCACACTTCACTAAAGCCACAGAGTCCACAATCACACTTTCCTCCTCTCTCAAGACTTGTAGACGCTACACATCAGCGCGAGTTGGCACCACACGCAGACTTTACGAAAAGCTCCCTAATAATAGCGCGCACTGAGACGAAGCGCAACGAAGAATCGGATTAGTGTTAGGTGACTTTAGATGATATGCCCTCACCAGATTCTCTGAAGGCTTCACCAGCTTTATGCCCCTGCTCTGCTTCAGGCACCACGACAAGTACTTTCTATGGTTTGGCATAGAAATCCCACATTATGTTGCAGAAGTCATCGAATCCTTTGAGTACTATGTGCACCGAGATGACTTCTCTTGTGAGCGGATCTCCTTCCTCAAGTCCCTTCAGGAAACTGATTCTATCTGTGGATTTCACGTTGATTTCTCTGCCGACAAGATCTTCGACCTCTCTAACAGTGCGGAGATAGGCGTTCGACTTCTGCTCAGTGAGGATGAATAGGTCGATGTCGCTTTCTCTTGTTTCTTGACTTTTCGCAAAGCTTCCAAACAATATGATCGTGCCGTCTACTTGATCCGCGAGTTCATCAACGACCTTCTTGATTAGAAAGTTGTTTCCAAGATAGGTTATCGAGGCAAATGCCTCGGCCAGTATCATGTAGTACCTTGTCAACGGGTTGCCAAGGTTCAAGAAGTGCTCTTTGTTCCTACCTCTTACGGTGCTTAAGAGAATGCCTGACTTCTCCAACTTCCTCAGCTGAAGTTGTACTGCCTTGACATCTACGTCGGTTTCTCTTGCGATCCCTCTCAGGTGCAGTGATCTCTTGTAGTCTCCCAAGTAGAGTCCTAGAATCTTGAGGGTTGTTTGATTGATGTTGTATTTTTCCATCATATGTTGTATTCATACAACAAGCAATTTAAGGCCTTCGACGGTCGAACTCAAAGGATCGAAACGGTCTTCCATGCTTCTGATCGCATTGAATCTTCGAATAAACCTGATCTTCGCTTCTCGCCGTGTACTTTCTCCCATTCAGGCAAGGGCTTTGGCTAGCGTTTTCTCGTTGTCCGGCGCTTGGATGAAGACGGGAACGTTCTTTCTTTTTGTGGCTTTGTAGGAGACGAATAGCCATTGGCCCGTTTCAAGATCCAAAGTTCTGTCGAGTAGGTCGTAGCTGATGGCGTAGGCGTCTGCGATGGTTATTCGGTCGTAGATGCGGGGCAGTATGTTGATGTAGTAGCTGTGGACTTGTTGGAGGGCGCTGACGTTCAGGTGGGCGACTCTCTGGCTTCCGAGCCAGCAGTGGGCTCGGTACTTTCTTCCTTGGCGGAGCAAAGCCTCCACAGCAATGTTGGATATGTCTGTGCAATCATCGGTCCGTGTCCGGTCAGGTATGTATTCTTGTGCTTCGTCTAGGACGACGAGGACTTTCTCCTTGGATTTGCCTGCGGTTTTCTTCAGGTAGAGCAGTCTGTTGATGAAGTCGGATACGATCTCGCGGGCCTCGATCGGCTCGGGAACGTAGACGACAGTTATCGTTCCCGGATCTGTTTCAAGGAGGTTCTTGGCCAGTTCAGCTGCTGTAGCGGGCTTATGGGACGGCTCTTCTTGTGAGGATTTGAAGAGTTCGACTATTGCGGCCAAGTCTCCTTTGAGACCTGATCTCTCGGGCGCATTGGTGGCTGCCTGCTCTATGAGTGACTTTATCTTCTCTCTAGCCTGACCCTTCAGCTCCGATATCGGTGTGTCGTCTTTCAGCTTCTCCTGCACCATTACTGCTTTGAGTCTGTCTCTTGTGACAGCTGCTTGAACTGCTCCTGCCTTGTCGCCCACTCCAGCTAGCCTATCAAGAATGAAGCCGAGCGTCAGCTTTGTCTCTCCACCTGCCTCAATGAGTCTCAGCCTTCCTTCAGCCATGACGGATTTCACAATGTTCTCAATCTTTCCGGACTTGCCGAGTCTCTCCTCCAATGTCTCAGGGATGACCTGTGAGTCGAGGAACTGCTCCACGGTGTCGAATGGTTCGGATGAGTACACGATGCTTTCTTTGGTGAAGGCGTCTGCGAGGTGGATGAAGTATTCTCCGGCGATGTCGAATATGATGACTCGCAGATCGGGCTGAGATTTCAAAGCTTCACGGATGAGGTGGGATGTGAGGTTCGATTTGCCGGATCCCGTGAATCCTAGGCAGGCAGAGTGGTATCGGATGAGGTTCTGCATGTTCACCTTTATGGGGAGGTTGAATCCTAGGAGGTCTGCTATGGATGCGCCGTTCTTGATTGAGAGGAATTGGTCGACCGCGTCGCGTGAAAGGATGTGTGCTTTGGCTCCGACTAGGGCTCCGAGCCTTGTCTTGCTGAACTCTATCTGGCCGTCGCTCATGTCCATTCGGTGATGCATTGGAACGGCGATGATGTCGATCCAGCTTTCGTCGCTTCTTCCCCAGCTCTGATCGATTGTCTGGAGCATCTCGCGTCGGATGATTGTTGGGGTGGCGATGTTCATTCCGAGTTCTTGGAAGTGCGTGGGCCTGGGAGCCAGCGCCTCATAGATGAGATGGGTCAGGCCTTGCTCTGTCTGTCTCTCAACCGCTAAGAAGAGAGGGTTTGAGAGCATGTCGAGTAAGCCTAGCTGGAACCTAGCGTCGATGACTGCAATCGAACTCGTTACTGAGATCTGTTCGCCTCTCCCACCTGCTGAGTGAGTGGTGAGGGTCTGTTGGCGTAGACGCGCTTCCCAGCCATCAGGATCGTTGAATACGTTCATCGGATCTGCACCCTCTCTGCAGATTGAGCGCTCTGGCTGCGGGCGTGTTCGCTTTCAGCTCTCAGGTCTCGAAATCTTCTAGCGATTGAGAACACTTTCTCTCTCCTGGCCAAGGGAGTGAGTTCTAGGTCAACTACTCCTTTGAGGAGGCCTTTCATAAGCTGTACCTCCCGCTTCACGTATTTATCAGCCAAGTACAGTAGCTGGTTGTGGCCGTAGGCCTCTAAGACTTCTGGGTTGTCGCAGGCCGAGAGGATCAGTAGGATTAGGTCGTCGATCTGGCTCCTTCTGCTCGCATCTTCCATGTAGAATCTCAGCGTGACAGGTTTCTCTCGTTCAATCGCCGTCAATTCGTGTACAAGGTTCTGGTCGTGTTCTGGTTGGAAGAGGCGATCGTACAGGAAGACTGGGGCCCGGATCTCTGAGTCGCGCTGAAAGGTTCGTAGCTGGAAATAGCAGCGGATGAACAGCTGCTCTCTGGATATTGTGTGGCGAGCTGCTCTCAACTTCACGTCCACCTTAGGTGTCGCGATCAGGGTCGCCATGCATCCGTCGTAGGCGAAGGTGCGCCAGGGCGTCGGGAGCGAAGAAGCGTTCGCTGTGCTCAGAATCGTGAGCAGGGCTTTGTCAGACTTCAAGCCCGGCAGTTTCGCTTCGCTTCCTGAAAGGAGGAGGGAGGTGGGTAGTGCTGCTCGGGTGAAATCTGTGGCCGTTGTGTCCTTCGCTATCCCGATTACGAGCACTCTATGCTTGACCGCTTCTTCGACCAGAGCTTCAAGTAGGAAGAGATTCAGCGCGTTGAGTTCGTTGACGCAGAGCCACCTGCCGTTCTCCATTATAAGCGGGTGCTTGACGGATATCGCTGGGTTGAAGATGCGTTCCGCGATTTCGACCGCAAGAGTCTTCACTCTTCGCCATGACGAAGCCGCTCGGTCCGAGATTCGGATTGATTCGAGATCATCGCTTGCGATGATTTGGCCGCCAGCCCTCTGGTCAATGGTTCGTAGACGTTTCAGAAGAGATTGCAGCCTCTCGTTATCTAACTCTAGGGATTGGGCCAATTGTTTCTTGGTTGTTTCGGGGTTGTTGATGAGGAAGCGAAGTGCGGCATGTGGAAGGTAGACTCCCCGGTTCGGCACATAGGCCAGGCCGGAGCCCAGACCTAGCCCTAGATAGAGGTCGAGCCGATCGACCTTGCCTTCCTTGGTTTCTAGACCTTCGAACGCGATCGATTTGCGGCGCATCAATAATGAGAGATCTCGGTATAGCGAGGGATAGGTTCCTGAAAACGGTCGGTCCAAGAAGAGGATTCGAACATCGCCTTCTGAGACAGCTTTCCAGGCCAGGTAGAGTTCTGCCATGGCCATCAAGGCGAAGGGGATCTGCTCCATCACTCTCCTGAAGTCAACATCAGACTCAACTTGGTCAACGGTTCGAACAACGTTAAGCAGATCTTCTTCCCATAGAGGGACCACGGAGGAGGCGAACAGTTTCTCAATCCTTTTCGCGTTGAGTAGGTCGAAAGTGATCTTCTCTTTGCTTAACGTGAATTGGCATCTGTAACCTGACGCTGCAACGTAGAATAACATCATCTCGAGAACCTCATCATAATCCATGCTGCCGTCGATTCCTACCGCTGTGTGAGGCTCGGGAAGGGCCTTCGTCAGGTCAACGGGATTGGCTGTCTCAAGAGGGCGCAATTGACTGACGATGTCTGGGCGGTTTCGAAGCATCGCCATTCGCGTCTGAAACATACGCGCCAACTCTGCAGTGCTTCTACGCAAGCCCCCAGCCAACTCGGACAAAACCGATTCACAGTGAGTGACTAATCTGATCAACATTCAATAGTTTTCCGGTCTACTCGTTGGACTCGCTCGCGCGAATATGCAGCAGAACTATTGAAAGAGAGATTGGAGCAGCTGGATCAGCGAAAGGCAGCAGAGCGGTATGATGCCAAGACAACTGTTGATTCAAGAAGGATAAAGACTCATTTGTCTGCTGACTGTGGATCCTGATCTACATATGTGTTGCACACATACTATATGAAGCGCACACACAGTTGCACTCATGGCAACCCTTACAAACTGATCAATTGTGTGCGTTGAAACGAGATGGACCTTGAAAGAGGGAGCTTGGTAGTCGGATCAGAAAGAGAAAGACGAAGGATACAACACTGAACCGCTAGTCAATCCAATAGAGGGAAACTAGAACCCCGAGGTCCCTAGCTCACGCTGAAACTGTGTGCAGGGAGTGATGGGGCCGTCTGATCTCGTGGCTACCTTGCCCGCTCTTGCTCCTTTGCCTTGACTATGTCGAGTATGACTGGTATGCTGAGTTCTGCGGATGATACGCCGACCGAGAAGGCCATCAGAGCCGCTGCTTCGACCTCTCTCTTGGAGGCTCCGGCCTTCAGGGCTTCACCTGAGAAGTGTCGCAGTGCGCCAGCGTCTCGAACCGTTGAGAATATTCCGACGAGGATGAGGCACCTGGTCTTCTCATCCAGCACTGCTCCAGAATTCACCTCTCTCATCAGCTGCTGATACGCATCAGCAACTCCTTTGCACTCGTCGCTGAAGATCTGCCAAGGATTCTTCCCACTCAAATCGATCCACCTCAAGAGGCCTCCAACGCAAGTCGAGATAAGTCTATTCAAGGAGTTCTAATGCGTCCCTAGTTAGCTCGCAAGGCTTGGCTAGCATGCATCAGGACGTGATCTCAGCGCGCTCCAACGCTCCCTTCTGAAAGGTGTTCTCACCTACAAACAGAAGCCACCTGGTTCAGGGCTCTACTACCATGCCCCCGGAAGCGGCTACATAGGATGCACCGCCATTGTCGAATCAACAATGGGCCTCCTCCAAGGAAGCCAAATCTTCACCTTCACCACCGGAACCGGCACGCCCCTAGGACTGGCCATCGCACCTGTCATGAAGATAACAGGCAACCCTGAAACATTCAAGAGAAACAGCGAAAACATGGACATCAACGCAAGCACAATCATCTACGGAGAAGAAACGATCGAAGCAGTTGGGAAGAGAATCTTCAACGAAATCATCGAAGTGGCAAACGGAAAACCAACGAGATCTGAAATCATGGGCCACAGAGACTTCTTTCTTCCCGTATTCGCAGGAGCCCTCCGTCAAAACGGAGATCTTCCCTAGTCCTTCGCGTGCGCTATCGCGTGCAAAAGATTCGTCTTTCGGAAGATGTTTTCGACAAGATTGGCACGCGCTTGGTGGGGCCGGTTGAATTCGAGCCACTGGTTAGGTAAGAATTGTGTGTATGGCATGGTGCGGCCGTCGCAATTTGAGCCGTCGTTCGTCGTCGTTACAGTAATTGTGTGTGTGCGCGCGATGCTATGCTTACAGGACGACTGGCAATGGTGGACTAGATCTTTTCGAGTGCTTTTCTCAGTATGTCTGTCATTCTTTCCACTTGGATTTCTATAGCTTTTCTGCCTAACTTCGCGGATGCGTGAATCCGCGGATCATTCCCGAGCACTCCTACAGGCCATAGATCTGGATCTTTCGGCAGGTTTTGCATTTGCACGAGTTCCGGATGAAGTGTCATAATCAAAGATGTTTCATTTGCAGCAGCGTGGTCTGTTTGTATGCCCATTCCGTCCGATTCATCCTCACGCCAAACTGTTAATAGCTTCATGCCAGACTTCTCACTCAGTTCTTTGCTCCAGCCTCTAAAGGTGCTTGTAGAGGGGCCGTGTCCGTGTGCGACAACGATTCTGAATCCGGCTCTTTTTAGCAAACGCAAAATCGCCTCTAGTAGATTTCTGAAAAGTGAGTCTTCAATCCAATATGCGCTTCCATCAAGTTGTCTTGGTGATGAATTCTTGAAACCGTAAATATCCATTCCGTAATAGTCTTTTCCATCCACCACTTCCTTTCTATCAGTGCCGAGAAATAGCGTCGGCAGAACAATTCCTCCGCATTTCTTGGCTAACTCAACGAAAAAGCCCAGAGACTGCAGTCCGTCTGCACCAAGAGGCAAATGCTCCCCATGCCATTCTAATGTACCGAGTGGCAGATAGGCAATTGGAGTTTGGGCGATTCTTTCTCTGAACTCTTTCGGCGTCAATTCTGAGTATAACACCTTTTCAGTCATGAGATTCTCCTCTTCTGTTTTCAAAATGCGTGTACGCTGCTATTATGGCATCGCAAAGGTAGGAACGAGGATCCTTCCCCAACACAATCGTCGTTCGTCTCACCGTCAGTTTGTGTGCGTATAGCTTGGTGCGGCCGTCTGAATTTGAACCGTCGTACGCAATGTCTTTGTGTGCACACCAAGAGATACACGTAAAGTTGCGTTTCTCACGATGCCTACTGTGTTGTCTCTCTTGGTTTGATTCCGCAGACCTTTATGCTCAGAATTGAATTTGCCAGCTCCTTTATCTCGCCCCGCCGTAGCCTTGATTTCTTGAT
>Ga0315282_10017489_pt1 | contig 10350 bp, 8 predicted proteins | sample YL17G07_20_MG_FD_203693 | JGI IMG/M metagenome (GOLD analysis project Ga0315282, IMG submission 203693) | Sediment microbial communities from Yellowstone Lake, YNP, Wyoming, USA - YL17G07_20 | ecosystem: Environmental > Aquatic > Freshwater > Lake > Sediment | place: USA: Wyoming | collected... | reverse complement strand
TATGGCATTAAGGCTCGATCTCTGAGTTGGATTCATGTAGAATCCGCACTTGTTCACTGGTGTCACGAACACGCCGACATCGTAGCCGCCCTTGTCCACCATCCTCAGCCTCTCTCCGTTGTGGCATGCTAACCCGGGAATCAGACCGACCTCCCTGATCATACCAAGATATTTCTCGAGTCCCACGAGCCTGCCCCCCTTCACCGGCCAGGAATCAGACCACCCGCCATGAATGCAGCATATGGGCGAATAAACTCCGCTCAGCATCTTGAGCTCCTTCTCGGTGTCCTTTGTTTCACCTATCGTGGTGCTCACAAAAGTCATCTTACTTCCTGTCTCCTTCTCTGCTATCTTGATCGCCTGCAGGAGCCTCGGCCAAACCGGTCCCAGAACCCCATCAACTCCTAGTTCAATGCACTTCTCGAAAACCTTCGCTATCCTGCGAGCTGTGAAGTACTTGATGATCCACTTGTCCCTTCCGCCACTCGTGTGTGACCATCCCAGTAGGCTGTTTATGCCTATCAGGAGCTTCGGCACCTTCACGCCCTCGATGTCTATCGTCGGGAAATCACCCAATTGCTACGACCTCAGGAGGACTATGCAGGTTACCGGACTTAAATCTGTTCCGCTTTCCGCCCATTATAACCCGATCACCACGATGGCGTTTATCCTGATCTCGAAAAGATACATTCTCCCATTGATTGGAAACCGCGAGTCGGGCACATAATATGTTATCGAATTCGCTCATAATCGGTGCGAGCGGAAACATTACAAGCAGAAGAGGGTCGAGCTTGCTTTGGAAGTTCATTATCTTTGTGATGGAAAAGTGCTTCCGCCTGGCAATTGAATAATCATTTATATCGACTGTATATTCACTGCCAATCATGGATTATAAAGGGTCATGCCGGGTTCCACTCTTCAAGGTTGAGGAGATAGCCGTACCCAGAGTTATCTTGGGACATAATCCATTCATCGGATACTCATACCTAAGTGATGCTAGAGCGGCAGAATATCGTGAGAGGTTCAAGAGAGTGGAAGTCATCAGGGACTTTGTCACTAAATCCATTGAGAACGGTGTGCCAGCGGCTTTCATCTCGTGTGAGCCACACAGCAGTCCCTTGCCGAGCATGAACCTCATAAAAGCGATCGAGGATGCCTCTCGGGAAACAGGCGTTGACGTATTGGTCATCAGCAACATGACCGACCCCAAGAACGACTTGGGAAGGCTTGCAAACCTCAATCTCAAGATAGCGGTTATCCATGGTGCCATCGTTGATAGAATGCAGGTTGAGAACTCGTTCAATGGTCTAGAGGAGATGCTGAACACAATTAGGGATGCGGGCGTGGTTCCGGGGGTTGTGATGCACAGATGCGACAACGTCAAGACCCTGATCGATGGGAAGCTCGACATTGGGCTCTACATTTCGCCGTTCAATATGCTCGGATATGAGATGACCCCAAGCAGGGGGTCCTTCGTAGATCTGCTTGATCGATTGCCGAAACCATACTTCTGTATAAAGCCGCTTGCCATGGGCAGGATCCCACCCAAAGAGGGACTCGAGTGGGTCTTCAGCAATAAGAAGGTGCAAGGGTGCGCTATCGGAATCAGCTCCGAGTATGAGATGAAGGAAGATTACGATATACTGAAGGGCATCTTTGGAGAAAGGCCAGGTTAGGCATTTATTGTGATCGCAGTAATCTTATCCCCCTAAAGAGGATGATAACGGCCGTATCTCCTCGCGGCCTTGACCATCGCGAACACATTTTCCAGATTTACATTCTGGTGGAGCGAATGGCTCGATCCCAGGATGTGCCCACCGCCATTGGAGGCCGCTTCGATGCATCGGGTGACCTCCTCTTGCACTTCGATGACTGAGCCTTCCTGTAAGGTCTGGGAGCAGCTGATGTTGCCCCAGAGGCAGAGCCTATCGCCGAAATCCCTCTTGACTTGGCCTATGTCCATCACATCCGGCTGAACTGGATGGAGTGCATCGATCCCGGCGTCGACCATATCCTTTAGGATGGGGGTATTGTTGCCGTCCGTATGTTTTATGACATACCCTCCGCGCTTGTGAAAAGCCCGGACTATGGTCTCGAGGCGCGAGAAGACGCCTATCTCCCTCATCATCTTCGGTGAAGCCATCGGACCTTCCTCCGAAGCGTAGTCATCGCCAAGCCAGATCGCATCCACGCCCGCATCGATCATCTTCTTTCCGATCTCAAGCGTATAGTCCAATATCATCTCGTTCGTCCTTCTGACCAGGTTTGGGTCCGTGTGCAGAGCTTTCAAGGTTCCATCGAAACCCGTGAGCTGGTAGGAGAATGTCCCCTCCATTCCGATGCCCGCGAGGATCAATGACCTCCCTCCTGTCTCTCGCACGATGCCCTCGATCCCCTTCATTGTCAGGTTCTCTGCGCTTGGAGGTTCGTACCGCTCAAGATCATCCCTCGTAGCTATTGGGGCATTGACATATGCGATCGCACCCGTTTCGCCGATGCTTCGCGTCACAACCCCCCAATCATCTCCACCGGCGATGCGGCCAGTTCGGCGCTGAACAACAGGGGGTGGGTCCGATCCGACGTTGATCGCATCCAAGCCCAATCTGTGGTAAGAAGCCCAGAAGTCACCTCCCCAGTGTGACCTGATCCTCTCGAAGATATTCCCTGGATTCAACTCGGCTACAGGGAGGAGGTCAGGTTCCTCAAGCTGCAGTGCTGCAAGGCATCTCTCCCTGCTATTCACTTCGACATACACCTGGCTGTCTCATCAGGACCCAAAAGCTCGATACAGGAATCAAGAAAATAGCGTAGTATACCACAGGAGTGCGCCTCGTCCACTATAGATCAGAACGGTATGTAAAATCTGACTATCCCAACTGCACCCAGTACGAGGTATATCAGCATGCATCCAGTCACCAATCCACTTGCGGCGGGCAAACCATACTTCTCGTAAACATTGCTTCCGCCAATTCTAAGAGTTATGGTCTTGGCTACCCAAGCAACTAGGAAAGACAGCCAAAAACCTGAGATTAGTGAATTGAAACTTGTGCCGTTCAGGAAGCCTATTGGCTCGAATGGGAACCAGATGAATCTTGCATGGAGTAGAGTCAATACACCGACTATGACGATGCCCGCGAAGAAGTATGGAACCCAGTTACCGGGATTTGGTTCAGTATCCCACGTGTTCGCCCATCTGAATCCATTACCCCAGTCGGGGGCAGCTCTCGCGACCCTTGGAAAGCCTATGTTTCCGACTATCCAAACGAAGGCGAACCATGTTGTTACGGGGATTAACACGCTGGCGACCAATATGGCCTTGAATGCATTTCTGTTATCGAGACCCGCCAGATCGGCCATCCTGAACGACGCAAATGCGCCGTTCGACGCTCCAAACAGCCTTCCCGAACAGATATCGAGTTCCGCCTTCGTGAAAACCGACGTCAGCATGAACTCCCGCGTATATGTTGTGGGTTGGGTTGGCCATACTAGGAGCCTAAGTATCGACCCGCCGTGGCTCATGCCCCTCATGTATCCCCCACTCAGGCCATACAATCTGGTGTTTGCATAGAAATATAGAAAATACGTTATGGGCATGAGGAATGCTGGCCAGGCGCTCACACCGGCTACCATGAAGACAGCGATTGTGCCGATAAAACCCAGTGCTACTAGGAGCCAGATCGACCTGTATGACAAAGACTCTTTACTTTCTATGTCAAGTGGCGCACTTCCTTTCATCTTCCCAGATGCAGCTCTGAGTGTATCAAGGAGATACCGCCTGCTTAACCAAAGGCTGAAAATCGTCAAACCGACCAGGCCACCTGCCTCTGATACCGACATGAAGTTGAATGGCGGTGACATAAGGCCCGAATAGCCGACGCACCATCCTCGCCCGCATCCCCCCGCCGTATCAGCGTTGGTATAGTATCCCATCATGTAGGCGCCTTGCATGAGTATCATATACACAAGATACCAGAACCAAGAGTTGAAACTTATGGATAGGGGGATGAAATACGCTACAGCGGCCATCAGAGGCTGCAAGTTGGCGGTTCCAAGGCCGATGATGGGTGCCAATGACGTCCCCGCTTTCACATACCACACGAAGCCGCAACAGTTTCCGCGTATCGCGAATATGTCCGGGAACCATGGGAAGAGCTGTATCAGGGAAACGGGCACCTGAAATATGACCCCCACGATAAAGCCTATAAGAAATGGCGAACTGAAAAGCTTTAGCTTCCGATCCTCACCATGGGGGATCCTCTTCAACAACTCATAGCTGACCATTGTAAGTGGGAAGGGAACTTTCTCGATGTCGATCCAACTCCTTCTAAAAAGTGCCACTATGCCAACTAAGAATAAGGATGGCATCAATGTTAAGATCCACCAGAAAGCCAGAACTGGAATCCACTCCGCTGCAGGAAACAGCAATCCACCCGTTACTATTTGTTGAACTATCGGCCGTGGTGGCGCCAAGAACCAATCGTAGAACAACCAAGACTCCTGCTCGGTCATCTGTTGCACCCTATTTCCTACTATATGTGTGAAGATATCACCTAGGATTGTAGTGTAGAAAGCTGCGCAAATGCCTATGATGTAGAGATACGCTAGTGTTTGAGTGTTTATCCTCTTTTTAAGAAATCCGATTCTTGCAAGCGGCCAAGCTAGGAATAGGAGCAGCCATTCTGCGACGGTAACGGCCGATATCGCATTCATCGTACTGAGGCTATTATAAAATCCCAAACCTGAGAAGCTTACGAGATGCCAAAAGACACCCAGAAAGCTTACGAACAAACTCACAACAATAACTAGAACCCAAGGAAATTTAACATTCTCAGCCTCTCGTATCTGGGACATATCTTCCGAAAAGCTGCATTTTTCAGTATTTATAATTTTCCTAAGAATAAAAGATCTTAGATTGTCCCTATGCCAAACAAGATAATTATGGAAAGGCTTCGTCAAGCTCTAACACTTGAGACACGAAATGTCGCAGCAGCATTCGTATTTCCCATCGTTAAATCAGGGCTTAAAAAAATCTTTGGAAAAGTGATGATTGAATTCAAGCCAGATAAAATATCGAGAAACAAGGAGTTTCCATTATCCTTCTTATGTAGCAATTTAAGCCTATAAACGAAATCAAGCCTGATGGACCGTGTGTTCATCCCGTATAGCCCCCTAGAATTATATACGAGTTAGTTGCTTAATACACAGAGAGAGAACAAGCATGAGGGCATCTGTTGGCATAATACTTTTGATCGTTGGATTGGTGGTCGGTGGCTCGGGAGGCTACTTCGTGAGCTCCGGGCAGATCGGTTCACTTCAGAGCCAAGTATCGAGCTTTCAGAGTAGTAACACAGCCCTTCAGAATCAGATATCGAGCCTTCAGACTCAGGTTACAACACTGCAGGGAAATATCTCCGCGCTCCAAGCGAAACTCTCCGAAGCCAACTCCGAGATAGCAAATTTGAATGGAACTTATGTTATAACGATTAGTGGACGTGCCTTTAACCCAAACGCCATTACAATCCTCGTCGGCACTACCGTCACATGGACGAACCTTGATCAAGTTGATCACACCGTCACCAGCTCGACAGGCGTTTGGGACTCCGGCGACATAATGCCGAATAAGAGCTTCAGTTATACGTTCAAAACCGAGGGAAGCTACAGCTATTACTGCGGCGACCGCCCGTCCATGACGGGGACGGTTACAGTAACCCATTAACGGACCGCTCCCATTTCTTTTATAACTATACTTCTCGTTTTGTAGAGGCTTGGATGAATTCCCAAAAATCGGCATTCAAGATAATAATCATATGTTTTTCATACCCTTAGTTTTACTTATTATTGATTTCTAAGAAATAAGGATATTGAGAAATATATATCTCTTCGGAACTATAACTGCGCGGTGGAACTAAGTTGGGAAATGATGAACTTCGTGAACTACTGCTTGAAGAAATGAAGGCCATGCGTACGGTCGACTGCCACTCTCACACTGACGGCTCGAAAGCCTACTACGAAAATGGACCTTACGACCTTTTCTCGTTGATGGCCTACTTCAACCGTGAGATTGAGGCCTTGACAGGAAAAGCTCCTGACAAGCCCTTTGAGTCCGCCCCATCTGATGTGGACCGGTGGAAAGCCCTCAAGGGCGTCTTGGATCTGGCCCGCAACGTCTCATATTGGAGACACAACATGGTCGTCTATCGGAATCTTTTCGATTTCAAGGACGAGGAATTAAACGACCAGAATTGGCAACCGTTGAATGAGCTCATAAAGAGGCGCACTGCAGATCCAGGATGGTATGGCCATGTCACCAAAGAGATGTGTAGGCTTGAGACGCAGGTCAAGAACATCCCATGGTTTGAGGATTGGGAGCCAGAATACTTCACCGCGATCCTTAGGATGGAGCCTGCCCTAGACCTCTGCAATCCCAACACTAGAAAATCCTTAGAAGATTACCTCGGTGAGAAGTTAGTCGATCTTGGTGTGCTCAGGGATTGCCTAAAGGAATTGGTGGAAAAATATCGCACAAAGGGAGCTGTCGGGATCAAGCTGGCTCACGCATATCAGCGGACCCTTGCCTCGGAAAACGTTCCATATGAAGTGGCTTCAAACACGTACACGAGGGCCTTAAGGGGAGAGAAAGTAACGCAGGAGGAAGTCAGGGCTTTTCAAGATCACATTATTTTTTACCTAGCCGATCTGGCTGAAGAACTGGGCCTCGTGTTCCAGATCCACACGGGGGTCCAGTCGACATGGGGCAATATCCCAAACTCCAACCCACTTCTCCTAATCCCCCTGATCACAAGTCATCGCTCGGCCCGTTTCGATCTGTTCCACGCTGGGTACCCCTACAGCCGCGAGATTGGGATTCTGGGCAAGCACTATCCCAATGTTTGGCTGAACATGGCATGGATGTACGTCATAACCATGGAGGGGAGCCACCAATCGCTCAGCGAGTGGTTGGACCTAGTACCGGGAGGGAGGATCCTCGGTTTCGGTTCGGACGTCCACTTTCCGGAAATGATCTACGGTCATCTTCTGATGGCCCGTTCATGCATTGCCGACGTCATGGTGGAGAAGGTCAAACGGGACTTCCTGAGCAAAGAAGCGGCCTTAGACCTAACACACAAACTGCTCAGGGAAAACGCGTTGGAGCTCTATTCGCTTAAAAGGACCTAAAGAGACAGGTCACGAAGGGATAGACGCAATGGAAATGCGATCTTAAATCACTTCTATGCATCAAATAAAGCGCGCTTTTCAACGCATCATCTATTATGATGCATTTTGCAGGACATGAAAAAGGCGTGAAAATGAAATTTTCCATCCCTTCGCCACGACGGAGTTAATTATGTCGTATGAGCGCATCTGCTCCACTTCAAGGAGCCATTTAGGGAGGGTGGATGTATCTATCTTGATGAAATCGTCGATGCAGCTCTTGCAGACGTTATCCTCGCTACTGAAGCTCTCTTTGCCGCAAAGTATACATCTGTTCAAGGTTAAAACAGGAATGAAGGCCGTGAAAAATAACCATTGTGGAAGACTTTACCAGAACGATATGATATATTGTGGCTAAGGCCAGCAAAATTATGAAGTAATTCGGCTTTTTTTTCTAGAAATGCATTACTGAAAATTATGGGTTAATATGGTTCAGGAATAATGTGGAAGTGCTACATCACAATCCTTATCAGCGAGCCAATTGGGGATGGACATGTCACGTTGTTCTTCCTAGGTCATATGTGCTGGGGGTATGTCTTCGGAAAGGCCACCAGCCACCTTACGTCCAGGAAGATTCAAGTTCCACTCGTCTTAATGTGCGGTGCCCTGCCGGATATCGACTTACTGCTGAACATTGAGCATGGTGGCATAATGCACTCAATTGTCTTCTGGTTCGTCGCCTTCATCCCAATTCTCATCTGGATAGGACCAAGGCGCAGTCTACCCTATCTGATCTCGGTATTGCAGCACCCCCTCTTCGGTGATTTCATAACAGCAAATTACAAGATCCTGCTTCCATTCAGCTATAGCGGATATGGTATTGGGCTGGACATGCTCTCGCCCATCAGCCTCTCGCTCGAGGTGTTAGGCTTCTTGGCCTTCGTCACATGCGCATATTTCACAAAGGACTTGATGTCGCTCTTCTCCATGAATTCCACGGATCTCCTCAGCTTACTACCAGCAGCGGCGATGTTGGTTTCCATCGTATTCGTCCTAGGTAGGAGGGGATGGGGCTACGTTTCCCCCGACTTTGAAGCTACCCAAGCCTTATTCCTTCTTCTCCTCCTTTACTCATTTTTTACGGAAGTCTTTGGAATAACATCAGAGATACATTATGAGTATAAGCATCTCGGTCTTCAACATCGAGAAGTCTCTTTGGCGGATGAGTAGAAGTATTCGATTCCATAAATATGCAATCCTCTTAACCCATAAGGGAATGCACATATCGAGTTCAGCTCACGAGCCTCAACTGGTCAGAATAACTCTTATATTCGAAGGGGATTCGGGGATCGAAAGCAGGATTGTGGAGAATTGAAGCTTGGAGTTCGCGGACCTACCCAAGGCGCCACATTGCGTGAAAGGGCCCTATTCGCACACCGAGCGGGATTCGATGGGCTCGAGCTCGGGCCCGAACATCTAAATGTAACTGTCGATCAGATCCTCGCTCAGTTAGATGGGACCGATATCACCATTAGCGCAATAGTTGGCTCGTTAGAGCTTCTCAATCCTGACATCGATGCGAGGAGAAGGGCCATTCAGCTGGATCGGGATCGACTTCGGATGGCTGAAGAGCTCGGTGCGAACGGCGTTATCGAAGTTCCGGTATTCGGTCCATCACGATTTCCGGATGCATCACCCGTTTTCTCTTCATATGAGCTCGAACGAAGGATCTTGATATCGGGTCTCAGGGAGCTGGCCGATGTCACCGAACGGACCGGCACCCCAATACTCATCGAGCCCCTTAACAGATACGAGACCCACTTCATCAACCGAATCGAACAAGCCACGGACATCATCGTTGAAGTGGGTAAGGGTCAATTCAAGATCCTAGCGGATTTCTTCCACATGAACATAGAGGAAAGATCGATTGATACAGCAATTAGGGGCGGCGGCAACCTTCTGGGGTATGTCCACTTGGCGGACACCAATAGGCTCCAACCGGGTGCTGGACACATGGACTTCCGCAAAGGCTTCACGGCATTGAGATCCATTGGCTATGATGGGTGGTTGACTGTCGAAAGCGGTGTCGAAGAGGGGGAGGGGGAGAGAGCCCTGAAACAGTCGGTGGAACTGATCAGAAAGTTGTGGAGCGAGGTCGATTGACACTTCATCGAAGAAAAAGACAAGTCTGAAAATTCTTCCTTCGCTACTTTTACCTGTCTTTCGTTACGCATGACTCTTATTCAATCCCACTATTCGAATGTAGCAACGAGGTCTGCGCTATACGACTACAATAGTCGCAAACTCGTTTGTTTTAAGTCATTTGCTAAAGGCATACTACATCATGTTGAGAAATTTTATAAATAAACTAAGAACCTTCATATTGGGGAGTTACAATTGAGTCAACAAATAGAAACAAAAGTTGAACGAATACCTTGGATACCGATAATTCTCCTGACCATCGTATTCGGTTTCTTTGGATTCATATACGCTTCCATATCGCCTAATGCATCCTGGTATGCGCTCGGTAGAATCGGTTGCATGCTATTTCTCACGCCTCTTCCTCTACTCTTCATCATGGGAGCAGCAATAGTGGGTAAACTCAGGCGAAAACCGATCAGTCAGGTTACCTACACTTTCCTCTATGCCGCTGGGATGGGATTGGTCATCTCCGCCTTCTCCGACACCTTCCCGGTAGGGCTCCCTTTGGAGCACCTTCTGTACGATAGAGTCAGCCTCGCTCCTGGAGTAGATCCCTGGCCCTCATTTACGGCTCCTCCGGCCAGCTCCATTACGTCGATTGTAGCGGGAGGCGCGACGGTTCCATGGGCTGACTGGATACCCACCATAGGCTTTTGGTGGCTGCTTATGGCGGCTTTCGCCGTCTTCTGGCTGGGCTGGGGGGTTATCTGGAGGAGGCGTTGGATAGGCGTTGAAAAGGTGCCTTTTCCTCACACGCAGGTCGCAATAGGGCTTACAGACAGGGTGACAAGCAGTGAGAAAACTCTGAAGACACGTATGGGCATGCCGTTCCTAATAGGCCTGATCCTTGGAATAGCGTTTCAAGTACCGCTCCTGCTCGCTTACCTGTATCCATGGTTCCCAGATATCTATGGCTGGAGGACGAACACCTGCTCAATGGGCACGCAGTACATAACGCCCGATTCTCCGCTGGCGGGCATCGTTGGGCTGGCTCAA
>Ga0315282_10017488_pt1 | contig 10351 bp, 15 predicted proteins | sample YL17G07_20_MG_FD_203693 | JGI IMG/M metagenome (GOLD analysis project Ga0315282, IMG submission 203693) | Sediment microbial communities from Yellowstone Lake, YNP, Wyoming, USA - YL17G07_20 | ecosystem: Environmental > Aquatic > Freshwater > Lake > Sediment | place: USA: Wyoming | collected... | reverse complement strand
CGCCTCCACGGCCAGCGGATGAAGCTCACCCGGCTCTGTCCCCGCGCTGTAGACGTCGAAGGCGCCGCCGGAGAGGTCGCGCAGGAAGCCCTCCGCCATCTGGCTGCGGGCCGAGTTGTGCGTGCAAACGAACAAGACTCGCATGCTGCCTGATTCAGACGAAAGGGTCATCCCCGTCTGTCTACCGCCCAGCGGTCTTCCCCCGCGGGCAGTTCCTCCTTCTTCACCCTTACGAGGACCTTTCTCTGCTTTATCAGCTTCTGAAGCTGCTGGATGGATGGAAACCGGATCGCGCCCTCCGGGCAGAGGTTGGAGCAGGTTACGCAGCCGACCAAGCACAATTGAGGTCGGAGCACGACCGCCTTCTCGCGGTCGTAGTCGTAGCCGTAGACCTGTCTGCCGCAGCCGGTGACACACAGGCCACAGCCCATGCAGAGGTCTTCGTTGACCGTGGGATGCCAGTCAATTTCACCGCGCGGCACTCCGTGCCAGGTCTGGTCCACTGTCAGGTCAGGCATTGTCGATAACCCTTCTGAGGTTGGGATACCACCTTGCTGATCAAGCTCCTGATCTCATCCTTTGGAGGGACGCGGCCGGCGTAGACCAGCCGCCCCGAAGACCACTCCCGCCACCAACCCTCACTGGTTCCGGCGTTTGAATGAACCCGCAGGGTCGCTCGCCCCATCCAGGTGCGACTTCAGACGATTTCCCTGGGCGGAGTGGATCCTCTTGTAGACGCGCTCCTTCAAGAACAGGTAGGCAGCCTCTTTGTCTTCGTCCACAACTATCTGCGCTAGTTCCATGACCTCTTGTGGCTTGAAGGCCACGGCCTCTCGCTTCACATCCAGCATTTCCCTCAGTGCCCTCCATTCTCCACGAAAGGGATTCGCCTGGCCTCGTCTAGCCGGCGAGTCTCCGCTCCTCGAGTTCCCTCCGGGCTGTCGCCAGCACCCCTCGCCTCTCCATGAGCTCTCGCAGACTATCGAGCGATGAAAATGAGACCGCCCCCCGCGGGCAGACGTTGGCGCAGGTCACGCAGCCGACCATGCAGTGCAAAGGCTCCGCCACCACCGCCTTCTCCCTCTCGTAGTCGTAGCCGAAAACGGCCCTGCCGCAGCCGGTGACGCAGACGCCGCAGCCGTCGCAGAGCCCATCATCGACGATAGGGTGCCAGTCTATCTCGTCGCGCGGCACGCCGTGCCAGGGTTGGGTGAACTTCGGGTCAGGCATGACCGTGTGTCTCCTCAAAATCCATCTGTGCCCTCATGAGGCCGCCTCTTCCGCTGCCAGGACGTTGGCGATAAGTCTCATCACCTCGTCCTTGGGGGGGACGCGGCCCGCGCACGCCAGCTTCTCGTTGATCACGAGACCGGGCGTCATCATAAGGCGGTACTTCGCGAACTCCACCCGGTCGGTGACGTACTCAAGCGTCGCCTCGACGCCGAGCGCCTCCAGCGCCTCCGCCGTCGTCGCCTTCAGGCGCGCGCAGTTCGCGCACCCCGGCCCCAGGACCTTCACTCGCAGCATCTCTTCACTCCTTCACTTAGGCTGGGCGCAGAGTCCCGGCTCGACTATCGTTACTACCGTCACGGCACCATCTCGATCTGCGGTTCGATGACAAGCTCGCTGGTGATCGAGCTCGCCAGCAGGCTGTACTTTCGGGCCGACTCGACCGCCCGTTCCAGACGCCTGCGCTCAGCCTCGCCCCCCTGCGCGACGATCTTCGGACGCAGCACGACGCGCTCGAACGTCTCAGTCCTGTCCAGAGTCACCAGCTTCGTCCCCTCTCCGGCGCACTCGTAGCTCTTGAGGGGGATGCGGAACCGCTCGCAGGCCCAGAGGAACATGAGCATGATGCACATGTTGACGGCGGCGACGAACGCGTCCTCAGGAGTGAGCACGTTCTCCTCGCCGTGGGCGTCCGGCGGCGCGGAGAAGGGCAGCACGGGGCCGTTGCCGCAGCGAAGCTCGCCGCGGTGACCGCCCGTCCAACTGACATCGGCGTGGTAGGTTGCTCTGGTCACTGGCGACATGCCTATCTCCTTTCCGCCCCTGCGCGCTCTGCGCAATACTCTCGATAGGCGAGCAGGAGCGCCTGCCGGAGGGCGTCTTCATTCTCCCCGGGCACGGCGTTATAGATGCGGGTGTGCTCCAGGAGAGCGTGGGCCGTGGCGCCGTCGTCGGGGTGCTGGCCCTGCTGGGACAAGAGCTCGAAGATTGTCGGCAGAGCAATCAGCTCCAGGGTCTCACCGTTGACCTCCAGGCGTTCGACAGGGATGCCAGACATGCAACTGCACACGGCTGCTCCCTCGCTCAGGACGTCGATACCGGCCGCGATCTCCTCCGTCGCCATTTCGCGCTTGCCCAGAAGCCGACCGACTTCCTGGGCAACGGCGGCGGCGGTAGCGGCGACGAGCGTGCGTCGCGCCTCTTCGGGGCCGCGAATGCGCTGCGGGGCTTCGAGGCCCAACTGCTCGCGCAGCTCATCGACCACGATGCTGGCTGCGGGCTCGGCGCTGTAGAGGGCGGTAGCCCTGGCGGCGCAGCGCTTCTCGCAGCCGTCGACGGCTATCGTTGGGAAGAAGCGGGCGAAGGCGCGCTCGCGCTCCTCACCGGCGAGGAACAGCGGCAGGCAGAGGGTAACCGTCTCCTGCGGGCGCAGGCGCTCCAGGACAAGCAGCGCCGCCTCGCGCGTGACTGTCCCGCAGGGCAGCTCCTCGCCGCTACAGGCAATGATTCCTACTTTCTTTTGCGACAGATCAGGCATCCGATTTCCGTTCCTTTCGCTGGAGCTCGTCGACCTTCTGAGCAATCTCCTCGGCGAGGATGCGGGCCATCTTCTCGCCGGCCTCGCCGATGTCGGAGACGTGTCGTACCTTCAGTTCCTTGTGCTGCCGGAAGACATCGAAGACGCGGAACGTGGCGGCGGGCTCGGCCCCGGCCTGCTCGATGTTGATGCGGGCGCAGGTCTTGGGGCAGCCGTCGATCGCGATCGTCGGCTGGCGTCGGACGCGGCGCTTCGCCTCTTCGTCGCCGAGGGTCAGCGAAGAGAGGCAGAGGGTGCGCGCCTGGCCGGGCCGCAGCTCTTCAGTGACGACGTACGCCGCCTCGCGGCCCACGCTGCCGAACGCCTTGCCGATGCCGCTGCACGGCAGGATGATGACCTCGGGGATCTGTTTATCGCTCATTGCTCACTCAACTCCTTCAGCGCTTCTCCGCGCACCAAGTCCAGATACCGCTCGTCGCTCAAGAGCGAAGCGCGCTCCGTTTCCCAGGCGCTAGGCTCGATGACCGCGAGCCAGCCCTCGCCGTAGGGCTCTTCGTTGACCAGTTCAGGGTTCGTTTCCAGGCGCTCGTTGACCTCGACGACCGTCCCGCTGACTGGCGAATCCACGCCCATCTGCACCTTCATTGTCTCGACGCTGGCCAGCTCATCGCCGGCTTTCAGTTCGGTGCCTGGTGGGCGGACCTCCACGAATGCCATGTCGCCGCTCGACTGCTGAAGGTAGTCGGTCAGTCCCACACGCGCCCTTCCGCCCTCGAGCTGAAGCCATACACCCTCCGCCGAGTACCAGCAGTTGCGCTTGACTCGGAAGGTGAATTTGTCGACCGTCGTCTCCAGGAACTCTTCTGCCATTCCGGCTCCTCCCCGTCTACGCTAAGACTCTACTCGTGGTAGGTGGCCTGCCTGAGCACATATATTTGCTTGGGCTGATACCAATTGTCACCGCCGCGGCCTCAACCGGCAGACCTGCTCTGCCCTCCGCCGGTCCCCTGTTGCCAGCCGGACGTCCAGAAGCGCAGCCAAGCGCTCGCGAAGGGCGGAGGCTGCCTCCGGGCAGGCGCGGTAGAACACCCAGCGGGCGTCCTCCTCGTCGCGGCGGCTCTCGACCAGTCCCGCCCGTCTGAGCGCGGCGAGATGGTTGGAGACGAGCGACTGCGACAGTCCCAGCAGGTCCTCGATCTCGCAGACACAGAGCTCCGTCTTCGTCAGCAGCGAGAAGATGCGCAGGCGGTTGTCGTCGGCGAGAAGGCGGAGGTACTGAGCGAGTCCCGTCTCCCGGTCGCTATCTTTCTGAATCTCAGGGCTTCCTGTCACCGTCTTTGTCCGCACTATGTATGCACCTCCGTTAATGTATTATACGAGCCCTGAACCGGTCAGTCAACTGGTCCAGGGGTGAAAAAGAACAGTCTCCCGAAATATTGGGGGCCCGGCGGAGGCGCTCTGATAGACTAGGCATCACACCCTCGGCGTACATCAGCGTGGCGTCCGTCGCCACCTGGACACCGGCCACAACGACCTCAATGTGGACTGCGGAAGGCTTTGCCGGGCGCTCCGGCTAATCCACTTGACACACGATGACGAGAGTGCCAATATAAGCATATTAGTGAATACTTATAAGGCTGCCGAAGAGCCAACCGAACAGGGGGCGGATGAGCAGGCGGCGGTATTCGCTGCCCTTGCTGACCTAACCCGACTCAAACTGGTGAGGCTCCTCTGTCATCAGCGTGAGCCCGATGCCCTCTGCGTCAATGCCCTGGCCGGTCTGCTGGGAGTGACCCAGTCCGCTGTTTCCCAGCACCTGCGGGTGCTGAAGGCCATCGGACTGGTCAAGGGGGAGAGACGGGGCACCCGCATTCACTACTTTGTCAACCAGGCCGTGCTGGGGCGCTGCCGTGAGATCGCCTCCGCGGCGTTGAGCATGGATGAGCCAGCTGAAGAAAGAGGCATGAGCTGTGCCAGATAGAGGGCAACCCGATGGACCGGCAGTCGAGGTACGTAACCTGACTAAGCGGTACGGGCAACTCGTTGCCGTGAACAGCATCAGCTTCGAGGTGCGGAGAGGCGAGCTCTTCGGCTTCCTCGGCCCCAACGGCGCCGGCAAGACGACCACGGCGCGAGTACTCACCGGGGTCATCAAGGCTGATGCCGGCGCCGCTCTGGTTATGGGCTCCAAAGCCGGCAGCCTGAAGGCCAAGCAGACGGCTGGCGTCGTTCCGGAAATGGCGAATGCCTACACCGACCTTTCCGGCTGGGACAACCTGATGCTTATGGCTGAGCTCTATGGCGTGCCCACCGCCAGAGCAGAGGAGAGGAGCAAAGGCCTGCTGCAGGCCGTGGGCCTTCTGGAGCGGAAGGATAGCCCGGTCAAGACGTATTCCAAAGGAATGAAGCAGCGTCTCATCTTATGCATGGCCCTTGTGAGCGACCCGAAAGTGCTCTTCCTGGATGAGCCGACCTCCGGCCTGGATGTACAGAGCGCCCGCCTGATCAAGGACCTGCTCCGCAGCCTGAATGCCAGAGGAAAGACCATCTTCCTTACCACCCATGACATGGATGAGGCAAACCAGCTCTGCGACCGGGTGGCTATCATCAACGAGGGGAAGATAGTGGCCATAGATGCTCCGGAGAGGCTGCGGATGGCCACCAGCGGCCGACAATCAGTCGAGGTCAGCTTCAACGACAGCGTGAGCCCGGAAAGTCTGGCCAGCCTTGCCGGCGTGAACACGGTGCAAAAGGTGGGCGACAAGTATCGGCTCTACACGGACAATCCCGGCGACCTGGTGGTGGCGGTGGTCAACCACTCCTCGGCTGCCCGTCTCAAGATAGTATCGCTCAACATGCTCGCCCCATCCCTGGAGGACGCCTTTGTGACGCTGACGGAAAAGGAGGCTACGCATGTCTGAAACAGCCCTGATATGGCAGCAGATGCGCCGCTCCCTGGCGATAGCGCGGAAGGACATCCGCATCTATTACTCCAAGGGACCGGTGGTGATCTTCGGAGTTCTCTTCCCCGTCTTTCTATTCCTTTCGTACACCATCGGCCGACATCTGAACGCAGACTCCATGATCCCTGGATTGCTTGGTATGACTCTCTTTTTTACCGCCACGTCAATCTCGCCGATAGTGGTGCCCTGGGAGGCGCAGCAACGGACGCTGGAGCGCCTAATGTCCTGCCCGGTAACAATAGAGACGATCATCATGGGCGATGTGGCGGCGTCTTTTGCCTTCGGGATAGGCGTCTCACTGGTGCCCATTCCGCTTGGTCTACTCATGGGGATCTCAATATCAAGCCCGCTCATCTTAGCCCTCGCTATCATCCTGGCCGCCTTCTGCTTTGCCTCGCTGGGCAGCGTCTTCTCTGTCCCGCCCACCAACACGCCGGCCACGGTCAACATGATCGCCTCGGTGGTGAAGTTTCCGGTAGTCTTCATAAGCGGCGTCTTTATTGCGCTGGATGAGCTCCCCGCCTGGGGACAGGCAATCGCCTACATCTCACCTCTGACGTACTTCACCGACGTTGCCCGCAACTGCATCCAGGGGAGGGGGCACCTGCCGCTGGCGGTTGACTTTGGCGTCCTGATTGCTTTCAGTTTTCTGTTTCTTCTGGTAGCCACGAAGCTGCACCAGAGGACGATGCCCCGGAGAATCTGACATGATGGAGGATGTCTTGAGCGGATGACTATCCTGGGGATTCAAGAGCCTCACTAGTCTGACCGCTTGAGGACCCTTACCCCGACTGTGCCCCAAATGCAGGAATGTGCTAGCATGCAATCGACTCCGCATGCGCGAACTCGTACGAATCTCAAAGGCCATCTCCAACGAGACCAGGGTCAGGATGCTCAAGCTCCTGCTGGAGAAGGATATCTGCGTCTGCGAGATGCACGAGATATTTCCTCTGTCGCACTCCCAAGTATCCCGAGACTTGAAAGCGCTTATGGACGCCGGTTTCCTCAAGCGCTGGCACGATGGCAGATGCGTGGTCTATGTCGCTGACAGAAACAGCGCCAACCCCTACTGCCGGGCAATCCTCGATGTTCTCGCGGATTCCTTCAATGACGACCCGATGGTGCGCCAGGACAGAGAGAGGCTTCCAGAGATAATGGCCCGCCAGCTAAGGGAGGAGAGCAAGTGATTTTTTTGGGGTGGCTACTTGCAGGATTGCGCACATTTGCAAGTCGCGCTATTCTGGCATCTGTCGCTGACAAGAAGGCATCCCTGTCGTCTCATTGTGCTCTTAAGGGGAGGTAACCTGGTGAAGCTGAGCCGAAGACATTTTCTGAAATCGGTTGGGGGTGCGGCTGGCGGGACGGTTCTCTTGCCTTCGATCCTGGATGGAGACCTCAAGGCCCTCGCCAGCGAGCCCCTGAAGACCAAACCCATTGTCTGGGAGAAAGTGCTCTACCAGACCTGCGGCGTGTGCGACAACATCTGTGGGACGCTGGCGTATGTAAAGGACGGGCGCATCAAGTGGATAGAGGGGAACCCCGCCGATGTCCTGGGCGGAGACGGGAAGATCTGCGTCAAGGGGGCTTCGGCTATGAGGACGCTCTACGACCCCGACCGCCTGAAGTGGCCGCTGAAGAGGACGAATCCGAAGAAAGGCAAAGACGAAGACCCGGGATGGGTGCAGATATCATGGGAGGAGGCGTTCAGCACGATCGGCGCCAAGTTCAGCGAGGCGATCAGTCAGTACGGCCCGGAATCTGTTCTGCTAATCTTCAGGCCGGAGGAGCCGGACACCAGGCTGCAAAAGGCCATAGGGACGCCAAATCAGGTTGCCCACGTTGACACCTGCTACATAACCCACGATATCCCCTGGGGGACCATGGTCACCGGCGGCGGCAGGCCGTGGACGATGGACCTGGAAAACGCGAAATACCTGCTGGCATTCGGCTGGGACCAGCCGGGCAAGTCCAAGCAGTCCCACCTGCGTGGCTTGCTGCAAGCCCAGGACAAGGGCGCCAAGGTTGTCGTTTTCGACCCGCGGATGTCTCTGACCGCCTCGAGGGCGGACGAGTGGATCCCGATCAAGCCGGGGACAGACCTGGCGGTCGTCCTGGCGATGATCAATGTCATCATCAGCGAGGAGCTGTACGACAAAGAGTACGTCGCCCAGTACACATCGGGCTTTGAGAAACTGGCCGAGCACGTGAAGCAGTACACGCCCGAGTGGGCATCGCAGATATCCGATGTGCCGGCAGACGACATCGTGCGCATAGCCCGCGAGTTTGCCACCATCAAGCCGGCGATTATTCCCAACCACAAGCGCGATGCCGCCGGTCCCAATTATACCAACAGCTCCGGTCTGGCTCAGGCGCAAATCATCATGTGCGCCCTGGTGGCCGCCATCGAAAGGCCGGGCGGCTACTATCTGGACCGGAAACCGAAAGTTCACACTGTGGATGAGTTCGCCCCGGCGCAATATCCCGAAATGAAGGAGAAGCGCCGGGTGGACGGGCAGCACCTGTTCCCGCTGGCAAACAAGCAGCGCAAGGGCAACTTTTCCCACCTGGCGCAGGGCATCCTGAGCGGCCAGCCTTACAAGGTGAGGGTCGGACTGGCCAAGGCGTACAACGTGCTCTCCTTCCCCAACCCCGACACTATCGTTGAGGCTCTCAAGACCCTCGACTTTCTCGTGGCGGTCGACATCTACCCCAACGAGATGTGCCAGCTCTCGGACATCGTCCTCCCTGACACTCATTTCCTGGAAAGAGACGGCGTAGAAACACGGCAGTACCATGCCTTGTGGCCGCAGATGATGCTGAGACAAAGCGCGGGCGTCCTCTGGGAAGAAAAGGGCTGGGGCAGCATTGTCAACGGAATACTCGAGGCGATGGGTAAGCCCGAGTTCAAGGTGGATTGGAAGGCGCTAGAAGAGGCGCGCCTCGAAGATGTCGGAACGTCTTTGGAGTACCTGCAGACGCACGAGGGCATCTGGGAAGACAGGAAAGACCCGGTCGGCAAGACCGAGTTCAGCACCCCCAGCAAGAAGATCGAGCTTTACTCTTCGGCGCTGGAAAAGGAGGGGCACGAACCTCTGCCTACCTGGCACGAGCGCTTGACGGAACCATCTGCCGAGTATCCCTACTACATTCTTACCGAGCACCTGCCCTGGTTCAGGAATGGCAGGAACTCCAACGACCCCCTGCTGGTGGGGCTCCGGCCGGAGAACTTCCTCCACATGCATCCCGACACAGCGGCGGAGCTTGGCGTCAAGGACGGTGAATACGTCGTGGTTGAGTCCCCCACGGGGAAAAGCCTGAAGATCAGGACACATCTCACCAAGGGCATTCGACGTGATTGCGTGATGACGGAACACGGCTTCGGCTACTGGAGCAAAGAGCTCCGCGTGGCCTACGGTAGAGGCACCTGCGACGGCGACCTGCTCCCGGAGCGCCGGATAGAGGACACCCAGAAGATATACGCCTACAACCCGGGCATGTCGGGCTCAGTCCTTGATGTGTGCGTCAGCCTGCTGAAGGCATAGTCTGACAAATGGAGGGACATGCCGGGACGTTGGCCGAGAGCAAAGCCACTGCGCGGGCGGTAGTCTATCGTTTCCTGTCCCGCTGCTTCTCCCATCCTGAGAGAGAGCTTCTGGAGCTGTTCGATAGCGCCAGGCTGGAGGAACCCCTTCAGAGCTGGCGCTATCTCGGCTTAGAGGCTTCGGAAGGGATAGCGAGGGCCGTCGACTGGCTGGCAGGATGGCCCGGCCGCGAGGCTGCTCTGCTGGAGCTGGAGAAGGAGTACACGCGCCTCTTCGTCACCGCCTATCCCAAGGTAGTCGCGCCACCGTACAGCTCTGTGTATCTGGACGAGCAGCGTCGGGTGTGGGGAGCGAGCACAGCGGAAGCGGCAAGACTGTATGAGGCGGCTGGACTGGGCATGAGCAGGGATTTCCACGATCTCCCCGACCACATCGCGGTGGAGTTGGAGTTTGCCTCGCACCTCATAAGCGAGCAGCAGAAGAGGGCGGGTGGCAACGATAGCACCGTCCGAGATCTTGCGTCGATTGAGAAGAGGTTTCTGGCAGAGCACCTATTCCGCTGGGCTCCTGCCTTCTTCAGCCGAGTTGCTGGACTGTCCAGGGCAGCCTTCTATCAGGCCGCGGCAGAACTGGCTCAGCAATTCGTCGAATGGGACGCCGAGCATCTCGGCGCACTCCAGCATCAGCCTTGCCGGCAGGCAGACCCGCGATGACCTGGTTGATTCAGCGTGAGAGGAAATCGGGTTTCGACCGCTTCCCCGATGTCTAGCGCCTCGACTCGGCTGAACCGGATACCTGGGAACCCACAATCCTGGCAGAGACCGAACCCCCGGCGTGGCCATTCTCAATGGTGTATTTGACGTGATGTGTGGTCGTGTGATATCATCATGACACCGAAGGGGCAGGAGGAGACAGCCAGACATGAGGAAGGTAGTGAAGCAGCTCAGACATGGCCAGATCACCATCCCCAAGGAGCTGCGGGAGGCGATCGGCCTCGACGAGGACGACATGCTCGCCATCACGGTCGCCGGGGATAGGCTGGAGATCGAGCCAATGAAGGTCGCCCGGAAGAGCAAGGG
>Ga0315282_10017487_pt1 | contig 10352 bp, 10 predicted proteins | sample YL17G07_20_MG_FD_203693 | JGI IMG/M metagenome (GOLD analysis project Ga0315282, IMG submission 203693) | Sediment microbial communities from Yellowstone Lake, YNP, Wyoming, USA - YL17G07_20 | ecosystem: Environmental > Aquatic > Freshwater > Lake > Sediment | place: USA: Wyoming | collected... | reverse complement strand
TGAGGATCAAATCCTATCCCCATGAATTTAGTGGAGGGATGAGGCAAAGGGTTTTGATTGCGATGGCGCTGTCAAGTTCCCCTCAGATCTTAATCGCCGATGAGCCCACCACGGCTTTAGATGTGACCATCCAGGCTCAGATTCTCCATCTCATCCGTGACTTGGTTCAGACTCATGGCCATTCTGTTCTTCTGATTTCTCATGATCTGGGCGTCGTGGCAAGGGTGTGCCAAAGGATAGCGGTCATGTACGCCGGGAGTATTATCGAGAGCTGCTCCACAGCTCAACTTTTTAGACGGCCGTACCATCCTTACACGAAGGGCCTTTTAAACTCAATTCTGACTTTCTCGAAAAGGGAAGGGGAGGCACAGGTGATCAAGGGGATGATTCCAGATCTGATCCAACCTCCTCCTGGGTGTCGATTCCACCCCCGTTGCCTAGAGGCTATGGGAGTCTGTGAGAAGGAAGAACCTCACTTTCAGGAAATCGAAGAGGGCCATTGGGTGAGTTGCCACCTCTATGAATGATCCGTTTTTCGAAGAGAGGGATAAAATCTGTCACTTAAGATTAACGGAAATTGGAACATCTTCTTTTTTCCATTTTGCCTTTTTTTGTCATTCCTGCGAAAGCAGGAATCCATATTTTTTTCTAATAACTGTTCCTGGATTCCCGTTTTCACGCCTGCGCGCTGAAGCGCTCCGGCGCGCAAGCACGGGAATGACAGCATCAATTGTGGAAGAGGATTCTAATTTTTAGTCGAAAGAAATGATTGCACGCTTATTAGAACTTAAGAACTTAAAGAAGTACTTTCCCTTGAAAAAGGGTATCTTCAAAGAAGGGGATGGATACGTCCGGGCTGTGGATGGAATCTCGTTCTTCATCAAAGAAGGGAACTCATTCGGTTTGGTAGGGGAATCAGGTTCTGGGAAGACGACGGTGGCTAGAGCCATTCTTCGTTTGATCGAGCCCACCGAGGGTGAAGTCTTATGGGGTGGGAAGGATATTTGTAAATTTTCTGAATCGGAGATGAAGGAATTGAGGAAGAATATGCAGATGATCTTCCAGGATCCCCATTCCTCATTAAATCCAAGGAAGACCGTCTTCAAGAGTGTCGCTGAACCCTTGACGATCCACGAGGGAATGAGAGGGAGAAAGCTTCGGGAGAGGGTAGAGGATTTGCTAGAGATCGTGGGTCTGAAAAGGGAGCATATGTTCCGTTACCCTCATGAATTGAGCGGAGGCCAGAAGCAGAGAGTGGGGATTGCCAGGGCCCTCTCCCTTCATCCGAGACTTCTGATTTTAGATGAGCCCACTTCCGCTCTCGATGTTTCTGTACAGGCCCAGATGCTCAATTTCCTGGAATCTCTTCAGAAGAAAATGAATCTGACTTACCTCTTTATCTCCCACAATCTGGCTGTAATTCGCTATGCCTGTGATACGGTTGCCGTGATGTATCTTGGGAGGATCATCGAGATGGGAGAAACCGAATGTATCTTTTCCTCTCCAAGGCACCCCTATACCAAAGCCCTTGTCTCTGCCGTTCCCCTTCCACAAGCTGAACAACCGGATAAGATTGTTCTCCTTGAAGGAGATATTCCCAGTGCAACCCATATTCCATCGGGTTGTCGTTTCCATACCCGGTGCCCGGAAAAGATAGGAGCCATCTGCGAAGAGGATGAGCCTACCACCCGATATTTTTCAGATGGGAGTCAGGTGGATTGCCATCTTTACAGATAGTTTTACAATAGGTCATTGCGAGCGTAGCGAAGCAATCCCACATCCTCGGCTTCAGAGGGGAGTCGGGAGACAGCAAAGAAATTAAGGGGATTTTCTGGTGATTAATTTGTTAGAATTTAGGTAGGGCGTGATCCCCCTGCCTTTGCCGAAGCGGCTTCGCGCAGGCAGGCGATCACGCCTTTAATTATTCGACTCACCACCGCGGTGCGTTCGGGGAACGCACCCTACATAGGGAGACTCTCATGAAAGGTTCTCTAAAAGAAAAAATCAATGAAATGAAGGATTGGCTCGTGGATATTCGGAGAACAATTCACAGGTACCCGGAACTGGGTTTTGAAGAGGTAGAGACCTCAAAGCTTGTCTCCGAATGGCTTCAGAAGTTTGGGCTCGAAGTCAAGAGAGGAATGGCCAAAACAGGGGTGGTGGGGCTTCTAAAAGGCAAAAAGCCAGGGAGGACCATTGCCATCCGTGCGGATATGGACGCCCTCCCAATGGATGAGGCCAACCGAGTTCCTTATGCCTCTCAGATCAAGGGAAAGATGCACGCCTGTGGTCATGACGCCCATGTGACGATTCTTCTGGGTGTGGCGAGATTCTTCTCATCGATTCCAGATCAGGTGAAGGGGAATATCAAATGGATTTTCCAGCCCGCAGAGGAGGGGGGTGGAGGAGGAAGAATTATGGTTGAAGAAGGAGTGTTGGAGAATCCGAAGGTGGACGCCATCTTTGGAGCGCATGTCTTCCCTTTTCTCTCTGTTGGAAAAGTAGGAATCTATGAACGGGAGGGGTTGGCTGCAGCGGATCGATTCACTATTAAGATCATCGGCAAGGGGGGCCACGCTGCATCACCCCATGTATCAAAGGATCCCATTCTTGCTGCAGGTCATTTGATCACTCAGATTCACTCCATCGTGAGTCGAAATGTGAATCCTTTGGAAAGCGGAGTGATTACCATCGGTAAGGTCAGCGGGGGCACGGCATCCAATATCATTCCCGATGAAGTAGAGCTCATCGGCACCGTTCGATCTCTAAACCCTCAGGTAAGGGAGGAATTGAAATCGAGGATAGAACAAGTAACGCAGGGTATAGCCCGTTCCTTCTCAATGGATTGTCAGTTCGATTTCGAATATGGATATCCGGTTCTGATCAATAATCCTGAGATGTCCAAACTGGTTGGCTTGGCCTGTTCCAAGGGGATAGGAAAGGAGAACGTAGAGGTGGTGAAACCCTCCATGGGAGGAGAAGACTTTGCCTACTACCTTGAAAAGGTTCCCGGGTCTTTTTTCAGGCTGGGATGTCGAAATGAGGGGAAAGGAATTGTCCATCCTTATCACAGCAGCCTTTTTGATATTGATGAAGAGGTGCTCCCTTTTGGTGTGGAGATGTTTATCAGGATCATTGATCAGTATTTGGAATTAGAGACTGCCTGATGAACGCTTCCACCCATTCCTCTCTCCGATCCCAAATGGGCCCTCTTCTCTTTTTGGTGGGCATCTTCTTCTTAAACTTCCTTGCACGGATCATACTGTCCCCCCTGATGCCCACCGTTGAGAAGGATTTGAAGATTGGTCACGATGAAGCAGGTTCTCTCTTCCTCCTCATTTCCCTCGGATATTGCGTAGGGCTATTGGCTTCCGGTTTTGTCTCCTCTCGCCTCTATCACAGAAAGACGATCTTTCTCTCCTCGATCGCTGTGGGCTTGGGCATCATGATCGTTTCGATCAGCCATAACCTCTGGGCGATTCGAAGCGGGTTGATCTTCCTTGGGATGGCAGCAGGATTTTACCTTCCCTCTGGCATTGCTACCGTTACTGAATTAGTACGTCCCGAACACTGGGGCAAGGCCATTGCTATCCATGAATTGGCTCCGAACCTTGGTTTTATAATCGCTCCCCTTCTTGCAGAAGCGCTTTTGGGACTCTTTTCATGGCGGGGCGTGTTGTTCCTGGTGGGAATTGGTTCTATGACCGCGGGAATGATTTTTGTTTTTTGGGGAAGGGGAGGAACTTTTCCTAGCGAAGCTCCAGCCTTAAAAACCTTGCGATCCATTCTGGTCAAACCTTCTTTCTGGATTATGATAGTCCTCTTTTCCCTCGGCATTGGCGCAAGCTTTGGAGTATATTCCATGATCCCTTTATATTTGGTCTCAGAGAAGGGAATGGAGCGAACCTGGGCGAATACTTTACTCGGACTCTCGCGGATTTCAACGTTGGTTATAGTCCTTCTTTCAGGATGGGTTACAGATCGTCTCGGTGTGAGACAGGCTCTGAAAGCCGTCTTTCTCGCCAATGGATTGACCACAATGATACTTGGTGTCGTGTCAGGGTCATGGATCGTAATCTTGCTTTTTATTCAACCTATGATTGCGACCTGCTTTTTCCCCGCAGGTTTTGCAGCCCTCTCTCGGATGGGTTCTCCAAGAATTAAAAACGTAGCCATCTCTTTTACCGCGTCTTTGGGCATCCTTCTTGGAGGGGGAGCCATTCCAGCTGGAATAGGGCTCATTGGAGAATTAGGGTCCTTTTCCCTTGGGTTTATTCTTTTAGGAGGATTGCTCTTGGCAGGAGTCGTGCTGGTCCAATTTTTGAAATTCTCAAATGAGTAAACTACCTCGCAGCTCTGCTGCGGGGTAATTTACAAATTAGCATTTTTCTACATCGCGGATTGCCGAACGTACCTTGTCATGCACTTCTTTAGAGATTTCACTCATATTGTGTGACGTTCTGGCATGATCAGCAGCCTTCCACATTACTTCATCCTCTGTTTTACCACAGGCGATGAAGTCACAATCCACGCCGACATCTCTACAGCTTAGTCTTTTTTCCATGATTAACACCTCCTTTAACATCCACGTGAAAAAAAACCGGCTTCGCGGGATGATTCAGGTTCATTTTTATCTCTTCTAATTTAATTATAACCATGCGACTTGCAGGAGGCAAGTTTTGGAGGATGTGTTGACCAATATTAATAGGGGGATTAACATAGACATAATCTCGTTTTCTGAGAGGGCAGTCTATGCCAGGCCAGCGATCGGATCGAAGGATTCTTAAGAAACTGATACAGTTTCTCCATAAGGGAAAAACCTCACCAAAATTCACCGGTGATCTTGTGCTCAAGATTGGAAAATTCTTTATCGGGGCACCTTATTTAGCCGGGACACTCGAAACGAAGGAGGCCGAGAGTCTCGTTGTCAATCTTAGGAAGCTCGATTGTGTTACTTTTGTTGAAAACGTGGTCGCGATAACATGGTTCCTAAGATCTAGGGAAAGATCTTTCGAATCTTTTCAAAGGTTACTCCAGAAAATCCGTTACAGGCAGGGTCGGTTGCAGGGATACTCCTCGCGGCTTCATTATTTTTCAGAGTGGATTCATGACAACCAGAGGAAGGGCATCCTAAAGGATGTCACAGGGGAAATCGGGGGCAGGCCTTTAAGGAAGGCCATAAACTTCATGACGACACATCCGGAGCTCTATCCCCCGCTCAAAAATGCCGCAAACTTTCGGAGCATGAAGTCTGTTGAAGAGAGGATCAGTAGGAGACCCCTTTTTTTCATTCCAAAGAAGGACCTTATCCGGTTTGAGGATCGGATTTGCAATGGCGATCTCATCGCCGTTACGACGAATATAGAGGGTCTTGATGTTCAGCATGTAGGGCTTGCAACAAGAGTGAAACATCGAATCCACCTGCTTCACGCTTCCAGCGCCGAGGGTAAGGTTGTCCTCTCCCAAAAGACACTCTATCGGTATCTGATGCAGAGCCGAGTCCGCTCCGGAATTATGGTGGCGAGAATTTCTTGAAGGGGCTATACGTTAGCGGTGCATTAAATCGGCAGGCGGTTGTGCTTCCAAAAATTTACCTAGTTGTTCGTTTAAACCGTATTTCCGCTGACCCCAAGTTATTCTTGTTAGACAGAATATTAAAGAGACTCTTTCCATAAAGACAGGGGATATTTTAGAAGTGGAGCCCCTTTAAAAGAAATAATGTGAGACTGTCCGCCCACACGGCGAGGTTTGCGGGGCACTTGCCGGCCGAATGTCAAAGCCTAAAGTTCAAATCAAGTCCAAAGCTCCAACGTCAAAAAAATAAAGATTTTGAACTTTGAACTAGGGTTTAACATTTACCTGGCGTGCCTACTGATTATTTTTTGAATCCTCAGCCCCTTGAATGCTGGAACTCTTGAGCCCTTCTTTCGTAGATTTATTACTTAGAGTTTCCCCGATGGCCCCTTGAGCGCGCTCAGATAGATGAGCAACAAGAAGAAATCATTCTCATTCTTTGGACTATCTCGTCTGTGGGAGTTATCTATAAGACGAGTCTTCTGACCACGGGATGTTCTTATCGCCTAAACAAGGCTAAAAATGCCTTAATACCAATACTTGACCTCAGTTGTGCTCCCCCAGGCAATTCTCCCAAGAACGCAATTACATGCTGAAATTATTAAGATTTTATAGCTCTTTATCATCAAGATATAGCATGCCTGAGCACTCTAGCCCAACCTTACTCTATCTTTCATAAAGGATGAACAAAAAAGCTTGACAAATTAAAAAAGTTGAACTATGTTGCATATCAGGAAAATTGGTTGAACACTATTCAACCTAATGAGGTGGCATAGTCCGAATGTTTGCTTCAAGCCCTATGCTCAAGTAAAAAATGAAAAGAAAGGAGGATACTATGAAAACGTATTCGAAGGATTCAAAAGGAATTTGGCAATTGGTTCTAGTACTCACCCTCGCTTTAACGCTCTGTCTATTAGGCAGTGTAAGTGCGGGCGCCAAGGAGATTGTGTTAAAGCTTGGGCATGACCAAACCATTGACCATCCGTACGATTTGGGCTGCAAAATGTTGGCCAAGAATGTCGAGGCACGTACCAATGGTGAAGTCAAGATCAAAATTTATCCAAGTGCCCAGCTGGGCGATTCTGCTGAACAGGTTGAAGCACTACGATTGGGGACCTTGGACCTCTCTTTAGCTGCTTACTCGCATGCATCAGCGTTCATTCGCGAATTGACGATGTTCGGTGCGCCATTTTTATTTGTAAATGATCAGCATTTCGCCAATGTGTTTGATGGCGAAGTCGGCAAGATTCTTGATGATGCCTGCCAAAAGAGATATGAAGTACGTTTGCTTTCCACATTTACTTCTGGGTATCGGTATATGTTTAACCGCAAACGTCATGTTTTCAAAGAAAAGGACTTAGTTGGTTTAAAAATCAGAGTTATGGGTGGTGAAGCTGACGCACTGACCTGGAAAGTTTTCGGAGCCATCCCTGCTCCGATGCCCTATTCTGAAGTATACTCGGCCTTACAAGCCGGTGTGATAGACGGGGCAGAGAATGAACCTGTCAGTGTCATGGTTAATAAGTTTTATGAACCTTGTCCATATTTTGCTCAGACGGAGCATCTTGTACTGCCGATGGGTTTATTCATGAGTGTTAAGACATTGAAAAAGATTCCAGAAAAATACCATAAGATATTCTTTGAAGAGGGGCAAAAGGCAGCGGTTTGGGAACGAGCATTTATCGCGAAGAGGAACCAAGATGCTCTTCAGCAGATGATTACGAAGTATGACATTATGGTGACTATCGTTGATAAGGCCGCTTTTATTGAAAAAGGGAAACCCATACAAGAAATGGTGGCCCAAAAATTTGGATTACAGGACTTGTTACAAAAGATCAGAGCTGCGACACCCAAATGACTTTTCTTGGATTTTGAACTTGTTCATAGACTAACGATGCCATAAGGGTAGAGGCTGGGCTAATATAGCTCAGCCTCTTTCTTAAAATATGTGAAAGAATAGATGATAAAACATAATTAAATCATCAAATCGACACAAACATCAATTTCCCAAATTTCAATAAGTCATAAAACTTGCATTAGGTTTCTTGAGAGGAGAAAAACAAAAAAGATGAGAAGATATGTTGATTTTCTTCAAAAGCTTCAGGGATTTTGGAGTGTGCTTTTATGTACGGGATTGGTTATGGTTGTTTTTCTTCAAGTTGTTACTAGATATGTGTTCCATGCCCCCTTTTTATGGTCCGAAGAGGTGGCACGGTTCCTTTTTTTGTGGGTAGCACTGATGGGGGCTAGCCTCAGCGTTAAAAACGAAAGACACTTTATCATTGAACTTTTTAAGGTTGAAAAAATAAGAAATCGAAACCTCCGAAACATATTACGATTGACTCCAAACTTATCTGTCTTGTTTTTTGCATCATTAATGGCAGTTTTGGGATACGAATATTTTCTCGTGTCGAGATTCCGAGTGGGAGTAAATTCGCAGATTAATATGCAATACGTCTTTGTATCAATCCCAATCGCTGGTGTATCCATGTTTATTTATAGCCTTTACCATTTAGTAAATGTCATAAAGAGCCGGGATACTAACAAATGAACATGGGGGGTTCACAAATATGTTGATTCTCTTATTTGGTTCATTTACTATCCTATGCATTTTAAGAGTTCCATTGGCATTTGCAATGTTTATCTCATCGACGATTGCCATTTGGGCAGAAGGAGATGTTCCTCTTACCATTATATCTCAGAGAATTTGGGTTGGCTTGAATAACTTTCCACTCCTTGCAGTTCCGTTTTTTCTCATTACCGGAATATTAATGAACGAGACAGGTATTTCTAACCGATTGATTAATTTTTCACAGAGCCTTGTGGGACACCTAAGAGGTGGGTTGGCTCATGTTAATGTCGTTGTAAGTATGATAATTGCGGGAATGTCTGGGATTTCATCGGCTGATACGTGGGGAGTGGGATCTGTTCTGATTCCGGCTATGACTAAGGAGGGATATGAGAAAGGCTTTACTGCCGGGGTAACCGCTGCCTCCTCAACCCTCGGGAATATTATACCACCCAGTGTAATGATGATTATTTATGCGGCTACTGGTGGACTTTCAATCGGAGGCTTGTTTATGACCGGAATCATCCCCGGTGTAATGATTGGCTTCGGACAAATGGGTTTCTCTTACTACTTTGCGGTTAAACATGGGATTGGCACGGATTATAGATTCTCATTTAAGAACCTGCTTTCCAGCACAAAGGTAGCGATTTTCCCATTGATCATACCGGTAATTATTATTGGCGGAATTATTGGAGGTGTATTTACAGCTACAGAGGCAGCAGTCATTACAGTGGTATACTCTTTCGTACTCTCAGTTTTCTACGGGGAATTTGGATTTGGCAAATTTTATCGAATAATTAAAGATTGTGTGGGGCTTTTCTCGCTTTCTCTTTTTTGTGTGGCCGCCGCCTCGCTGTGGGCGTGGATTTTGGCGTACTACAATGTGCCTCAAACGGTCGTTGCCTCTATGGCATCTACAGGGCTATTGAGTTCAAAATTCTATGTTTTCGGCTTTGTAATCTTGATTTTCTTAATAGTCGGGCTTTTTATGGACGCTATCCCGGCTATCCTTATTTTGCAGCCAATAATTGGTGAATTTGCTGTGCAAGCAGGAATTAATCCATATCATATGGGGATTGTGGTTGTTTTAACATTGGCAATAGGACTGATAACCCCTCCTTATGGATTGTGTATCCTCATAGCGGCGGATCTGGCCTCTATATCAATTCCTAAAGCAGTAATAGGTTTAATTCCCTTTTACATTATTTCACTGCTTGTCGTTTTGTTTACAGTCTTCTTCCCTGAGGTCATGCTATTTATCCCCAGGCTCGTAATGCCGAAATTTATGGGATAACAGCTTGTGGTAGAGGACGAATCTCAGGACAGGGCAAAGATTGCGGATAGAAATCGGGAATGGACAGAAAGATGCTACCCAGGCTTAGAGGAATTGATAATGTCGTTAGAAATTATGAAGCCGTAAACAATTTGTCATCTCGCTTGACAAAGAAAGGTTTGAATTACAGGCTTAATATTAGCAGTCTGTAGATCAATAATAAGAAAAGGAGATATTGTATCCAATGGTACTCGATAGCATAAACCTGGGAAAACATATTAGGAAATTAAGAATGCAGCAGAATCGAACCCTTCAGGAGATTGCTGATAGTTGTGGGTTTACGAAGAGCCTATTGTCCAAGATAGAAACGGGGAAAGTTGTTCCACCCGTAGCTACACTCGTGAAAGTAGCTCAGGCCCTTGGAATAAAGGTTTCCACGCTCATCGAGAATAATGATAGTGCCGAGACGGTATTTACAAACAAGAAGGATATAGAAGGGAATTTCATCAAAACGGGAGTAGGGTATTCCATTTTCCCCTTTGCGACGGATTATGTGAAGAAGAAAATGCAACCTTTCTTATTTATTGCAAAGAAGGGAGAAGTAAAGGAGCACCGTGTTTCCCACGAGGGTGAGGAATTTCTATACGTGATCGAAGGTGAAATGAAGTTCAAGGTCGGGAATATTGAATATACCCTTAGGGAAGGGGATGGGCTCTATTTTAACGCATTAGAGGAACACGGGGTCATGCCAATATCTGAGGAAGTTAGGTATCTTGACATTTTTGTCTGAAAAGAAATTTCATAAATAACTGTGAACCCCAATCTCTTAGATGCTGTGTGAGATCTACTTTGTATGCAAAAACCTTTTTCATGCCATTTGTGTTGATTTAGACAAGATCACCGGGGTCCTTGATTAAACATCCCATGAAATTAGCG
>Ga0315282_10017486_pt1 | contig 10352 bp, 13 predicted proteins | sample YL17G07_20_MG_FD_203693 | JGI IMG/M metagenome (GOLD analysis project Ga0315282, IMG submission 203693) | Sediment microbial communities from Yellowstone Lake, YNP, Wyoming, USA - YL17G07_20 | ecosystem: Environmental > Aquatic > Freshwater > Lake > Sediment | place: USA: Wyoming | collected... | reverse complement strand
GGCTAATTCCGAAATCTCTCCGCTATCGCGCCTCTTAAGATTCTTGAAAAAATGAGCGGGGGGGGGAGCGGGCGGGGAGCGAGATGGGGTGATGGTCGGGGGCGAGCTGGCAGGGGCGACGGGAGGCAGGCTGGCAGGGGCGACGGGAGGCGAGCTGGCAGGCGGGACAGCGGGTGCGGGTAGGTTGGGGAGAAAGAAAAATGCTGGCTACAAAAACTGCTGACCCCGACAAGCCCGAAAAAAATTTTCAAAATTTTTTTTTTCGGGCTTGTTCGGGGGGAGCAGGAAGCCAGCAGACCGAACGAACCCCCACCCGCTACCGCTGGCACGACTGCCCCGCCACCACGACGCCACTGCCCCGCCACCACGACGCCACTGCCCCGCCACCACGACCCACTCCCCTCGCTCCCCGCCCGCTCCCCCCCCCGCTCATTTTTTCAAGAATCTTAAGAGGCGCGATAGCGGAGAGATTTCGGAATTAGCCTAAGTCCTGTCTCTTCAATTTAATAAAAACGGTTTACCTGGTAGAGACGTTCTCCTGGTTAAAACTTAATATCCTTGCTCCAGAAAAGGTCTCGTCGGTGGCAGTCGCCGAATCGTTTTAGTGTTTTATCGTTGTACTAAGTTGACATTATAAGGTATATCACTATTATTTAAAAGTCTAATGTCGTTCTATAATGCGTCTACTGTGATGAGTAATAATAAAATATGAATGAAAATTTAAATTTAGTTTGCTCGTCAATAAAATATCGCTTAGCAGTGGGTCTACAAGCGACGATAAGTATGTCGGTCAGGGTTTAATACCTACCTATTTGTAGTGATAGACAAAAAAAAATATAGATCAAAAAAGACTCCACGCCTGAGAGACAGTTTTAATTTCTCATCTTTGAGTAAGAGACATTAAATCCCGATCATAAATTGATTATGGATTGATTCTATTTTGATAATACTGACAATGAAAAGCCCCGCCACCTGGCGTTTATCCCCTGCCCTTCGGGGCTTTCGCCCCTTCGGGCTTTTTGTTTAGCAAGATAAAAGCCCCGCCGTCGTGCGCTCCGCCGTGTTTCTCTCGGCGGTGCTCCGTCGGTGGGGCGCCCCTCTTTGTGTCTGCTTTCTTTCTTTCTTTTTTTTTTTCTGGCTCTCTCGCTCTCTCTTTCAAAAATATGATGTGAGGTTTGTCTTTGAAAAGTTGTTTTAAATAGGGTATTTTGGTGTTTAATGGGGTGTATTTGGCGTTGTAATGGGTATCTTTGGGGTGTTTCACCCCTCCTGTGAGCGCTTTTCCGGTTAATAAATTAAGTTTTTAGTCTTTGCTTTCTATGTGTTGTAAATAAAATCGTCTTGTTTTCTCGAATTGCTTATTCTACTACTAGTCTTTAGTTCTTAGTACCGTTGGGGGGGGTTGATAAGGGGGGGGTAAAGTTATCCACACCTTAGCGTAGTTATGCACAAGTTATGCACAAGTTATTCACAGGTTATCCACATAGTGTAAACAGATTGTAAACGAAAAAAGAGGGGGCTATTTTACCTGAAAATGGCAGAGGTCCCCTGGAATCGCTGGGGAGCCGCCTAATTCTTGCCACCGGGTGTGCCATTTTTCATACAAGAATTTATTCCAAAGGATCTTATTATTTTTTATAAAGTAGATGTCACATGCCTTACCTAGTTGGTGTTGACTAATTTTTTTGTAGCCATCACAATCTGATAATTTTTGTTTATATAATCGTTTCTGTTCCTCGTTAGATCTCTTTATGTAGTCAAATATTGGCTGGTCTCCAGCGTCAATTATTTCCTGTGATATCTGAGTTAGTATCCATGTAAAAAACACTCTATCTTTTTTCATATTATTTCCATGCCTTTATGTATTGTCTTAGATAAAAATTGTATCCTGACATCGTCGGGGTAAAAGGTTCCATTTTCGTGTATGATTCTTTTGTTCCGGGCGTCAGCTGCTTCCAGCTCAGGACCGCCTGTCTTAGCAGGTCCCGTTGTCTTTGCTGTTTTTCTGTGCGTGGGTTATAGGGGATAAAATATGGATATCTTAGTTGTTTGTTATGCCAGGTACGGTAAATATATTTATGTCCGATTTGTTTTGTTACTTTCGTTCCCAGTATATATCCGTAAAAATTATTGTAGTATAAGAACATTTTTTTTCCGACGGAATTTGGCTAACTCCCAGAAAAATAGCGGAAGTTAACATTCCGCTATTTTTTTTGTTTACGGTAGCAAATAATCGGGTGGAGTGTCGCTTGGAACTTCGCCCAGCCTCATTGCCCCGATATACTCAGATGTGAAGAAGTTGAAACCAGACATCGTTTCACCCTTACGCTCGATTGCCGTCTGCCAGTCTGTCTGGATTTCATCGGTGAGGTCGTGCCACCTCGCTACTGCCATGGTAAATATCCCTCTCTGATTCACCTGCAGGGGATCCTTAGGATTCTGGGGTTTAAACCACTCGCGCACCCATGCAATCCCTTTCCATACACCGAATACGATCGCCTTGCCTACTGCACCTCTTGCGCCCATTGACATTAGGGGACCTTGAACTTTAGCCATTTATCAGTCACCTCCTTTTTTTATTAGATACTCAGCTTGTGCCTTGCTACTAAAATAAGAGCGTCTAAGTTATAGTTTTTTGGTAACAGTCCATGTTGTAACATAACATCTGCAATAATATTCATAGCATAGTCTATTTGTTTATTCTCTTTTACTCCTGTTTCCTTGTCGTTGACATAATCCGAACAGAACGCTATAATAACCGCTTTCTCGACGATGAAGTCTACAAAGCTGTCCATTAGAAATTCTGTCTCTCGTATTCTTGCCGTTATCAGACAGTTAATAAGTTTATCAATTTTACACCAGATAACGAACAACAATACTATTGTTAAAAACAAAAGTGAAAATATCATATACTATCCTCCTCTTTAATATCCCGCCCACACCATAAGCATGTTTCCTTGAACATATTTTGAGTGGTGTTTGCTTAAATTCCATTTATCGAAGTTTTTAACGTTGTGTTTCTTAAAAAAATATTCTTTGTTTTGTTGTATGTATAGTTTTTCGTTTGGTAGTCCTAGCCTGATAATACTCTCTCCATGCCAGATGACTGCCTTGTGAGTCCCTAAAAATTCAAAACCTGCGTCCTCTACTCTTTTATTAAAATCTACGTCTTCGCAGTCTTGTTGTTCAAACATCTCATCGTATAGCCCTATTTTACTGAAAGCCTCAGCCCGGATAAGCCGGGGGTCTAAGTTAGCTCTGCCGGTCCAGTCCTCCCGGGCTGCAACGGCCATTTTGTCCCGGGTGTCGTCTGTAACCAGCAGGGCCCCTTTTTCTATTATACCCATACAGCCTAGTAATAGACATTTTTTATGCTGGTTAATTTCCTCTATCATAATTTTCAGCCAGTCCGTCGTAAATAGCATGTCATTATGTATTACACAAATGTAAGGAAAAAAGTTTAATGATAGAAGTCTTTTAATTGTTTCGTTGCGCCCCCTTGCTATGCCGATATTTTCCGTTTTTAGAATTATGTCGTATCCTTTGTTCACCAGGTAAGCAGGCGTTCCGTCGGTAGAGCCATTATCCAGTATAGTGAGGTGGTAGCGAATCGGCGGGGTGTGTTTTTCCAGTGTTTTCAGGCATTCCTTGGTCCAGTCCAGGTGATTCATCGTTAATAATGATATGCCGACTTTTACATCAGGAGTCATTTTTCCACCTCCAGCAAAAAGAGTCCTAAACAGTAATATTTTTTGCTTCCCTCTATTTCAAGTGCATGTTCTCCGGATATCTGTTTCCAGTTCTCGCCGTTTTCTTTGTGACAAAATTCCTCTCTGATTATTTTATACCCGGACAAAAGCTTTGGGAGTCGTGTCTTGCCATATATTCTGTGCATACATTTTATAACAGCGTCCTGTCCTATCGGTATGGTTAGACATACCTGCCCCCTGGGGGCAAGTAGTCCTTTTATTTTTTCCATGGTTTTGAGGTCTCCGTCAGGATCGTCAATGTTGTTGTATCTACCATGTAGGCCCACGTGCTCCACCGTTGAGCATAACATAACAAAATCAAATTTCTTGTCTGTTGTAAAATCTAAAATATCGCTTTGTATAAATTTAAAATGAATATTGTTTTCCATATTTTTGTTGCTGATGTCTATGCCTACAACGTCGTTCAGTGATTCCATGGCCCAGTGGGCTAATAACGAATTGCAGCAACCTATGTCCAGGACTTTCTTTCCTGTCGGCATGTGCGACACACAAAAGCCCCACTCCATTTTTCTGTCGTCCGTTAAGTCTCGTTCTTTTGTTGTCATAGTGTTTTTAATATTTTTGTCAGTCTTCTGTCAGCGATGATACCGGCTTCTTTCCAGTCAAAATCTCTGCGAATCTGCCTGAGGCATGAATGACTTTTTGAAACACGAATATCCTGACGTTGATAAGCAAGTCTCAGAAGTCTTACCGTGTGGTCTATGTCGGGAAAAGCCAGTAATTGCCCTTTTTGAAAATCTACCATGCAATTGACTTTATCGTCTATCGTGTCAAACTTTTCTACGTCAATCAGATATGAATTTGCTTTATTGCAGTAGTCCGTCTGTCCGCCCCATGCGGTTGTTATAATTGGTATGCCCAGGGACATAAGCTGGATACCTGGTAACATCCAGGCTTCGCCCCTAGTAGGAAAGAATCCGACGTCCGCGCATTTAAAAATGCCTGGCATGTCTTTATCGTCATGGTGTTCGCCTATAATATCAATTTGAGGCAGGTTCTTGATACTGAATTTTGTTTTGAAGTAGTTTATTTCTCTGGTTACTGTTTCGTAGGTTTTTTCAGGACCGCTACCCTGGTAATGAACGAACAGTACCAGTCTGACTGGTTCTGTATAGTGGAAAGCTTCTGAAAAAGCTCTGATCAGAATGTCGTTGCCTTTCCTGTAGGACCAGTCCCCGCAGAAAAAGAAAGTGAAAATATTTTTTTTGTACTGCTTGTCCGGGGGTGTTGTGCTGGACCATAGAGACAGGTCTACTCCTTCAGGAACGACCTTTAGCGGTATTCTTTTTGTCAATGAAGTTGCTATACTTATAAAATTATCCTCACAAGGTATCCATATTTCATCGTATTGTTGTATCCTGTTTAAAAAGCCTGGGTGTACAGTCTTTGATTCTAGCGTAGTGTATAATACTGTATACTTTCCCCATTGTGGTAGAGCTGGCGGGGGCACCAGATTCATACATATAGATTGTTCTAGGTTTATATGAGTGTTTTTGGTTAGTGATTGTAGTCTATCTTTCCCGATTAGCCCGTCTGGAATGTCGCTCTCTGTCGGTAGTAGCCTGATATCCCAGCCTAATTTTAAAAGTTCAAAAATTATTGCACGGTTGTGCTGGGCATAGCCGCTGTAAGAATATACAGGTCCCCACCATACCAGTTGTTTTTTGTAACTATTCTTCATAAATTATTGTTATTATTACTGGTTTTGATAAAATGCTACCTGAGTTTGTTGCGTGAAGCGTTACCGTGACGTTTGTTTGATAAATTATAACATCATATTGAAGTTCAGCTTGAGTAACGACGTTTGGGGGTATTACGTGAGTTGTCCCTATCTGGACTACGGCTGTTATAGAAATTACTTTTGATAGCGTTAATCCGTGGGCTATATCAGTAGTGCCTCCTTCTGCTGCTGCTGTTGTCCCTGTTAATTTTTTTATTTTTATTTTTGGAGACAGATCTCCTAGTTGAGTGTATCCCAAAAAGACCCCGGGGGACACTGAGGACGTTGCTCCGTTGTATATAACATTATTACTGATTCCGATTGATTCTATGTTTGCGTCCAGGGACATTGGTCTGTTATATAGAGAATTGTTTGATATTACTATTCTTGTTCCCGTTGTTATCGCCATCGAATAAGGGCCTGTACCAAAAAACATATTGTTTGTTATTATTATATCTGCGCTTGTTCCGGATATTTTTATTGCATTTGCTTTTGAATTAGCAAAGAAACAGTTTGCTATAATAATATTTGTTGAATCTAATATGTATATGTCCCCGTCGGTAATTGTTTTTGTATCCCCCCCGCCGTCTATATAAAAACCGTCAATAATAACTTTACTTTGGTTGTAACATTTTAGCATACTGTTATTTATTCCGACTCCCTGTATAATTTTTGTTCCGTACCCTGCTCCTTTTAATGTCGTGCTACCGTATATATTAACCATGTTTGTTAGGGTATATGTTCCCTCTCTAAAAATAAGCGTTCCGCCAATTGTTTCGGTTAGCGCCTGTTGTATTTGAATATCATCAGCGTCGCCGTCGCAGACATAATCGCAGTCAGATGTAAACCCTATCGTTTTTTTGAAAGGTCGTGAGCCGATTAAAGGGCCGAGACCGTCCAGTCTGTCCGCTACTGTTTCATATCCGCCCTGTATTGTTTTGCCAAGGACGTTCTCTATATTTTCTATTTCAGTGTGGAGCCCCGTGGCATAAACTTGATTCCAGGGATCTACATGGTCAACGATTGACGGAAAGGTTGTATAATTATAAGGCCAGTTATTGTACCAAATATATGACATATTATTTTGCTCCTTTTAAGGGTCTATCCAGTCCCCGCCGGCGATCAGTTCCCCCGCCAGGTGTTCGCCTGCAAGGCACCAGCCGATATCTGGCGGTATCTGGTATTGATATACATGCATAATTGTTTTTACAATAAATTGTTTGATAAAAGAATGGTAACCTTTGTATCCGTATCCGTCTGCATATGCGTCCCAGTATCCTTGCTGTAATGGTAACAGTATATGCCAGTACTCTACTGCTTTTTTTATGACATTGCGCTGAGCCGCTTGACCGGTTGTCCTGGTGTATCTGGGTACCGGCATCATTCTGACCTGGTGGGATTTTATTGAATGTTGAAAGGTTAAGGTTTTACCTATACTCCCCCATGCGTCAAGGGACATACAGGCGCCTATTGTTTTAGCCATTGTTTTTGTTTCCGTTTGTCTTGTTTATTTTTTGTTCAATTACAGTTAATCTGTGTTCTGTTCTCAGGTGTAGTCCTATCATTAGCAGAATGACTCCAATTATTAATTGTTCCATTGTTACTGATTCTTTGCCTTTATCATGTCAATAATACCTTCTACAGAAATATATAATCCGCCTAATCCTGAGATAACAGCGATGATAAGTTGTTTCATTTCCTGCGTTATCAGTGCATTAGCGACGGCGATATCTAATAGAGGTACGATTATTAGAGTGAGCCACTTTCTTGATAAAAATTTTGTCATGTTGTTTGTTCTCCTTTCGTTCTATCTATAACACATATTTTTTCTTTTGTCAAGTAATTTATTTTTATCATAATATTTCGTAAAAATTCTTTCTCACGTCCGCCTGAAAATATTGTTGCTGTCTTGGACACATATATTTACAGCCTATAAGAGTGCTGTCTGTTATTGTCCGTAGGTAATCAGGGTTATCTCTGTTCCATATTCGTAGACGTCCCGTCTCAGAGCAGATTGTTATGTAATACCACCCGATTGTACAAACGTCGTATGGTACTCCCCCTGCAGTCCGCGAGGTCGTCCTCCACCATGCTCCCATGGGTGATGTCACTATATTCCCGGGCCCTTTCTCTGCTATGTATAAAAATCCGCCGTCATGGTCTATTCCCGCCGGACCTGATATGTTCTGCCCCGCCGATTCGTTTGGCGATGTAAAAGCGATCCTGAGCAGAGTTGATTTGTCCAGGATAATTATCCTATTATCTGTTTCTGACGTTATGTATATTCTGTCGTAGCTTAGTGTTATGTATGACGGTTTTGATATATTACCATAATTAGGGTGCATGAGATTTACTTCGACTGCAGACGCTACATTGCTTTTATTTATTCTTATCAGTGTGTTTTTTGTTTCCTCTAATACATAGAGATAAGATGAGTCTGACGCTATGTCTGTGATGTTGTCAAAGTATGTAAGTTGAGGACCCCAGAAAGTAATATTTGTTATGTGCATTAGTGATTTTGTGTATCGGATCTGTATGCGTTTGTTTCCGTTGTCGACGATATACAGCAGTCCGTTGTGCTCACATATTCCCATGGGATTATTAAACGGCATGTGTGGTACTGGTAGGTTATATATTGCGTTTATAGGCATTCCTTCTTCAATGTCATAGCAGTATATACAGTTTGTTGCTGAGTTTGTCAGAAATATCCACGGGACTGTTCCCCACGGTGGCCGTCGTAAATTTGTTGTGAAAAGGCTGGTCATAAAAACATAGTTAGGCCAGCCTACGCTTTGCCATGCTGGATATAAGTCTTTCCAGTATTTTCGTCCATACTGGCATGCCTGAGGTGGCTGGCGGTCCGTAAACGCCGGTTCTTTCATCCAGTATATCGTTGCGATTCGCCATGACCAGCGCATAAGCAATTGATTAAATATTACCCATGGGAATATTGTAACAAGAGGACCCGTTGATTTTTTCCTTCTTACATGCGGACTTGCTGTCCTCCAGGGGGGAAAACTTCTTTTTGGATATCGGAGTCGTTTACGTACTACCTTCCGGACTACCAGGGCATAAGTATACATGTAGTCGTCTACATAAAAATTCCAGCCGAATTGAAAACCTGACAATAAAACCTGTTTGTAGTTGTTCCATAAATCGGCCGGTATTTGTTGGTATATTATTTTACTCATCTTGTTATTGTTTCAAAAATTTGTTTTTCAATATATTCTGCGAGTATATTGTTTATAGACGGGTCTTCTACGAGTATAGACATTTCTCTGTTAGAGTGTAGTGATGATCCTGTTAGATTATGTGAGCCTATTATGACCCTGTCATTGTCAAATAACCATACTTTAGCATGTGTCGTCCGTCGGGTGTCTGTGACTACAGTCACAATGCCGTTACTGTACAAATTTTTTGCAAACTCTGAATTTTGGTTTTTAAATAAACCGCGTTTAAGCATGCGGTTGATGATTATTCTGACATCTATACCTCTTTTTTTCGCCTCTACTAGCATGTCTCTGATATCCCTAGAATCATCCACTTTCCTGTTTTTATGTATGTATGTTAGAAAGATTATTGCATAAATTCTTTTCTGAGCAATCTTGATTTGATTTTTTAGTTCGGTTAGAAATTCATTGTCTATAAGTAGGTGGTTCATGGTTGTGAGATAACATATTGATTTTGATTTGTCAAGAGTTCGGGGGTGGTGGGTGGGAATAGATACGGGAATAGGAGCAAATGAGTAGCCGTGACGCCTTGTTAGTGTGCTACTGGCGGACACGGCGAGGCTCATTTGATAGAGTTGTTTTTGCTTTATACTGTCGTGCTTTTATACCATATGTAGCGAAGCTACGGGGCGGGAAAAAGCACCCCTGCCCCGCCCCCCTAAAATAACAAAACTGTAACTGGAATGACTCTGTGTCTTTGCTGGAATGTCTTTGTGCCCTGACTGGAATGTCTTTGTGCCCTGACTGGAATGTCTCTGCTCTTTTTCTTTCCGCTTTCTCGACGCTTTCTCTCCACTATCGCTCTTATTTTGCTTTTTTGTTTCTTCAGTTTTTCTCTTTCGTCTTTATAGTTTTTTTTTGGTCTTTTTTTTCAGCGACATAGTTTGTGTTCACAAAGAGAGCCCCGAACCTCACGCCTTCCCCGCTGGCTCGTGCGGGGCACAGCCCCGACGCAGCCAGCGGGGAAGGCGGAAAAGACGGAGCAACGCCCCCCCCGCCGAGCCAGGCACAGACACGGGAAGCACAGAACCAAACAGGGCACAGAGAAACCCGGCGGGGGCGACGACCCCGACAAACCCCAGCAGGACGGAAGACAGCAACAAAAAAAACAGCACACCCCCGAGCGAAGCTCGGGGACGAACGGAGCAACAAACAAAAGGAAAAAGAGCCGGAAAGCAGAAACACAAAAACCAACAAACCGCCGAGCGAGGCTCGGCGCTAACGGAGCAGCACACTGCCCGCCCCAGACAAGGGCGGGCAAAAGGAAAAGCAACAAACCCCAGCAGGACGGAAGACAGCAACACAAAAACAAAAAAACTAGCGCAGTTCGCCCTGGCTCGTGCGGGGCGTAGCCCCGACGCAGCCAGGGCGACAAGCGGAGACAAGGGAGCAACAGACCCCCCGCCCCAGACAAGGGCGGGGGAACGGAAAACGAAATAGCCCCCGCAACCGCCGAAGGACGGGCGGGGGCACGGAAAAGAGAAAAAGCAAGACAACAACGCCGGAAAAGAAAGAGAGAGCGAGAGAGCCAGAAAAAAAAAAAGAAAGAAAGAAAGCAGACACAAAGAGGGGCGCCCCACCGACGGAGCACCGCCGAGAGAAACACGGCGGAGCGCACGACGGCGGGGCTTT
>Ga0315282_10017485_pt1 | contig 10352 bp, 11 predicted proteins | sample YL17G07_20_MG_FD_203693 | JGI IMG/M metagenome (GOLD analysis project Ga0315282, IMG submission 203693) | Sediment microbial communities from Yellowstone Lake, YNP, Wyoming, USA - YL17G07_20 | ecosystem: Environmental > Aquatic > Freshwater > Lake > Sediment | place: USA: Wyoming | collected... | reverse complement strand
ATCTCAAACGGAAACAAAACATTACCATCATATCTTGTAACTATAAGCGCAAGTTTGTAATTCCTTCCTAAATTCAGTTTTGATGCTTCATTTTCTGGAATCACTATACATGGTACCCACTCTCTCAAAATATTGTCGTAGAAGTGATCTAACTCAAATTCTAAGCTCTTGAATGATTTAAATCTCTTTACGAGTTTGGCTTTTTCATCTCTAATTTCTATTACATGAGTGCTTATTTTGCCACCTTTTCTAACGTGAGGAGCTACTTTAACCAATTCGCCTAAGCTGCAATAATAATAAGGTTTCGATTCATCGAACTTCACATCGTTAACTAATATTATTGACATTTCTATTAACCTAAATCCTAATTTTACTAATAAACATATTTGCCATTTTTTACTTTCTCAACAATTTTTCTGAAAATATCAGCAGTATATATTGCCTGTTATTTTAACAAATTTCTCTATAGTATTGTTTTAATTTAATATACCAAAAATAGCCTAAAAAGGCAATAAAAAAACCGCCTCACGCGACGCGTTTAGCGGTTTGCGACCTTATTATTGATAATTGATGTGGTGTATTATCTCTTTACCCACTCCCTTGTCTTTGAGTCAAATTTATACCCTTCTTTAAGCAACTTCCTCCTTCTATCGTCCCCTGCACTTGCCCCACAAATTACCTCTGCGATTACTTCCAAAGTATGATCATCAAGCTTTTTTGTTTTTGAATTCATTGCGTATACTTTTCATAACTTCTATCATAAAAGATGTTTCTTGGAAAGAAAAATTGGCTTCTCTTATTTATGAATTAGGTTGGATAATTTTTTCGCTAGAGTGGGATTAATGTCAGGTAGCTTATCATAACATTCCATTGCCTGTTCGAACTTTCCTAATTCGCCTAAAACATATCCTTTGTTATACCAGGCCTCAGCATATCTTGGATTAATCTCAAGTGCCTTATCAAAACATTCCATTGCCTGTTCTGGCTTCTCCAACTTAATTAGAGCAGCTCCTTTGTTAGTCCAGACGTGAGCATCTCTTGGATTAATCTCAAGCGCCTTATCATAACATTCCATTGCCTGTTCTGGCTTCTCCAACTTAATTAGAGCAGTCCCTTTGTTATTCCAGGCCTCAGCATATCTTGGATTAATCTCAAGTGCCTTATCAAAACATTCTATTGCCTCCTCAAACTTTCCTAATTCGCCTAAAGCATTTCCTTTGTTATACCAGGCCGCATAAAGTCTTGGATTAATCTTAAGCGCTTTATCATAACATTCCATTGCCTGCTCAAACTTTCCTAATTTTTCTAGAGCATTTCCTTTGTTAGTCCAGGTCTCAGCAAATCTCGGATTAATCTCAAGCGCTTTATCATGACATTCTATCGCCTGCTCAAACTTTCCTAATTCGCTTAAAGCATTTCCTTTGTTAGTCCAGGCCGCATCAAGTCTTGGATTAATCTCAAGTGCCTTATCATGACATTCCATTGCCTGCTCAAACTTTCCTAATTTTTCTAGAGCATTTCCTTTGTTAGTCCAGGTCTCAGCAAATCTTGGATTAATCTCAAGTGCCTTACCGTAGAATTCTATTGCTTCTCCTGGCCTTCCTAACTCATGCAAGGAAGCTCCCTTGCGCAGTAAATCGTTTACATCCAGTTCCTGCTCTTCTGGAAGAACGAGCTTTCTACCGGTAAGAGTTCGGTAAATACTGGAGAGGTCTTGCTTTAATTCCGCAAAGTTCTGATACCTGTTTCGCGGTTTTTTCTCCAAACATTTCATCACGATAGAGTTTAATTCCACGGGGATATCGGAATTGACTTTCAGAAGTGGGACTTGCTTGCCTTTAAGATGATTTACATAGAATTCCTCAGGCGTTCCAATTTTTATAGGGTAGGGATACTCGCCTGTAATCATCTGATACAGGACAATGCCAAAAGAATAGATGTCAGCCCTCGTGTCTATTTCTTCCTGGAAGAACTGCTCTGGAGCCATCCAAGGTATTGTTCCTTTTGCTCCGCTCTGCAGAAAGCTATTGAGCCTTGCTTTACCAGTTTGTTTTTCTTTCCCTTTATCTAAAGAAGCCTTAGCTAATCCAAAATCAGTGATCTTAACTACATTACCTGGCCCAATCAGTATATTTGATGGTTTTATATCTCTGTGAACAACACCACCAAGCTTCTTACTTGCATACTCCATTCCATTACAGAACTGGATGGCAAAATTAAGAGCAGTCAAAAGATCAAGTCGTCTCTCTTCAATCCAGGCGTTTAGACCCCCTCCCGGAATATATTCGAGGAAAATGTGTGGTTGACCCTCAACTTGGCGAACATAGTGTGCCAAAACAATGTTCCCATGCTTCCCTAACTCTACCCAGATCAGCGCCTCTCTCGTGAATCTATCCCTTGCATCTTCATCAAGAAGAAACCGCTCATGAAAAGTCTTTATTGCAAGTGGTAAGCCCCGCTCGGAATCATAGCACAGATAAACTATACCCATCCCGCCCATTTTTATATTAATAACCTCATAGCGGTCTTCGATTTTGTCACCTATCTTCCATTTAGTAGCCACTTGAATGCTCTGTTATCCTTTCTTTCCCAAATTTAGCAAAAACTCTTATCCCTTATCTTCCCCGCTTAATCACTGACGACCTTCCAATTTCATCAAAACACTTAAGATCTGAGGCTTAGAAATCGTCACGCCACAGATTCTCTCTCCAACCGAACTAAGGATTGATATGTGATAGAATTCTTCATTGACATAATATGAAATCCTTAATGTTCGTTTCTCTTTCACTATGGGGTCAACGCAATCAATTTCAACAACATTTTTTCTTTTATTTCTTGCCATCGGACTACTCCATGTAAAGATTGGTGTTTTTGAACAAAAATAACGCAAGTATTTGATATTCCAAAGTGCAAATTCCTTGCCTTTTAGAAGACCTGTAGAAAAAGAGAAAATCCATTTCCATCTCGGTTTATGGGAAAAATGGGGTCAAATCTCATTTTCCTCTGACAATCAGAACAGTAATCAGAGGAAATTATGCTCCTATTTCTTATGCACGGACGCCTTTTTCACAAAGGCAGAGAAAAGCTTGCAAGATAAATATCATAGTAAACTTAAAGCTGACTGACACGCTTTCTTACACTCCTCAGCTTTTTCTGGTTTCCCTGTTTTTCTCATTTCCATATCTAAGATAATCGCCCTTCGAGTTGCAACTGCTTGATTAGCGGAAAGAAAACCTAATTCTGGGGCTAAACTCATCCAAAGAGGTTTTGAACTCTTCAACTCGTCGAGGTTACTCTTCCCTTCAAGAAATCTTTCGGTTCTTTCCTTGATCGCCGTAATCTCTGCTTTGGTTATTCTAACTATGGCGTTTCGTCGTTGCCTAGTTTCAATTAGCCTGACAAGAATAGTAGTAGAAATACCTCCGCAAATTCCAATGATACCGCCAATTATTACTCCAATTAATCCTTGTTGCATCTTTTATCCTCCGTATTTTCGATGGCGTGTAACTGTTAATAACCGAACCCAAATTCACTTACCCGGTTACGAATTATGCTCCCACAAGTAGCGAAATTGATATTTCTAACAGGGTTATCCTTGAATTTGTCATATTTTGCGACATTCTCTTAACGTTTCGGGGCTCTGCGAAGTGCGAAACATTTGGGCGAATGAAGTGAGCCACAAAGCCTATGTTAGGCGTAGTGGTTGCAATTGCCCTACTTGGTACGGACGTTATCCTTGCCGGACGCGGTAACAGGACAAGTGAGATGTCCCCCTTGCTTGCTGGCGTTATTCTCCCATTGGAGGGGACGGAGATTTGAGATCTCGTCTCCTCCTCCTTCAAACTCCGGTTTTATGTGGTCAATCTCCCACCCATACTGAGAGTTCCGATTTCCATACTGGTTCCTGCCAATCCAAGCTCCACACTGATCCTTTCGCCAAACCTTGGGATCGTTGTTTAGTACAACAGTACCCTTCTCCCAAACTTTTTGAATAGTATCTTCTGTGAAACTCATTCTGACCTCCTCTGTTGGATTGATGGGTTAACAACCATTACGCCTAACGTTTTGCGGATAAAAGAAGTTGCCGAAGGCAATTTGGGCCAAGTGAAACGAAGCCTTTTATCCGCTGTTATATGACCCGAAGGGCAAGGTGCGAAGCACCGCAGAGTTGTAGCCGAGGTGTCTTATCTTCACCTTAATTCCCCCTTACATATTCCCTTGCTAATACCATTTTTAAGTATACAACCTTTCGGATCTTCTACACACTTGGCGATGTAACCGCAGCTTAATAACGCTACAGGACAATATTTATCTTGGGTTGGGATACAAGTTGATTCAACACCATTTTTGCTAAAGAGACAAACATTGCATAGTTTCTCATTACACATTCTTGGAACAAAATCAAAAGTGATATCAAATTGTTCCGGGTAAAAATCGTCAACTTCTTCGTTATCTTTCAATTGGTTATAAACTTCTCTAATAATTTTGGGCATTCCCCAAGTTTTTGGAATGCTATCAATATCTAGCACATTTGCAAATAGGTTATTTCTAAATAACGGGCTATTGTTCCAAACATCTCCGGGCAACTCCATTTGATTCATTGGCAATTTATTCCATATATTGATTAATTCTTCTGGATCTTTATCGACGACTTCTTTTACAGCTTCGTTAAATATTTTATGGTATAGTCCCTTTTTGTAATCCCTAACACAACACCACAATCTTTTTTTCCCAGTGGTAGAAGCCTTTTTAAATTCCTTGAGTTTTTTCTCAAATTTTTCGCCGTTATTCATTATCTTTATAATTTTTTCAGGACTTGTCTTTTTCCCACTAAGTTGATAGGTTAACAAATGTAATCCACATGCTACCCTTATTAAAAGGTCATCTTTACTTTGGAATCTCCGCATAATATCAACAATGTAAGTTATAATGTTCTTTTGCTTTAGATGATTTAGAACCTCTAATGTTTGTAGGATGTGTTGGTAGTCATCAGGAACATATCTGGATGCAAAAGGAACCTTATCAGTAGATTTAAATCTGAATCGTTCTTTGCCTTCCTTATGGTATTTCTCATAATGATTGTCAAGTACTCGTCGAGGCAACAAGTTCTCTCTTGAATATTCATAGACTAGTTCAGAGAAAACATACCCACCTTTGTCCCAAACTAGTTCAAACGGCATTTGTCTATCTGTTATATAACAAATCCAATGAGTAAGAACTTTTTCGCAGTTTGTCAAATCGTCTCTAAAAAAGTTGACAAAGTTGTAGTTATCCTCACTATTCCATCTACGCGAATCAAGCCACGAAATTGTCTTGAAAATTTTTATAAGTGCGCTTTTATCTTTTATTTTCACCTTCGACAATCCATCACCTCGCCCACGATTTCACATAATGTTCTCGGTGTAAAAGAAGTTCTGCGAAGCAGAATTTGGACGAAGTGAAGCGTAGTCTTTTACACCACGTTATCTGAAGCACCCTAATACCGTAGTTTCAAATATCTTGTAGTCTCAGGACGAAGGGCATTAAATCTATCCTCATCAAATATCCTGAACGCAAGTGTAGTAGAATATAATTCCTTCAGTCCAATAGTAGTAACTCCCTCTGGATATTTTAATACTCTTGCGTCAATAACACCCCATGGATTTCTCTGTTTAGCAACTACTCTGTTTATTCCTAAAAAATAGTCATACAACATTTCGACAATATATGAAGAATGATATAGTAACCTACTTTCTATTTCCGCAACAAAAGGTCCAATAATGCCAACAATATCTCCTTTGGGCATCTCCTCAATCATGGAATTTTTAAGAAACTTTTTTAATTTATTAAATACCCTGTTTAATCGTAATAAATTATGTTTCTTAAGGTTCGCACCAAAATGAATAAGCTCTTTTCTACTCATCTCGAATCTAACTTGTTCATCACCTGTCCAGATTTCGAATGGTTTCTTTTCCAATATCCAAGATTTCAATTTCATGGCTGACTCATAAAGCCCAGTTCCTTCGACATTAGATGGTTCTTTTTGGCAAAACCATAAAGCAGCTTCCAAGAGGGATATGTTTTTATATTTGCCATCAATTTCTATAGAATTTATCCCTTCAGAAAACACTTCATCAACTCTTATTAAGAACAACCCAAAACAAGAATCGTTATGAAACATAATATTTTGATCAGGGGCTTTCCCTAATACACTATAAAGGTCAGGATTAATTATCCCATAGAAAGTATTTAAGTTTTCACATAAAGCAGCAATTTTTAAATCTCCTTCAGAAAGAAATATTGCTTCGTCTTTTTTTACCATCTTAAGCTCCAATTAAAGTGTGTTTCATATAACGTTCCCAGCGTATACGACGTTGCCTAAGGCAATGTCCCGAAGGGCGAGGGCTTAAGCCCGAAGCGTAATCCGCTGTTAGGTGCTGTTTGCCTTTTCTAATAATAATCTATTCTATCCCTTAGTTCTTGACCTCTCCATTCTGAATTTGGCTTGTCTAAATAAACGGAACCATAGCTTTCATATACTTTTATGTTTTTTGATACATCATCAAGTAATATTTTTTTGTAATGATCAATGGTTTTCAATAAGCCTTTCCAATTCTCAGTTTCAAAGCCAGAAGGCATTGGAATATTGGATAAAAGATTTTCATAGCGCTCTATTGCTGAAGGGTGGGTATGATAACCGTAAGGATTTGAAGGACTAATAGTGTTCACAACTGATTCATATAAATGAAGACTTCCGAACCATACCAAAGTAGCTTCTAAAATTTTCTTTTTTTCATCTATATTGTAATTTGGCAATTTAATAGAATAAATGTCGGCTTCAAATTCTTGTTTTTGAGACTTATTATATACATTCATTGGTTTGTATTCTCGGTCATTTGGAAAGATTGCATGAAAGATCGGTTTTTCTGTTGTATTTGACTTTGAAAGGTGGCCTAATAAGTAGTGGGCAAACTCGTGACCTGCGATGAATTGCATTTGATAGGGGATAGTTGAATGCATAACCTTTCCAATATCTTCAGGGACAATTCCTCTTGGATCCATAAAGAAATCTAAAGCTTCAGTTTGCAGCATTACTCTGATAGCAATTCGCAATGCATTAATACAAACATACTCTGGAACTCTTCCTTCAAAATCCATTAATGCCAAATTCATGAATTTGAAGAAAAAAGCAAGTGAATCACTAATAGTAACTATTGGACCTTGTGCTGTATTGAATACACATCCATTAGGGTCATTAGAAAACATATTGCCATAAGTAATTGTTTTGGTTTTATTTTGATAATCTTTAGTAAGATTTTTAATGAAAACCTCATAGTGTGAATTGTCAAATGATTTTTCTAATGACCAGTTTTTTTCATCTATTAACGCTTTGTTTCTATATACACGAAACAGTCTCATATGGTCAACGATTGTTTCTGCCCTTATTCTTAGAAGATAATCGTTGCCGTTTTGAACGTTGAAAATTCGTTCTATTTCCTTTTGATTGCAAACGGGAAAGAAGAATGCTTTTTGTATTTTTAAGTCATCCATTCTCTATTCCTCTTAAATTTCTTTCTGCAAATGGCACCTAACTTGATATATCCGAACTGGTTCGGATATCCTTCCAATTTGGGGCATATCCGAAGTACCTCACATAAACATTCCTCTGGCTGAACTATCCCGCAACTCTATAACACCGAACTAAAGAAGAAATTATCACCTCCCAACCAATGTCACTCTTACCTATAACATAAGTACGTTAGCAAAAATTATCTTAAAAAGTCTGTACTCCTTACAAAAATATTCCCTTTTTTAATATAGCAAAAACGGCTCGAAAAGGCAATAAAAAAACCGCCTCACGTCTCGGGTTTAGCGGTTTCAAGCTCTCATTGTTGCCAATTTATGCTGTATTTATCTCTTTACCCACTCCTTTCCCTTTAAATCAAACTTATAGCTTTCCTTGAGTAACCTCCTCCTTCTCTTGACCATCTGATAGCGATAGCCCGGCTCTTTAGAGCGGCCTGAATATGCATTCGGGTTCTTGTTAAGCCTTGAAATCATGCCCTGAACTACAAAAATTATAGATGTTCTGCATGTTGTACGGTGGTACGCCGCCCCCAACCATGCGCAACCTTGGGAATCACGCTATCCAATGTGCAGGCATTGGAGCCGTCCAATTATTTTTACCATATTTCCGAAGTTTTTGCAAGTCCTTACCAGACAATGCCCTGTTAAAATATTTAATTATCTCCATATTTTCAATTCTTTATATTTGACTTTGAATTTGTTAAAAAATTTTTCTATCCTTTTCTTTTTATTATAAGGTATTAACACACATCCACTGGATAGCTTCACTCCTCCCAATTTTTGCAGAAATCCTTTATATGCGTATTTCTTATGTGACCTCTCATATAATTCTCTATTAAACTTTGCTTTGTCTTTTTGACTTAAATTATTTAAGTGAAATGTGTATATTACATATGGTCTCTGCTTGAGAAGGGAGCTTACAGAAATATCCAACGGCTCCCTTAGATAAACGATTTTGCCTTCCTGAAACACATTCTGAAGCAGGCCTGTGTCTGTCTTTCTTAGCTCTTTTTCTGTCCTTATCGTTGGCTGAATGCCCCTCCCTATTTTTGACTCGAGCTCCATAACCTTATCCTGTATTTGGTGCGTGGTTTCTGGCTTAGTCGTTATTATGAATAGGTCTATATCCGATTTAGGCCCATAGTCGTCCCTGGCAAAGCTACCATATACTATTGTTGCTTTTACGTCTTCTATTGCCGAGAGTTGTTTTACTATATTTTTATACATTAATTTTGGATTCAATTTTCTCACCAAATCTCTTTTCAAAATACTCGAGTATTTTATTTAAATGCCTAATTACCTCCCTTGCTCTCTTTCCGTTAACACCATCGTAGCCCAAATCTCCATAAGCAAACCATATTTTTCTCATAGCCTTATTGATTGGAGCAGGAAAATTTATATTTGAATATCCGTGCCTCTCCATGTGGGTTCCGAAATGTTCATTAGCCCTTGCTGCATCTGCTTCTACTAATTGCTCTACTACCTTAGTAGCAAGGTCGCCTACTACCGTGTGCTGCTTTTTCTTGTACGCAGTTGTTACTGCTCTAAATTTCTCTCTTGCAATTCGTAGGTGCTTCTTAAATTCTCCCATTTACTTGCCTTTTCGTTATCATAACGAAAAGAGGCTCATATTGTCCTTTTTTCGTTACAGTAACGAATATATTATATTCTGAATTTTTGCAAAAATCAAGCAAAATAAAAATTCACCAACCCTTTTACCCTTTAAACGCCCTAAGCAAAAAGAATGCTCTCACCCGAGCCCGACAGGGCGAAGGTCGAGCCCCGATAGAGGCGAAGCAGTCTTTGAGTCGGCCATAAATCAAGGACGAAGTCCAATAAAAGAGTTAAAGGCAAGAATTGTTTATCTATGTTTCTTGAGTGTAATTTTCATCCACATGTCTGTTAGTTCCATCCGATAACTATCTCTGAATCTTGTTTGGTCTAAAATAGCTTTAATCTTGCTTTCGTACTCTTCCTTGCTAAAACCATGAAGTTTAGTAACTTTGAGTTTAGTTAAAATTTGGTAAATCCAAAATCCATAAAATCCATACTGTTTTTTTACTTTATCAGCCTCTTTTTTGAGAGCATCATAACAACAATCATATATCCAGGCCTCTCCACAATTTTTCAAAACTCGACAACACTCATTAAATACTTTAGCTGGTCTTTTCCAGTGATGCAAAGAGCCTGTACTAACAATAAAATCAATCGAATCATCCTCAAAAGGAAGATCAGCAGCATTGCCAAACTCAAATTGAACATTTTCAACACCTTTCGCATGATGTCTTGCAATCTGAACCATTTTCCTGCTTAGATCAATGCCATAAACTTGAAGGCTTGGTGCCCTCTTTGCAACCTCTATTGATAAATAACCTGGTCCTGAGCCTAAATCAAGAATAGTTCCGCTTTTTGTCTTCTCAACTATATCGTCAGCTATTTTTCTTTCTGGCTTTGCGAGAATCTTTCTTGCTATGGCATTGTAAAATACAGCAGCAGGATCCGGAACTGCTTCAAATCTGCTCTGTACATCCCTGATAAATTTTATTATAGACATGATTATTCCTTAAAATCAAATAGTATTTAAATCCTACGTTTAGTAGTAACAATTCTTGTCCTATCTACTAGATTAGGCCGACTCAAAAATTGCAACTAACAGCTTGCGGATAAAAGAAGTTGTGCCGTAGGCACACTTTAAGGAAATCTTTAATTTCCCTTTTATCCGCTGTTATGTGCCCCGAGCAATAGCGAGACTGCAACGTGGTCGGAGTGAGCGTTAGCGAACGGAG
>Ga0315282_10017483_pt1 | contig 10353 bp, 8 predicted proteins | sample YL17G07_20_MG_FD_203693 | JGI IMG/M metagenome (GOLD analysis project Ga0315282, IMG submission 203693) | Sediment microbial communities from Yellowstone Lake, YNP, Wyoming, USA - YL17G07_20 | ecosystem: Environmental > Aquatic > Freshwater > Lake > Sediment | place: USA: Wyoming | collected... | reverse complement strand
CTCAGGGTAAACCTGAGCGATGGGAAGTGTCATACCGAGCCCATTGATCCTTATCTCCATTTCATAGGGGGGAGGGGGATTTCCGATTGGATCGTATTCACTGAAAGTGCCCCGGCCATAAAGGCATTAGACCCCCAAAGCCTGATCGCCATCGGAACCGGTCCACTGGCCGGAACTCTGGTGCCCGGCGCCTGCCGGACGAACATCTCTTCCAAGAGCGTAGGTACCGGAGGCATCTCCACTTCCAATGTGGGCGGACATCTGGCGTCCGAGCTGAAGTTTGCGGGCTTTGATCAGATCGTTATCCAGGGAAGGGCGGACAGGCCCGTTTACCTTTTCCTCCATGATGGGCGGGCGGAAATCCGGGAGGCTGGAAACCTGTGGGGGAAGACGACCTGGGAAACAGAGGAAGCCATACGCCGCCATCTCCGCGATGAAAGGATCCGTGTGGCCTGCATCGGCCCTGCCGGGGAGAACCTGTGCGCCCAGGCCTGTATCATGGTCGACCGTTCCCACGCCGCAGGATGGGGCGGCTGCGGAGCCGTCTTCGGCTCCAAAAACCTGAAAGCCATTGCCGTGCGTGGAAGCAGGCCTATCAGGCTGGCAGAACCGGAAGGGTTCTCCGCCTATGCCGCTGATATTTTAAGACGGGTCAAACGGTCAAGGTCCAGCGGGATCCTTACCCGCTACGGCACCCACGGGGCCTACGGGGTAGGCGGGCCCGATGGCAGGGCACCCCAAGGCGTCCGGAATCACCAGGACGAATATTGGCCGGCGGACAAGGGGATGCACCTGAGGGAGATCTTATTCCGGGAGAAGTGGGAAGTAGGCCGGAGCGCCTGTTTTGGCTGTCCTTCCTCTTGCATCCATATTTATCACCTTCCCGCAGGAAAGTACGGCCCCCTTACCCTTGAGGGCGTTCACACAAATACGGTTCGGGCGCTCGGCTCCAACCTCGACATCACAGATGCCGAAGCAATACTCAAAGGCCAGGCTTTGATCAACCAGCTTGGGCTGAATACCGACGGGGTCGGGTCGGTCATGGGCTGGGCCTTCGAGGCCTACGAGCGCGGGCTCTTGACGAAGGAGGATACGGATGGCCTGGAGCTGACCTGGGGGAACGGAGAGGCGATGGTCAAAATGCTGGAGGCGATCGCCTATAGACAGGGCATTGGAGACCTTCTGGCGAAAGGTATCAAAGAGGCGGCCCGGGCCTTGGGCAGAGGCAGCGAGGATTTCGCCATCCAGGTCAAGGGGCAGGAGATGAACGAACAGTCCGTCCGCTCGCACAAGGGCTGGGCGCTGGGAATCTTTACCTCTACCCGTGGGGCTGGCCACCTGAATGGCGCCAGCCTTGTTGAGCGCCTGGGCATGGACCCGGAAAGGGCCAGGGCCCTATTTGGCACCGACGCTGTGATCCGGCCCGAGGCTTATGAAGGTAAAGGAGCGGTAACAGCCTGGTTTGAGAATTTCAAGGCCGTGGTGGATTCCTTGGGATTATGCTATTACCACACCTATTGGATAGACATGGACCTTCTCGGGCTTGAGGAAATGGCCGCCCTGTTCAAAAAGGCAACCGGCCGGGAGACGAGTCCGGAGGAATTATTTAAGACTGGAGAGCGCATTTACAACATCGAAAAGGCTTTCAATACACTTCATGCAGGTTTCACCCGGCGCGACGATTTTCCTCCCAAACGGTTCCTGGAAATGCCCATTTCCGGAGGGCCGTTCGCCGGAGCGAGAATTGAGCCGGCAGGTTACAGCCGCATGCTGGACGACTATTACCGCGCTCACGCTTGGGACCCGGGTACAGGCTGGCAGACCGCAGAATGTCTTGACCGGTTGGGATTGGAGGAGGTAAAAAAGAGACTCGCCCAAGCGGAACGATTAATCAGTTAAGGAGAGAGGGGAGACCAAACCAGGGGCAAAGCCGTCCTTCCCTCCGGGCTCCGACTTTAGCTATCGGTCAACTAAAAAGGAGATGAGCCTGAGTGAATAATGGGAAGTTAGAGGCGCCAGAATTTTTCTCATAAAAAGGTTGACAATTTTTCGCCATTTGTGCTAACTGAAAAGCAGGTCGAACTCTTAGGAACGAGGAATGACCTCAATCATTCCAAGATAGGAAGAATAAAGGAGAAAATAAGAATTAAAACGAAATCAGGGTCCATAGCCGGGCGGGAAATAGGTATTCTGCCACTGGTTGTTGACAGAGGTCGGGAAAAAGGGGTAAATTGACGGAAGAATAAATGATTTTGATCATCCCACTGTCGAGCAGAAAAAAGGATAATAATAAAATGATAGAGGTTCGATTTCATGGTCGCGGGGGACAGGGGGCCGTAACCTCGGCCGAAATGGTAGCTCTCGCGGCTATCGAAGAAGGAAAATTCGCCCAGGGCTTTCCCAGCTTCGGGCCGGAACGAAGGGGTGCGCCGGTTGTGGCCTTTGCCCGGGTGGATGAAAAGCCCATTCGGTTACGCTCCAAGGTCTATCAGCCCGATGTTGCCGTGGTTCTGGACCCGAGTTTGTTAAAGATCCTCGACCCTTCTCAGGGTCTTAAACCCGGCGGCCTGCTGATCATCAACACGAATAGGACGGTTGACCAGGTTCGGGAGGAATTCGGCTTTAAAGTACGCCTGGCCACGGTCGACGCTGACCTGATCGCCCGGGAAGAATTGGGGCTGCCCATCACCAACACCACGATGTTGGGGGCTTTGGTCCGGGGTACCGGAATTGTTCAACTGGACTCCCTGACCCCGCCGTTGAAAGTCCGCTTTGGACGGGCGGCGGAAAGAAACGTAAAGGCCCTCCGCCGAGCATACAACCAGACTAATCTGAAAAACTAAGGCGGACAAAGACCGCTCCGCGCCTTTTTTAAGACGATGATGGGCGGAAAAGGTTCGTCTGGGAGCATTAAAGGTTTCACAATAGATAAATCCGCCAGGAAAAGTAATCTTAGGAGAATCACAATGGCGAAACCCATGGAGCAATACACCTGGAAAGATTATCCCGTTGGCGGGGTGGTCACCGAGCCCGGAAACGCGCGGGAATACAAGACAGGCGACTGGAAGTCCCAGCGCCCGGTGGTGGACACGGCCAAATGCATCAAGTGCGGCGTCTGCTGGCTCTTCTGCCCGGACGCGGCCATTTACAAGAATGACGAGGGCTTTTTTCTCGCCAACCTGGACTACTGCAAGGGTTGCGGCATCTGCGCCCGGGAGTGCTGGACAGGCTGCATCACCATGGTGGAGGAGGAGAAATGACGGCCAAGCGCGTCGGAATGGAAGTATCCATCGCAGTATCCGAGGCCGTCAAGATGGCCAACGTGGACTGCATCGCCGCTTATCCCATTACCCCCCAGACCCATATTGTCGAACATCTCTCTGAGCTGGTGGCGGACGGAGAACTCGACGCCGAGTTCATCCCGGTGGAATCCGAGCATTCGGCCCTCTCGGTCTGCGCCGGCACCTCTGCCGCCGGGGCAAGGACGTTCACGGCCACGAGCTCCCAGGGTCTGGCGCTGATGCACGAGATTCTCTTCATTGTTTCGGGCATGCGCTTGCCCATTGTCATGACCGTGGCCAACCGGGCTCTCTCCGCACCTTTGAACATCTGGAATGACCACAGCGACGTCATGGCTTCCCGGGACTGCGGCTGGATCCAGATTTTCACCGAGAACGGCCAGGAGGTCTTCGACCATACCCTTTGTGCCTTCAAGATTGCCGAGGACCATCGGGTGCTCATGCCGACGATCATCAACCTCGACGGCTTCACGTTAAGCCATGTGGTCGAACCATTGGAACTTGTGGGCCAGGAGCTGGTGGACGGGTTTCTCCCCCCCTATAAGCCCCTCTACACCATACATCCCGATAAACCCATTACCATGGGCGCCTTTGGTATGCCCGAGGTCTATGCCGAAGCCAAGAAAGCTCAGGAAGTGGCCCTGACGAATTCCTACCCCGTGATCCTGGAAATCTGGAAGGAATGGGGCCAGCTCACTGGCCGGCATTATCATCCGCTGGAAGCCTACCGGATGGAAGGAGCCAAGCTCGCCCTCCTGACCATGGGAAGTTTCAGCGAGATGGCCATGGAGGCGGTAGACCGGATGAGAGCAAGGGGAATCTCTGTGGGCCTGTTGAAGCTAAGGCTCTGGAGGCCCCTCCCCGTCGAGCAAATCCGCCAGCTTGTCCAGGGACTGGAGATGCTCGTGATCGTCGACCGCGCTCTTTCGGTGGGCGGAACCGGGGGGCCGGTAAGCTCAGAGATCAAGTCCGTCCTCTATCAGCAACCCAAACGCCCGAGAATCATCAGCTTCATCGTCGGCCTCGGTGGCCGCGACTGCCCGCCGGAGCAGATCGAAGAGATGGTCAATCAGGCCCTGAAGATGAAAAGAAAGAGGAAAACGGAAGAATTCACCATGATTGGAGTTCGGGAATAAAGGAATAAAACAGATTACAGGAATCAGGAGACAGAAATCAGAACAAAAATAATTCTTCTGGATTCTGAATTCTGGCTCCTGAATTCTTAGGGTGCGGAGTTTGAAATGGATAAGTATCAGGTCTATGTTCCCAAATTGGTCAGCGGGAAGGAATTTATCGTTTCCGGCCACCGGGCCTGCCAGGGATGCGCTGAAGTTCTCGCTGTCCGCTATGTGCTCAAGGCCCTGGGGCGGGACGTGGTCATCGCCAATGCCACGGGATGCATGGAGATCATTTCTTCCGCCTTTCCCTCGACGGCCTGGGGAGTCCCCTGGATTCACGTGGCTTTCGAAAATGCCGCGGCCGTCGGCTCGGGACTGGAAGCCGGCCTCAAAGTACTGATGCGCAAAGGCAGGATCCCTCAGAAGCGGATCAAAGCCGTCGCCATGGCCGGGGATGGAGGAACTTCAGACATCGGCCTTCAGGCCCTATCCGGCGCCTTAGAGCGGGGGCACGACATGATCTACTGTTGCTTCGACAACGAAGCCTATATGAACACGGGCATCCAGCGGTCCAGCTCCACCCCCTTCGGGGCCATGACCACCACCTCCCCTGCCGGCCGGGTGACCTCCGGGCAGATGACCTGGAAAAAGAACATGGCCGCCATTGCCGTGGCCCATGACATTCCCTACGTGGCCACGGCCTGTTCCAGTTACCCCTTTGACCTCATCGATAAGGTACGGAAAGCCAAGGCCATCCAGGGCCCTTCGTACATCCACATTCTCTCGATCTGCCCCACAGGCTGGAGGATTCCTTCCGACCAGGCCATCCGCTACGGGAGACTGGCTGTGGAAACCGGGGTCTTTCCCCTCTACGAGGTCGAGCGCGGGAAGTACAAATTGACCATCGATTTCCCCAGGCTCCGCCCGGTGGCTGATTATCTGCAGGGCCAGGGACGCTTCCGTCATCTGACTTCAGACCTGATCGAAAAGATCCAGACCCGGGTGAACGAGGAATATGCCACATTAAAGGCCAAAATGAACGCGGGAACTGCTCATTAAAAAATAGCCTCCCCCTCGCTTTCCACTTCTTTTCTGCGGGAAAGAAAAAAGATGAGGGGAAGCGGACCAAACTGGAGAACGATATGGAGTTGAAGAAAGTAGACGAAATCATCGACAAATACAATGCCGATAAAGGGGGCCTCATTGGCATCTTTCAGGACATCCAGCAGGAGTTCCGATACCTCCCGCGGGAGGCCATTTTGCGCGTCGTCGAACGTCTGGCCATCCCGCTTACCCAGGCCTACACCGTGGCCACTTTTTATAAGTCTTTCAGCCTGGTTCCTCGGGGGGAGCACGAAATTCATGTCTGCCTGGGTACAGCCTGCCATCTTCGCGGTGGCCAGCGCCTGGTGGAGAATTTTGAACGGACCCTCAGCGTCCCGGCCGGCGAGACCACCAAGGACATGAAGTTCACCCTGGAGACGGTGAACTGCCTGGGAGCCTGTGCTCTCGCTCCTCTTGTCCGGGTGGACCAGAAAAATTACGGGAAGATGACCGCCGATAGAATTTCCAAGATTATTAAAGAATATCGACCGGATGGGGAAGGAAAATCCCATGGAGAAAATTAAAACGTTACAGGAACTGGACCGCCTGCGGCAGTCCATCCTCGCCGGGCAGAAGCCCGAAGCCCTCCAAGTCACGGTTTGCGGGGGGACCGGATGTCTCTCCAATGGCAGCGAGCAGGTGGCTGCGGCTTTCGTCGGGGAGATGCAAAAGCAGGGTTTGAACGGAAGGGTCAGCCTGAAAAAGACCGGATGCCATGGCTTCTGCGAGCGCGGCCCCCTGGTTACCCTCCATCCATCGGAGGTCTTCTACCAGCGCGTATCCGAGAAGGATGTGGCCGAGATTGTCGCCGAAAGCTTGATCGGGGGAAAGGTCGTGGAACGTCTTCTCTACACGGACCCGCAAACCGAGGAGAAGATCACCCACCACGATGAGATCCCGTTTTATAAACACCAGATCCGCATCGCCCTCAGAAACAACGGGCGCATCGATCCCACGGACATCGGGGATTACATTGCCCGGGGAGGGTACGCGGGCCTGGCCAAAGCTTTGACCTCCATGACCCCGGAGGAAATCATCGCGGCCGTAGAAAAATCTGGCCTGCGCGGACGGGGCGGGGGCGGATTCCCTGCCGGAAGAAAATGGAGGTCTTGCCACGACGCCCACGGGGATGTGCGCTACGTGGTCTGCAACGGCGATGAGGGAGACCCCGGGGCCTTCATGGACCGCTCGATTATGGAAGGGGACCCCCACAGCGTGATCGAGGGCATGATCATCGGGGCCTTTGCCATCGGCTCCCACCAGGGGTTCATCTATGTTCGCAACGAATACCCTTTAGCCGTTAAAAACCTGGGTATTGCCCTGGAGCAGGCCCGGGGGTATGGATTTCTGGGCAGGAACATTCTCCATTCGGGATTCGACTTTGATGTGCGCATCAACCGGGGAGGCGGGGCGTTTGTCTGCGGGGAGTCTTCGGCCTTGATGGCTTCCCTGGAAGGCCGGGCCGGCGAGCCCCGGGCGAAGTATATCCACACGGTGGAAAGAGGCCTCCATGATAAACCAACCAACCTGAATAACGTGGAAACCTGGGCCAACGTGCCGGAGATCATCACCCGCGGGGCAGAGTGGTTCGCTTCTCTGGGCACAGCCGGAAGCAAGGGAACCAAGGTTTTCTCCCTGGTGGGGAAGGTCAAGAATACCGGGCTGGTCGAGGTACCCATGGGCATTACCCTGCGGGATATCATCTACAAGATCGGCGGCGGAATTCTCAAGGACCGGGATTTCAAGGCCGTTCAAACCGGGGGCCCATCGGGAGGCTGTATTCCCAAGTCCCTGATCGATATGCCCGTGGACTTCGACGAACTCACCAAGGCCGGCTCCATGATGGGCTCGGGCGGCATGATCGTCATGGACGACACCGACTGCATGGTAGATGTGGCCAAGTACTTTACCAAGTTTTTGGAGGAAGAATCCTGCGGCAAATGCACACCCTGCCGTGAGGGCATGCGCCGGATGAAAGAAGTGCTCATCGACATCACCGAAGGAAGGGGCACGGAAGGGTCCATTGCCCTGCTGGAAGAACTGGCCGAAGCCATTGCCCTGGGGTCGCTCTGTGCCCTGGGCAGCACAGCTGCCAACCCTGTGCTTTCCACCCTTCGCTACTTCCGCGACGAATACGAGGCCCATATCCAGGAGAAACGCTGCCCGGCAGGGGTCTGCAAGGAGCTGATTCTTTACTCCATCCTGGAAGACCTGTGCACGGGTTGCCACCGCTGCTTCCGGGAATGTCCCCAGCAGGCCGTCTCCGGTGAGGCCAAGAAGCCGCATAGGATTGATTCCGCCAAGTGCATTAAGTGCGGGATCTGCTATGACGTCTGTAAGTTTGATGCCGTTGTGAAAAAATAAAAGCCGTTTACCGCGGAGCACGCAGAGAACGCCGAGGCATAGTCAAAGATTAAAGGCCAAGAGCAAATTCAACCCGCAAAGTTTTTGCTTTTGATGATTGAACCGAATCACTCGGGGCTCTCAGCAATCTCTACGGTGATTATTTTACGTGGAGAATGAATAACGCCATGGTCAAGATCACGATCGATGGAATCGCTTTCCAGGCCGAGAAGGACGCCACTATCCTGGAGGTGGCCCGGGAGAACGGGATTGAAATCCCCACTCTTTGCTATAACGAATCCCTCGGGCCTGAAGGGAGATGCCGCCTCTGCATGGTAGAGGTGAAGAAAGGAAGCCGCAGCCGCCTGGTCACTTCCTGTCTCTACCCGGTGGAAGAAGGGCTGGAAGTTCAGACGGCAACAGAAAAAGTGAGGCTAACCCGCAGGATGGTCCTGGAACTTCTCCTGGCCCGGTGCCCGGACTCCGAAGTCATTCAGGAGATGGCTGCCGCAATGGGAGTAAAGGAGCCGCGGTTCAGGCCGGATGAGGAAAACTGGAAGTGTATTCTCTGCGGGCTCTGCGTCAAGACCTGCGAGGAAGCCGTGGGGGTCAGCGCCATTGGTCTTTCCTACCGCGGTTCGCATAAGAAGGTGGGCACTCCCTTTGTCGAGCCCACCATGGTATGTATCGGCTGCGGGGCCTGCCACTACATCTGTCCCACTGGCGCCATCAAGATGCAAGAAGAGAACGGTGTCCGGCGTATCTGGAGCCGCGATTTCAAACTCAAGGCTTGCAACGTCTGCGGGAACTTATTCGCCCCCGAATATCAGTTGGAATGGATGTCTAAGAAGACCGGCGTTCCCCTCGAGTTTTTCCATACCTGCCAGGACTGCCGGAAATAGGAGTGTTCGGCTCCAAGTCCATCGGATAGCTTGTTAAACATAGAAGGGGGCTTGATTGAAAAGCCCCCTTTTTGCTTGAAATATTGCCCGCTCTTGCGGCCGCTTGACCTACCCGAAATCCGGCCCCAACCGCCCATCCCGGGATCTTGTCGCTGGCCTGAAAACAATGATATCATGGCATCAAGCTCGTTGCATGCAAGCGCGAACGACTTCTTATGGAAGGGGAAAGGGAGAAGAGATGAATCGCCAATTGGTCATCCACTCTGAAAAATGCACAGGATGCCATTCCTGTGAGATGATCTGTTCTCTGATCCATGACCATCAGTGTAATCTCAATCTGTCGAGAATCGGCATCCTGAAGACGAATGGCGGGGGCTCGAGGGAAAACATTCCGATCGTCTGCAAGCAGTGCCGCGACCCGTTGTGTGCCGAGGCCTGCGTGACGGGGGCGATTGCCCGGAATGACCAGACCGGCGCGCTCGTGGTGGACGAGAATCTGTGCGTGGGATGTAAGACCTGCGTGATCACCTGTCCTTCCGGTAGAATTTTGTTTCACTATATCAAGGAGTGCAGTATGAAGTGCGATCTCTGCGGCGGGGATCCCGCGTGCGTGAAATCCTGTCTCTATGGAGCCCTGGAATTCCTGCCCGTGGATGGGTAGGGAAAATGGTTATTTGGGCATAGCAAGAATCATGGAAATACAGACAGGGAGCCGACTATGGAGGGTAAGAGAATGGGAGGGTATGCGGGGCAGATTTTATATATTGATTTAACCAATGAAAGGATTAAAAAAGAACCCCTGGATATGGACATGGCCGGGAAGTTTCTGGGGGGGTTCGGCTTAAATTGCAAATTTGCCTGGGACTTTCTCAATCCTGGAGTTGATCCTTATGCGCCCGATAACATGATCTTTATGGGCTTGGGGCCCTTGCTGGGGACAGCGGCCCCGGTCTCTTCCAAGCATGCAGTGATGAGCAAGTGGCCTTCGACCGGGACCATTTCTCCGGGAATTGCCGGCGGTGATTTTGGCATCCATGTAAAATTAGCGGGTTATGATCAAGTGGTTGTCCAGGGGAAGGCCAAAAGACCGGTTTATATCCACATCAACGGAGATGCCGTAGAGATTTGTGATGCCGGCCAGCTCTGGGGAAAGGATACCTATGAAACCACAGACAGCCTATGGGAAAAGCATGGCCGGAAATACGCCGTGCTGGCCATGGGCACAGCCGGCGAGCGTTTGGTGAACACCACCATATGTCTTGTGGACAAGGTTACTTCCTGGGGAAAAGGGGGGTTGCCGGCGATTATGGGGTCCAAGAATCTCAAAGCCTTTGTCGCCAGCGGAAACAGGGGAATTCAGATTGCCGACCCGGAGAGATTGATCAAGCGCACCTTGATGATTTTGGAGCGGTTTAGGAAGCACCCTGATTATCAAAAATTAGTCGATCTGGGAACCATGGATGGGTTTGCAGGATGGGCCGATACCCATGGGATGTCGATGAACAACTGGAATGGGCGGTTTCCCACGGAGGAAGCCTATCGTCTCTATAACACGGATTATTATCTAAAAAATATCAAGGCGGGCAG
>Ga0315282_10017482_pt1 | contig 10354 bp, 8 predicted proteins | sample YL17G07_20_MG_FD_203693 | JGI IMG/M metagenome (GOLD analysis project Ga0315282, IMG submission 203693) | Sediment microbial communities from Yellowstone Lake, YNP, Wyoming, USA - YL17G07_20 | ecosystem: Environmental > Aquatic > Freshwater > Lake > Sediment | place: USA: Wyoming | collected... | reverse complement strand
CGTTCTCCATGCTCATCATCCATGGCAAAACATCCGTCGCTCCTCCAATCGGAGCTGATCCAGCTCTGGGTCCTGCCTGCCCGAAGAGACCGAGGTCGGACGCAATCGTCACGTCGGTGAACATTCCTAGCTCTTGCCCTCCGGCGATTCGCATGCCATTGGCCCGGCAAATCACGGGATTGTTGCACGACAGCATCGCATCGGCGAGCTTCGCAAAGAGAAGGACAAAATCCGAGTAGTCTCTTGGTCTCTTCGTATAGAACTCCGAGTATTCTTTCGTGTTTCCACCCGTGCAGAAGGCCCTGTCCCCAACGGCAGTGAACACCGTGGCCACTACGCTCTTATCAAATGAGGAACGGATAAAACCCGTTATGGCTCCTTTGAGCATGTCCGTCGTGTAAGAATTAAATTGGCCGGGATTATTGAAGATGATCCAAGCCGAATAGAGATCTTTGATCACTTTGCCATCCAGATCGAGCAAGGGCCTCTTCTCATAGACGGTGCTGGGCGGCTTATCCATCGTTCCCAACCACTCGTCACGCAGGTAATTATGGTCTTTCTGTACGTTATCGCGCGGTAACCAATCTAAAGCCATTTCTTTTTCCTCCTTTTCCGAATTTTTATTGATTCTCAGCTAGGACTTCAGCCCACTTCTTCAGCATTCTCCGAAAATCTCAGTGCAGGCTGAATGTCTTCCAGGGGTCTCTGTCTTTCAACATCAGCATATGCTCATCAAAAATTTCTGCAGGCATGAGCTTAAGGTTTGGACTGACGGTGGGTTTGAACTCCATCTTGTCAAGGACATCTTTCTGCAGATCAACGCCAGGAGCAATCTCCTTAAGGGCCAGACCCTCCCGGGTAAGGTCAAAAACGGCTCTTTCTGTAATCACGATGGTCGGCGTTGAGTGTCTAAGGATGTAATCGCCGTTCAAGGTAATCTGATCCACCTTATTGAGGAACTTGATAATTTCTCCATCTTTACGAATCTTCAATTTACCATCCTTGACCTCTATGTCGGATTTCCCAGCGGTAAACCCCCCACAGTGCACTCTCACCTTTGCGTTAGGAAAAACATTCAAGAAGCCACCCACTCCTGGAATTCTTGAATTCAGCTTGCTCACATTCACATTCCCGTGCTTGTCCAACTGAGCAAATCCGACACAACTGATATCATTTCCCCCTCCATCGTAGAGATCCATTTGAAACGATTGATCTATGATGGCCTGAGGATTACTGGCCGTGTTGAATTGCAGGCCAAACCCTGGCACGCCGCCGATCATTCCCGCTTCCACGCTGAGAACGATCTTGTCAAAGATCTTCTCCTCCCAAGCGAGTGTGGATATGTACTCTGGCATTCCTGCCCCCAGATTGACGACTTTCCCCGGTTCTACCTCATAGAGGGCCCGCCGGGCAACCACTTTCTCGGGTCCCATCTCCGTCGGAGGTAACCCGATATCCACCACCCTCACTTGACCGCTCCTTGCAGGATTATATTGCTCCCTCCAGGTCATCCAATGATTCTTCGGTTTCGCTATCACCACAGCATCCACGAGAATTCCAGGGACCTTAACGAGCTGGGGATGAAGGGATCCCATTTGAGCCACTCTTTCGACCTGGGCGATAACCTTCCCGCCGCAATTATGGGCCGCGATAGCCATTGGGAGAGACGTCAGAAACCCCGCCTCTTTTTCCATCGTGATATTCCCATATTCATCAGCCGTTGTCCCCTTGAGCATTGCAACATCGATGTGGATCGGTTTGTATCGAATCCACTCCTTGCCATCGATCTCTATCACCTCTGTATAGCTATCCTTCGCTTTTGAGTTCAGTCGCCCCCCTTCCACACGTGGATCTACAAACGTTCCCAGGCCCACATGGGTAATCAAGCCAGGTCTCTTCCCGCCAATGTCCCTCAGCAACTGGGCCAACACCCCTGCCGGAAGCATATACGCTTCCACCCTTTCTTCCAAAACCATCTGTCCCAGAGCAGGTGTCAGGTTGAAGTAAGGCGAAATGACTCTCTTGATATATCCATCATGCGCAAAGTGATCGAATCCTCCCCCTTTCAAATTTCCTGCTCCACCAGGGATCAACAGGGTGAGGTCACGGGGGTGTCCTGTCTTTAAGAAGTTCTCTTCCAATGCAATGAACAACTCCTCCGGAGTGATGAAGCTGAACCCTGTCCCCGTGACCGTATCGCCGTCTTTTACAAACCTTGCAACATCTTCGCTCTTAATTAGTTTACGCATAAATCGTTCTTTCTCCTATTAAAGCAGATTGCAGCCTGCTAATAGTAAAATGGACTCCTTTATCAACCCCCTTCACTCACAAAGAAAGTTGTTCCAGGGTCGGTTGACCGGTCCCTCTGTATTTCTTGTCCGGCAACCTCTTGTCCAGAGGTGAGGTTTTCTTGTCTCGCGATGGTAGAATGATGGTTGAGTTTCCGGGAACTGTATTTTCCCCTCTCTGATTCACCCCGCTCGTTTCGATGTCCACACAGGGCTCTCCATTCTCATCCATGTACTTCTTGGTCACTTTTCCTCGCAACCAGACGGCGTCTCCCAGGTAGACGAACTTTCGGTACTCCGCGTAATTCTTCTTGATCCAGCCGTCATCCCCCATCCAGTTGGTCAGCAAATTGATCACCCAGCTCTGTCGTTCTGCTCCTGCATCGTAGCAACCCGGGACGCCGACAGCCTTCGCCGCTGACTTGAGATAGTGAACGCCGTACACCGGCTCCCAGGACTTCATCTCCGGATCTCTGAAGGCCCATGCCGGATGCTTCTTGTACTCCCTCAGCTGGAATCCGTGAGCCGCCACAGCCACCGGAGAGGCTCCAACGGTGTAGGCGATGAAGTCCGTCAGGCCAAAAACCCCTTTCACGACCGGGGGAAGCTCATCCCCCACTTTCACGTCTTCCCAATAACGTGGCTTGTTACCCCTGATTTCCTCGGCCAGGACGTCCTGATCCACTTTGTCCGCCTCCTCTTCTTTCCAGGGGTGAGGAATCTTCAGGTCGCTGTATTTACCCGTCTTTCGGGCGGTCGCCCTTTCGGCTCGAACCAGCCACAGATCCGTTTCCGCCACCAATTCTTTTCTCTGATTGTAGAAAAGGGCGCGTTGATACTCCATGACCATCTTTCCCGAAAAGGCGCTGGGCTTCACATCATACCCTGTGAAAATACACACGGGGGTGATGGTATCAAAGACATAGATCGGCCGGTAAAATTTCCAGTCATTGCCTGAGTGAAAGGCCTGAATACCGGGAAGGCCTTGAAGGACCCACGTGGGGAAAACACTGTAGAGCCAGTTGGGAGGCGCAATGAGTGTTCCATAGGGGCTCTTCTTCGCATACTCTACATCCCGGTAAAGGGGATTGGTGTCTCCAATCCCGTTCACGTATTTCCTGATCGCTTCTAAGGATACAAATTGATTAAAGGTGTTGCCCACTCTGAGGCTCGCACCAATCCTTTTGTTCCACTCCGTCAAAACTTCATTGCTGATCGTCCCCTCGGACATTTGAGCAATGGATTCCTTCTCTTCCACTTTTACCGACATGAAAACCTTCCTCCTTTCAATTGAATGCCTAGCTGAAGTAACCCTTTTCACGGGCAAGTCGGCTGGATGCCCCGCCTTCCTGCCGGTAGGCAGGGGCGGGGAGGAAAGCCGACCCTATAATCATATCTACATTTCCCGGAAGCCCCGCCCTGGGGGCGGGGAGCTTCACTTCATTTCGTTGACTCATCGGTATCCCCTAACCAGAGAACGTGCGGACTTTTTCGAGGATGGCTTCTTTCTCGTCCAGATAACTCGCCATGATCTTCCCGCACAACGAACACGTCCAAGTCACCGTCTTCCCGTATTCGCTCTTCTCCTTATGAACCTTTGGGGCTGCCTCCTTCGCACACCACGCACATTTAACTTTTGCTTCTTTTTCCATAGTCTCTCCTCGTTCTCCTCCTGATGATATTTTAGTCCTCACCCGACATACCCACCATCCACACCCAGGACTTGTCCGGTGATGTAGCTGGCCTCGTCAGATGCCAGAAAAACAAAGGCCGGGGCGATCTCCTCGGGTTCTGCATAACGACGCAACTGGATTCTCGCCAGGTAGGTCTCCTTAAACTTCTCATCCGTTCGTAACCTCTCGGTCATGTCCGTCATGGTGACCCCCGGGCAGATGGCATTGACGTTGATCCCGTACCGACCCAGTTCCCTGGAGGCCGATTTCGTAAACCCAATGATCCCTGCCTTCGCTGAAGCATAGTTGATCTGGCCCACCGTCCCGAAAAGTCCTGCAGTCGAGATCACGTTAATGATTCTCCCTGCCTTCCGTTCCTTCATATGTCTAGCCACCCACTGCGTGCAATTGAACGTGCCTTTCAGATGGATATTCACCACCCGATCCCAGTTCTCCTCCGTCATGTCGAGCAACATCGAAGGCTTGGAGAGTCCTGCATTGTTGACCAGGATGTCCAGTCTTCCAAATTCCTGGAGGGCCCGGTCCACCATGGCTTTCACGTCTGCGTAATTGCTCACATCCGTCTTTACAGGAATGGCCTTTCGCCCGAGAGCCTGGATCGCCTCCACGGTCTCTTTTGCCGCGGCGTCATTGCTCTGATAATTGACCACGACATCCGCTCCCTCACGGGCGAATGCCAGTGCCACTGCTCTTCCAATACCTCTCCCTGCACCTGTCACTATTGCTTTTTTGTCTTTCAGTCTCATCCCTTCCAACCTCGCTTTCCACTCATGGGGGTTTCAATTGGAGAAGAAATCCTCACAGTTTCCCTTCCGCCTGCAATTTCTTCTTGATCTCCTCCCTGAGAACCTTCTTGTCGATCTTTTCGGCTTTTGTCAGCGGGAATACGTCGATGTGTTCTATCCTCTCGGGAATATTAAGGACAGAGACCCGGTTCTGCTTGAGAAACTGCACAACCTGGTCCAAGGGGAGGGTCTTTCCACCTTTCGTCCTAATATAAGCACACACCTTTTCACCCATCTCCTTATCCGGCATCCCGACGGCTGAGGCTTGCTCTATATCCGGGTGGCGGACAAGAGCCTCTTCCACTTCCACCGCACTGATATTTTCCCCTCCCCGGATAATAATATCTTTGATCCTTCCCGTGATGACGACGTTGCCATTCTTGTCAATCCTGGCCATGTCTCCGGTGCGGAAATAACCCGTACGGGTGAAGGCCTTGGCATTTTCCGCATCTGCCTTGAGATACCCCGTGAAAATCCCGGGACCTTTGGCGACCAATTCCCCGTCCTTGCCCGGGGGCAAGATCTTCCCCTTTTCATTCATAACCTTAATGTCATCATAAGGAGAACACCGAATCCCGATCGTGGTCTCGATCACATCATCCGGGTCATCCAGTCTTGTCTGAGTCAGGGGGCCTTCGCACATTCCGAAGCCGTTAACGTACTGGCATCCCAGCTTGACCTTGAGGTCTCTTACAATTTCCGAAGGGCTATGCTGTCCGCCGGCATAAACCATCCGGAGTGAGGACAGGTTGTGCTTCTTGAGCCCCTCGTATGCGAGAATCCTTGTCACCAGCACAGGCACCAGGGCCGTGCACGTGACCTTCTCCTTTTCCACCACGGCGCAGAAATCCTCGGGCTGGGCAGAATCGAGCAAGACCATTTTCGCACAGCTGAAGATACATCCCATCACATCGACCACGACGGCCAGGTTATGCCCGACCGGCGTCATAACGAGGCAACTATCCCGAGTATTTAACTCCCAGGCCCGCGCAAGGTATTCCCCGTTGTTGATGTAACTCTCGTGTGTTCGAGGCACTGCTTTGGGAAATCCTGTCGTTCCTCCCGTGGGAAGAATAGTGCAGATATCCCCTGGGTCAGGCCGAAATTGATCGAAATACCCGGGTTTGACATCCTGCAGATTGACCTGCTGAATGATGTCCTCCAGCCCTACCATTCCTGAAGGGACGTCTTGGCCTGCGATGATGATATGGGTCAACTGGGGATTGTCTTTCTTGACCTCTTCGATGATGGGTTGGTACTCAATCTTCCGGTACTTCCAGGGCAGGACCCACCCCTTGGCATCGATCAGCTTGGCGAGATGACCGATCTCGCTCGTGCTGTGGCGCGGAACCAGGACAAGGCAGATGCCACCGATCTTCTGGATGGCATAGTAGGTGTACATGAACTCAGCCCAGTTGGGCAATTGGATCATGACGCTGTCGCCCGGTTTGATTCCCTGATTCAGCAATGCAATGGCCAGTCGGTCCACTTTTTCCCTCAACTGGCCAAAGGTGTACCGACTCTTTTCATCCACCACGGCTTCTTTCTTGGGATAGAGATCCGTCGCCCTATCAAACATATCTCCCAGAGTTAAGCCCAACCACCATCTTTTGGATCTGTACTTTTTGATGTCTTTTTTCTTGTATGGAACAGTTCCTTCTAACATTTTCTTCTCTCCTGTATTTTAGAATTGCCAACCTTCTTTGGGGTCATTATTCGGTCTTGGACTTAGTTCATCTTCATCAGCAAATTCTTCAGCTCGTGAAAGCTGGATACCCTGTACTCTGCGTTGGATGGACCCATGTCTTCATAACCCGTGTATTGCACCACCCTTATCCCCAACCGGTGGGGTGGGCCGATGTCAGTGACAACGTTGTCACCCACGATCAGCATCTCCCCCGGTTTGATTCCCCTCTCCTGAAGCTCGGCGACGAGCCTCTCATACAACTGTCCGCTCTCCTTGGTCTTGCCTTTGTAACTGTGATCTACAGAATCATCTCTCAGGCTGATTCTCCCCTGAGGGGTATACAGATAGTCGAAATACTTAGCAACGTCCTTCGATTTCAAGAACCGGCTGACCACGTTTTTGTGGAGCTCTCCCACAGTCTTTTTTAGCTCTGCTACGACATTCAGGCTGATTCCCTGTTCTCTCATGTAGCGGAGAGCCTCTTCTGCGCCCTCTGCCAAACCCATGTAGTCTTTTTCTTTTACACTGAACAGCTCCATGGCCTCTTCATTCCCTTCGAACACATAGGAAAGAATTTCGCTTCGATGGGCTTCTTTGAGCTGATTCACGTCACCGCAGGCTTCCACCAAAACGCGAAACCTGTTGACTGCCCAGGGAGACAGTTCTGGTCTTCCCAACTCCTTGCACACATCTCCAACGACCCAGTACGTTCTGGCACCAGAAGGATCCATCAGGGATTGGCCAAAGTCCAATCCGCACCATTTTACTTCCATGTGGCACTATCCGGGATCACAGCTTTGAGAAGGTTTTCTATTTTCCTATCTCGAGCAGGATATTTCTAACTCCGGAGTGGGGGGGGACAAGCCCTTCAGGCTTATCCCCTCCCAAAATGTTTTCAAACACTTACAATGCTGCGATTGCTTCGCCCATCACTTCGCAGGAGGTGGTGGTGGAGCAGGCTCTTTGAAAGGCCAAGAACCGAAGAAGCCTGTGAACAACACCATCATGGGGAATGTGACACCTAGCATGGCACTCGCTATCCACAATTCCTGTGCAAAAGCTGGAGCACCAGCCGGCAATCCCCCTGTAGCGAGGACGCCCAGCCAGCGATAGATGTAGTACATGATAATCGCCAGAATGATCGTGAAGATGATAAGGCCGAAACCCCTCCCAGGTTGTTTTGTTTTCTGGAACGGCCAAGTCTCCATCATCACAAGCATGATGAACTCACCGAAAATCCAGCAGACTGCCACCTTCAGCATATACGAGACGACGTCCATTCCCATGGCGTTCTTAAAGATAGCCCACACGATATAGGACCAGATCAGGACCCAGATGGTCGCAACGATGCCAAACACAGGCTGTTTTCCAAACCAGGGCGCTTTGGGCGGAATTTTGCTGAGCGGCCAGAAATCCAACAGAACACAGGCCAAGATCACGCCCACCGCAGTGACATAAAAGGCTATCGCATCAAAAGCCATGAAAGCACCCTTCGGGTCCAGTGCTGCGACATACCAAGGAGCCTTCTCCGCGAAACCAAAATTGAAAGAAAGTCTGAAAATGATCAAGCACACGATGTAGGACAGGAACAGAGTGCCGAGTCCTATAAATGCCGGATGTTTCTTAATGGCTGCTGCCGGCCAGCACTGAAAGCAGACGACCATCCACAGGGCTACAGGGACACTCAAGATCATGTACATGTTTAGGAACGGAGTTGGCGGTACGACCATTCCGCCCACATACTTCAGGGTCCAGGCCCCTACGATCAGCCCCACGAGGATCATGACCAGAAAGAGATAGACTCCCTTCAACGGCTGGGCCAGTGTCGCCGCTGGGGGCGGGTAGTTCCCTTGCCATACCATGCCTATGATAACTTCCATAGGGATCATGGCGATGGCAAACCATGTGAGCCACGACCCGAACCCCTCTGCCTTGAACCAGATGAAGACTGTGTAAGACAGCAGGATCACAAAAATGCTGCCCCAAATCCCTAACGCCGGTTGTGTCAATCCTCCTTGTTTCTGTTCCATAAGCTTTCCCCCCTTCTCTTTTTTTTTATTCCATCCCTCAAATCAGCGTTGAGGCGGCGGGATGACCGCCCCAACACTTCTCCTTCCAGGCGATCGCCCTAGACAATAAACACCGCTCCAATATCCGCCTGGAGCTTGATCTTCTGACCCGACTTGATCGTCTGCGTACCCGTAAAGGTGTTCAAAATGCAGGGGATGCCGTATTCACGAGCGCAGATGGCTGAATGGGAAAGGCTCCCTCCTCGATCCACCACCAACCCTCCGATTTTTGAGAAGATCGGAGTCCAAGTGACATAAGTGGTCGGAGCGACGAGAATGTCCCCTGGATTGATCTCGCCGAACTGGTCTTCGCTGAAGATGACCTTCGCGGTCCCTTCCACCGTCCCGGGAGATCCGCAGGTTCCCCAAAGGCTGGCATTCACCCCAGCCTTGGGCTCTGGCATGTAGCCCAGAGAAAGAGCAACGTGAAATTCTCTCATCGGCATCAGCCATCCGACGGCACCCGGTATCGTGTCGTAGCAGACGATCGGCTGGCTCTGGATCTTCTGAAATTGTTCGAGTTCTGCCCTATTTTTGGCTACTTCCGGCCTGAGGTTGAAATCCCAGGGAGCATGAATCACACGCTCAAAATCCTTCTCCCGGATGTGGAAAATATCGTCGACCTTGTCAAAAGTACCATACTTCACAAAACGCTTGCCGTACTCCAGCATGACTCGGCGCATCAACGAATAGACAGCTTCGTTGAGCCAGAATTCATGTTCCTCACTCCACCAGCCCCAGTTCTGCGCGGATTTCATCAGGGCAGTGAACCATCCCCTCTGGTCTGCGGGAACTTTTGCCATGATCTCTTTCTCCGCAGCCTCCCGGTCTTTGACTGCCTGGGCCATCCTTGCCGCATGGCGGTACTCTCCGGAACTCATAACATAAAGTTTGACACGGTCTGTGATGAGTTCAGGCTTTTCCCTCCAGGTGGGTGTCGCATAATTCAACAACTGCATGAGGCGATCCCCATAATCTTTCGAAAGGAATGCAGTCAACTCCTTGACATATTCCTGACCCTTTGGATGGGCCTTGATCTTGTCGTACAATTCCTGGCCATCGTACTTCGCAAAGAGATCTTTCAGCCCGAGCTGGATCGCCTTCTGGGCCAACTCATGCATCTTGTCATCGCTCTCAAAGGCCTTGCTCGGGAACCCATGACTGAGCTTGCTCCAGATCGGCATCCCGGAATTGACACCAGCGATGTCCCTGGCCAGATCCTCAAACAGGAGCGTCAGGCTCCCGACCCCTTCCATGATGTAGAAGTGATCTTTCCAGACGTCTTCCTCATACCGAACCAGATCCCGGTAAAAATCTTCAAGCTCGATGTCCGAGGCTTTTTCCAGATTGAAGGCGTTTGCCTTGCTCCAGATGTCCTCCCATTTCTTTTTATACTTGTCCCAAAGCCCATGGAAATTCTCGATGAAGGGCTTCAGATTTTCCTTGAACTTGACTTCGCGCTGCTTTCTTTCCTCAGGGTCGGTCACCATGATGGGTGACAAAAAGGCTGACCCTTCTCTCGTTCGCCACATCCACCCTTTGCAGTGGGGCTGAGATATTCTCTGGCACGCCCACGTCAGACCCCTCTCGGCCATGGGCCACACATGGTCCAACGGCAGTGAGGGCCAGCGTGGCATGGTGTGGACACCATCCATGAACCACGCCTTCCGTTTATGCAAATCGAACGGTTCATTCAATTCTATCCTAGTCCATTCTCGATCCATTAACTATTCCTCCCTCTAAATCTGATTTGCGATCTTCAGTAAAAAACAACAGACGAAAACTAAGTGCTGTTCATCCAAACTCTCTCGCTGTTCACCTCCTCCCTTTC
>Ga0315282_10017481_pt1 | contig 10355 bp, 13 predicted proteins | sample YL17G07_20_MG_FD_203693 | JGI IMG/M metagenome (GOLD analysis project Ga0315282, IMG submission 203693) | Sediment microbial communities from Yellowstone Lake, YNP, Wyoming, USA - YL17G07_20 | ecosystem: Environmental > Aquatic > Freshwater > Lake > Sediment | place: USA: Wyoming | collected... | reverse complement strand
TGATAGTTGAAAGTGTAATTTTTACTGTGCCTGCATTATCTTATTTTGGGCTAATTGGCAATGTGGAAAAAATCTACACTTTCGGGTTTGCCTACTTGAACTTCGCAGGCATATTCACTCTTATGATTGTTCGTGAACGAAATCATTTCTGGAACTCAAGCCCAAGTAAGTTCTTAAGCATCACGGTTCTAGCTGAAGTCTTGTTTGTCATTGCGATTTCTATCTTAGGCATCTTAGAGCTTGCATCGCTTGGCTACTTGCCGGTCCTTGCAATCCTCGGCTATGCGCTACTAACGACCTTTCTAATCAACGACCCGGTCAAGGTATTTCTGATAAGCAAATTTAAGACGACTGATGAGTGTAATGCTTCCCAGACAATGGGATAATAAAAATTTGTGGAGAGGAAGAAAATGGAGAACGAAAAGCAGATAAAACTACCAGATTGGACATGGGAATTCCATGGCCATCGCTGCCCGTTCATGCCAATTGGGTATAGGATGGGCATGATAGCCATGCGTGAACTTGGAATCGAGAAGACAAAGGACCGTGGCGCGTTCGCGCTCTCGGAAATGGGTGTGGGTCACCCGCAGACATGCATGATGGACGGTGTCATGTCCGCGACAGGCTGCACCTACGGGAAGCTCATGATAGAGCGGTTGAACTACGGCAAGGTCGCGACCATCCTGTACGCGCCCAAGAAAGGCGCAGTGAGGGTTTATCTTAAGTCCGATTTCCAGGACTTGTTGGGTAAGGAGGAGTTCTTCGTCTACCGGAAGCGGGGAGTCGAGCCATCGGACATTCCGTCCAACGTGACGGAACGGGCGATCAAGCTCGTGATGGAGACCGCCGAAGACCAGATGTTCAAGGTGGAAAAATTGCCCGAGTTCTCATTCACCAGACCGAAGGGCTCTTTCGCCAAGGTCAAGTGTTCGAAATGCGGGGAATATGCCTTCGAGCGTTATATTCGGACCGTTGACGGCAAACCCATGTGCCTTCCGTGTTCAGGCTTAACGGAATCGAGGCTGGACACATTGAAGGGTATGCAGTAAGGAGAAGAAAAAAATGGATACCATTCTTCTGGCCGCCATCATCTTGGTCTTTTTTATTGCGCTAATATTCTCGATGTTCGGCCAGGGTGGGGGTTCGGTATACACCCCCACTTTGTTTTTACTTGGTTATGCGGTATTAATTTCTACTTCAACTTCCCTTGTTTTGAACCTAATAACGTCGGCGTCTGCGGGCTATGTGTTTTATCGCAATAAGATGATAGATTTTAAAACATCCTTGATATTCATCCCAGGCATCTGCTTTGGTTCTTTGATAGGTGGAGCTCTTGGCAACTTTGTCAATACCACCTTGCTACTGTGGCTGTTCGTCACTTTCCTGATTGGAGTAGGGGGGAGGATGATTTACACGTATTGGGAAAAGGGAAAAGCAGAAGGATCATGTCCGACAAGCTTTTCCATCCCAATGTACGCGGTCATCACGATCTTCGGTTTCGGTGTGGGGATCATCTCCGGCATGTTGGGTGTCGGCGGTGGCATTCTCATTGTCCCGTTCATGGTCTACGTGTGCAAATATCCAACGAAGTTCGCGGCCGGGTCTTCGCATTTGATCATTTCGTTCTCTGCACTTTTTGGAATTATAGGCCATTCGGCCTATGGCCACCTTGACGTCTCATTGATACTGGCAACAGGTGTGGCCGTTCTCATCGGTGGAAATCTTGGAGCGAGAATCAGCATGAAATTCAAATCTGGAATGCTGAAGGCCGGCCTTGGTCTGATAATGTGGGTGCTTGCTATTCAGTTGATATTGAAGCTCACTGGTATGCTTTAATAGGAGAGGTAAAAACATGATGAATGATAAGAAAGTGGGATTTGTCGGAGCTGGAAGAATTACCCGGATCATCCTGGACGGGTTCAGGCGGGTCGGAAAGATACCACGACAAGTGGTAGTAAGCGATCTAAATGATGAAGGATTGAGCCGTTTAAAGGCTAGAAATCCGGAAATAGATATCGCATTGAAGGATAATGGTAAGGCAGCGTCGAGCGACATCGTTTTTCTTGCAATCCCCCCTCCAGCGATGAGTGGAGTACTTGAAGAAATAAAGTCAGTGCTGAAGCCTGAGTCGGTGATCGTCTCCCTCGCCCCGGGCGTTTCATTGGAAAAGATCTCGAGGGGATTGAACGGCTTTCCGAGAATAGCCCGCATGATACCCAATGCGTGCTCTATTGTGAACGAAGGCTTCAACCCGATCTACTTCTCACAATCCTTCCCCGTTGCCGATAGAACGGAACTTCTGGCAATGCTCGGTGCCCTAGGAAAATGTCCCGTTGTCGATGAAGAGAAACTAGAGGCCTATGCAGTGGTCACGGCCATGGGCCCGACGTATTTATGGTTCCAGTTGCACGAACTATCTGAGCTTGGTCGCTCTTTTGGCCTGACTCCGCAAGAGACATCAGAAGGAATATACCGAATGGCAGCCGGTGCTGCCAAGACCATGTTCGATTCCGGCCTCACACCGGCGGAAGTGATGGATCTGATACCTTCAAAGCCATTGAAGGAGAAAGAGAACGAGATACGAAGCATCTATCAGAAGAAACTTGAGGAAATATTTAAGAAATTGAAAGGCCTCGGTTGAGGTAGAAGTGCTATTAATAAATAACCGAGAAGCCAGGTCCAGGATGGGCGAAGTGCAAGAGGCTCGAGAAGAACGTTCACGAGGCGCACAAGGAAACTAAGGTCAAGGTGGATGTCATGAAAGTGGAGAACCTGCAGGAGATAATCGAGAGAGGTATCATGTTCACACCTACCCGTATCATAGATAGTGACGAGAAAGCCATCGGAAGGGTTCCGGGAGTCGGCGTGATAATCCAGATATTCAAGGGGGGTGGACGATGAAAAACAAATGCCTCTGCGAACCCGCGGAAATATTGATATTTCCTTGCTCGGGTGGTTCGAACGTGGGACGGATAGCCAGTCAAGCCGCAATGGACTTGACGAACCTCAAGAAGGGGAAGATGTACTGTCTTGCAGGCATCGGGGGTCATGTGGACTGCATTATAAAATCAACGAAAGAGGCCAAGATGTTAGTGGCGATCGATGGATGCCCGGTCCAATGCGCCAAAAAGACCCTGGAACACGCCGGATTCAGTGTTGATATCCATGTAGTAGTTACCGAGCTGGGAATCGAGAATATGAACGATTTCATGATGGACCTGGACGACATAGATACAGTGGTTGACTGTGTTACGCGTCAGATGCAGAAGTGAACAGGGCGAATAGCTACTAAGTCATAACGAACCCCTTACACTGATATCGTTAACCGAACCCTGGAAATGAGGATGCATTGAAAGCATATACGGTCGTTGAGAAAAAAATTCGAACTGGCAAGGGCGGGGCATTAATGGATGATGGACAAGTAGTCATGGGATTGGGGGACTGACAAAGGATGAGCCCGAAAGGACAATGGAAATCGTGCCCGCAATGTGGCGCTAGGGTGAGCATTAAGAATTTTAATAAGCACCTTCGCAGGTCGCATAGGACGGGCCTATCCCCACCAACGCGCAGACGCCATATCAAATCCAGAATGGCAACGGCTCGTTCGAGGTCCAGGGTCCGCACCATCATCGTTGTTGGAGTGATCGTGATGATATTGCTGTGCGCGTCCGTTTTCTATATATGGTACCAGCACAGCGATCCCAGCCAAGATGGGGATGATTATTCTCCGGTCCATCGGCCAGGTGTCGGCGCAGATAATTTCTGGACGAGTTACCCTAACGACCATGTTTTATCAGGACAGCCCGTTCCTTTCCCTACCTGGGTATCGGAGAATGCCTCGTCTCGGGTGTTGCTCGTCATGGTTCACAGCGACTGCCAACCATGCATCATGCACCAGAAGGATATCTTACAAATACTAGAGGACTCGGCCTATAATACATCAACGAAGTACATCGATCTGTTAGCCTATTCCTCTGACCCCCGTGCCAATGACAGCTTTAATATCCTAGACCCGGAAGGCCATTCCCACAATATCCCGCTGACGATCATCGTCGTCCGCACACCTGATGGCGATTATCTATGGCATTCCTTCGAAGGGGTGACTGGCAAGGCCAATCTCATGGTCTGGTTGAAGGATGCGATATATTACTGGAATAACGGGGTGAGCGGCTGAAAAAGATATGGATAGCACCGCTGTCGGCGACGGTCGTTCTATTGTTCCTATCCTCAGCGTTAGTATTCTTTGCAAACGTCAAGTCCTCCCCTGGGACATCCGCCCCATCGTTTGCGGTCAAGGATATAGATGGGGGAACCATTTCGTCAGCGGACCTGAAGGGAAAAGTTGTGGTCCTCCACATGGCGGTCGTGTATTGTAGCGGTGTTATAACAGACCAAGGACTAAACCAGATAAAACAGCTAAGGGATGCAAAAGCCTCAACTGGACAGGATGTGGCGTATCTCACGGTCACATCTGAGAATTGCCCCACGACGGACCTCCTGACCCTCCGACAGCAGCTCAATATCACCTGGAGTGTAGTTAACGATTGGCCGGATATGATGATCTTCGGTCCCTACGCCGAATATTTCAGCAAGCATGGGGACCCAACGCTGGTCATCATCGACCCTACCGGGAAGGTTGTTAAACATTCCGGGTTACTGGGTGCCGACGACATTGTTAAAGCTGTTGATGAGGCCAAGGCAGGGACGATATCCCAGGATCCGTTCTCGATAGGAATCAGCTATGCGGGTATGTTCGGGTTGGGTGCTGCGACATCCCTAGCTCCGTGCTCCATCGCGCTTCTTGCTACGATGCTCGCGTTCCTTATTTCTAGAAAAGGGGAAAAGGCCAAGAAAAAATGTAAGGACGAGCGCCCGCCGGTCCTGAATGGGCTCTCGATCGGCCTGTTCTTCACGCTAGGCACCGGACTGGTGTTCCTGGGCATGGGCCTCCTCGTGGGTTCTATTAATTTATTAGTTGTATTGTCCCCAATATTCTTCATCATCGCCGGTACGGTCTTGATCGTTCTTGGCCTCAATTCGGTCTTCTCGCTTTTCGATCGTATCGGCGCTGCCCTTGGGCTCGGATCCGGAGGAAGTGGGAAAAGCCCGAGTTGGGCTAGGTTGATCCAGAGTACATGGAGACGCTCCCAAGATGCTGGTGCATTCCTTCTTGGCGTTCTCTTCTCGCTCGCTTGGGCGCCATGTGCTATTTCGCTCGTCCTGCCAGTAATCGTGCTTATGATGGCGTCCAAGGTCAGTCTTCTGTCGGGTGGGGCGCTGCTCTACTTTTTCGGTCTCGGCCATGCGGTGCTGATAATCCCGATAGCGATGGTGACCGAGACCTCCCGGGTGAAGATTGCAAAAAGATACATGACCGTCGGTAAGACGATTACGTTGGTCTTCGGTGCTGTTGTAGCAGTGATGGGTGCACTGTTCGTTCTCAGAGGATTTGGAATATTTCTCTGGTGATGCGGTTGCAGACACAATGGCCGGCTTAGGCTCGGTTCCTCGCTCCCTTTCGAAACGACAAGAAGATAGACCCCAGATCACTCAACCCGCTGTTTTACCCACGCAGTACCATAAAGAGGCATTAAGTCAAAAGGTTTTAAGCCAGACCACTTCCTTTCAGCGGCCTCTAATCTACCGGCGTGACGAACGTATATATCTCGCCACCCCTCGTCCAATCGACGATTATACCCCCACGCGGACTTTCTTGTGTCACGCCTTCTTCCGGTTCCTCTCGTGCAGAGCGACACCGAGGGCGAAGAACAGGACCGTGAATGCCAGGACGCCGGCGACGTCCCATACGACGCCATAGTAGCCCACTCCACCGAAGGCGTACCTCAGGAGGTCCACGGGGAAAGTGAGCGGAGAGAGCGCGGCGGCGAACCCGAAGCTCCCCATCGCCTCGATCGGAACGAATATGCCGCTGACGAACAGCAGGGGCAGCCTGACGAAGTTGAGCACCATCATTACGTCGCCAGGGTTGTCGGTGGGCATCGCCGCGAACATGATCCCCATCGCCGAGAACTCGAAGGACGCTAGGCATATCCCGATGACGAGGGCCGCGACGCTGGCGACGCCAACGCCATACCACAGCACACCAATCAGTAACGGAATCGCCGATATAGCGACCGCAAAGAAGAACCCCGCGAGCGTCTGGCCCAGCAGTATCGACACCGGGGAGACCGGCGCGGTGAGGAGTCTGTCGTAGGTCTTCGTTTTCCGCTCTGTGGGCACGGACATCGCCCCCGTTGAGGACGCACTGAAGAAGAGCGTCATCGCTACGAACCCCGGAACCAGCACGACCGGCGAGACGTCCCGGCCGACCGCGAACGAGATGAAGAGGAACACCGGGAAGAGTATGCCGAACATGATGAGCCCCGGGCGCAGGTAGTGTATCCGCAGGTCTTTCTTGGCGATTGCCCAGGCACGCGCCAGTTCCCTGATCGGCCTCGGTGAAACCTTCACGCTCATCTCGGCTTGCCCCCGACCAGGCGTAGGAAGATGTCCTCCAAGCTGGGACCCATGGTGTTGACCGATAGTAGTTCCAGTTGGTTCCCTTGCGCGTACCTGAAGACTCCGTCAAGCACGACGGTCGGTTCGTCCGTGTAGAGCCGCCACTTGTCGCCTTCCCTGGTAACGCGCGAGACCGTCGGTATCTTGGCGAGTGCATCTTCGATATCTGTGCCGTTCCCGCCGAAGGCGACGCGCACCGACTGCGTCCCCTGGATGGTTGCTTTGAGCCTCTCCGGCGAGTCCACGGCCGCGAGCCTTCCGCCCACGAGTATGGCGACCCTGTCGCACATGATATTCGCGTCCTCGATGTTGTGCGTTGTCAGAAAGATGGTGGTGCCAGCCGAGTTCATCTCGCGCAACGCCTTCTGCAGTTCGAGCGCACTCTGCACATCTAAACCGGAGGACGGCTCGTCGAGGAACAGCACGAGCGGGTCATTCACCATCGCCATTGCTATCGTCAGCTTGCGCTTCATTCCCTTGGAGAACCCCTTGGCCTTCCTGTTCATGAACCCAGCGAGGCCGGCCCTCTCGAGCAGCGCTTCGGCTCTCTCGGCCCTCTTTCCCCGGGGCATGCCGTAGAGCTCTCCCGCGAACATAAGGTTGTTCCATGCAGAGAGGTCGTCGTAGACGTTCGAGACCTCTGGCACGGTTCCGAAGGCCTCCTTCGCCAGGAACGGCTCGCTCTGGATATCGTTGCCCATTATCCTGGCAGTTCCCGACGTCGGCGCGGTCAGGCCCGTGAGCATCCTTATCGTCGTGGTCTTGCCGGCGCCGTTCGGCCCCAAAAATCCGAATACCTCGCCTTCCTTGACTTCGAAAGCGAGGTCGTTTACAGCAATGAAATCTCCATATCTCTTCGTCAGGCCCTCGACCTCGATAGCGTTCAATTACCCATCTCCTTAGTCTAGTGTGGCTCCTGAACGCCCAGCAGGCTCATCCTCGTGCGGGGAGCTATCCCGCGGACGCCATCCCTGGGGACCAGCACGACGTGGCCTGGCTTCACGTCGTAGGTGTTCTCGCCTACGGTAATCCTTCCATCACCCTCGACGATATAGAACAGCACGCCGTAAGGCTCGGGATGCGGCGGGATCTCCTGCCCTGCGTCGAGGCAAACGAGGACCGCGTTCATCCAGTTGCACCTCGTGAGATCCTTCTTGACCCTGTCGCCAGTATTGTATTCCACGAGCGCATGCAGGTCAGTATGTTCTGCATTCATGCCATTCGCCCCTTTCTTTTTTTCGTGGTCGCATGCTTACCGCCGTCGGCCAAAAGGTCGAAAACAATCTGCCGCGTCTTGAGCTTCCAGATTTTTTCCGGGGCACCACCTCCATCTTCTATATACTTGGCAACTTCGATGATGCCTGCTTTTTTAAGTCCTGAAAGATGGTAATATAACCCCTGTTTTGTTAACTCGTCACTTCTCCCGTTCAGGTGTTCGTAGATTTCTGTTGTACTTCTGACACCATCGTCAATGAATTCGATTATAACCCAACGAGTAGGAAAACGAAGCGCCCTTACCAATTCACGGAGTTTAAGCCATCTTGGATGAATATCTTTCGGAGGCGTGCACGGTTTATTCTTACACATTTTCATCACTCTAATGTTATTGTGATTTACCATAATGGTATGGTTCTATTTAATACTTACTCCTTTTAAAAAATCAGATCATCCCGAAATAAGTTCCTTTTGGGGAAACGAATGGGACCCAATGGTAAAGCTATCGGGGGAGGTATCACGTGGCGAGAGAGATCTTATCTTCTGTTGACGATTCGTTCCACGATGCTAGGGCTGACACCGGTGAGGAATATCATTAACAGCAGCAATGCAAGCAGCAGGATTGGGGTCGTGAAGTCTCCGATGGGTGCGGGCTCGACATATATCCCTTTACTCAATTGTGAATCTCTCAATATTTGACCATTCATCTTCACCAAGATGCTGATAGTATGGTTGTATTTCTTGGCCTGCCAGGTCTGTTCAACAACCAATGATCCGTTCCCTTCAATCTTCAATCCCGAGACATTGCCAATCTCCTTCCCATCAATCAGGAAGACCGCAGTGATATTTGAGATATCCCGGGACTCGTTGTTCCTGAGGGTGCCATAGATGACTATCTTATCATCTTCATTGGGGTTGCCGTTCGAGAAATTGATTCGTTCGACGAACACCGGGGGCCGTTCCGGTGCTGGCTTCGGGTCTCCATCATCCTGCTTGGCGATGGCAGGCGACGGCAGAATTACCGACAATGATATCAATACGCAAACTATGGAGATAACAAGTTTTCGTAACATAGTATCACTCCATTTTTCTCCGGTTGGCAAATATCAAGCTCGCCCAAAAAAGGCTCAGCGCATATCCGAATATAACGAGGACTCCCACATCAAAGTCGGGCGTGATGGTGTTACCGGTCCCGATTTCCTTTCCGGGGCCGAAACCACCCGCGCTCTGTCCTAGCACATTCGTGATGAGGTCCGCGCCATTCGTGACGATGAACCACGGGTCCACCGAGACCGTCTTCAGAACGGATGTGATTATCGGCAGTATCATCATAAGGATGAAAAATCCGACGAGCGACGATGTTATCGCGCGTTTCATGATACTGCTGAAAAAGAAGATGACGCCTATCACGCTGGTCGAATACAGCAGCGCTACAAGATACGATTTTCCAAGTTCGCTCGGGATGTCCGAGAACCCGTATATCGTCCCTATTTCCCAGATGATCATCAGGTAATATATCGTGACGCCGGAGAACAATGTCAATATCGCAGCCAGATACTTGCCAATGTAGATGGAAGTGTGCTTCTGTGGTGTTGGAAAGAGAAGCAGCCCCGTCTTCCTCTCGAATTCGCCCGAAACGGCATCCCCCGCGAAGATTGCCCCCGATATCACAATAAACAGAGTGATGAAATTCAAATTACTGGACGCAAAGTCCAGCGCGGTGGAAGAATAATCCATGCCGAACAAGGGAGGAATGGCATAGAAAATGAGGGGGAGCACTATCGCGATTGAAACGGCGATGAGTATCCTCCTTTGTCTGATGTGTTTTAGCATCTCGAACCCCGTCGTGCGGAATATGTCTCTCAGGTCTGTGGTAATATCCCCCAAAAAGGACATTTTCAGCTCACCTCCAGATCGCCCATTACCCGAAGATAGTAATCTTCCAGGTTGGTCGTCTGCGGGGCGTACGAGATGATCTTCATATCGAGCTCGATGGCTTTTTTCAGGATTTGGTAGATAACATCCGCCCCTCCGTCAAACTGCAGGCTCAGGTTGTGCTCGTTAATCTGCGAAATATCTTTGACCGAACCGATGGAACGCATCTTCTCGATGTCATTGGGGTTTAGGGGGTCCTTGAACATGATGCTGATTACATCCGGACGGACTTTGCCCTTGATGTTCTCTATCGTGTCGCTTTCCAATATCCTTCCCTTTTTTATGAAGATGACCCTGTTTACCGTCTCGCTCAGTTCCTGGAGAAGGTGTGAGCTGATGAAGATGGTCATGCCTTCCTTATTCAATCTCCTGACCAGGTCCCTCACATCCTTCATTCCCTTCGGGTCCAGGCCCAAGACGGGCTCGTCGAGGAGGAGAATGTCCGGATTGTGCAATATCGCCTTGGCGATACAGAACCTTCTCTGCATCCCGGTGCTGAAGGAGCTCAGCTTCTCGTGCTCCCATTCTGTCAGGTTCATCAGTCGAAGGACCTCTTTTATCCTCTCGTCAATGTTCTTCATCTGGTATATCTTGCCGAAGTAGCTGAGCATTTCGTGGGGGGTCAGGTATTCGTACACCCCCGGCACTTCGATTAGGGTCCCGACGTTCCTAAGGGCCTCCTGTGG
>Ga0315282_10017480_pt1 | contig 10356 bp, 7 predicted proteins | sample YL17G07_20_MG_FD_203693 | JGI IMG/M metagenome (GOLD analysis project Ga0315282, IMG submission 203693) | Sediment microbial communities from Yellowstone Lake, YNP, Wyoming, USA - YL17G07_20 | ecosystem: Environmental > Aquatic > Freshwater > Lake > Sediment | place: USA: Wyoming | collected... | reverse complement strand
GCTGGTCATCGCCGTGACGCTCTTTTTCCTCCGCCGGCTCACCCCCAGCCTCATCATCGCTTCCACCATCCCCTTCTCGCTCATCTGTTCCTTCATCTTCCTTTTTGCCGCTGGCTACTCCCTGAACCTCATAACCCTGGCCAGCCTCATCCTGGCCATCGGGATGGTCGTCGACAACGCCGTGGTTATCCTGGAGAACGTGGTCAACCACCTGGAAGGGGGAGAGCGGCCTGAGGAGGCAGCGGAGTTCGGCGCCTCGGAGGTGGGCCTGGCGGTGATGGCCTCCACCCTCACGACGGTGGCTGTTTTCTTCCCTCTGGTGTTCATGCGTGGCATCGTGGGTGTCATGTTCAAGGACCTGGCCCTGGTGGTGTGCGTGACGCTCCTGGCCTCGCTGTTCACTGCCCTCACGGCCACCCCCATGCTGGGTGCCAAACTGCTCGGTCGCTTCTACGGTCAGCAGGCGTCGGCTCGCCGGCAGGGACTGGGCCGGCGTCTCTACGACACCAGCGAGCGAATGTTCGATGCGGTGGAGCGGTTCTACGGGGCGACGCTGCGCGCAGCCCTGAAGCACCGGCTGGCGGTGGTGCTGGGGGCCCTCTTCCTTTTCCTCGCCTCTGTGGGCCTTTTCTACACCAGCGTGGGAACGCAGTTCTTCGCCAGCTCCGATACGGGCATGATCCAGGCCACGGTCGAGCTGCCCGTGGGCACCCGCGTGGAGGAGACGGCCGCGGTCGCCCGCCAACTGGTGGGCCGGCTGGCAGAGGTCATCCGCCCCGAGGAGCGCACGCACTTCTACTTCCGGGCCGGCCAGACGAGCGAAGGGTTCAGCAGCGCCAGCGGGCAGATGGAAGGCTCTCACGTCATCACCCTCGGCGCCCGATTGGTCAGCAAGAGTGAGCGTCGCCGCGGGGTGAAAGAGATCGGAGAGCAGGTTACGAATGCCTTCCGCCGGTACCCCCAGGTGCTCAAGCTGAGCGTCGGCGCCCAGGACCCCATCAACTCCATGCTCCTGGGGGGAGGAAAGGAGATCAGTTTTGAGGTGGAGGGTCACGACCTCGCGGCCTCCGACGCCCTGGCCCGCCAGATCCTCAACATCGTCCGGGATGTCCCCGGGGTGCGCAACCCCGTCATATCGCGCGAGGTCGGTCGGCCCGAGCTGCGCGTGGTTGTCGACCGGGTCAGGGCCGCGGCCCTGGGGCTCAATATCTCCGATATCGCCCAGACCTTGCGGATGCAGTTCTATGGCTACGCCGCCACCCGGTTTCGCGAGGCGGAGCACGACTACGACGTTTTCCCCCGCCTGGCCGAGCCCTTCCGCAAGGACGTGGCTGACCTGGCGAACACCGTCATCACCACCCCCACAGGTGCGCAGGTCCCTTTGGCCAACATCGCCTCCATCGAGGAAACCACCAGCCCGCTGGAGATCGAACGGCGAAACCAGCAGCGGGTGGTCAAGGTACAGGCCGAGACGCAGGGCCGCCCCCTCGGACAAGTAACCGCTGACATCAAAGACCAGGTGGACCAGTTGAAGGTGCCCAAGGACCTCAAAGTCACCGTCGGCGGGCTGAGCAAGGAGCAGGCCGAGGCCTTCAGCTACTTGAAGGAAGCCTTCGTGCTGGGCATGGTGCTCGTCTACATGATCATGGCCAGCCAGTTCGAGTCGCTCCGTGACCCCTTCATCGTCATGTTCTCGGTGCCGTTCGCCTTCGTGGGCGTGGCGCTGCTTTTCTGGCTCATAGGGATGCCTTTCGACGTGGCCGGGTTCCTGGGGTTGGTGATGCTGGTCGGCGTCGTGGTCAACAACGCCATCGTCCTCGTCGACTACATCAACATCCTGCGGGCCCGGGGCCGCACCGTGGCCCAGGCGGTCGTCGAAGGGGGTGAGCGGCGCCTCCGCCCGGTGCTCATCACCAGCATCACCACAATCTTCGGACTTATCCCCTTGGCCGTGAGCACCCGGGAAGGGGCCGAGGAGATGCGCTCACTTGCCGTCGCCGTCATCGGCGGGCTGACCGTCTCCATGCTCGTGACCCTGGTCCTGGTGCCGGTCATCTACAGCCTCTTTGAGGAGCGACGCGGGTTGGCAAAAGGGGCACAGGCATGAAGATGGTTCTCATCGCCGTGAACATCGCCATTGAGCCCCAGGTCGTGGAAAGGCTGTCGGCCCTCGGGCTCCACTCCTACACCGAGTGGCCCAGGCTGACGGGTGTAGGGGAGACCAGCGGCCCGCACCTGGACAGCCACGTCTGGCCCGGAGCCAACGCCGTCATCGCCGTGGTCGCCCCTGACGACAAGGCCCGCGCCCTCATGGACGAAATCCGTGAACTGCGGAAAACCCTCGGCCGCGAGGGCATCAAAGCCTTCCTCCTTCCCGTCGAGGACATCACCTGAGCGAACGTGCTGCTGGTCCCCGGGGCAAGTTCCCCAGCCTTTTCCCTTGCCTTTCCGGCTGGCGCGAAGGATAAGTATTCTGCTCCGACCGACCTGCGCAGCGGTTGGCTTCTGAGCCTGGCGGCCGATGTGGGGAGGAGGCGTCCGTGACCGTCTCGGTGTTGGCCATCGAACCTTCCGGACCGGTGCGGGGAAGGGTAACTCCTCCCGGCTCAAAGAGTTACACCAACCGGGCCTTGCTCGTCGCCGCCCTGGCCCGTGGCACCTCCACCCTCACCAACGTCCTCGATGCTGACGACACGCGCTACATGGCGCAGGCCCTCCTTCGGCTCGGCCTTCCGGTGGAGGCTGACTTCGCGGCCGGCCGCTGCCTGGTCCACGGCAAAGGTGGCGAGATACCGGCCCGGGAAGCAGACCTCTACGTGGGGAACGCAGGCACGGTGATGCGCTTTCTCACCGCTCTCGTGAGCCTGGGGCACGGCCGCTACCGGCTGGATGGGGATGAGCGCATGCGCGAGCGGCCCATTGGCGACCTCCTGCGCGCCCTGGCGACGCTGGGGGTGAAGGCCTCAGGCGAAGCCCGGGACGGAGAGTGTCCGCCCGTCGTCATCGAGGCCGCGGGGCTCGCCGGGGGTGACGCGCACCTGCCCGGCTCCGTGAGCAGCCAGTTCTTCAGCGCGCTCCTCATGGTGGCCCCCTATGCCCGCAGTCGCGTGACCATCCACGTGGAAGGGCCGCTGGTTTCCAGCGCCTACGTGGACATGACCCTGGCCACCATGGCGGCCTTCGGCCTCAGCGCAGAGAGGGTTGAGAACAAGCGCTTTCTTGTGCCTGCGGGCCGCTACGAACCTCGTCAATACGAGGTGGAGGCTGACGCCTCCAGCGCCTCCTACTTCTTCGCTGCTGCCGCCATCACCGGCGGGCGGGTGCAGGTGGAGGGCCTGGACGCTCACAGCCTTCAAGGCGACGTTCATTTTGTGGACGTCCTGGAGGAGATGGGCTGTGCGGTCAGGCGTGGTGAGAGGTTCATCGAGGTCACGGGGGGCCCGCTCCGGGGTGGCACCTGGGACATGAGCGCCATGCCCGACGCCGTGCCCACGCTTGGGGCCGTGGCCTGTTTTGCCCGGGGGCGCACGGTGGTCACCCACGTGGGTCACCTCCGCTACAAGGAGACGGACAGGCTGCGCGCCCTGGCCACGGAGTTGGAGCGGCTGGGCGCGCATGTCCACGAGACCGACGACGGACTTTCCCTTGAACCTGCGCCGCTCCAGGGGGCCGAGGTGAGGACCTATGGCGACCACAGGATGGCTATGAGCCTGGCCCTCGTGGGCCTGCGGGTGGCCGGGGTGCGCATCCAGGAGCCGGGCTGCGTGTCGAAGAGTTACCCCCGGTTCTTCGAAGACCTGAAGCAGGTTGCCACGCCGGCAAGCTCCTCAAGCAGGTGAGGCAAGGCTTGCCCTTGAGGAGTCCCTATGACCTGGAGCCTTCTTCTGCTTCCGGTGGTGGGCGCGGCCATCGGCTGGGGCACCAACTACCTGGCCATCGTGATGCTCTTTCGACCGAAGGCCCCTCTCCGCTTCCTCGGCGCGACCATCCAGGGGCTGATCCCGCATCGTCGGCACGAGTTGGCCGACAGTGTGGCCGAAGCGGTGGCCAGGGAACTCCTGGGAAGTGAGGACGTCGCCGAGGCGCTCGAGAGTGAGACCTTCCGGGGTCACCTGGCCAAGGCGCTCGACGAGCGGCTGGCCCGGGTTCTGGCCGAGAAGCTGGCCACCCGGCCCCTCCTGAGCCAGTTCCTTACCGAGGACGTGCTCGCCCCCATCAGGCAGGCCGTCATCCGCGAGGTGGTCAACGCCTTCCCCGCGGTGGCCTCCGTGCTTCAGGAGGCCCTCGCCAAGGAGCTCGACGTGCGCGCGATTGTCCGCGAGAAGCTGGAGCAGTTGGACGTGGACGCGCTCGAGGCCCTGGTCTACCGTGTCGCCCGGCAGGAGTTCCGCTACATCGAGGTGGTGGGCGGGGTCATCGGGTTTCTGGTGGGGCTGGGGCAGGTGGTCCTCGCGCTCCTCATCGGGTGAGGTTCTTTGTCGTTGCCTGCCGGCTGCCCTTGCTCGTACAATCCCCTGACGAGAAGCAGGCCGTCCAAGGGTCCTTCGTGCGCCGGTGTGGAAAGACCATGCTTCGCTCCTCCCGGGTGGTGCTGATCGTCGGGGTTCTGCTTTTTGCGGGGATGCTGGGTGTCTTCCCCCTTCAGGATTTCGACGTCTGGATGCACGTCGCCGCCGGGCGCTACATCGTGGAGCAGGGGCACCTCCCCGTCACCCACCCCTTCAACTTCACTGCCCCTCCCGGCGAGTGGATTGACCAGGAGTGGCTCTCCCAGACGCTGCTTTTCCTTCTTTACCAGCGGACAGGCATCGACGGGCTGGTGCTCTTGAGCGCCCTCGCCGGGGCCGGGGCCGTGGGCCTGACGCTTTGGCTGGCCCTGCGACGAGGAGCCGACTTCCCCGTAGCGGCCGGCTTGGCGCTTCTGGTGGTCCTCTTTCTTCGGCCTTACCTCACCCCGAGACCCCAGTTGGTGACCCTCCTTTTCCTTTCCCTCTGGGCCTTGCTGCTGGGGAGCCCGGGTGCCCGCACAGCGGGCGCGACAGGCTCACCCCGCCCCGACGAGGTCGAAGGGCGGGGGCAGTGGCGCCCGACACCCTACATCCTCGCCGGGACCATGCTCCTCTGGGCCAACTTGCACGCGGGGTTCCTTGCGGGCCTCATCCTCCTGAGCCTCTACTGGGTGGAGGCAGCCTGGCGCCGGGGGCGGGCTGCGGAGGCGGAACGTCGCTCGCGGGCGCTCGACACCCGCCGCCTGGGCCTTCTCCTCCTGGCCTGTCTTCTCGCGACCATGGTGAACCCATACAGTTGGCGCCTCTGGACCTACCCGTTCACCCTGGTCACCATGCGCATCTACATGCAGTACATCGAGGAGTGGATGCGGCCCGACCTTTCTCCTCGCTTCTGGCTCCTCTATGCCTACCTTGCGCTCGGGAGCATCCTGCTCATTCGCTGTCGGCGGTCGGTTCGCCTCGTTGACGGTCTTCTCTGGGTCGTCTTCGGCGCGCTGGCACTCTCGGCCCGTCGGCACATCGCCCTCTTTGCCATGCTCTCGGCCCCGGCGGTGGCCGTGGCGCTCAACAGGTTGGGGCTTCGGCCGGGGCAAGTGGAGGCGGGCGTCCGTGCCGACAGACCCGTCCCAGCCGAGGGGCTGGCGGTGCTGCGGGCGCCGGTTTGGATTTCGGCGTCGGGCCACGTGGTCGTCGCGGTGCTCCTGGTCGCAGTGGGCCTCAGCGCGATGCTGGCTGCGTGCCCCAACCCACTGCGGCCGGGCCTTGAGCCGCGCGTCTACCCGGTGGGCGCGGCGCAGTTCCTGCGGGAGCACAGCCAGGAACTCCCCCCGCAACTCTACAACAGTTACATCTGGGGTGGTTACCTGGAGTGGGAACTCTGGCCGCAATGGTCCGTCTTCATCGACGGGGAGTGCGTGGTCTTCCGGGAACGGGTTTTCCGCGACTGGGACACGGTCTACCTCCTCCAGCCAGGCTGGCCGGAGGTGCTTGCCTCCTACCAGGTCAACTGTATCATTCGGGACTGGGGTCTGGAGGACCCGGATCCCTTGCTCGGAACAGGGGAATGGCTGACGGTCTACTGGGACGACGTAGCCATGGTGGTTGTTCGGCGGTCGGCAGTGAGCCCGGAGTTCCTCGCGAGCTACGACTTCAGCCTGACCAACCCGGCCTGGCTCCTTCGCCATCTGCCCGAGGAGGAGCAGACCTTTGACCAGGCCTTCGGGCAACTCGCGGAGGCGGAACACCGATTTGGACCCAGTGGCATCGCTCATCACCTGCGTGGAGCTCTTCTCTACCAACGCGGCCGCTACGAGGAGGCCCTGGGTGAGTTCCGCGCTGACACCGCCATGGTTCCGGAGCAGGCGCGTTCCTGGTCAGGAGCAGGGGACTGCTGGCGGCAGCTGGGTTGGTACGAGGAGGCAGTGAAGGCGTACGGGGAGGCGCTCACCCGAAACCCAGGCCTCATCTACACCCGGATTCACTTGGCGGCCATATACGAGCGGCAGGGAAAACGGTCCTCGGCCCTCAAGGAGCTTCGTCAGGTGGAGAAGACGCCTTTCGATGACCCCCACCTTCGTGAGCAACTGCGCGCCAAGGTGGCGGCGTTGGAGGCAGGGCACTGGTGACGGGAGCAGAAGGCAGGCGTAGGGTTCAGGCGGGGGCGCTCGGCTGAACGCCAAGAAGGAGTGTCGCCCATGGGCTTTCCGATTCGTCGTCTGCGACGGCTGCGAGCGAGTGAGGCGCTGCGCCGGATGGTGCGGGAAACGACCCTTTCAGTGGATGACTTCATCCTCCCGCTTTTCGTCCGCCCGGGCCGAGGCGTCCGCCGGGCCGTGAAGAGCATGCCCGGCAACTTCCAACTGAGCGTTGACGAACTCGTCAAGGAAGCCCGAGAGGTCGCCCGGCTCGCAATTCCGGCCATCATCCTCTTTGGCATCCCGCAAAGGAAAGATGCGGCTGCCCGGTCCGCCACTGCCCCCGATGGCATCGTCCAGCAGGCCGTCCGCGCGGTCAAAGACGCCTGCCCGGAGCTGGTCGTCATCACTGACGTCTGTCTCTGCGAATACACCAGTCACGGGCACTGTGGCCTCGTGGTGGAACGACGGGGTCTCCGCGTCATCGACAACGATGCAACCCTGGAGGTGCTGGCCAAGATGGCCCTCTCCCATGCCGAGGCCGGGGCGGACATGGTGGCCCCCAGTGACATGATGGACGGCCGGGTGGCCTGCATCCGCCAGTCACTCGACGGCGCGGGCTTCACCCACATCCCCATCATGGCCTACTCGGCCAAGCACGCCTCGACCTTCTACGGCCCCTTCCGCGAGGCGGCGGAGTCGCCACCCAAGTTCGGCGACCGCCGAAGCTACCAGATGGACCCGGCCAACGCGAACGAGGCCCTGCGCGAGGTCGCCCTTGACATCGACGAGGGAGCGGACATCGTCATGGTCAAACCCGCACTTGCTTACCTAGACGTCATCTGGCGGGTAAAGGAGCGCTTCGGGGTGCCGGTGGCGGCGTACAACGTAAGTGGTGAGTTTGCCATGGTCAAGGCGGCTTCGGCCCGCGGCTGGCTGGAAGAGAAGCCTCTCGTCCTGGAAATCCTGACCAGCATCAAGCGCGCGGGCGCCGACCTCATCCTGACCTACTTCGCCAAGGACGCCGCGCGCTGGCTCAGACATTGAGGCAGCACACGATGGCCGCCCTCTGGGTGCCCAAGCTGCTCAACAAGCCTTCTCCACGAGTGTATTTGTCCACTTTCATAGATTACGAGGCCGTCTTCGGGCAAACCCCTAGCATAGCAGCGGTGATCGCTCTGTTGAAAGGAATTCGGCGCGAGGATTGCCTTCGGGTTCTGTGCTCCCTCTGCATGCTCCTGGCCAACGAGAACGAGCGGGACCGGAAGATTCAGGAAAGCCTTACTGGGGACTTTCTGGCGCCACCGACTAAGCATAGGCTGTGGGTTGAGGCGGATAGAACGGGTTCAGAGATCGCTTTCGCTGAAAGAAGCGTCCTCTGCGTCCTCCAGCTTGCTGCAGTTCACTGCGACCCAGCTGCGCCCGCCCTGGAGTCGGAGCCCGCGAACGCGGAGCGCATCGCACGCGCATGCTTCGCAATGAATCACCTCTATTTGCCTGTCCTCCGACCAGCGCGCTCCGAGCTTGGCCCAGGTGCGCGGAAGGAGCGGGTGCACAAGTTGCTCGTTCAGGATTTGTGGTTTCGCCGGTTTGAGCGTTTCTCTCATGCTTTTCCCCGCTATTGGGAGCTGCTGTATGGGAAGCCTCTCAAGGAAGGTGTTGTCCACTTCGCCGGTCGATTTGCCGAGGCAACAGGGTTGTCGTTCGAGCAGCATGCGGCGGCCGCTCTTGCTTTTCAAACTTTCTACCAGGACTTCGGCATAGAGAAGGCGCACGAGGATCCTACGTCATTTAACCCGCTCATTGACTTCCAGCAGCTCTTCTCGGAGACGCATCTGGACCCAGCGATTCGGGCGAGGATTGAATGTGAATACACACAGAACGTCACCGACCTTGCTGACGAACTTTCGCGGGCTTTTGAGGACGGCTACGATCCGTTTGCCCTAGAGCTTGCGCGACGGCCCTTTTTGCGACTTGACTCGGGTAGGGTCATCTGCTCCTCGCCAACGCTCCTGTGGGAAAGGCTCACTGCCGGCCAGTACTGGCAGATTCTGGATGGGTTCGCTGGCGATAGTTCTGGGGAAGCTTTCCTTCGCGGTTTGGGCGACCGGTTCGAAGAGTACGTTCGCCGGTTATGCTCGCGCGTCGTTGGACCAGGCAGATGTCATCACGTTGAGGATGAAGGAGAACTGGCAGACGCCATTCTGGAGTACCCGAAGTCACTCGTGCTGATTCAGGTGAAGAGTGGTAGGCCCCGAGAGCAAGTGATCAGGGAAGGTGAACTGGAGGCGTTCCTGTGCGAACTACGTAGCAAGTCGGTGCTGCGGGCGGCCGAACAGAGTGTGAGGGCCGTCCGTCGTCTTTTTTCTGAAGGAATCAGCATCGGAGGTCGAGGAGCTCATAGTCTTACGGCTATCTATCCGGTGGTGGTACTGCTTGTACCTCTGCAGCTCGACGAATTGTTGTGGCGGGAATTGGACAAGGAGCCCGAAATTAGGAGTCTTTCGAATCTGGAAAAGGTCAGACCTCTGCAAGTGGTCTGTGCAGAGGAATTGGAGATGATGGAGACCGTCTGCAGTGAGAGAGGCCTTGACCTCCCGACTCTTCTGGAACGGAAGGTCGAATGGGACCGACGCGGACGAGCGTGGATGAAGAACTTCCTGATCGAGGAGTTCTCCCCCGTCCCTGCGAATCAGTACTTGCGGGCAAAGGCGGAGGAGATTCTTGAGACCGTCGTGAAGCCCCTCCTGTGGGGCTGAGCGGAAGGTTGACAATGGACGCCCGAAGCGGGACGGTGGTATAGGCCATGCGGAGGTTCTTCCATTTTGAGGGGTTGGGGACGAACTATCGCCGGGGGTCACGTGTAGATGAGGAGCACGAGGGCAAGGGCCAGGCTCGCCTCGATGAGCCCGGCCACCTGCAGCGCGCGTTCGGACACGTTGGCGACCAGGTACTTGACCAGCCTGGGAGCGAAGCCCGCAAGACAGCCTTCCAGAAAGAGGCACGCGAGGAGGACCGGCACGGCGACATTCATGGTGTTGGCGCGGGCGTACCGGTCTGGACCGGAGCGGGAGGTTGGGAAAGGGCCTGCTCCACAGCGGACTGCAGGTACTGGTGGTTGATGCGGATGCGGGCCCGTTGCTGGAGGTTGTCCAGGAAGTTCCGATACCGTTCCTGGTAGCGCTGGACGTAGAGTTTCCTGGAGATTTCGGCCTGGGCTTCCTCGAAGGGCACCGTCCGTTCGGGCTTCACCTCTTCCACCCGGATGATGTGAAAGCCTGTCGGGCCTTCAATGAGGTCGCTCAGCTCTCCAGGTGCCAGCGAGAAAGCGGCCCGGTCCACCGGTTCGATGAACACGCCCGGCCCGACGAACTCCCACAGCCCACCCTCCCGGGCATAGGGACCGTGGGAGTACGTCTCGGCCAAGTGAGCGAAGTCACCACCCTCCCGCAGTTTCGCCAACACCTGCTCGGCCACCTTCTGGGCCTCGGCCTTGGAAGTATAGTCGTCGTAGCGGATGAGCATCTGGCGGATGCGCACCTGCTTCGGCTGATAGTAGTCCTTCTGGTGCTCCCGGTAGTACTGGCGGACTTCGTCTGCGCGCACCTGCACCAGTTGCCTCACCTGTTTATCGAGGAGCGTTTGCACCATCTGCGCGTCCGTCTGCCGACGTTTCTCCTGCTCGAGCGTCAGGCCGAGCTGGTCCAACTGCT
>Ga0315282_10017479_pt1 | contig 10356 bp, 11 predicted proteins | sample YL17G07_20_MG_FD_203693 | JGI IMG/M metagenome (GOLD analysis project Ga0315282, IMG submission 203693) | Sediment microbial communities from Yellowstone Lake, YNP, Wyoming, USA - YL17G07_20 | ecosystem: Environmental > Aquatic > Freshwater > Lake > Sediment | place: USA: Wyoming | collected... | reverse complement strand
CTGCGATGAAGGAGTCGCGGAAGCTCGGTGCCGGGGTTCTGGTAGTGACCAACGTGGTGGGGAGCTCAGCATCAAGGGAAGCTGATGGCGTCATATATACTCATGCTGGACCCGAGATCGGCGTTCTTGCAACGAAGACATTTACGACGCAAATTGCCGTCGCATATATGTTGGGACTTTTGTTTGCGCGAAAAAGGAACATGCTTACAGAGGATGAGGCGAAGAGCATCCTTGAGGAGATTTGTAAGATACCATCGCTTCTTGAGGTTCAGTTGAATGAAAGTGAAAGCGTGAAAGCCATAGCCAAAAAATATTACAGCTTTCCCGACTTCCTGTTCCTTGGAAGGTCGTACGGAATGCCGGTTGCCCTGGAGGGGGCATTGAAGCTGAAGGAAGTTTCGTATATCCATGCGGAGGGGTATCCTGCGGGTGAGATGAAGCACGGACCGATTGCGCTTGTTGATGAGGAGTGTCCGGTAGTTGCGGTTGCTCTGAAAGGGTCGGTTTATGAGAAGATGTGCAGCAATATAATGGAGGTAAAGGCTAGGAATGCCCCGGTGATTGCGCTTGCGACAATTGGGGACAGGGAAATTGCGAAGATAGCAAATGATGTAATATACGTACCGGAAGTTGATGAGAGGATCTCGGCCATTCCTGCGATCCTCCCACTGCAGCTGATGGCGTATTATATGGCCAAGCTGCGGGGATGCAATGCGGACCAGCCCAGGAACCTTGCCAAGAGCGTAACGGTTGAATAGATAATGGAGATCGCCGGCATAGGTCTGGATATCGTGGAGATTCCCAGGCTGAGAAAGATCATCAGGAAAAACCCCGAATTTATCGCAAGAGCTTTTACGGAGTCCGAAATCAGATATTGTAGCCAGAAGCGCGACAATATCTCCTGTCTTGCGCTGAGGTTTGCAGCCAAGGAGGCCATATTCAAGGCACTGTCAACGGGACTGAACGGATTTTCGTGGCAGATGATAGAGATCGTTTCTGATAATGGCAAACCAGAGGTGATCCTTTATTCAGATTTAAGACAGTATGTCCAGGATGCTGATATAGGGATGTTTGAAATCTCGCTTACCACATCGGATAACATCGCCGCGGCTGTTGCAATAGCCATAAAAAATAAATAATTTTCGAATAATTCTAAACAAGACCACTTTTATTAACTAAAATAAACATTGATGATTAGCAGTACTATTGTTGCTGGCAAAGTATATACGGGCAGTCAGGTTCTTGGGGCTGATGAACGGGCGATTTCATCTGGAGTGCCGTCAATCGAGCTCATGGAGAATGCTGGCAGATTGTGTGTCCTGGAGATCAAAAAGGTCTTTGGCTGCCTTTATGGTATGAGGGCAGCCATATTCTGTGGGAAAGGAAATAACGGCGGCGACGGCCTTGTCATAGCCCGTCTATTATATGAGCTGGGATGCGAGGTCAGGGTTTTGATAATTTCATCAGATTTTAATCTAAAAGGCGACCCCCAGCAGAACATGGCCAGGCTGCAGAAGCTTGGCGTAAAGCCACTTCTGTTTAGCGACGATAGGGGGTCTATAACGCGGGCACTTGGCAATTTTACTCCCGATATAATTATAGATGCGATTTTCGGCATAGGCCTGAGTGGGGAGGTTCAGGGACTGTACAGGTCAGTTATTGATCAAATAAATGAGCTCGCTGCTGACTTAAAGCAAAAAAACAGTAGCGGTTTGCCAGTAGTTGTCAGCATTGACTCCCCATCGGGAATCGACTCGAATACCGGTAAGATACTTGGCTTGGCAGTTAAAGCTGACATGACGATAACGTTCAGTGGATACAAATACGGTCTGTTCAATCAACCAGGGGCAAGCTATGCGGGCAGGATCGTTCTAACAGATGTTGGTGTGGATGAAAAGTTCATGCCTGAATCTAACATTTTTTATACAACTTCATCCGGGGTGAAGGACTCGCTTAAGCCAAGGTTGCAATATGGACACAAGGGAGATTTCGGCACCATACTGATGGTTGCAGGCTCCTACGGCATGGCAGGCGCTGCTGCACTTGCAGCTAAGGCAGCATTTCTTGGCGGAGCAGGTCTTGTCAGGGTAGTATTACCATCGTCAATCTATCCTGTTGTTTCAACTCTGACCCCCGAGGCAACCTACCTGCCAGTATCCGGGAGAAACGAGAAGTTTCTGGATCATGAGTGCATCTACAGGGTAATGGATGAGGTTAGTTCAAGCGATGTGGTGCTGATCGGCCCGGGCCTTGGGCGGGAAAAGGAGACCGGTGTCCTTGTCCGTGATCTGATTAAGAGCATTGATAAACCTTTTATTCTTGATGCGGATGGAATATATGCGCTGGCCGAGAACATAGATACGATTTTAGAAAAGAAGGCCAAATGTGTATTGACACCTCATCCAGGGGAGCTATCTCGCCTGATCGGCAATAAGATCCCTTATGAAAAAAGGCTGGAAATAAATAGGGATTTTGCGGTGAACTTCAAGTTGATATCGGTGCTAAAAGGGTCGCGTACGCTTATCACATCCGAGGCGGGGGATACTTTTATCAACCTGACCGGCAATCCGGGAATGGCGACTGGTGGGAGCGGTGATGTGCTAACTGGCCTGATCGCCTCACTGATCGGTCAGGGCAATGACCTGTTCATTTCTGCGGTAGCAGGTGCGTATCTGCACGGTTTATCCGGAGATCTTGCTGCTGAGGAAAAGGGCACGGCTTCAATTACTGCCCTTGATGTATTAAACTTCATGGGCAGTGCTTTTGTGAAGATAAATCTTAATTGAGGACAGGAGAAGGCGAGATGACCCAGGATTTACTTGCTAAAGATATAATGACGAAAGATGTGATCACAATAAGCGAGGACGCCTCATTGAAAGAGCTGGCTGACCTGCTTGTTAAGAACAAGATTAGCGGGGTTCCGGTGGTGAACGCGGGTGGTAAGGTGGTCGGGATGGTATCCGAAGCTGATCTTATAGTTCAGGATGCCCGACTTCACTTTCCACGTTATATACAGTTCCTGGATAGCGTTATATATCTTGAGAGCCTCTCTCATTTCAAGGATGATCTGAAGAAGACAATCGCAACCAAAGTTAAGGACATAATGACGACGCGGATTGATAAGGTATCACCTGATGACATGCTGGAAACGATTGCAACCATGATGGTTGATAAAAAGCGCAACAGAATTCCTGTATTTGAGGGCGACAGGCTTGTTGGGATAATAACAAGAGCTGATGTGGTGAAGGCTTTAAGCAAAACTCTTTGATGACATGTTCAAGAACTATTTCCGACCTACCTGGATTGAGGTAGACCTTTCAAAAATAAGATCCAATGTCTCTTTTCTGAAGAGCAAGGTGGCCAACAATACCCAGTTAATGGCGGTTGTTAAGGCGGATGCATATGGGCACGGAGCGGTCTCCGTTGCAAGAGCCTGTATAGAGGCTGGAGCAGAGCGGCTCGGCGTCGCGACCATAGAAGAGGCAATTGAGTTGAGGGAGAGCGGACTTGTATGCTCATTGCATCTTTTAGCAGAACCGACGGACGGTTGCGAGGATGAGCTCTTAAGATACAAGATAATCCCTGCGATATATACCCTTGAAACCGCAAAAAGGATCTCCGACTATTTCGTGTTGGAAGATCGTAAGTGCGATGCGATGATAAAGATTGATACCGGGATGAACAGGGTCGGAATACCGGTTGAGCGCTGTGAGGCCATATGCGAGAAGATATTTGAACTTCAGGGTTTGTACATTATCGGTGCGATGACGCATTTCGCAGCGGCGGACAGCGACCCGGAGTTCACAGCTTTTCAACTGCAAAGATTTCAGTCGGCGATCTTCAAGCTGCGCTCGCGCGGCTTTGACCTCAAACTAAGCTCAGCAGCTAATTCAGCTGCCATCCTCAGGTTGCCCGACTCACATCTTGATATGGTCAGGGCAGGTATAGCGATTTACGGCTTGAGTCCCTTTAAGGACTCCTCGGTATCCTTACTGAAGCCGGCTCTTACATGGAAGACCAGGATATCGTTCATAAAAAGTCTGGAGGCGGGCGAACCTGTTTCTTACGGGATGACTTTCAGGACGCGGCTGCCATCCGTAATAGCGACGCTTCCTGTGGGATATGCTGATGGTTATGGAAGGGTTTTGTCGGATAGGGCAAGCGTAATTGTTAAGAACCGTAAGGTCAGGGTGGTAGGGACTGTGACGATGGATCAGATTATGATAGATGTCTCCAGTGTCCTTGGTCCGAAAATTGGGGATGAGGTGCTCTTGATCGGAGAGAACGGCGATCTATCGGTAAGCACTGATGAACTTGCAGAACTATCAGGAACCATCAACTATGAGATAGTGACGCGAATTGGGAAACGTGTCCCGCGTATTTACGTAAGCTAGGCATACAGAGATGAATTTTATACATTACGGTAAAAGCAAACTTTCAACTGGTAAGCTGAAGAATATAATATACGGTCTGCTGTTTTTCGTGATTTCGCTGATATTAATGCTCTCATGCACGCTTTCAAAGATAGGTGTGCCGCAGAAAACTGTTGAAATGCAGCCGCCGCGTAAGGTGGTCGATGAAGTTGAGTTCACCTTCATCGTTGACCCTGTAAAGACGTCGACCGGGATAGTTACCCTGGAACTCCGTATTGAGAATAAGTCAACTGAGATCAAGAAATTAACATTTAACACAGCCCAGAAGTATGACTTCTGGGCTGTTGATTCGAGCGGGGAGGAAGTCTGGCGATGGTCTCGTGATAAGTCATTCCTGCAGGTTGTCGAGGAGCTGCAGATACCAGCTGCTGCAAAGATTGCCTTCATAGAAAGCTTCGATGTCAAAGATATACCATCAGGAACCTATACCGCGCATGGGGAGATATTAGCTTCTCCCACAAGCATTTCGCTTTCGGATCAGTTTGAGATAAAGAAATAGGCACATAAGGGATAAATCAAGAAAATCATGATTGATGACAGTGTTTCTAAGATCAGAAAAGCCCTAGGAGACGAACCACAATTTCTGGCTGCGGTGGAGCTAATGGGCAGCGAGTTCAGCGAGGCATACATTGTCGGTGGATTTATACGCGATGCCCTGCTTGGAGTGAAATCCAATGATCTCGACATTACGGTTAGCGGTGATGTTGAGAAGGCAGCCAGGCTGTTCGCAATGAAGGTAGGGGCACGTCCCTTTTATCTTGATTTTGACAGACAAAACCTCCGTGTTGCGTGGACGGAAAATTCGGTTTTAAAGACCGTTGACTTTTCAAGGCTGCGTGAGGATATTGTAAACGATCTGACTCTGCGCGATTTTACCATCAACTCGGTCGCATGTGCTCTTGATGTGGACATGTTTTTAGGTAAGATAATCGATCCGCTCGGTGGAGTGGAGGATCTAAATGCGCGTGTCATCAAACACATAAGCAGCGATGTTTTTGTGGACGATGCACTGCGAATTCTGAGAGCCTATCGTCTTGCTAATCAGCTTGGCCTTCATATCAGCGTGAAAACTATGCACCAGATCTCATCTGACCGCGGATTGTTGAAGAACGTTTCCGGCGAGAGGATATGGTATGAGTTACGCTTGATGCTCGCGATGCCTTATTTCCATGCAATTGTACGTGAGATGGTGGAAAGCGGAGTGTTGTTTGTCATCTTTCCGGAATTAAAGGAGCTTAATGATTTAGAGCAGGACAATTATTATCATGAAAAGAACGTCCTTGAACACAGCCTGCTGTCACTTGAAGTTGCTGACATGTTGATTTCCGAGGTTGAAAAGGGTGACAGGTACGGTCAATTCAACATGCAGATCTCAGGACATATGAATCAGATGTTAGCAGAAGGCCTCACTCGGTATTCGTGTCTTAAACTGGCCTTGCTTCTTCATGATATTGGCAAAAGTGATACTCGGGATATATCATCTGGCGGAAAGAAAAATTTTGCAAATCATGCTGATATCGGTGCAAGAAGGATCATACCAATTTGTGAGCGACTGGCCGTGGGCAAGAAGGTCGCGCGGTACCTCCAGAAGCTTGTTAGGAATCATCTTTATATCAACCTGCTAGGACCGCAGAAGGACTTAACAAGTAAAGCAATATTCAGGCTTATTGATAGGTTTGGCGATGAGATGATCGATCTCGTCATTTGCTCAGAGGCTGATAGGATGTCGGATCCAGGTCCAGCGAGGAATGAAAAAGTGCAGAAGCAGATTGGGGATTTCGCTTATATGCTGCTGCGTCTTCATAATAAGTTAAAGAAGATCAGAGAACTCAGGCTCGTGAGCGGCGATTTCCTGAAAGTCCGATATCCAGATATGCAGGGTAAGGACATCGCTGTGCTCAAGATGCGTCTTGAGCGAAGGCTGCTATTCGAAGGTGAGCTCTCTTTGGAAGGTGCAAAGCAAGCTATCTTAAAAGAGCTGAATATTAGGAGTACTGAAAAGTTCTAAATTCATTCTTTTAGATGGTCCCTTATGGTGAATTGTTGTTTCACTGGTGTAGTTCGATGCCATCGATGGCTTCAAAATGCCCATCAAAGCTATATATCTTAAGCCCGTTGTTCCTTGCCACTGCTGCTATGATGCAATCGCTTAATGGAATTTTTATCCCTTTTGCCCTTGTCTCAATAAATATGTCTGCAGCCTTTTTCCATATCCTTTCGTCTTCGTTAAGGAAATTAAATGCTTTAATGTTTAAGCATACGTTTTCTCTTTCACTTCTATTTTTAATACCACAGAGGACTTCAGATAGGATCATTCCGCAGATACAGATCAGATTCTCTCCCTGAAGGGCATTTATTTTTTGGATAATACTGCTATTCTGCCCCTTTAGGAACTCTATCCAAACTGAGCTATCTATAAGTATCTTTTTCTTCGGCAATTTCCAGCTCTTCGAGTTCGCCCGTGACATCCGTTACTGAGTATTTGCCAGCCATTCTCAGAAAATTTTTTTGCCTTTTTTGCTTTATGTATTCCGAGATGGCTGTGATTACCGCATCCTTTTTCTTTTTAAGATGAGTGGACTCCATGAGTGCATCTAAAAGCTCATCGGGTATATCTATGGTCGTTTTTGACATAATATTTATATTCCTATTTAGAACATTAATAATATTCTATATTATATGTCTCATTAATGCAATTGATTTTTTTGGTGTAATTTGTTTGTTAGGATTAAGTTGGAAATAATAGAGGTGATTATAGTTGCAAAGGGTTATTTCATTTATTGGCCCGAAGAATAGCGGTAAGACGACAACAGTGTCAGAACTTACGCGCGGGCTCTCGATGAACGGCTTTTCTGTAGCCGTGCTGAAGCATGTTGAGAAAGGGAGTCTTGAATATAATAAGGGCAAGGACTCCGCTAAGCATTTTGAACACGGTGCACAGCTCTCAATCGCGTCCGATGGGGAAATTTCCTCAATCCTGGTTCATTTAAAAGATGGCGATGATCCAGGAAGTATAAATGAGCGTTTTCTTTTTAATGTGGATTTTGTTTTAGTCGAGGGATATTCAAAAAGTAGATTACCTAAAGCCATCTTCATTACAGGTGCCAGTGTTTAATATCAACGACATGGATGGGATAGGCGGATTTATTTTGAGCTCACGCAAGTTGTGTTATGAGCAGGTGAAGACTGCGCTGTACGTTAACGACGAGAGGATATATATTAAAGATTTTGTCCAGGATTTTATTAAGGGTGCTGTTGTTGGGATGACCTCTTCGCTTCGCGGCGCCCAAAATGCCAGATCCATTGAAGTAAAAATAAGAAATTAGCAAGAGGTTATGTCATGAGTATTTAGATGGCATTGTATGATTGAGATTATTTATGCTTGTGATAGACAATAGTCTTAATGCTATTTATGATTAATAATGCAATCATTAGAAGCCAGCCAAATATGGTAATTATGGATCCAACAATATCTGAAGTTGTTGGCAAGTAAGTTAGTGTAACTTTTCGCTGTCGAGGAATAACCATCATAAAAGATGGTGAAACAACAAAAGGACCGTCGGCGCCTTCGGCATGCCAATTTGGGAAATACGATACTTTAATTAGATGGGGATACCCAATTGCAGTAGTTTCAAACGTAATTTGTTGGTTATTGATTGTTTCCTTGATCACGTCTCCTTTAGGATCAATTGGATTGGTCGGTGGATCGGTTATTCTTAATGTGTCAATGATGTTAAACTCTTTGACGGCTCTTTCTCCTCTATCCCAAATTATTGGTACTTGAAGATTTGATTCATTTAAATACCATGGGAGAATAGTTGTTCGCCAATCATCGGTTGTTACCCTTACTGGCCAATTTTTCATCACCTCAACATATCTATTGCTGCCACTTATTTCAAAAATAGAATAATCGCCGATTTTAGTGAGAATTTTCGTACGCTGGTCATTGGCGACCTCTTTTGCTACATCAGGTGAGCTAACTATGAGGTAACGAACATTCATAAGTTGAAGATGGGTGATGCCACGGGAGATATTTAGGGATGGAAAATTAACCCCTGAAATTCCCGAAGCTGGTTCTGGTGAAATTTCCGCCTGATTAATAAAATGATAAAGGGAAGTGAATGATCCTTCTACAAGTAAGCCTTCCATGGCTGGTTTATTTGTCCAATAGGGTATGAGCTCAAAAGCTCGAGGGGTACCAAATTTGTCAATCTTATTATTATCTTCTTCATTCATAACTCGCCCTGGCGGTAGTTTGTTTATATATTCGTTAATCTGCTTGTATTGTGGCCAGTCTGGTTTAGCCTCAAAGCCTTCGTAGTTCCATCTAATCCAAGATGCTGCTGTGGGGTTACTAAAAATAATTGCAACTGCAACAGTTGCTGCAATTATCGTGGCAAAAAAGCGTCTTGAAATATTTGCTGGTATAGCAAAAAGATCTTTGAATAAAAAAGTAACAATATCGGAAAGGCTGAATAAGCCGTAAGCCGCCCAAAGATATATTGAAAAAAATAAGAATGGAAGTATTCTGGCATTCCATATGAGGCCTCCGCTTAATGAAAAAAACGCTATTATTAATATTAAAGTATTCCAGAAAAGTGGCCTGGCGCGAATGTCTTTTTTTCTAAAAGAATAAATCATCCCGATAACTGCGATTGCAGTCACTGGGCGGATTTCTGATGGAAATATATCGTTGAAATTTTGAAGTTTTGTCCACTCCATGTTAGTAGTCCAGTGCAATTTATCTAAGAAAGGTATTGTCCAGAAAGCAGTAAGCAGGAATCCGAGGGAAAAGACAGCTATGATATAGCCAATCGCACGCCATCGCCGATTAATTGTCAAAAGGCCGGGAGTAATTAGCAACAAGCAGATAAACGGTATTGTATGAGAAAGGATTATGATTGTTAAAATTAGGCAATTTAATAAAAACAACCAGTCAAAGCTTGCTCGCTCTGTTCCACGGTATAAAGTACCTATAAAAATGAATACTAATGAAAAGCTTAAAGAGTAACTGAACTCTCCAGCTAATGTACTCAAAATATTTCCACCATAAATTGAGTAGCTTTTCATAAAAAGAAAAGCTGTGGCTAAAATAGCGGCAAGCTCTGGAAATGGTGATTTAAACCGAAGCAACTTTCCATAGTGATATGCAGAAAAGGGAAGCAGGAATGTTCCAAGCACAGTTACAAGCTTAAAAGCCAGTGTATAGGGAATTAGCTTGCTTTGTAAGGCAATTAGCAAATATGGGAAGGGAAAATAAAAGGTGAGTATTGGCATCCCAGCATACCAATCCATGGTCCAGCCAGACATACGATAATGTGGTAGAAGTTCTTCGATGAAAAATTTCGCTACGTAATTATGGGAGCCCGTATCTCCACCACAAGTCGTTGTTTGGCTGAGAAGCAAAGTAGGCTTGAAAAAAATAAAAAGAGTTATGTAAACCAACAAAAAAACTAATGCAGTTGAAATATTATCTAGCACTATTTTCTTAATATTACCTCTGTTTCTTAAATCAGGATTTTCCTCAAACGGTCTGCTATTAACTTTTTCACGTTTTGGAATAAACATCTTGGTTTTGAAAAATTTTGCTAATTTCATATGATTCTAATTTTAAAGAAAATCAGTCATAAAACATTGGTACTACTGATTGCAATTATATTAACCATTTAATAATGAACAATAAGGGCAGAAATCTTTGTATTCCTGCCCTTATTGTCTACCGGGGTTGAACTATTTAGCATCTGCCTTCTTTGTTTATAGGCTAAAAGCACATCTCTTTATAATATCACCACTTTTTGTGTCCGATTACTCTGCAGATACAATAAAATTTATTTTTTCTTTGTCGTTGTAGTTGATGCTTTTGTTGTTGGAGTCGTTGTAGTTGTGGTTGCTTTTGTTGTTGTAGTAGTTGGAGCCATTGTCG
>Ga0315282_10017478_pt1 | contig 10356 bp, 9 predicted proteins | sample YL17G07_20_MG_FD_203693 | JGI IMG/M metagenome (GOLD analysis project Ga0315282, IMG submission 203693) | Sediment microbial communities from Yellowstone Lake, YNP, Wyoming, USA - YL17G07_20 | ecosystem: Environmental > Aquatic > Freshwater > Lake > Sediment | place: USA: Wyoming | collected... | reverse complement strand
TCACGTATCATGTGATAGCCGTTCATGCTGCGATCCCACGCCATACATCTTGACCCAGAAGTTAAGCCTAGTCCTCAAGAGAATCACTTGTGCGATTCTCGCAGCCACGCATCCCACCGCTTGCTACTGGGCGATCCTGAAAACTCTGTTTTCGGATACGAGCCAGTGACCGATCCAATAATGGCTGTCTTGCACTCAACCTGGGACGTTCATGTGCAATTCTTTTAGGCATCGTCAGCCAAGGCGAATCGACGGAACTAGAATGAGAACCACGCTTTCATCAAGAGACCGTTTGCTTAAGACAATCAACCATGAGGAACCAGATCACGTTCCGATGTTCCTCAAGTGGTGGGAGCGCCCCTACCTATCAGACAAGGGCGAGTCTTGGGCAAACCAATTTGAAAGGACAGACAAGTTGCTCAGCCTTGGACTGGAAGATACTGTGGGGTTTGATGTCCCCCGCGCACTTTCAGATGATGTGAAGGCCAAAGTATGGAAGACAAGCCCAGAGGGTGAGCGATTTCCCCTGCTTCACAAAGAATACGAAACACCGAAAGGCACGTTGCAACAGATCGTTCGTCAGACGACGGACTGGCCACACGGCGACGACGTTCCGATCTTCAGCGATTTCCTTGTACCTTCATCACGTTCTATCAAGTACCTAGTCCAAGAAACCAAGGACCTTGACGCACTGTCTTGCCTCTTCCGTGACCTCAACGAACGCGAACTGGCCACGCTTAGAACGGAAGCGGAGAAAGTGAGGGAGTTTGCCGAGAAACGCCAGATCCTCGTCGAATGTGGGATGTGGTCTGTAGCTGGCAGGGAGGGAGGTATCGTCGGGGCTGATGCCCTGCACTGGCTCTGCGGAGTCGAGAACACCATGCGTAAAGCCTTCAGAGATCCCGATTTCATTGATCGCTTGCTTGATATTATCCTCGGATGGGACATGAGGTATCTCAACGCACTATTGGACCTTGGTTTCGTAGACGTCATCGTTCACAGAGGCTGGTATGAGAACGCCGATTTCTGGTCGCCAAAGCTCTACAAGAGATTTCTAGAGCCACGCATCCGCAAGTTGATAGATAGAACCCATCGAGGAGGCGCCAAGTTCTGCTACATCATGAGCATGAAACAGATGCCGCTCCTAGAGACAATGAAGGAAATGGGTGTCGATATATTGTACGGACTTGATCCCGTACAAGGTGGTACTGACCTCGCACTAACGAAGAAGTTGGTAGGAGATAGAATCTGCCTCTGGGGAGGCATGAACTCAGCTATCACGTTGAACAATGGGAGCCCTGAGGAGATTCGACGCTCAGTCAAATCGGCCATTCAGACTCTGGCCGTCGGAGGGGGGTTCATCTTCTCCTCGATAGACCAAGTATTTGAGGATACACCGTGGAGGAACATCGAGATCATGATGAACGCATGGAAGTCTATGAGCGATTATCCGGCTCACTGACCGAACTGTGAGCAAGTTCTTCTCGCGTCAAGTCCCAGGCGGTTCACAGTCTATTCCTCAAGGCGATACACACTCATATTATGAGTACCATCGTAGTTACGACGTCAGGCGTATCTGAATGGACTCGAGAGAAAGAGTTCTGCGAGCACTCGAACGTAAGCAAGTCGATAGGATTCCACACTGGATCGACTTCACATCAATAGAGTCGCAGTCCAAGTTCTTTGGCGAGAAGTTCTTTGATGCTGACTCCATAACTCAGCTCACTTTCCAAGCACGATTCTTCGACTCTGACATCGTCAATTTGCCAATCGCGGGGTTTCCAGGATGTTCTGACATCTTCTGTCAAAAGCTACACGAAGGGGAGGACTACATCATAGCAAGGAACCCCTTCGGCGGACTCCAGTACTGGCGCAAGAAACCCTACTTTGCAAAGACCCTGTACAGCCCAGTGCAAACCAAGGAGGATTTGGATAGGGTGGCTCCTCCGGACCTCAACCAGTTTGAGGAGAAGATCCGCACTCTGGCTCAATATGCAAGAGCAATGCATGAGCGAGGATACTACACGCTCGCCGAGATCAAAGGACCTTTCGAGACGCCTTGGATGTTCCTTCGGGGCCTCGTACCATATCTGAAAGACCTCGCCACAGATCCGGACTTCATAACAAAGATGATCGAGGTCTCCTTTAAGCCGATGATGGAACTCGCCGAAATGGTGATTGACCAAGCACCATTCGATGGAGTGTGGATTACGGACGATCTCGGAGAACGGTCATATCCGTTTCTTAGCGTCGACAAATACAGGCGTATCTACAAGCCTTGGCACCAGCAAGCCATCAACCGTTTGCACAAGAAAGGAGTCAAGGTTTCTCTTCATTCAGACGGAAACGTGATGAGCCTTGTTGGAGAATTCGTTGACAACAAGTTCGATTCGCTAGATCCTCTGGAACCAGCAGACAACATGAATTTGGCCGAACTGAAGGCAAAGTATGGCGATAGGATCACACTGATGGGCGGAATAACAAGAGACATTGGAACGATGACGACCGAACAAATAGAGAATCATGTTCAACAGGTCATAAGAGCCGGGGGCCCCCGCGGACTAATACTGAATTGCGGTGGCGGAATCCCTCCCGAAATGCGCCTAGAGAGCCTGATGAGCTACTGCGCCGCAATGCAAAAGCACAGAGAAGCCCTAGATTCGTAGACGAGGCTCCTGCACGATCTCTCTGGACGCTTCAGGATGATCACGGCTCATGTGATGTCTGTTCACGCCTTGGTCTGACGCTATGCGTCCTGACAGAAGTCTAGTCCTCTTGGATCGGCTCCCATGAGCCGCTCTTCGCAGATCGATATGCTGCACCAATTACCTTGTTTACAAAGTAGCCTTCTTCGAACGTTTCTATCGCTTTCTGGCCCGTTGAGAGTGACGACAGGAAATGCTTGATCTCATCAGCGAAACCGAGTGTTTTGTGCTCATTCAGTGCTGGAAAGACTCGTCCTCTCTTTGTTTCCGCGGTCTCTGTGACGCTTTCGTTGAGTCCCGTCAATCTCGTGGCGCCTTCAGCTGTGAAAAGACTGATTCCCGCCTCTCGTGAGATGTTTGCGCATAGAGATCCGTTTCCTCCGTGGATTTCGAAACGGAGATCAAGCCCTCCACGCGTCACCCATGTACATTCCGCCTGTGACAACTCGGAGTCTTTGTACTTCACAAGGATGAGGCCGTTGTCTTCAGCCATCGTGGAGTGTACCAGCTTTGCTGTCCAGCCGAGGACGGATAGCGGTTTCTTGCCGATCAGAAAGCGAGCAACTTCCACCGCATGTGCACCAAGTTGAAGAAGGGTGCCTCCTCCCGATGACGTGGGCTCATAGAACCAGGCAGAATGTTGGCCCACCTGTGCTTCTCTACATCTTATCCAGAATACTTGGCCGAGGATTCCACGATCAATGAGATCCTTTGCTCTTGATATCTGTGGGATGAATACTTGGTTCTCAGCGTAGAGGTGTACAACACCCTGTTTTTTGACGGTGTGAAGGATTTCCTTGGCTTCTTGCTCGTTTCTAGCAAGTGGCGTCTCACACATGACGTTTTTGTGGTTCTCAGCGGCAGCCGAAACCGCAGCCAAGTGAAGGTTGTTCGGGAGAGCAATATCAACAAGCTCCACCTCGGGGTCAGCGCAAAGTCCGGCGATACCATCTTCCCCATGGAACGCCTTGGGGATCTTCCACCTCTTTGCAAAGTCCTCCACGATCTCTTTTCGCTGAGAGAAGGCAGCAACAACCTGAGCGCCTTCGATCTCCTGGAATGAGGGCATGTGGAACGTGTTCGAAACGAAGCCTGCACCTAAGATGCCTATCTTGACTGTTTTCATCGCCATCGTGTCCCCGAAGTTGGCGTGCTGGATATGAATGATTCTGGCTATTGTGATCTAAGGTAGCATGCTCCCGATCCCGCGAGGAGGAGACTGGGGATCACCCCGATCACGTACATTGGCCACAGTAAGAGTGTTCCCCAGCGAAATGCAACGTATGCATCGAGCAGCACCAGCCCGATCGCAGGCAACAGAAATACTCCCACCCTGAGGGCTCTCCTGAGACCTATCAACACACCTGCCGCCACAGCAAGCACAGAGAATGCCTGCAATCCGACCAGAATCCACCAGAGCCAGCCTGTCGGATGAAAGGAGAACGTCTGCAGGAGAGTGTACTGTCCGTATAGGATCCTCGACCGGCCACCCAGTCCATAGAATGAGAATGGGAGAGAGACCCATTCGAGGTTTACGAGGATAGACAAGACGGAAAGGATGAATGCAATAGTTCTGCGTATTGACGTACCAATCATCGTCTCCGCTGGAATGTTGACTATCTGGTTTATCTCTGAAATGCTACGCTTGGTGACCCCTTATCACGGTACACTTCTTCAAAGACATGGTGATCTCTTTGTCTTTCACTTTGAGGTAGGAGAACCTCTCGGGACCTCTCAGGTCAACCTTGAGAATAGTCCCACCCGCATCGACATGAAGTCTAGTCGTGTTACCCAGGAAGATGCTCTCGACTATTCTTGCCTTCGTTGCCTCACCTGGTTCCCTCTTGCCTTCGGGCAGTATCTCAATGTCCTCTGGTCTGATACAGGCAGTCACCTTGTCACCGCACTTTAAGCCATCGGGTACGTGAGCTCGGATCTCAATGCCATCTGAATGCACTGTTCCAGTTCCTGAGCTGGAGTTGAGGCTTTCAATGTGGCCTGCAAGGAAATTGTTCTGACCGATGAAGCCGGCAACGAACGGTGTCGAAGGATCCATGTAGAGCTCTGTCGGAGTACCTACTTGATCAACGATACCCTGGCTCATCACGTAGATCCTGTCGGATATTGCGAACGCTTCTCCTTGATCATGAGTCACGTACACCATTGTCTTACCAGTTTCTCTCTGAATCTTACGAATCTCAAACTTCAGTTCATCACGAAGTTTCGCGTCGATGTTACTCAACGGCTCGTCGAATAACAGCACGTCGGGATCTGTGGCCAAGACGCGAGCAATCTCAATTCTCTGTGCTTGACCTCCACTCAGCTGAGAAGGTGCACGATTCTCGTAGTCCTCCATGCGCACAATCGCGAGCGCTTGCTTGATCTTCTTCTGAATCTCCCTCTCAGGCACATGACGTGCCTTTAGACCAAAGGCAATGTTCTTTCGGACATTCATGTGCGGGAAGAGTGCAACGCGTTGAAACACGAAACCGATGTTCCTTCTGTTCGGGGGAACGTCAGTCACGTCCTTATCATCAAAAAAGACCCTGCCTTCGTCCACCCGGATCAGCCCAGCGATCATCCTAAGCGTGGTGGACTTGCCACATCCGCTAGGTCCCAAGATTGTGACGAACTCAGAATCTCTTGCTTCGAGGCTCACCCGGTAAACAGCTTTAGTATGTCCGTAGATCTTGCTCACGTCTTTCGCGAGGACTTTCGTCATTTGTTCTTCAACCTTAGACTAGTATTACCCCACGTAGATACTTTGTTCCAACAATCTTCATGTAGACTACAACTACAGCGAGTGATATCAATTGCAACACAGCGGCTTCAGCAGCGATATAGGGAGTTGCTCGGGCCCGAGTTATCTCCGCGAAGACCCTCACCGGAGCCGTCATCAGTTTGGTCGGCAGGTTAAGGAGAAGAGCGGTGATAAATTCGTTGAATGACAGAACAAAAATCAGGAGAATGCCTGCGCTGACTCCGGGACCGATTAACGGCATTGTCACCTTGAAGAATGCGGTCAACCTGCCTGCGCCCAAGCACGATGCGGACTCTTCGTAGCACGGATCAACGTACTTGAAGGCAACTATGCAGGTCATCAACATCAGAAGCAGGAAGCCCGCTGAGTATGCTGCGATGAAACCCCAGTATCCCAATGCCCACTTGTACAGGAAGTAGTATGCAAGAATCAGCGACAAGGCGTAGCATATCCCCGGAACATACCATACTCCGTTCAGCAGCGTATAGAGTGCTCTCTTGCCAGGGAAGACATAACGAACCAATGCGTAGGCAGCTGGAATCCCTACCACAGTATCGATAAGTATGGTTGTGACGGCAATCGACAGACTCAGGTAGACTTTCGGCCAGAAACTCTCCATTATGTCGAAGTAAGGTTTCAGGCCGACCGTAGTCGTCCCATCGGGAAGATTATAGGTAACTGACCTGATGACTGTCACCACGAAAGGTACAAGCAAGAAGACTGAGACTGCCAGTACATACCCATACGAAACGAGCTGTCCTATTCTTTCAGTGTCTTTCGGTTTCACTAGATCAACGCTCCTCTCGAGGCTTTGAGGGAGAAATAGAAGATGGTCACCGCGACCAGTGCCAACACGATGCCTATGGCAGAAGCCGTGCCCAAGTCAAGCTGAAGCAGTGCAAGCGAATACACTTCTACTGAGAGAAATCGTTGGGAGATCATTGCGCCTCCCATCATCACAGGTATCGCGAATGCTCCTAGACCCCATCCTATCCCGACAAGCCAAGCGCCCAGCAACCCAGGAAGGCACATTGGCAATGTGACCTTCAAGAATGTTCTAAACCAGCCGGCGCCGAGGCACCTAGCGGATTCCTCGATCGCTGGATCGATTCCTTGTAGCGAGATTCCTATGTTGTAGACAGCGAACGGGAATGTGTAGACTGCAAGAGCAATCACTGCAGTCTGAATAGAGTACATCGCCTTCAAAGCAGGAATCTCAAGAATGTCCAGAATGAAGTACAAGGGTCCCCCCGGAAGGAAGAGATAGTAGAATCCATAGGCGATGTACAGCTCACCGAATAGCGGTACCAGCATGACCGCCCTGAAAACGTCGGAGTACTTCTTGATCTTCCTGGTCATTATGTAGGTGAATGGAAACCCCAACAGAAGATCAAGAAACGCAGCGACAATCACCAGACCAAACGTGACTTGGAAATCGAACGAAAAAACAGTGAGGAGACTCTCGTAGTTCTTTGTTGTCCATTCAGGCGTAAAGAAGAAGGAGTCCCTCGAGGTGAAGCTGACTATTCCCAGCATCGCCAGAGGGACGAAGAACAGGCCCACCTCAAGCGCTATGGCTGGCGTTAGTAACGCCAGAGGCTTCAGCCTGTCCCTGATCGTCAAGGCCAGTGCTCTGTCTTGTGTTCGACTGATCTACGGTGCTCCGGTCAGCTGCTTCCACTGGTTGATCCAGTCACCAACGACGCCGTTGATGTATCCCCAGTCGAGTTTGAGGAAGCTCTTTGCCTGCTCAATTGTTGGGAATATCTCGTAGATCCCTCTTGGACCGACGTTCTTGACCCAGTCGGGCACGTACTGGAGGTAGTCCTGGCCGAGCGGTCCCTCGAGTGCCATCGCCCAAAGCTCTTGTGCCTTCTTTGGATCGTCAGCAAGTTTCCACTGGTCGAGGTTGGTCATCTGTAGGCCTGCGCTGATTTCCCAGTCAGCCGCTATCTGCGCCAGTATCGGATGCTCGACTTTCTTGGGGACCCAGTAGACTCCGTAGAGGTTGCAGCTCTGGCCCTTGAAGTATGGTAGTGTTTGGCACCCTTTCAGGTGCGGCTTTGTTATCGAGTAGCCCTCGCCTAGGCAGCACCAGTAGGCTGAAACCCACGCCAGCTCCTTTTCGAGTATGTCGCCGAGTTCGCCTTCGTCGTCAGTGTACTTTACAACGTTGGGATGAATGTTGGCAGCGATCCATTCAAGGGTCTTCTTCATGTCCTCAGGTTTGTGGTAGTCGTATCCAAGTTCGTCAGCAACGACTGCCCACCAACCCCAGAGTCCGTTGTCACTCGACGGCCAAATGGTCAGTTTGCCCTTGAGCCTCGGGTCGGCTAGGGATCTGTTGTCGACGAACCAATCGCCGACATATTTCGTGTTCACTGTGAAGTTGGCGAGAGCGTGCTGTTGGAACTGGATACCGTACGGGTATCTGAGGAAGAATGAGTCGACATACTGTGCCCATGGAACCAGCGGTGACGGAAGGAACGGCTCTGCAAGTCCCTTTGCTATGGCTTCCTCGAAGAAGTTGAGCTCTATGTGCATCAAGTCGAAGGGGGCAGCCTGTCCTGCTGCCAAAGCGCTCTCGACGGCAACCACCCATCCACCCTTTGCTGCTTGCGTGCCAAGGAATTCGACCTCGATGTCGACGCCGTAGAGGTCTTTGACATATTTCTTCAGAGACGGTGTGAAGTAGGTGTCGATGAGGCCCCAATAGGTCCAGTTTGCAATGCTGACCTTCCCCTCTTTCTTGATCTCTTCAGCGATTTCGTCGCGTGACATGAACTTGTTTAGGATCGGTATCCAAACCTTCTCTTGACCGCCAGCCCAACCTTGAGCCGCGGGTGCAGTGACGGTAGTCGTCACTCCCGGGCCAGGTGCGGGCTGAGTTGCATAGACTCCAGCGCCTGCGACTACTGCACCTGCAGCGAACGAACCAGCCATTTTCAGGAAGTCTCTTCGCGAAGAATCAGGTTTCTCTTGAGACAATTTTCATCAGGCTCAGTGTGCCGTGGAAGATGCATTTTAAACTTCGCATTGATCGAACTCGATTTCGGACTTTCTGAGCATCGACGACGGGTCTAGAAGTAAATACTTGAGAAGCAGAAAGCCTTCTCGCACATCCTTCATATTCGCATCACACGTTCTATTCAGGAAAGTCATGTCAGACTGACCTTGAGTCTCGCAGAGAGAAGATGGATGTTAATGATGTCTCCGAGAGAACGTTGCATTGCCGCAATCAATCTGGAAGAGCCTGACCGAGTTCCGTGTTTTGAGCTTGGGGTGAACTTAGCGACAATAGAGAAACTGATCGGTCGACCGACAGTCTCAGCCGCGCTCGGGTGCATGACCACTGACCAGCTACGGGAACTTGCATGCGACACGGTGGAGGCATATGCAACGGCAGGACTCGACATGGTTCCAGCGTCAGCCGGATTTCCAGAGAACTACAGAGAAGGGTACGTTCCAGAGAGAATCAGCCCAAACCGATGGGTCGACGAGTTCGGACGGATCTGGGAGGATCGACCTGGTCTTACTGGGCTGTCGTGGTCATCGGAGGCACTGTGAAGTCTCGCGGTGACTTGGAGAAGATACGAACCATTGATCCTGAGGACTCTGGCAGAACCTCCCTGGCGAGGGAGACCATTCGATCCGCGAGGCAGAAGGGATTAGTAGTAATGGGCTATGTTGACGGCCCCTTCCTGACAGCATACATGACGGTCGGTCTTTCTGATTTCCTGGTCAAGATATATAGAGATCGAGCTTTCGCACTCGAACTTCTTGAGCTGGCAACACGATTCAATTGTGTTCTGGCCAAGATGCTGACAGAGTTTGGTGTGGACGGGATAATAGTTGGAGAAGACATGGCTGACTGTCATGGCCCGCTGATCAATCCTAGAGACCTCAGGAGTGTCATGTTTCCGTTTCTTGCTCGCGAGTTGGATGTGATCAAACGGACAGGAACACCGGTCATGATGCATTCAGATGGAAACACAATGTCTGTGTTTGAAGACATCATAGCACTCGGAATTGAAGGCTACCAAGCACTGGAGCCCGACGCCGGGATGGACATAGCATACATCAAAGAGAGATACGGCGACAAACTGTGCCTTCTCGGCAATGTGGACTGCGGCAATACTCTCACGCACGGGTCAACGCGTCAAGTTGAGGCGGAGGCAAAACACGTTATTGATTCCGCAGCATGTGGAGGCGGGCTTATCTTGGGCTCCAGCAATTCAATACATGACGGAGTCAAACTCGAGAACTTCCTTACGATGATCCGGACGCAAGAAATATGGCAAGTATCCCCTCTCATGATTAGATCATGGTCGCGCTTAGAGAGACGGGACTAGAGGTACCGTCCGTATTTCTCTGCAGCCTTGACCATTGCGTCCAAGTTTGCGTGAGGAGTATTCTTGGGTACTTCACATCCCGACCCGAGGATATACGCCCCGGTGAGTCCTGCCGCCTCGATAGCTTTGCGACAACTCTGCTCAATCGCTTCAGAGCTTCCAGTCAGGAGAAGGTTGGGGCTTACATTGCCTATGATGCCGACGGAGTTGCCATGCTTTCTCCTGACTTCAGCTAGGTCAACATAAGAGTCAAGTTCAAGGTACTTTGTTCCTGTCTCGACCATCTTGTCGATAATTCGTGTCGCATCCCCGCAGATGTGCAGTATGAAGGGGACTTTCCCTCCCGCTTCCCGGATGACCCTCTGAATATACGGGAAACTGAATTGCTCAAAATGTCTAGGCGAGATTACAGTGGGTGATGATATTGCATCTCCTAGCACTATGGCATCGGCACCAGCTTGGATCTCAGCTTTCATGAAACTGACAATTGTCTTGGTTGTAAGATCCAGAAGTTCGTAGACAAGCCCAGGGTCTCGAT
>Ga0315282_10017477_pt1 | contig 10358 bp, 10 predicted proteins | sample YL17G07_20_MG_FD_203693 | JGI IMG/M metagenome (GOLD analysis project Ga0315282, IMG submission 203693) | Sediment microbial communities from Yellowstone Lake, YNP, Wyoming, USA - YL17G07_20 | ecosystem: Environmental > Aquatic > Freshwater > Lake > Sediment | place: USA: Wyoming | collected... | reverse complement strand
CAAAAAAAGTGTTTTCTCTATTGCTACCGGACACTCCCCCTTGAGCTTTCAGCTTTGAGCTTATTATTGACGGTCCAAACGATCTTAACGATCTACACGGGTTTAACGATCTCAACGATCCAACGTTCCGAACGGAAAGAAAAAAAGTGAAAGAATTCAACTATGTCCCCGAGAACGACAGGAAAGCGAATATGGCTGTTACTACATTGTGTTGGCTGAAGTATCAGCCAATAAATCGTGAAAGCACGTCTTGCATTTCACTTGCTAAGGTCCACTATGCCAAATCAAAGCAGTAACATTAAGGTTGTTATCCTCTGCGGCGGTTTAGGTACACGCCTCCGGGAAGAAACAGAATTCCGTCCCAAGCCGATGGTCAATATAGGCGCCAGGCCCATCCTCTGGCACATCATGAAGTATTATTCACAGTTTGGCCTCAAAGACTTTGTCCTCGCGCTCGGATACAAGGGCGAAATGATCAAGAATTACTTTTGCCATTATGAACTGATGAACAATGACGTTACGATTGAACTGGGTCAGCCCGAAAGCCTGTGCATCCATCATTCCCACGACGAAGCCGGCTGGAAGATCACCCTCGCCGACACCGGAGAGAAGTCCCTCAAAGGGGCGCGTTTGAAGAGGGTGGAAAAATATGTCACTGGCGATACGTTCATGATGACCTATGGCGACGGCATCGCCGATGTGGACATCGATGCATTGTTGGTCTTCCACAAGGCCCACGGCAAGATGGCCACCGTGACCGGGATCAACCCCACCGCCCGGTTCGGCGAACTGAAAATCGATGGCGACCGTATCGAAACCTTCAGCGAGAAGCCCCAGAACGGAGAAAGCTTCATCAACGGAGGTTTTTTCGTATTTAACCGGCACATCTTCGATTACCTGACTCCGGATGCCTCCTGCGATCTCGAAATCGGCCCTTTGGAAAAAATCGCCAAAGAAGGGCAACTCATGGTTTACAGACACAAAGGCTTCTGGGCCTGTATGGATACCATGCGGGACATGGAATATCTCAACAAGCTCTGGGATGACGGCCAGGCAAAATGGAAGATCTGGTAGTTCGGCTTCCGGCGGAATGACAAGTGCATATGGCTGGTTGTTGCAATAATCATGTATAACGGCTTTTATAATAATAGAAGAGTTTTCGTAACCGGCCACACGGGCTTCAAGGGCGCCTGGCTTTGCCTATGGTTTCACTCGCTTGGTGCGCGAGTAACTGGCTACGCCCTTGACCCGCCGACCGATCCAAGTCTGTTTATGCTCTGCAGCATCGATGAGCTGGTGACCTCCATCAGGGGTGATGTCAGAAATCTCGCACCACTCGCAGAGGCCCTACGCGCGGCTGACCCTGAAATTGTCATCCATATGGCGGCGCAGGCGATTGTCCGCGACTCCTATGACGACCCTGTTGCTACATTTTCTACAAACATCATGGGAACGGTCAATCTCCTTGAAGCGGTGCGCCATGTGCCGAGCGTCAAGGCTGTAATCGTCGTCACGACGGACAAGTGCTACGAGAACCGGGAATGGGTTTGGGGCTACCGCGAAAATGAACCACTGGGCGGCCACGACCCTTATTCCAGCAGCAAGGCGTGCGCCGAGCTGGTCGCAGCCGCCTACCGCCGCTCCTTTTTCACTGCATCCCCGCAAGATCCGGAAGGTTCAGGGCAGCCGCACCTTGCGACTGCCCGTGCCGGCAACGTCATCGGCGGGGGCGACTGGGCGAAGGACAGACTCATTCCCGATTGTGTCCGCGCCCTCTCGGCCGGAGAAAAGCTTCTCATCCGTCACCCGTCAGCAGTTCGACCCTGGCAGCATGTTCTTGAACCCCTTACCGGCTACCTCATGCTGGCCGCACGACTCTGCTCGGAGGGCGCTTCCTTTGCCGATGCCTGGAACTTCGGTCCATCGGAGGAGGACGCCCGCCCGGTGGGCTGGATCGTCGAGCGTCTCGCGACGACGATTCCCGGATTTGCGTGGGAGAAGGACGGACGGCTCCAGCCTCACGAGGCGAGTCACCTGAGGCTGGAAAGCAGCAAGGCCCGCGCCCGCCTGGGATGGCGGCACCGCTGGCCGCTGGAGACTGCACTCGACAAAACGATGGCGTGGTATGAAGCCTGGCGGCAGGGCGGGAATATGCGTGAGGTTTCTCTCCGGCAGATTGCCGATTACGAAAATTGCTTGGGGGCTCTTTGAGCAAGCAGGTGCAGCAGAAACGGTTTAACTTCCTTACCACGCCTCTCGATGGGCTGTGGATTGTTCTGCGGAAACCCATCGCCGACGACCGCGGTTCTTTCTGCCGCGTCTATTGCGCCGAGGAATTCCGGCGCGCCGGGCTGCGCAAACCCATCGCTCAAATCAACCATACCCACACCAGAAGCAAGGGAGCCGTCCGCGGCCTCCATTTCCAGTATCCGCCGCACGCGGAAAGCAAAATCGTCAGTTGCCTACGCGGCGAGGTATTTGATGTGGCGGTCGATATCCGGAAAGGTTCCCGGACCTTCCTTCGCTGGCATGCGGAAATCCTCACAGATCAGAACAGGAAGAGCCTCTTGATCCCCGAGGGCTTTGCGCACGGTTTCCAGACCCTTATGGAAAATTGCGAGATGCTGTATCTCCACTCCTCGCCTTTTGAGCTGTCGGCGGAGGGTGCGCTTCACGTTGCCGATCCGAAGCTCGGCATCGACTGGCCTCTCGCCGTGACGGAGTTGTCGGAACGCGATCGCGCCCATCCCTTTATCGATTCGGATTTCGACGGATATCCCTATGAAATGCCGCCATTGCTCTGCCCCGCTGGATGAGGTTTTCCTTGACCTCGGGTCCGCCCCGCCGTCCAACGCCTACCTGAAGGCCGAAGACCTCAGCGCCCCGGAGCTTTATTTCCCGCTAAAGCTCCGCGTATGTACACACTGCTGGCTGGTGCAGACCGAGGATTACGCCCGCGCCGAAGATCTGTTCAGGCCGGACTATGCCTATTTTTCGTCCACATCGACAAGCTGGCTCCGGCATGCCGCACAATACTGCGACATGATACGCGAGCGGCTGAACCTCGGACAGGAGAGTTTCGTGATCGAAATCGCCTCCAATGACGGGTACCTGCTCAAGAATTTCGTCGCCCAGGGCATCCCGTGTCTCGGCATCGAGCCGACGGACGGAACAGCAGACGCTGCGGAAAAACTCGGTGTTCCGGTTTTGCGTGCATTCTTCGGCAATGCGTTGGGCGAGCGTCTGGCGGCGGAAAACCGCAAGGCCGATCTCATCATCGGCAACAACGTCTATGCCCATGTACCCGATATCAACGATTTCACCGCCGGTCTGAAAACCGCGCTCAAACCTGGCGGCACTATCACCTTGGAATTTCCCCACCTGATGCGCCTTATTGAACAGACCCAGTTCGATACGGTTTATCATGAGCACTATTCATACCTGTCCTTATATGCTGTCACCCGGATTTTTGGCGCTGCCAGGCTGCGCGTGTGGGATGTTGAAGAACTGCCTACCCACGGCGGAAGCCTAAGAATTTATGGCTGCCATGTAGAGGATAGCCGTCCGGACAGGCCGGCGGTCGCCGCACTGCTCGATGAAGACGAGCGGCGCGGGGTGCGCAGCCTGGAGACTTACAAGGACTTTCAGCCCAGGGTAGAGCGAATCAAGAACGAGCTTCTCGCATATCTTATTGACCAGAAGAGACGGGGGAAAAGAGTTGCCGCTTACGGAGCCGCCGCCAAAGGCAACACCCTGATCAACTACGCAGGTATCAAACCGGACCTGCTCCCCTATGTCTGCGATGCGGCCCCGTCCAAACAGGGCAAATTTCTTCCCGGCAGCCGTATCCCGATTCTCGCCCCTTCCGTCCTGCGGGAACGCAAGCCCGATGTCGTTCTGGTCTTTCCGTGGAACATTGCGGATGAGATCGTCAAGCAGCACGTGTATGTAAAGGACTGGGGCGGAGAGTTCATGGTGGCTGTACCGGAAATGAAGATCGTGGAGCCTCAATTATGAGCCGCATATACTATACGAAACCCAGCATCACCGAGCTGGAGATCCGCTATGCATGCGACGCTGCCGCAAACGGCTGGGGGGATCGGTGCTACGAATACATCACCCGGTTTGAGGAGGCGTTTCGGCAACACCTTGGCGTGAAATACGCCATTGCCACCTCGAGTGGCACCGGTGCACTTCATATGGGACTCGCAGCGCTGGGCGTTGGCCCAGGTGACGAAGTAATCCTCGGGGATATCAATTGGATTGCCAGCGTTGCGCCTATCACGTATCTCGGCGCCAAACCGGTTTTTGTCGATATCCTGCCTGATACGTGGTGTCTTGACCCTGAACGGGTCGAGGCGGCTATCACGCCGCGCACCAAGGCCATCATCGCCGTGCACCTCTATGGCAACCTCTGTGAAATGGATGCTTTATTTGATATTGGAAGAAGCTACAATGTTCCTGTTATTGAGGACGCCGCCGAAGCCATAGGCTCGATCTACCACGGCAAACGAGCTGGCAGCATGGGCACTTTCGGGACCTTTTCCTTTCACGGCACCAAAACCATCACCACCGGCGAGGGTGGCATGTTTGTCACCAATGTCGCCGACCTTTACGAAACGGTGCTGACACTCTCCAACCACGGCCGTGCCCGTGGCCAGACCAAGCAGTTCTGGCCGGATATAGTTGGCTTCAAATACAAGATATCCAACATCCAGGCCGCGATTGGCTGTGCGCAGATGGAGCGCATTGAGAAGTTGATCAACCGCAAGCGGGAGATCCTGAAATACTACCGCGAACGGATTGAGGTGTTGCCAGGCGTAAAGATGAATCCAGAACCAGCAGGTACGGTGAATGGGGCTTGGATGCCTACCGTGGTGTTTGATGCCGAGACCGGTGTGACCCGCGAAAAGCTCCAGGTGGCGTTTGCGGCCGGTAATATTGATGCACGGGTGTTCTTTCACCCGCTCTCCAGTTTGCCGATGTTCGAAGACGCGCTGCAGAATCGTTTTGCGCGGGATATTCCAGGACGCGCGATCAATCTCCCCAGCTTCCACGACATAACCTGGACTGAGCAAAATTGTGTGGCAGATGTAATTCATCGCGTGCTGATGGGAAAGCGAGACGCTCCGTGAAGCTCCTGTTGATGGCAGACCATGATGTTGGGCTTGCGATTACGCGCTGGTTACTAAGTAATTTCTGCGAAGATGTGGCGCTTGTCATAGCGACATCTGAGAACGATGTCTGGAACGCTGCACAGGATGCGGGCGTGCCATTCACCGTTTTTGATTCGGCAGAGCAGGTTTGTGCTCTGGTTGATGAATTGGATATTGAGTGTGACATAGGCGTTTTGGCCTGGTGGCCGAGGCTTATCAAGCAGCCTCTACTAAGTAAGCCCCGCATGGGCTTCATCAATACGCACCCAAGTCTGCTTCCGTACAACCGCGGAAAGCATTACAACTTCTGGGCACTGGTCGAGCAGGTACCATTCGGGGTGAGCTTGCACATGGTTAATGATGGCGTTGATTCGGGAGATGTGATCGCACAGATGCCCCTCCCTTATTGCTGGGAAGACAACGGGGAGACGCTTTACGTCAAGGCTGGGGAAGCGATGGTACGACTTTTCCGGGATACTTACCCCACCATCCGCAAGCTTGACTTCCCGCGGCAGAAGCAAGACTTAACATTGGGCAGCTTTCATCGAGCAGTTGAGCTTGAAGCGGCGAGCCGAATCGACCTTGATCGCAACTACTGCGCCCGGGACCTATTGAATTTGCTCCGAGCGAGGACATTTACTGGCCATCCTTCATGCTGGTTTAGCGATGGGGGCGAAATGTTCGAAGTTCGGATTGACATTAAGAGGAAAATATCATGACCCCTTACGAGAAGTTCAAGAATGAGTGCGCCGAGGAAATCACAGTCCAAGGAATCGAAGAGCGGCTCGTCCGCGTCACACGCGAATGGATGAATCAGGCCAATGTACGAAAGTACTGCTACCATTTTGAGTGGCTCTCTCGCCCCATCATCCAGTATCCCCAGGATATAGTGGCAATGCAGGAGCTTATCTGGCATGTGAAGCCCGATTTGATCATCGAGGCCGGCATCGCTCATGGTGGGTCTTTGATCTTGAGCGCTTCCATGCTGGTAATGGTCGACTACTGCGAAGCAGCAGAGGCGGGGAAGACGCTGAATCCCAAGGGCAGCCGCCGCCGGGTACTGGGTATCGATATCGATATCCGCGCACACAACCGCGCCGCCATCGAAGCACACCCGATGGCTCACAAAATCGACATGATCCAGGGCTCCAGCATCGCCCCCGACATCATCGCCCAGGTACACGAACACGCCAAAGGCTACGAGCGCATCCTTGTTTGCCTCGATTCCGACCACACCCATGAGCACGTACTCGCCGAACTGGAGGCCTACGCACCCCTGGTTTCTCCAGACAGCTACTGCGTGGTATTCGATACCATCATCGAAGACATGCCCGACGACATATTCCCTGACCGCCTCTGGGGCAAGGGCAATAACCCCAAGACAGCCATCCGGGAGTACCTGCGCCGCCTGAAGGAAGAAGGCCGCCCCGCCGCCGATGGCACCCTTCTACATTTCGAGATAGACAAGAGCATTCAGCATAAGCTACTGATTACCGTGGCCCCAGATGGCTATTTGAAGCGGGTAGGTTGATCCAAGCGCACCGCTACGGTCACAACAGTGTCCCTGAAGAAGAACGTCATTGCGAATTATCTCGGTCAGGGCTGGCGGGCGCTGATGGGGTTGGCCTTTATCCCGCTGTACATCAAGTACCTCGGAATTGAGGCCTATGGTCTGATTGCCATTTTCGCCATCCTGCAGGCCTGGTTGGCGTTGCTCGATATGGGGATGAGGCCAGCCTTGGGCCGGGAAATGGCTCGCTTTACCGGCGGGGCGCACGATGCCCAGTCTATCCGGGACCTGCTGCGGAGTATCGAGATCATCGGGATCGCTATCGCGGGAGCGGTCGCGCTCGGGATCTGGGCCGCCTCGGGTTGGCTGGCCGCCGAATGGGTAACGGCAAAAGATCTGCCGCTGCAGGTGATAGCCCAGGCGTTCGCGATAATGGGAGCGGTCACCGCCCTTTCGTCTATCGAAAGCATCTATGTGAGTAGCATCGTTGGCATGCAGCGTCAGGTACTGCAAAACGTCCTGACCAGCCTCCTGGCCACGGCGCGCGGCTTGGGCGCTGTCGGCGTGCTGGTCTGGGTCTCCCCTACCATCGACGCCTACTTTATCTGGCAGGGCCTGATTTCGCTGACGACCGTCGCGGTGTTTGCCGGGATCGTCTACCGCACTTTGCCCAACGGTCACCAGCCCGCACGCTTCTCCTGGGCGGCACTGATAGGTATCTGGCGTTTTGCGGCAGGCATGATGGCGATCACCTTGCTGACATTGCTGCTGACTCAAGTCGACAAGATTCTGCTGTCACGCTTGCTGACCCTAGAAGTCTTTGGCTATTACGCCCTGGCGGGCACGGTTGCCAATGCTCTGTATATGCTGATAGGCCCGACCACCACCGCTTTTTATCCCCGACTTACCGAACTTGTGACACGCGGTGACGAAGTTGCATTGCGCTTGGTCTACCACCAGGGGGCGCAATTGGTAACAGTTCTGATGGGCGCAGCCGCCATTGTGCTGATCGTGTTCGGCGACAGGGTGCTGCTGTTGTGGACCGCAGACCCGGCACTGAGCCAACACGTGGCGCCGCTGTTGTCCGTGCTGGCTCTGGGGACCCTATTCAATGGGCTGATGTGGATTCCATACCAGACGCAACTAGCCCACGGCTGGACCACACTGACGATCAAGGTTAACATCGTTGCGGTTGCTGTGCTGGTGCCCGGCATTCTATGGGCTGTTCCGAAATACGGCACCGCGGGTGCAGCTTGGATGTGGGTGACACTGAATGCGGGTTATCTGGTCTTTGGCATCTATTTCATGCATCGGCGACTGCTGCCTAAGGAAAAATGGCGCTGGTATCGCCAGGACGTGGCCACGCCCATCATCGCCGCGACGGCGACTGCCACGCTATGCCGCTGGGCGATCCCGGCCGAGATGAGCAAGATCGCCGGACTCGCCCTACTGATGATAGTTTCCGCTTGTGTGCTGATCGCCGCGGCCCTAACGGCCCCAATGGTACGACATCAGATCGCCCGGCATTTGCCGGACAGAGTCAAGTTAATTACGACACGACGTTGTAGATAACCATGACACAAAATGAAAAGGGAACAGCAAATCCAACGGTCAGCATTGGCATGCCCGTATACAACGGAGCCAAATATATTCGTAAAGCGATTGATTCATTGCTAACACAGACATTTGATGATTTTGAGTTGATTATTTCTGACAATGCATCGACCGATAGTACTGAATCTATTTGTCAGGAGTGCGCAAGAAAGGATTCTCGAATAAGATACTTTAGGCAGTCTGAAAACATGGGTGGCGCATGGAATTTTCGGTTTGTATTCGAAGAAGCAAAAGGAACTTATTTCATGTGGGCCGCGGCCGACGATATGTGGTCACCTGATTGGATTAGGAGATTATTAGATAATTTCTCAGAGGACGTGTGTGTCTCCTTTGGAAAGATCGTGGTTATTGGAATAAATGATCAAATATTAACCCAATATCATCCTATCCACCTAAGCTCAATAAAGCTAGTGCGACTAGCTCAATTCTTTCTTTGGAATTCCGCCTGGAAAGCAAATCTATTCTACGGTCTTTACAAAAGGTCAATATTGACAGCAAATAAAATGGACTTTTTTCGCGTTTGGAATAATCGATGGGTAGGAGCAGATGACAATCGCCCGATTTTTCTCGCATTGCAATTTGGGCGTCTAGAAAATGACTTCACTGCTTGTTATTTTAAAAGAGATCATCCTGGCTCAGCGGCATACCATGTATCTTCATCTTCTTTTTTTGTAAAACTTCTACATACCGCTTTCCCATATAAGACAATTTTGCTTCACTGTTGGTTTCTTTGGATACCTTCAAAGTGGAGTGTTAAAATTATGCTTTTAGCCACCCTTCCTATAGATATTATTAGAGTAATGACAGCTACCTACAAGAATGCATTTTCGCAACTTCTTAAGAAAAAACGATTCCCCCGACTAAAGTCGAGGTGCTAACGTTGCGTGGGATTAGCAAGCTATCGGGAGTGCAAGATGCGTGAACAGGAGCCCTTGACGCAGAATGCAGTGGATGTGTCCGTTCTTTTCATTACGTACAACCGATCCGACCTGCTGGAAATTGCTTTCCGATCCATTCGCGAGCGAATGGACTTTGGCAATCTGCGTGTTGAATTCGTTGTTTCAGACGATGCGAGTGATCCTGCGCATCTCCCACGGGTCCGATCTCTGCCATTCGACAAGCATCTGCTTTCAAAAGCAAACCAGGGCTTGGGCGCCAACACCAATAAAGGCATTGCCGTAACGACAGGCCGCTACATTCTTCAAATCCAAGATGACTTCGAATTCGTCGGAGCCAGAACTTTGCTCTTCACGGCACTGCAAATATTGCAATCAGATCGGGATGTCGGGATCGTCCAGCTCACAAATGAGACGCCTGGCGTTCCTCATGAAGCACGCTGCCTGGACGATGGCACACAATACCTGGTTTTTGAGAACGACGGAATTCCTCAGTTGCGTGATTGTAGTGCTCGGCCGTATTCGGACCGACCACATTTAAAGCGCAGGCAGTTCTGCGAGGACGTTGGCCCGTACAGAGAACGTGTGCCAATGACGGATGTGGAACTTGGTTATCAGCAGCGTGTCGCGTGTCAAAAGCGGTGGCGGGTGGCTACTATCGCACAAGTGTCGGCATTCAGAAACCTCGGGTCTGAGCGCAGCTTTAATCCATGTTACATACGCGCAAGGCGTTTAGAGCGGATTGAAGGTTACCCTTTAGTAGGCCCGCTCCTTCGCCAATTGAGGCCTGCGGCGAGGCGAGTACGCGACTGGGCTCGGGGTCTTGGTAGTCCGTAAGAGCCTCCCGAACTTCTTTGAGGTCGGTTCGATGTGGGGTTAGAGGCCTGCCCGCAACGGCGGATAAATCACGCAACAGCTCCCTATCTTATGCTGAAGTACATCCAGAATATAGCGTTCAATTTGGTGGGGCGCCGCACCACTTACAGGCTTGGCAGGGCCATGTATTTGCATGCGCGGGGTGACATTGCGAATGACATGACCAAGAATGGTGAGATGCTCATCCAAAGTGGAGTCCTGGCAGCCTGGAAGAAAGCCCCGGCTAACGACAAAGGTCTTGTCATTTTTGATGTGGGGGCCAATATCGGTGACTGGTCTGCCGCACTGCTCAGACAATTGAAAGGC
>Ga0315282_10017476_pt1 | contig 10358 bp, 13 predicted proteins | sample YL17G07_20_MG_FD_203693 | JGI IMG/M metagenome (GOLD analysis project Ga0315282, IMG submission 203693) | Sediment microbial communities from Yellowstone Lake, YNP, Wyoming, USA - YL17G07_20 | ecosystem: Environmental > Aquatic > Freshwater > Lake > Sediment | place: USA: Wyoming | collected... | reverse complement strand
AGCCATTTGAGCGCCTGATGGTTCTCGGTCCAGCCCAGGTACCTCTCCACGGACTGAGTCAGAGTCCCCGCCGCGACGATCACTCCGCAGTGGCCGAGCGCAAAGGCGCCCAGCAGGCCAAGGCCGCCGCCCAGATTGCTCCCGGCCCTGGCGAAAACCACTCCCAGCACCGGCGCCATGAAGGCAAACGTGCAGGGGCCCAGGCCGATGCCGAACAGCGAGCCGAAAATGAGCGCTCCCAGGGCGCCCCGAAACCGCGCCGGCATGCCGGGCGAACTCCACTGGAGCGGCAGCAGGTCCATCAAGTAAAACCCGAACAGGAGAAAAACCAGTGCCACCGCGCCATTCCCGATTCGTCCCAGATCTCCAAGGAGCCGCCCCGCCAATGCAGTGATCGTGCCGATCAGGACTATGGATGCCAGGACGCCAAACGAAAACAAGAGCGACAGCTGAAACACCCGCTTGGTTCCGCTCCTTGCCTCGGAGGCCAGGAAACCTATCAACAGCGGGATGCTCGCGAGGTGGCATGGGCTCAACAGGATGCTGATGACGCCCCACAGGAACGCGCCGAGCAAAGCGGCCAGGAGCGATTGCGTGAGCGCGGCGGTCAAAGAAGTCAGCAGTTTTTCCAGCATGCGGCTTTATTCTTTTAAACCTCGCGCACGCAGCAGACTCTCGATCTCGGCGAGCGGATAGAAGCCTTCGTGACGGTGGAACTCACGCCCGTCTTGATCCAGAAAAACCTGGGTGGGTATGACACGAATGTTATAGGTCTTGGCCGGAGCGTCATCCTGAAGCACATCGTAGAACACGATCCGAATCTGATCGCCGAAGTTTTTTTCCAGGTCGCGCATTACCGGCTGCATCGCGCGGCACGGGATGCAGTTGACCGAACCGAGTTCCACGAAGGTCACCCTGGCTTTCGAAGCGGCGGGCGGAAACGATTTTTCGGCAGGTCTCTTCGGTACCCCGCCCTCATAGTAGACAGCCAGAAGCACCACAGCCGAGAGTGCCAAGACCAAGAATTTTTTCATGCATTTCCTCGCTATCCAAGGGGATCAGCTGGCAACCAGGTGGATTCTCCGATCAACTCCGGGGTCGAAATCGGTATCGAAAATTCCCAAAGGTCGATAGCGATAGCGATTCCGACCCCGACTCCGAGCCTATAACGGTTCTGCTGGATGCCCACCGCCGGCGAAAAGAGCGGCGATGCGGCGGCGCAGTTCATCGCGCGTGCGCCGGAACACGGAAAGGCGATCCTCTTCCGATCCCTGGAAGGCGCCCGGGTCGGGAAGACCCCAGTGAAGACGCCTTGCCTTACTGGCAAAAATCGGGCACTCCTCCTCGGCGCACAGCGTGATAACCGCGTCGATCCCGTCCAGCGGGATCTCAGAAACTGACTTGGACCGGTATTCCGAAATGTCAATACCGATCTCGCGCAGGACGGCGACTGCCTCGGGTCGGACACGCGTGGGGTGGGATCCGGCAGACCATATACGGACATGGGCAGGCGCGAGAGAACGCGCGATCCCCTCGGCCATCTGGCTGCGCGCCGAGTTGGCCACGCAGAGGAACAGGATGCCCTCGGGTTTCAACGCCCGGAGAATTGCCGCCTCGACCATCCACTCGGGCGGCACTCCCTCGCCCGCATAGGTCCGGCAGCACAGGGCGCCCTGGTTGGTGCTCCTCCGCTCGAGGTCTTCGCCGTTGACACGCACAGAGGGGGACCCGAGAAAGCCCAGCGCAGCCGCCTCCTCCGGGGTGTCAACATCGATCCTTTCCACGCCGGTCCCCGGTACGAGGCGCGCGACAACGTCTCTAACGAGCGCGATCGCCGCGCCGGCATGAGGACAGCCTTCAAACACCAGCACCTCAACGCGCATCGAAAAATTCCGCCATTTCAACTCTCGGCGGCCGGTGAGCCGGCCGGGACTCGCATCTCCGCGAGCTTTCCGGCATAGTACCTGCGCCCGAGCCACAGGGCGACATTCACCAGCCCGATCATGACCGGCACTTCGACCAGCGGGCCGATCACTGCAGCAAAAGCGGCGCCGTGATTGATGCCGAAGGTTGCGATGGCGACCGCGATCGCCAGCTCGAAATTGTTCGAGGCGGCAGTGAAAGAAAGCGTCGCCGCCTGTGCGTAGGTCGCACCCGCCTTGTTGCTCATGAAGAAGGAAATGAAGAACATCAGCACGAAGTAAATGAGAAGAGGGATCGCGATCCGAACGACGTCAAGCGGCAACTGCACGATGTACTCCCCCTTGAGCGAAAACATGACCACGATGGTAAACAGCAGAGCGATCAGGGTGATTGGGCTGATCTTCGGAATGAACTTCGCGTGGTACCACTCCTTGCTCTTGACGGAAATCAGTGAAAAGCGCGTGATGATGCCCGCAAGGAACGGAATGCCGAGATAGATAAAGACACTCCTCGCGATCTCCCAGATTGTGATATGGACCGCTGCGCCGGTCAGCCCGAACCAGGTCGGCAGAAGCGTGATGAAAACATAGGCGTAAACGGAGTAGAACAACACCTGGAAAATGGAATTGAACGCGACCAGGCCGGCGCAATACTCGGTGTCTCCCTTGGCGAGGTCGTTCCAGACGATGACCATGGCAATACACCGTGCGAGGCCGATCATGATCAGCCCCACCATGTACTCGGGGTGACTGCGAAGGAAAACGATGGCCAGGCCGAACATGAGAAAGGGGCCGACGACCCAGTTTTGAACCAGGGAAAGCCCGAGCACCTTCAGGTTGCGGAAAACCGGCCCCATCTCCTCATACCGGACCTTCGCCAGCGGGGGATACATCATCAGAATAAGGCCGATGGCAATCGGAATGGAAGTGGTGCCGACGCTGAACCTGTCGAGAAAGGGGACGATCCCCGGAAAAACATAGCCGGTGCCGATGCCGATCGCCATCGCCAGGAAGATCCATACGGTGAGATAGCGGTCGAGGAACGAAAGGCGGCCGGTGACGCCGGCGGCAGCAGTCTGGGATTTGTTCATGATCGCGGTCCTCCAGGCAGCGCGCCTGAAGGCGCCGCCACGTTGATAGTCTGTGCCGGTCTGGAAGCAGATTCCCAGACGCAGCGCGTCTCTCCGCCCTTGCGGCGAAGCCACGCCGATAATTTCTTGAGCAATCGCGCGGCAGCGGGCTGGCTCGCCAGATGTGAGCGCAGCTTATCCAGGTAATCTCTTGCCAGGCCGGGTCGCAGCCGGCGGAGCGCATAGTAAACCCATAGCCCTTCGCGCCGGTCCGTGACAAGTCCTGCCCGGTAAAGGATCCGCAGGTGCCGGGAGGCCTTCGACTGGGTGATCCCGAGCACTTCGATGAAGTCGCAGACGCAAAGTTCCCTGTGATTGAACAGGAGCCAGAGCATCTTTAGCCTGGCTTCATACGCCAGGACCTTGAAAAACGCGGCAGCCTCTTTCATGGATTACCTCTCCGGGAGAATATCTATGTAACCGGTTTTACAGTTATAGTCAAGGGGGAATCAACGCTTCATGGCGGCCTTTTCTCTCGCGGCTGCTTTCCTGCTCATGATGATCCTTTCGGCTTTATATGCTTGCGCGCGCGGTCTGCCGGCCGTGGTTTCGGCGTTTAGCGGCCTTCAAGCAATCATTGTTGGCATTGTCGCGGAGGCCGTCGTGCTGTTTGGGCGGGGTGTGCTGAAGAACTTGCGAGACGCGGATAGGGCTCTCGGGTGGGTGCTTCTTGGCGGCATGCAATGCATTTCGAAAACGCTCTCTCTACTGCCGGGCGCGCACGAATCGCGATTATTATGAGCCGGGTGGGAAACCAAATCAGGAGCAAGCAGCGATCGTTCAGATCGTCAGCCATTTCCACACGTTGGTGTTTGGCTCAAACCTGCGAGGGCGGTGTGGTATAGTTTTGGCTCGTTTTGTCATTTCGTTTGGAGTTTCAAGTTGAACCTGCTTCAGCACATTGACGTTGGCAGCATCCTCATCCAGTTTGCCGTCTTGCTTTTTTCCTTAAGCATCCACGAAGCGTCCCATGCCTGGGTGGCCGATCGCTGCGGCGACTACACGGCGCGGTATCTGGGAAGGGTGACCTTGAATCCCATCGCCCATATGGACCCGTTCGGGACGCTCCTGTTTCCACTGCTGCAGTTCTTTACAGGCCTGCCCTTGATCGGTTGGGCGAAGCCTGTCCCGGTCAACTCCATGCACTTTAGGAATCCGCATCGCGATCAGATCCTCGTTTCCCTGGCCGGGCCCGGTTCCAATCTGGCGGCGGCTGGTGCATCATTTGTGCTACTGTGCGCTCTGAAGCTCTCCTCGCCGCACGCGAGCGATGTCATTGACGGGATGATTTACAGGATGCAGGTCCCGCACCAAAACTCGATTCTGGTCCCATTGCTGGGAGTGCTCTTTTTCGCATTCGTGATCAACATGGCGCTGGCTATCTTCAACGCTATTCCGATCCCGCCGCTGGACGGGCACTGGGTGCTCCATGAGATGCTCCCTTACAATGCAGCCAAGGCTTTCGAGCGCGTCAGTTCCTATGGTATTTTTTTTCTTTATGCGTTGATGCTTCTAGGCGTGTTTCGTTTCATTTTCCTGCCGATCGAAATGATGCTCGTTTTTTTGCTTCGCCTGTAGAGAGGAAGCCTGTAGCGGACCGGAGGGTCGAGCAGGGCAGCGGTGGGCGCTGTTCCATGGTACATTGAAGGCAGCTATGGATGGCACTGGGAATCCTGAAACCAACGGCGCTTCTTCGGAAGGGCCTGCAATGACAATCCACCTGGAGGGTTTCGAGGGTCCGCTCGACCTTCTCCTCCACCTGATCAAGCGTGAGGAGCTCGATATCTGGAATATCCCAATCGCGCATGTCACCGAGCAGTACCTGGACTACCTTCAAATCATGCGGGACTTGAACATCAACGTAGCGGGCGAATGGCTCGTGATGGCTGCCACTTTGATTTACATAAAATCGCGCATGCTTCTTCCGCCCGACACCGTCCAGGAGACGGGGCAGGAAGAGGAGTCGGAAGATCCCAGAAAGGAGCTGGTGTATCAGTTGCTGGAGCACCAGAAGTTCAAGAACGCCGCGCAGATGCTTTACACCCGTGAGGAGGTGGAGAACGCCGTCTGGAACAGCCCGCCTATGGATGCGCTCGAGGACGGAAAAGAAGTGATTGCCGTTACTCTCTTTGACCTTCTGAAGGCCTTCCACGAGGTTGTGAAGCGTTTCGAGGCGCAGAGCAGCATAGGGTTTGACCAGGAGGAAGTCACCATCGAACAGAAGTTGGCGGAGCTGCGCAGGCTTCTGATGGTGCACGACACGCTGGTCTTTTCGTCTTTTTTTGCGAGAGCGCCGTCGAAGCAGCATTTGATCGTGACTTTTCTCGCGCTGCTCGAACTCGTGCGCCTGCATGAGGTCTTCCTGTATCAGAAAAAGGCGTTCTCGGAGATTCGCATTATGCGCAGCAAGTCTGCGGGAAAGACAGCGTAGGTTCTATGGAAATCGAGGAACTCCAACCCATACTTGAAGCAATCATCTATGCAGCCGACGATCCGGTCGGCCTAGAACAGCTGAAAGAGATTTTCCCGGACGAGAGTTACGACAAGATCGAAACTGCGTTGCGCAGGCTGGCTGAGGAGTTCAACGCCCGCCTCGGCGGCATGTGGATTCGCGAGATTGCCGGCGGCTTTCGTATGACGACCCGGCCTGAGCACCATGAATATGTGCGCGCCTATCTGAAAACCAAGCCGGGCGCAAAACTGTCGATGGCGGCCCTGGAAACTTTGGCCGTCGTTGCCTATAAACAGCCGGTGACCCTCGCCGAGATTCTGGCCATCCGGGGCAAGAAGTCGACGACGGCCCTTCACAGGCTGCTTGAGAAGAGGCTCGTTGTCATCACAGGGCGGAAGCCGGTGGTCGGTCGCCCCATCCTGTACGGCACGTCCAAGGATTTTCTAGTACATTTCGGGCTCAAAGACCTCTCGGAGTTGCCCACGTTGGAAGAGTTCGCCCAGATAGCGGGCGAGATCTCGTAACCACCGATGGAAACGCAGGAACGACTGCAAAAGATCCTTGCTGCGGCGGGGATTGCTTCGCGCCGCAAAGCCGAGTTGCTGATCCAGGAGGGTCGGGTGTCGGTGAATGGACGCGTGATTACGACGCTAGGCGCTAAGGCTGATGCAAGCCGCGACTTTATCAAGGTAGACGGCAAGCGCATCCGGCCGGCGGCGCGAAAGGTTTACGTGCTCCTGAATAAGCCGAAGGGTGTCATCTGTACAAGGGCGGACCCTCAGGGCCGTATCAAGGTCACGGATCTCGTAAAGGCGAAAGAGAGGCTCTACCCGGTGGGGCGCCTTGATTACAACACGGAAGGTCTGATTCTGCTAACCAACGACGGAGAGTTTGCGAAAATTGTGGCCAGCGCCGGCGAAGCCTTTGCCAAGGTATATCGCGTGAAAGTTCGTGGAATTCCGGATGAGTCCGCATTGAGCCGCCTGCGCTCCGGATGTCGGCTGCCTGGCGGAACGCGGCTGGCTCCGAGCAAAATCCGCGTGCTCGGCGGGGCAAGGCATGCATGGCTCGAAGTAACCCTGACTCAAGGCAAGAACCAAGAGATCCGCAGGATGTTCCAGGCTGCAGGCCACCCGGTGTTAAAACTGCGCCGGACCCGCATCGGTTTCCTGACCGATGAAGGGCTTCCCGTCGGCAACTCCCGTTTTCTGACGCCGCAGGAGGTTTCGCGCGCGCTGCATCTGGGCGGGGCGGGCAAGCCAAGTGACGAGTGACAAATGTCTGAGTCGCGGGATGCTACAGTGTAGTGTCGACAGAATGCGGGAGGGTAGATTGTTTACTGGAATCATCGAGGAAACAGGCATAATCCGCTCATTGCGGCCGACCTTTGCGGGAGCGACGCTTCACGTCGAAGCCGGACGAATCGCTCCTGCGCTCAAGGCCGGCGATTCCGTCGCCGTGAATGGCGTCTGCCTGACGGCCGTAGGGAGCAAGGGCAAGGGTTTTTCCTGTGATCTGTCCGCTGAAACTCTGCGGTGTTCCACCCTGGGGCGGGCCAAGGAAGGGATGGTCGTCAATCTGGAACGTCCGCTCGGCGTCGGAGACCGTCTCGGAGGGCACATCGTGCAGGGCCATGTGGACGGGGTCGGTAGGCTGGTTTCCTCGGCCCCCAGCGGTGAGGGTGTGGAAATGGAGTTTTCGATCCCGGCGGAGCTCGAACGCTACTTGGTCAATAAGGGATCGGTGGCCGTTGACGGCATCAGCCTTACCGTCGCCTCGCTTAAGAAGAACACCTTTGTCGTGGCGATAATCCCTCATACCTACCGTGTCACCAATCTTCGCTGCCTGAGGCCTGGTGACGCGGTGAATCTCGAAGGGGATATTCTGGCGAAGTACTTCGAGCGTTTCTTTCAGCTGGGCCTGACCCGGGAACACGTTCCAAAAAGGAAGCTGACGATAGAGTCACTCAGAGAGCAAGGTTATTGACATGATCCCCGGGACGTCTCCTGTCTGGAGCACGCTTGTCCTCCTGACTTCACTCACGTTGCCCTCAATATCGAGCCAAGCGGATTCGGCACTGCCTGCGTTTGGCCGCGATACGGTCTTGGTCTACAAGAGTTCACTCGAGAACGACGTCTTGGTTGTTCGTATCGCGGAATTTGTGCCTGACCGCCTCATCGAATGGGAAGATGCGACCACACAGGGAACAGTCCTGATGCCGGCCAAGGCGGTGGCCGATGCGCGCGCATTCGTGAGCTGGCAGTTGTTCCAGGCCGGCATGGACACCCGCGGGAACAATGCGACCACTCTTTGGCTCAGCCGCAGGATCTTCCGCGAGCTAAGGGACAAGCAGAAGGCCAAATTGATGATCGAATCTCTGCCGACTGGCGTGAGAGTGATCGGAAGGGATCAGATGGCGATCGAAGTGAACCGGTCTTCCCGCAATCTTCCCGTCGTCAAAACCATGGATGAACGCGGCGCAGAACGATGGTTCCTCGATGCAGAAGATAATCCTCTCCTGGTAAATTTCGTTTCTCGGACCTACGAGCAGAAACTGACCAGTATCACAACCGACCGTCCTAACACTCTCCGCTGGATAAAAAAGAAGTTGGAGTAGCCGTAATCCTCACCGGACAAGGTGAAACATTTTGTTTTTCCGCGGTTCACCCTTCCAGGCAGCCGCAGGTGCGGGCGGAAAAGGGAGGAACGTTTCCTTCTCCGCGCATGCCGGCCGCGTCACCCGGACAGTCCATTTGCGATGGCTTGGCGCGTCAAATCTAGGAGCCGGTTGCGATCCTCGAGACGCATGTGTTCCGTCGCAATGGGATCGTGAAATATGACTTCCACGGAGCCGGGCTTGATCCCATAATGGCCCGGAGGCTGGATGGCATGACTGTCGCGGATCGAAACAGGCATCACAGAAGCCCCGGCTTTGAGCGCCAAGACGAAGACCCCTTTCTTGAATTCGCCCAAACGGCCGTCGCGGCTCCTCGTTCCTTCCGGGAAGGCGAAGAATGAGAAACCAACTCTCAGGAGCTGTACTGCACGGTCGATGGCGGCGCGAGCCTGGAGCGGGTCGCTTCGATCGATGGGAACAAAGTTCGCCTGCTTGAACACCTGGGCGAGGACTGGAATCCGCATGATCTCTTTTTTGATGACTGCGCGCAGATTCCTCTGTGTTGTGTAGAAAAGGATGGGTCCGTCGCAGTTGCTCTGATGATTGGACAGAAAGAGATACGCCTGACCGGGCAGAATCCGCTCCTTGCCGTGCACGATTACCTTGATGCGGCAAATCCAGCCTGCCACGCGGATGCAGATCCGCGCGAGGCTGTAGAGGACATCTGTGTTGCGCGAGAGCAGAACCCAGATCATGGCGATCGGCCCAATGATCGCAACGTACAGGCCCACAAAGAGGTAGACCAGGGTTGCCCGCAGCATAAGCGATAGATTGTACCGGATTTCGGAATCGATGCCAGCGTCTTCGGAGCTTCCGGTCTGCAAGCTGGGGCTTGATGTTGAGAGTCTAAAGAGGTTGGCAGCGCAGTTGCAGGCCGGGCCGCTGTTGCGATAAGCTTTGTCTTGGCGCCGGGGTTTTTGTCTGGTTGGTTTGCCGGCAGGGCAATTGTTCCGCCGGTTGGGAGCGCATCTTGGGATTCGACAGCATCAGCGAGGCGATCGAGGAGATATATCGGGGCAACATCATCATCGTACTCGATGACGAAGATCGTGAGAACGAGGGGGATTTCACGATGGCCGCCGAGAAGGTCACACCCGAGGCCATCAACTTCATGTCGAAGTTTGGTCGGGGGCTGATCTGCATGCCGATGACGGGCGAGCGCTTGGATGAGCTCCAGATCCCGTTGATGGTGGGGCACAACACCGCCAGACATGGGACTGCCTTCACCGTCTCTATCGAAGCGCGCCATGGTGTAACCACAGGCATCTCGGCAGCAGACCGCGCCACAACGATACTCACGGCCGTGAATCCCAAGAGTACGGCATCCGATCTGGTTCGACCCGGGCACGTGTTCCCGTTGCGCGCCCGGCCCGGCGGGGTGCTGGCGCGTGCAGGGCAGACTGAAGCCGCCGTGGATCTGGCACGGCTGGCGGGACTCTCTCCCGCCGGCGTGATCTGCGAAGTCATGAAGGAAGATGGAACCATGGCCCGCGTCCCCGAGCTGCAAGAAGTTGCCCGGACTCACGGCCTGAAAATGATCACGGTTGCGGATCTGATCGCCTTCCGGCTGCGCACCGAAACGTTTGTGCGCAAAGTGTCGGAGGCTCATCTGCCGACGGAGTTCGGCGATTTTCGGATCGTTGCCTTCGAGAACGTGCTCGACAACGTGACTCATGTTGCTCTGGTCAAGGGCGCCATCCGTGGAGACGCGCCGACGCTGGTGCGCGTGCACTCGGAGTCGACGATAGGCGATGTCTTCTACTCTCTCCGCACTGAGACTGGCGGTCAGCTTCGCGCGGCACTGCGGATGATAGACCGGGCCGGCAACGGCGTGCTCGTTTACTTGCGCCAGGAAGGAAAGGGTGCCAGCCTCGTCAATGAAATCAAATCCCTTGCCTTCCAAAACGATGGGGCCGGCACTGCGGCGGCGGTCGACACGCGGGAAACAAGATCTGACCCGCTCACGTACGGAATGGGCGCCCAAATCCTGCGCGCGCTCGGAGTCGGAAAGATCCGATTATTGACGAACCACCCGAGGAAGATCATCGGGCTGCAAGGCTATGGCATCACCGTTGTGGAGCAGATCCCTCTGGGAAACACCCCCATGAGGGAGGCCCAAGAGTCCCTGAGCCAACACTGACTGCGGCGGTGCGGCGCCGGCGGTTTCGTGGTTTCCT
>Ga0315282_10017475_pt1 | contig 10359 bp, 8 predicted proteins | sample YL17G07_20_MG_FD_203693 | JGI IMG/M metagenome (GOLD analysis project Ga0315282, IMG submission 203693) | Sediment microbial communities from Yellowstone Lake, YNP, Wyoming, USA - YL17G07_20 | ecosystem: Environmental > Aquatic > Freshwater > Lake > Sediment | place: USA: Wyoming | collected... | reverse complement strand
AAACCAATAATGGTGATTTTCTGATAACAGATCGCATCAAGGGCATGAGTTTTCTTTGATGGAATCCCGAAGCTGGAAGAGACGATACCAAGATGGCTCTTGCAGTCATCGTCGTAACCTTCTCATCGATTAAACGCGTGTCTGACCTTTCGAATAAATTGCGCGATGCGTGTTTCCTCTCGAAACGAATTCGCCAGATAGGGCCATTTTGTCAATTTAAGCACAAAGCCTAGAAGTGTGTCGTCTGTACGACAGGTCGTTCGCCATATATTAAAGCGACCGCTTTTTCCTTTTCTGGACCCACAAGCTGCCCCATAGCCAGCTGCTTTTGCTATTTGCTGGACTTCAAGATTCGAGTCCCCATGAGGATATGCCAGCAGCTGAATCCGACTCTCTAATATGTCTTCGAGATATTTTTTTGAAGAAAAAAGTTCCCGCCGGACTTGGGCACTCGATAGATGAGACAAGTGGGGATGTGTACAGGTATGGCTGCCAAAAGCAATCCCATCGGCATGCAAGGATTTAACTTGCTTCCAATTGAGAAAAGGGTCCGCAGCCTCGGTTTCATGATTATTCCGTTCCCCAATTCGGTCGGTTACCAAAAATACGGTCGCCGTGAATGCATACCGCCTAAGAATTGGATAAGCGAGGGTATAGAAACTTTCGTATCCGTCGTCGAACGTCAGCACAACCCTCTTCCTTCGATGGGCTTGCTCATCTCTCAACGACTGCAAAAGTTCCATCAAGGCGAAGCAATGATAGCCATGTTCGTAAAGATAGCGCATCTGACGCTCAAACCGCTGGACTGAAACGGTTAAACGCCATGGGTCTTTGGCCAGGGCGTCAGAGGCAATCCGATGATAAACTAGGATCGGAGTGTCAAAGATAAGCATATTTCGTTCGCTTCACGTCTACCACTGAAGTGCAGAATTTGCCTCATCCAATCTCCTCCGACGAGCGGATAAGGCAGATAATCGGCAAGGGTCAGGAGTCGCATCGGTCACATACCAGTGATAGAACCTGTGCAAGTTTATTGGTCAATGATTGGCGATCGTACGCTTCGATCCCGGCGGTGTTTATACGCAGCGGCACGGCCGTCTTACCTTTTGTTTAAGCGAAGGACCTCGCCATGCGGCAAATGCCCCAGCTCCTTTATCACACCGGACCGACCCCTTTCTTCAACCAATCATCCGGAGAGGTTCTGTATTTGCTTAAGCAATTCTTTAAAGTTGCCAATCTGGGGATTTTTCATAACCATACTGCAATATGACATCGTTATACTGCTGCTGAATCAGCGCAATATGATCTCTGGTCAGGTAGTTCTTCCAATCCCCATGAACACCTTTTCTGTAATGGCTATCTTTGTTTTCTTCACCCACCTTCCTTCCACCTGCCCTTTTCTCAAACTCGTTTTCCCGTACTATCCCCAGTATTCTCTCGGGTGGCAAAGCATGAAGAATCCGAGGAAGCGGTACTCCCAACCTGAACTCAATGTTCCTCAGTAGTCTTGCAAATAAGAACTCGAGCCTTTTCGAGAAGCCGTAACGTTCCTCATATAACAATCCCAAGAAGCCGACGATAGACAACATGGACTGATAGCTCCTTGAGGTGACATCCTCCATGCGCACCTGCATGATGTTATCGCCATGAAAATCTTTCCAAGATCTCATCTCATCGAACTGCTCCTTCCTGAAGGCAATCTCATGGAAGAGGCCAGTTTCTTGATCGCACTGTTGCAGTTTCTTACGATATGCTATCAATTCTGGCCAATTATGAGTTGGATGTGTTTTGAGATGCGAGAAGTAGGCAGAAACAATGATGTCTCTCGGATCTCGCACAGCATGGATCCCAACAAGATTTTCCAACTTGGCGATTTGGCTGAAATCGGCATTGCCGTACGTTATGAAATCAATGTTGTTTTCAGTGATATACCTTCTCAGATCACCATTGAAAGCCTGCTTCTTATAAACGATTTTGTAACGAAGTCCAAGGTCAAGGCAAACCTCATTAAATATATCTCCGAACCACGTACTGGCACATTTGTGATGGCCAAAATACCCATAGATCTTCTTGGTAGCTTCAGTCATCTCTTCTCCTACATCCTCGCAAGGCCTCATTGATAAGGAAAAGTGGATTACTTACGGAACCTCGCAGCGTTCGCAACTGCAATATAACTGCGGGGCACCGAGTCTCAACGGATCTCCTCCGATCAGTGGATAAGGCCTATAATCGACAATAATCAGAATTCGCATATCAGTCACAAGTCAAATAACCATTGATAGAACCTGTGAAAGCTTACAGGTCAATACCTGGCGATCGTACGCATCGATTCCGGCGGTGCTCACGCGCAGCGGCGCGGCCGTTTTGCTTTGGCGATATACCGTTAGTATGGCTTGTTGTATCCCGGCCACATCGGAAGGTTCGGCCGTGAGTCCCAGGCCGTGCCGCTCCACGAAGCTTGCCGCGGCGCCAGGACAACTGAGCAGTAGAATCGGCGGGCCGCCAACAGCCCAGTACTCATAGATTTTGCCGGGGATCAGGGTAGAAAAGCCATCGTAATTGATGGTCAACAGCAGATCAGACTCCTTCAAACGGCGCAAAAACTCATCACGCGGCAGAAACCCCAATTCCTTGACCACACCTGATAAGCCCATCTCCCTTGCCAACTGCCTCTGTTTTTCTGGGAGGAAATTCGTAAAGGCTAAGGTCAGTTTTTCCGCCAGCTCTGGTTGTTGCTGTAGAATGTGTTGGACGGCTTGAAAGAGCGCCGCTGGAGTGCGCGTCCAACTCTTAGAATCGTTCAGGGACCCCGCGTGTACAATCGTGAAATTGGAGTTGCGGGGCGCTGCAGTCATCGAATTCAGCCCAGTAAACTCCTCAAGATCACAACCATTGGAGATTAGAACAAATTTATCACTGGGCTGTCCGTGATAGCGGCTAAGGAACGCGTTCTTGCTCCATTCCGTGACCAGGATAACTTTGTCAGCTGTCTTTACCGCCCAGCTTTCCATTATTCGCATGATCATGCGAGTCACTTTTGGCTTGGAATGATACCAGGGTGTGTCAATCCAATCATCGCGAAAATCCAAGATGAGCGGCTTACCCGTTAATAGTTTCAAGAATGCACCAACCAGGCCAGCAGAGTGAGGGGGGCATGTGGCAAAGATGACATCGATTCCTTCACTCCTCACAATCTGTCGCCCCCGTCTCACAGCGAAGGGCAGCCAGGCAACTTCCCGGTCCGGCAAAAAGATACTTCGGAATGCCCAATGGCGCGCGCTACGGAGAACCTCTATAATCACTCTTGTCAGCCAGTTCCGCTGGCTCAATTCCCTTTCTTTTTCCAAAAATTTAACTGACGGTTCGCCTGCGGTCGTCCTACAGATCCTCACTTGTGGCGGGATTTCTGATAGCAGAGTCTCGCTGCCCACTTTGCGCACGCTCTCGTATTCCTTTTGGTCGTTAACGGTAAGAACCACAGGCAGCCAGCCCAAAGCCGGCAGGTATTTGATGAACTTGACCACCCGAATTGAGTGTCCCACGCTGCGGAAGGGTGGAAAAGCGTGGGCAATCATAAGCACCTTTTTCATTTTACTTTCATGTGGCTGTAACATATCATCCGGCTGTTGGCAGTGGGCTCTCGTTGCTGAGCCGGAACTCCCAATGGAACGACACTCCCTCGACATTCAACTCCCCTTGCCACTGTGCATACAGTCCGATATTGCGTTGTTTGACTCCGTACCTAGATGAATACCAATCGTTTCTCGTTTGACAACGGATCCCATTACACGGAATATTAACAGCTAAAAAGGGCTTGCCTTCTTTTAGCACCGTAATCGCGGAATTTCCTTCGTCAAGCTGCAAATCCAGACCAGGAGAAAAATGAAAAAACCACTCCATACTATGTTCATCATGCCCTTTTAACTTGTCGTCCAACTCCCAGACGCCTGGCCGCGGATGGATCAGCTCTCGAGAACACTCCACCTGCCCGGAATGGGTCAAAGTGCCTGTTACACGCTGCCCAGCCCAGTTAATACACTTCGCCTCAGGGACCTGTTGCCAGTTAAAATTAGGCATTGGGATAGCCTGTTCGCGACCATCAACCTTTACCGTATTGTGGGCTGCTGTAAGTCGAAAATGGTCCCTCCAGGCACCGTGGTAAATGTAGGTTCCGGAGTCCACAAGCAACGGTTGACCACCCACCCACAGAACAAAACTGAGAAGATCACAATGCGCGTGTGCACAATGCCCTTCGCCTCCCAGGCCGAACGGACCACATCTAAAGAAAGCGACATCCGTGTCTGAAGCCCACGCATCACGAATAACGTACAAGCCCGCCTGCGGAAAGGCCCGCGATGTCTGCTCCGGCGCACGGGCATCAAGCTTTTCCCAAAGACCCAGGCCGTCAGAGCCCAAGAGCCAAAATGCTTCCGCATAGAAGCGGCCGGCCGCAAATTTCCAGTCGGGTCGACCAAGCAGCGCTGCCCCTGCTGACAGAATTGGACGGAAATCCCAAAAGTCTTTGTTCTGTTCGAAGCCCAGGGCGCGACCGAAATCGGAATCACCCCACATCGGGGCTGTCCCAACCGGTGTCAAGGTGAAGAATACATAGTCAAGCATACGCTCCAGCGTCTTCTCCAGAACAGGCTCATGCGGCAGCGCTCCCTGACGACTGCGTGCCACTATCAGGAGCAGTAACTCGGCTACGAAACGATGGTAGCCTGTAGCTTGTTCCTTGTTAACACCATCAGGGTGCGTTTGTGCAGTTGCCTGCTGGTTAAGCAGACGTAGACCGGTTTCACGCCACGCGGCCGCTCTACGGAATTCGGGGAAAGCTGACCCGACGAGCGCCAGACCTGTTAGCTCTGCCATAATATGGTTGTTCGGTACATCATTTGCGGTTCTGATAGTCTGCAGGTGGCTGCACACGAAATCAGCCTGTTGCCATAGGCTTTTCAGAAAAGTTTTGCCAGTCTTTTCCCGGAATTCGCGTGAGCTGCGAAAAAACTGGAATGCCGCAGCCCAGGCAATAAGGCGAATTGATACCTCCAGGGGATAATACCAATTGACGCCGCGCTGCAGTGGATTGGTTTCGATCCAACTCTGGATCTGCGAGTTGAAGGCATCCACGTACCGTTGTTCGCCGGTCAGCCAATAGGCGATCCCGAGGGTTATGAAGTGCTGGTGCCGGTTGAGCTCCCAGAAAAATATGAGATCAACTGGGCGCGTTGGTCCAAAATACCGGTCTAATCGACTCCTATGCAAGCGGGGCCAGCGCCAGCCTGTGACGGGATCGCATTGCCAATCTATACCCTGTGAGAAATGGAAAACCTGACCGAACAAGGAAAGCTCATTCCGGCAGGCGGCATCGGCTACGGCAAGCATGGCCGGCACGTGCTCCGGATAATAATGTTTTAATTGTTGGGCCGTTTTCTGCGATGATTCATGCGGCAGAAAGAAGGACGAGGCTGGACGGCCGGCCAGATGGTCGAGAAAGGCGTCCATTGATCGCCATCCTCCTGTGGTGCGCGCCAGCAAAGCGGCATCGCTCATCTCTCGACGAGCCTTCCAACCCCACCACTGGGACTTACTCCATTGGACTAGCATGTTTTTAGTGCGCGTCCAGACGCGCTGCAGAGTGCCCATAAAGCCCAACTCTCGGCGACGGTGAACATAATGAGATGCGCCCTTAAACATTCTGCCTTCTTTTTATTCCTGTTACTCTGTACCATAATTGCAGGACTGCCTGCTTCTCCTTCTCCTTCACTTCGCCTAGGAACCAAAGGCAGAAAAAGTAGGTAACCACCGCTATCCCAATGCTTAAGAAAAGATAAACTGGTGATCCCTTGCTCCCATCGCCGGATATTCCATAGATCCCCCAGGCAGCCAGTCCCATGACAACTGAAGCCGCAATAACATTGCGCAGTGTACTAAACGGAAACCGCCAGGTCAGGTGCGGCCGTGAAGCTATTGTTTGCAGGACCAACAAAACGGTGTAGCCGATCAGGGTGGAAATAGCGGCAGCCACGTAGCCGAAGCGAGGGACCAGTAGCAGCTGTAAACCGATGTGGGTAGAGGCAGCCGCAATCTGGTTGGCTCCGATTCGACGTGCTCGCTTCTTTATTGCTATGCCCATCATGGCAATATTCGCCAGTCCCCAAATAAAACTGGAGAATGCCACAAATCCGACGATTCTGGATCCTTCGTAGTAATCCGGGGTCGTTAGCAAGGCTACAAACGGAAATGCAAGAATACTCAAACCAACAGCGGCTGGCAGGCACAAAATGAGGTACACACGGGTGACCATTCTCAGGGTATTTTCCGTGGCCTCCCGTCCCTTATTTTCCCAGGTACTATAAACTAATGGGGAAACGCTGAGAAGAAATAACCCCACCAGGAGCTCGATGCTCTTAGCGGAGAGACCATAGGACACCGAGTATAACCCTACGTCTCGCTCCGGACGGAATGATCTGATGATGAATAGATCCGACACACGCAATGCCCACATGGCCACATTTCCCATAATCAATGGCCATGCATATTGCCATATTTGCAGGGCATCCGGAAGATGAAAGTGATGTGGGTGGATGCCCACCCCCTTGGTAGTCAGGAAAATCAGGAAAGGCAATGTCAGAAGCAGGGCTAGAAAGGTGCCCCACAATAGACCCTCGACTCTGAAACCAAATACTGCAACCAATAGAAGGCCAACCCCAAGGCTACCGTAGTTCATGAAAAGCTGAAATGAAGTGAATGATCCGCTTCGCCCTTGAGCTCTCATCACCGCTATAAAAACACTAAAAATGCTATTGGCAATAAAAATCATAATGACCAGAGGCAAAAGAGGATACAACGCCGCGGGAATATATTTTTTGAACAGCAATAGAGTCAGGAAACTGACTGCGGCAACAACGGTGATAGCAGAGCCAACGGAGACACCTATAGTTGCAAAGAAGACATTTAGGGTCGCCTTGGCCTTATAAGCCGGGTAAAAGCGTATCACGGCGCTGCCAAAACCCGAAGCGGCCAGAGAAACCAGAAACCCAGACAAGCTTGCCGCCAGTGCCCAATAGCCATACTCAGCCGGAGGGAAGAGCCTCGTGAGGATCGGAGTAGTGATAAAGGCGGTGATAGCAGGCAGGAATTGTGATGGCGAATAAATCGCTATATCTTTGACGAATTTTCTTAACACTCGTTTTTTTCCCTTTTCCTCAAAATAACCTCATTGATGCCCATCATGATTCCAATAACGGGCGTCCAGCGCCACTGCATAAATGTTGAGTTGGCAACTGCAGCAATCAGTACTACCAGGTAAGCGAGGGTAAAACCCAACACAACCCCACTCATCCGGTCGTTGGCAATACTCCGCCAATATCTAAACCCACGTATTAGAAAGGCAAGCGATAGCCACATCAGGCTTAGATACCCAAGCAGGCCCGATTGCAGCAGAATCCACAGGTGACCGTTATGAATATGTTTTCTAAAATCGTAACCAGAACCACGGGTACTTCGCGGGTCAAGTCTGCGATCCCATGGTCTGTATGTGAAAGCCATTCCCAGGCCCATTAATGGATGTGCCGCGATTGTAGAAAGAGCATATTTATTTTCAATCTTTCGCCAGTTTAGGGAGCTATCTTGACCCTGATATGTTCCGATCCTACCCAGTGTGCTCAACCTATCCATAGATGCGCCTACCAACCGCGCCGCCCGTGAACGTGGATCACTGAATATGACTAGCAGAATCATAGCTGCCGAGAATAGGGCCACCAAACCCCACCTGATAAGTTTTCGCCTGTCGTGCCCCCTGAAAATATACGCCAAGAGAAGAAACACGATGATTAGCGCCGCCCAATAACTGCGGAGAAAGGCAAATAAGAGCCCTATTCCCAATAAGCCGCATTGAAGGAATCTTAGCGATCTTTGTGGTTTGTTTTTTTCTAGAATTAAGATGCAAAAGATTGCTAAAAACGAAACCAGTATGATTGACCAACCGGGCGGGGCTATTCGCGTAATGCCCTCGTATGCAACACCCTGAGTCCACAAGCCTTCAACACGGCCCGGCAAAAGCTGTACCGAGTGGCCGAGCAAGAATTGAGCGACCATCGCCGCGGCAACAATTGTCGCCAGAAGAAAAACGCTATTCAACAGGAACTTGAGTTGGCGGAGTTCCCTCACCAGATTGGTGACAATAAAGAAGGTCAGGTAATAAGATAATACCCGTACCTCTCTTCTAGCCTCTACTACATCCACAGACGATTGGAAGATCGCGATGAAGGTCGATAACAGCGTCACACCGTAGAAAATCAGAAGCGGCAGGTCGAGCGGCGTACGCACGATTTTGAACTCCGGCTTCGCCAGCCGGCGTAAGACAATAAGACCAAGTAACGACAAAAGAAGGATATCTGGTATATGGAAGCTTATACCGCCCATGGAAATTAGCGGCAGTTGCTCTTCAAACACTATACTCGATGTGGCAATCAAAATTCCCACCAGAGCTATCTCAGGCCTCTTGAGTGTGGCATATACTAGAAGAGCAGCTGCCAGTGCTCCAAAAACGATTAAGACAGAAAACCTTAGACTGGCAATAGCCAAAATCAAACCGATACCACATGCCACTATTATCTGAAATAGTAAACCATCTGGCATGAATGATTTTCTGATACTCTGCCTTAGCATATTATCCTATCTCACTCGTTACCGATAGAACTCCCCCAAAGTCGACGACACTGAAACGTTCACAATCGGCAGAAATCAAACAGCCCGACAGAATGTCATTTTACCTATCATTTAAAAAATTCTTTAATAGAACTTGCTACGTAATTGATCTGCTCGTTATTTAGTTCGGGAAACATAGGAAGAGAAAGGATCTCATCTTGAATTTTATAAGCGATAGGGAAATCAGACGGCTTGTGACCCAAATAGCTGTAAGCAGGCATAAACGGCAGGGCTGTTGGATAATGAATTCCCGTATCAATCCCTTTGGACTTAAGAAAGTTGGCTAATTCATCGCGTTTCTCAACCCGGATAACATACAGATGGAAGATATGCAATGAATTATCGCGGATCTTTGGCGTTTGGATTTGATCAATGCCGGAGAGGAGACGATTATAAATTAGGGCATTTTTGTTGCGAGCGAGATTCCATTCATCGATATATCTCATTTTTACGCTCAGAATGGCCGCCTGGATACCATCCATTCGGCTGTTGATGCCTTCCATCTCGTGCTGATGTTTCCGCAAGGACCCGTGATTGGCGAACATCTTTGCTCTGGCAGCAACCCCATCATCATTCGTGATGATAGCCCCCGCATCGCCGTAGGCTCCGAGGTTCTTGCCGGGATAAAAGCTGAATGTTCCGGCAATCCCGAAGGTGCCGACCTTTCGGCCTTTATATGTCGCAAAGTGGGCTTGAGCGCAGTCCTCGATGAAAAACAGGCCGTGCTTATCGCAGATGGCTTTTATCTTGTCGATGCTTGCCGGCTGGCCGAACAGGTGGACCGGGATGGCAGCTTTTGTTTTTGCTGATATCTTTTCCTCGATCTTCTGAGGGTCGATGTGATAGTAGTCTGGATCGATGTCGACAAAGACCGGCCTGGCTCCGGCCTGACTGATGGTTTCCGACGTAGAGATCCAGCTGTTCGCCACAGTGATGACTTCGTCTCCTGGCGCGATCCCCAAGGCTTTGAGGGTGATATAAATGGCATCCGTCCCGTTCGCGCAGCTGATGCAATGTTTCACTCCATACTTTTCAGCGAAGGCAATTTCGAACTCTTGCACATGAGGACCGCCAACAAAGGCGGTCTTATTAATCACCGACTGGATCGCGGCATCGATTTCGCCCTTCAAAGATTGATATTGAGCCTTCAAATCGACAAATGGAACCTTCATTTTCGTATCTCCTGAAGAGCCTCAAAAACGAGAGGAAAACCTGACAGGCTACCGCCGTTAGAGGCAAAACAACACAAATTTTTGACCAACTCCAGCCCTTACGGACCAGGTTAAAGGAAAAGGAACATTACCCCCCTTACCAGTTCTTGCCCCGCTTCCTTAGCCAAAAAACAGCGGGCTCATGGAGACAGAAACTGATTTAAGACGCCACAGCAACCTTAAAACCGGGACGTCTTCGGCGAGTGTAAAAAAGCGCATCGTTTTCCTTTTCCTACCGTTGCCTTCTTAGCCTGTTCTGCCCAATTAATTATCCAATTTTTCATGAAAAAAGTCAACTATTTGGATAGGCCCCGGATTGCCGATAGGAAAAGGTCTTGAAGGGAGAAGGCTCCTGGTATAAGGTGTTTTTGGGAAAAAAACAAGCTCACCCGAAGGGTGAAGACCTTAACCAGGAGGGCGAGAGTATGATACAGCA
>Ga0315282_10017474_pt1 | contig 10360 bp, 7 predicted proteins | sample YL17G07_20_MG_FD_203693 | JGI IMG/M metagenome (GOLD analysis project Ga0315282, IMG submission 203693) | Sediment microbial communities from Yellowstone Lake, YNP, Wyoming, USA - YL17G07_20 | ecosystem: Environmental > Aquatic > Freshwater > Lake > Sediment | place: USA: Wyoming | collected... | reverse complement strand
GCACCAGCCAGAGATCGTGATCCTGGACGAACCGTTCCAGGGCCTCGATCCGGTCAACACCGAGTTGATCAAGAGCATGATCGTCGAACTGCGGCAGAAGAACGTGGCCGTGGTGATGAGCTCGCACATGATGAACCAGGTCGAGCAGATGGCCGACCGCATCCTGCTCGTGGACCACGGCCAGGCCAAGCTCTACGGGCCGCTGCACGAGATCAAGGCGCAGTACGGGCGGCACACACTGCTCATCGACGTGGGCAACGGCGCGGAGCTGCCTGAAACGCTGCGCGGAGTGGCCAGCGTCACGCGCCATGGCCACCAGTACGAGGCCCTCCTGGCCGAAGGCGGTACCCCGGATGACGTGTTGGGCCAACTGGTGGCGCAGAAGGTACCGATTACACGCTTTGAGGTCGGCAGCATGCCGCTCGACCAGATCTTTATCTCCGTGGTATCTCGCAACCACAAGGAGCCAACGCCGTGAAAAGGGTATTGTTGGTCGCCCGGCACGAATTCTGGACGAACTGCAAGCGTCCGGGTTTCATCATCATGACGCTGCTGGTGCCTTTGCTCGGGCTGATCATTCTGGGGATCAGCCTGCTGGCGGGCGGAAGAGTGACGCGCTTCCTGGAAGAGCAGTTCGCGCCCCAGCCCAAGCGCATCGCGTACGTGGACCACAGTGGGCTGTTCACGCCGTTGCTGCCGCAGTATGAGGGCCGCTTCCTGCGCTACGCCGATGAGACGCAGGCCATCGCGGCGCTACGCGACCGTCGCGAACAGACTGTGGTCGTGATCCCCGCCAACTATCTCGAGCAGGGCAAGGTGATGGCCTACTCGATCAAGTCTGGCCTCTCCAGCACGATCACCAGCGACTCAACCGAGCTGCGCTCCTTCCTGGTCGACCACCTTGTGGCGGGCCGGCTGGACCCAGCCATCACCGCCCGCCTGCGCGCTCCCTACACCGTCGCCCCCGTTTGGCTGGACGAGAACGGGCGACCCAGCAACGAGGGCATCGCCGCGGTGGTGCTGGGCTTTGTGATCCCTTACGTGTTTGCGATCCTGCTGGTCATGACCATCTTTACTTCGTCAGGCTATCTACTGCAGGGCATCGGCGTGGAAAAGGACAGCCGCGTGATCGAGATTCTAATCTCCTCGCTCAGCTCCACGCAATTGATGGCGGGCAAGATTCTTGGCCTCGGCGCGTTGGGACTGTTGCAGGTCCTGGTCTGGGTGCTCTCGGGCTGGGGCCTGTTGATCGGCGCGATGGGCGTGTTTGCGCTGACGGGAAGCCTGCCCATCAATGCGTGGCAGGTCTTGTTGTCCATCGTGTACTTTGTGCTGGGCTACTTGCTGTTCGGCACGTTGATGGGCGCGACGGGTGCGCTGGGCACGTCCATGCGCGAGGGGCAACAGATCGCCGGCATCTTTTCGTTGGGGGCGGCCGTGCCTTTCATGGCCATGAACTTTATCTTTGCCAACCCCAACTCGCCCCTGGCGGTGGTGCTCAGCTACATCCCGTTGACCTCGCCGGTCACCATGATGCTGCGCATAGGGCTGATGCAGGTACCCTGGCAGCAGCTCGCATTCAGCATCGGGCTGCTGGCAGCGGCGGTGGCTCTGTCCTTGTGGGCCGGGGCCAAGATCTTCCGGCTGGGCTTGCTGATGTACGGCAAGCGCGCCAGCCCGCGCGAAGTCTTGCGCGCCCTGCGCCAGGCATAGGACGGAATCCACAGATTGCGCAGGCCGTTCGTCCCTGGGCTGTTCCACGGATTTCGCCGATTATGTCTTGACCATAGGCAGGGGTTGCTCGAAGACTCCTCCAATGGGCTACTGTGGTCTCGACGGCCTTCATCGAACAAGTCAGCCAGCTGACAGCGGCACGTCAGGCAACGAACGTCGGATTGTGGTACGATAGCGGTCGAAAGGCAGTGAGCGTAGACAAGGAGGAAGGGAAATGGGTATCCTGGAGCGCATCAGCACCATCATGAAGGCCAACATCAACGACTTGCTCGACAGGGCCGAAGATCCGGAGATCATGCTGGATCAGTACATTCGGGACCTGGAGAGCGGCGTAGCCGAGGCCCGCGAAGAGCTGGTCAACGCCATGGCCGACGAGAAACGCCTGGCGTCCAAGCTGGAGGAGCGCAAGCGCCAGGTCAAGACCTGGGAGGACAAGGCCGAACAGGCCGTTCGCCTGGGCAAAGACGAGGCTGCCCGCTCGGCGCTGCGCGCGGCCAAGGCCTATCAGGACGAGGTGGACGCCACGGCGTCGGCCTGGCAGGCCCAGAAGGACAAGGTGGCCGAGCTGCAGACCCAGTTCGGGCAGATCGAGAAGAAGCTGGTTGACCTGCGGGCCCAGCACGACGCGCTGCTCGCGGCGCACAAAGCCACCCGAGCCAAGGAGAAGCTCAGCGCGGCCCGCGCCAGCGCTGGCAAGGCCAGCGCAGCTATCGAGGGCCTCGAGCGCATGAAGGAGCGCATGGAGCGCGACGCGGCCAAGGCCAGCGCCCGCGAGGAAGTGGCCGCCATGAGCGCCGAGGTGGCCGAGGCCGAGAAGACGCAGGCCGACCTGGACATTGAGACGCGCCTGGCCGAGCTCAAAGCCAAGCTCGCGGCTGGGCAAAAGTAGCCCGCGCCTCGAGACGCCCGAACGAGCAAGACAACGCAGGGGGCAGCGCGAGTGCGCTGCCCCCTGCCCATTTCGCCTCGGACTGCGGCAAGCCGCTGCAGGCTGCTGCTGCTTCCCGCAGGCCACTCGACATGGATGTCGGTCTCCAGATCGTACTCGCGTGTCTCGCCGGGCTGTGGGAGATGGGGCCCCGTGCACCTCAGGGACTGGCCCCGGTCTACGCAGGCACGCCCGGCCTCGATCAACCCGCAGGTGACCACCTCTTCCTACGCAGAGAGACCCGTTTTCTGGTTGTCCACGACTTGTGACGCGGTGACTGTCCGTGCTATAATCTCCGCGCGGGGACTTACGCGAGACTGACCAGGGAGGCGAGAGCATGAGATTTCCGAGATGCAGCGGCATCCTGTTGCACCCCACTTCATTGCCGGGTCGCTACGGCAGCGGCGACCTGGGGCCCGAAGCGTACCGCTTTGTCGATTTCCTGCACGCGACCGGCCAGGGCATCTGGCAGGTGCTGCCCTTGGGCCCCACGGGCTATGGCGATTCCCCCTACCAGTGCTTTTCCGCATTCGCGGGCAATCCACTGCTCATCAGCCCCGAGTTCCTGGTCAACCAAGGCCACCTATCCGCCGCCGACGTCAAAGGCACACCCGAGTTCCCCACCGGGCAGGTAGACTATGGCCCGGTGATCGAGTTCAAGACGGGCCTGCTCCAGAAGGCCTTTGCCAATTTCCAGCGGCGCGACAATGCCCTGGAGAGGAGCGAGTTCGCGGCCTTTTGCGCCAGCAAGCGCGCCTGGCTGGACGACTATGCGCTGTTCATGGCGCTCAAGGAAAAGCACGGCGGCGCGGTCTGGACGTCGTGGGAGCGGGACATCGCCACCCGGCAGCCCGAGGCGCTCGCGCACTGGAGCCAGGCGTTGACCGGGGAGATCCAGAGGTTCAAGTACCTGCAGTTCCAGTTCTTCAAGCAGTGGGCGGCGCTACGCTGGTACGCGGGCGAACACGGCGTGCGCATCGTGGGCGACATCCCCATCTTTGTGGCGCACGACAGTGCCGACGTGTGGGCCAATCCGCATCTCTTCTCGCTCGACGAGGCCGGCAACCCCACCGTGGTGGCGGGCGTGCCACCCGACTATTTCAGCGCCACGGGCCAATTGTGGGGCAACCCGCTCTACCGCTGGGACCGCATGGCCGAGGCGGGCTACGCCTGGTGGATCGAGCGCTTCCGCGCCACGCTGGAGCTGGTGGACATGGTACGCCTGGACCATTTTCGCGGCTTCGAGGCCTACTGGGAGGTACCCGCCACAGAAAAGACGGCGGTGATCGGTCAGTGGGTCAAGGGCCCGGGCGCGGCGCTGTTTGAGGCTGTGGAAAAGGCGCTGGGCAAGCTGCCCATCATCGCCGAGGACCTGGGCGTGATCACGCCGCCCGTGCGCGAACTGCGTGACCGCTTTGACTTCCCAGGGATGCGCATTTTCCAGTTTGGCTTTGCCAGCGATGCCTCGGATCCATTCCTGCCGCACAACTATGTCCCCAACTGCGTGGTCTACACCGGCTCGCACGACAACGATACCACCATCGGTTGGTTCAACTCCGCTCCGTCCAAGGAGCGGGAGGCCGCGCTGGCCTACTTTGGCACCGATGGCCACGACATCTCGTGGGACTTTATCCGCTGGTTGTTGGCGTCAGTGGCGGACACGGCCGTCGTGCCCCTGCAGGAGGTTCTGGGCCTGGGCACCGAGGCGCGCATGAACTACCCCAGCCGCCTGGGCGGCAACTGGGGCTGGCGCTTCCGGTTCGAGGATTTGACGTCCGCGCTGTGCGAGCGCCTGCGCGTGTTGACGGAGACGTATGGGCGAGCTCCGAAGGCAGTGCCGAACGGATAGGTTTGAGCAGGCCGGTCAATTTGACAGCCGCATGGGATCACAGTACAATAGTGCGTTGCGTGGGTGATGAACACCTGGCAACATGGCGTGACCCTGACGAGGCAGTTGCAGAGAAGCAGCGCTGTGGCGGCCTCGTTTTGTGTGGGTGCGATACGGCAGCGGCGCGCCACATCCTTTCGTACGGAACGTGAAGCATGGCAAGCAATCATCAGATGCAGGAAAAGGATATTCAGCACATCCGCAATATCGGTGTGATCGCCCACATCGACGCGGGCAAGACCACGACGACCGAACGCATCCTCTACTATGCCGGGCAGACGCACCGCATCGGCAGCGTCGACGATGGCACCACCGTGACCGATTTCATGCCGGAGGAACGCGAACGCGGCATCACGATCCAGTCCGCCGCTGTGACGGTCGACTGGAAGGGGCATCAGATCAACATCATCGACACCCCCGGCCACATCGATTTTACCGCCGAGGTGCAGCGCTCCCTGCGTGTGCTCGATGGCGGCGTGGTGGTCTTTGACGGCGTAGCGGGCGTGGAGCCCCAGTCCGAGACGGTTTGGCGACAGGCCGATCGCTTTGGCGTGCCGCGCATCGGCTTTGTCAACAAAATGGACCGCCCAGGCGCCAGCTTCCCGCACACGCTGGACATGGTGCGCGAACGCCTGGCTGGCAATCCGGTGGCGCTGCAGATTCCGTTGGGCATGGAGGCCAACCTGCACGGCTACCTGGACCTGGTCGACATGCGAGCCGTGGTTTTCGACCCCCAGGGCGAGCCGAGCGCCGAACCCATCCCGGCCGAGCTGGAGGACACCGCCCGCAAGGGCCGCGAGCGCATGATCGAGCAACTGGCCGACCTGGAGGACGAGGTCGCCGTGCTCTACTTGGAGGGTCAGGACCTGCCCACGCCCATGCTGCGCGAGGCGCTGCGCCGCGAGACCGTGGCCGGGCACATCGTGCCCTTCCTGTGCGGCTCCTCACTGCGCAACAAGGGCGTGCAGGCCGTGCTGGACGCTATCATCGACTACCTGCCGTCGCCGCTGGACGTGCCGGCCAAGAAGGGTCTGGTCCCCGGTTCCAACGAAGAGGTGGTCTGCCACCCGGACGCCAAAGAACCCACGGCTGCCCTGGTCTTCAAGATCGTGACCGATCCGTACATGGGACGCCTGGCATATTTTCGCGTCTACTCCGGCGCGGTCAAGCACGGGCAGACCCTGTTGAACGCAAACACGAACCAGAGCGAACGCGCCGGCCGTATCGTGCGCGTGCACGCCAGCCACCGCGAAGAGGTGGAGGAGATCAGCGCGGGCGACATCGGCGCGGTGCTCGGCTTCAAGGCCGCGGGCACGGGTGAGACGCTGTGCGATCCGCAGCGGCCCGTGGTGTTAGAGAAGATCAGCTTCCCCACCCCAGTGGTGTCGATGGCTGTCGAGCCGCAGAGCAAGGCCGATCAGGCCAAGCTGGGCCTATGCCTGCAGCGCCTGGCCGACGAGGACCCCAGCATTCACGTGCGCCAGGACGAGCGCACCGGCCAGACCATCGTGGCGGGCATGGGCGAGCTGCACCTGGAAGTATTCGTCGAGCGCATGAAGCGCGAGTTTGGCGTGCACGCCAACGTGGGTCAGCCTCAGGTGGCCTACTGCGAGACCATCACGCGGCCCGCGCACGCCGAACACAAGCTGGTGCGCCAGACCGGAGGCCACGGCCAGTATGCGCACGTAGTCATAGAGCTGGAGCCCCTGCCCGCGGGCGGTGGCTACGTCTTCGAGGACGCCCTGCACGGCTCGTCCATCCCGCGCAAGTTCGTGCCCGCCATCGAAAAGGGCGTGCGCGACGGCCTGCGGCGGGGCGTGCTGGCCGAAAACCCCATCGTGGACATCAAGGTCACGCTAGTGGATGGCTCCTACCACGAAGTGGACTCGTCGGACATGGCCTTTGAGACGGCTGCCTCGATGGCCATCCAGGAGGGCGCCGCCAAGGGCGCGCCCGTCATCCTGGAGCCCATCATGCGGCTGGAGGTCATCGCGCCCAAGGAGTACACCGGTGACGTTGTCTCGGACCTGAAAATCCGCCGGGCCACGATCAACAACCTGGACATACGAGGTGAAGCGCAGGTGATCGAAGCCAACGCGCCGTTGGCAACCATGTTCGGCTATGCCAGCGGAATGCGCTCCCGCACGCAGGGACGCGGTACGTTCACCATGGAGTTCGACCACTACGCGTCGGTCTCTCCCGACGTGCAGCGCATGTTGACGACCAAGAAAGCAGCCTAGCTCAAGCACAACAGCAACAGCGTCTGGCTTTTTGGAGACCTCCTGAGTTGATCCCACGCGGGATCGATTCAGGAGGTTTTTCCGTACGGAGCCCGGATCAGCTTGCTGCCGCGGTCCCGCGCAGTGGAAAGAACTGCTCGCCCGCCAGGTCCAGTCCCTGCGTGGCCAGCAGGTCGGACAACTCGCCGATGTGGTGAAGGTGGCAACCCTTCCATCCCGCATACAGGCCATAGGGGTCCAGGTGGATGGCGGCGATGCCGGACCGGTTGGCGCCCAAGACGTCAATGCAGTACACGTCGCCCACGTAGACGCACTGCGCAGGGGTGAGCCCCAGCGTCGTCAGCGCGTGCTGGAACAAGCGTGCGTCCGGTTTGCTGTAGCCCACCACGAACGAGTCAAAGATCTCGTCGAAATACCTGACCAGGCCAAGATCGGCAAACTCCTGGCGCACCCGCCCGTCTGCATTGGAGATGACCGACATGCGGTAGCCGGCCGCGCGCAGACGATCCAGCGCCTCGCGCACCCAGGGGAACGTAAAGGTCCACAGGCTGCGTTCCGCATCGATGCGGCGCAACTCCTCCAGCAGTGGGTCGACACTGGCCTGTGCGACTCCCGCTCCCTCCACCAGACGCCGGTGAAAGTCGGAAAAGTCCGAGACGTCTCCGTGTTCGCGCAATGCCACGTCGTAGCGCACAACGTACTCGGTCGCGAGGCGCTTCAGCTGCTCCGGAGAGACGTCCAGACCATGCCGCAGGATGACCTCGTGCATGACGTGGACGTCGGGGAAAACGATGGTTCCGCCGGCATCGAAGAGAATGTACGGCTGCAACGCGACCTCCTGATGGGATCCAATTGCGGTGGGCGGCTAGGCCTCGCCGACGGTCGACTGCAGGTAGGAGCGCATGAAGGCGTCCAGATTGCCATCCAGCACCGAGTCCGTGTTGCCAGTTTCGTAGCTGGTGCGCAAGTCCTTGACCATGTGATACGGATGCAGCACGTACGAGCGGATCTGGTTGCCCCAGCCTGCCGAGACGTGTTTGCCCTTGAGCCTGGCGTGCTCCTGCTCGCGCTTGGCCTCTTCGAGCGCAAACAAGCGCGCACGCAACACCTTCATGGCCATCTGCCGGTTCTGCGCCTGCGAGCGCTCGTTCTGACACGAGGCGATGACTCCGGTCGGGATGTGCGTGATGCGTATTGCAGTGGCGTTCTTCTGCACGTTCTGCCCACCGTGCCCCGAGGAGCAGTAGACGTCGATCTTCAGGTCGTCCGGGTTGATCTCGATCTCAATGTCGTCCTCCACGTCAGGCACGACCTCGACCAGCACAAAGGACGTGTGCCGCCGGTGGGCGGCGTCAAAGGGCGAAAGCCGCACCAGGCGATGCACCCCGCGCTCGCTGCGCAGATAGCCATAGGCGTACGTGCCAGAGACAGAGAATGTGGCGCTCTTGATCCCGGCTTCCTCGCCGGGCATGTTCTCCAGCATCTCGGCAGCATAGCCATGTTGCTCGGCCCAACGCAGGTACATGCGCAGCAGCATGGCGGCCCAGTCTTGTGACTCGGTGCCGCCTGCGCCGGCGTGAATCGAAACGATGGCATTCTTGGCATCATGCGGCCCACCGAGCAAAAGGCGGAACTCCAGCCCGTCCAGCTCGGCGGACAACTTCTCGGCCTCCGCCGCGATTTCCTGGCCCATGGCCTGGTCATCGTCGGCCTGCGCCAGCTCCAGTAGGCCCATCAGGTCGCTCGCGCGCCTGGAGAGCCCGCGCCACACCTCCACATCGCCCCGCAGGCGGGTCAGGGACTGCATGACTTTCTGCGCCCCGTCCACGTCGTCCCAGAAACCCTGTGCGCCGGTGCGTTGCTCGAGTGCGGCAATCTGTTTCTCTGCGCCCGCCAGGTCAAAGACGCTCCATGATTTGATTGATGCGGGCGTTCAAGACGTCTAGTTTCGACCGTAGGTCTTCCATGTGTCACCCTCAATTCCAGTGGAGCAGACACCCGAAGGACGCATTGGCGGTTTCAGCCTTCGGAAGTCCATTCAACTCTGAAACAATCCTTCTACAAACTCGTCGGCGCTGAACTCCGTGAGATCCTCGGCGTGCTCGCCCGTGCCGACGAACAGGATGGGCAGGTGCAACTCGCGCGCCACCGCAAACACGATGCCACCCTTGGCCGTGCCATCCAGTTTGGTCAGCAATAAACCGCTGACGTTGACGGCCTCTCCGAAAGTGCGTGCCTGGGCCAGCCCATTCTGCCCCGTCGTGGCGTCCAACACGAGAATGGTCTCGTGCGGAGCGCCAGGCAGTTGCTTGGCCACCACGCGGGAGACCTTACCCAGCTCCTGCATCAGGTTGTGCTTGGTGTGCAGTCGCCCCGCCGTGTCAGCGATCAGCACGTCGGCGTGGCGCGACTGGGCGGCGTTGATGGCGTCGAAGAGCACCGCACCCGGGTCGGCGTCTTGTTGGTGGGCGATCACGCCCACGCCCAGGCGTCTTGCCCAGACCTGCAATTGCTCGATGGCCGCGGCGCGGAACGTATCGCCCGCAGCCAGAAGGACCTTGTCGCCGCGCAGTTGGTGGTAGCGGGCCAGTTTGGCGATGCTGGTCGTCTTTCCCGAGCCATTCACTCCCACCACCAGCACCACAGACAGGGTCCGGCGCTCGCCCTGCAAGTAGGGGTGAGCGTTGGCCCGCAGCAGGGCCACGAGCTGCTCCTTCAGCAGCGCCTGGACCTCTTCGGCGTGCAGGACACGTTCACTTGCGGCGCGCGCACGCACAGCCTCCACCAACTCGACGGTGGTATCAACCCCTACGTCGGCCCCGATGAGAAGCGTTTCCAGCTCCTCCCAGGTCTCGTGCGTGATGTCACTCTGGGCCAAGAGCCCAGCAATGCGGCCAAAAAAAGACTGCCGCGTGCGCGTCAGGCTGTCTTGAAGTTTGCCTGGTCGGTTGAAGAGCATACCCCATTATACCCGAATTGGGCGCTGCGACAAGTCGACAATGTCATTCCAGCCGCATGAGAAAGCCATGCCGGACTGGCTGTCCGGCATGGCTTCAAATGCCCTCCCTTTGGGGGCGCTTGCCGCGCGCCTCAAACCCGGGCTCCGTCTAGAGCTGACGCCGCCGGCGGTGCACGATCAGCATGGCCCCCAGCAACGCGGCCAGCAGCAGAGCCAGCCCCCGTTCTGCGCCGGGCAAGTAGGGGCGCCAGGGCTCCACGACCGCCAGCCAACCTGCCGTTCCGCTCAGTGAGCGGCTTCCCGCTTCGCGGGACTGGTCATCTTTAGGTTCAGACTGTGGCGAGGCCACCACTGCCACTTGCGCTGGCTCCTGGCTGGGCAGCGGCGCGGCGATCGGAGGCATAGGCGTGTTGGTCGGCACAGGTGTGGCCGAGGGCGGCAGCAGCGTCGGCGTGGCCCCTGGAAGTTCCGTAGCGCCGGTAGGATGCGGCTCCGAGGCAACCTGGGCGGGCGCCTGCGTTGGCCTGGCCTGGGCCGGAGCCCGTGTCGGCTGCAGCTCTGACGTGGCTGTGATCGTGCCTGCAACCGTAATCGCCAGCGGGGGGCGGGGC
>Ga0315282_10017473_pt1 | contig 10360 bp, 8 predicted proteins | sample YL17G07_20_MG_FD_203693 | JGI IMG/M metagenome (GOLD analysis project Ga0315282, IMG submission 203693) | Sediment microbial communities from Yellowstone Lake, YNP, Wyoming, USA - YL17G07_20 | ecosystem: Environmental > Aquatic > Freshwater > Lake > Sediment | place: USA: Wyoming | collected... | reverse complement strand
TGACCATGTTGCAATGACGGGCCAGCCGCCGTTTCAGGCGCATGGTCACGCAACGGCGCGTGACCATGCCACCCGGCTTGAGAGGCGCCACCGTAACTGACGCAATACCGTGCTTAAGGTTTTGCTCTTGACACGGGCCGGTGGCAGCCGATATGTTTAATCACCATGAAAGCGTGCGGCGAGAACTCGGTCCTGGGCCTTAGGAGGTAACCCCCGGGGCCGCCGCTCGCGTCATCTTCATTAACGTCGGCCTCGGGCTTGGACCCGGGGCTTTTTTGTTGGCATGGTCGCACGGTGTGGGATAAGAAGGGCGTCTTAACGAGGAGGTCTGTCATGGCCGGCAAGGCGGGTAAACGCGTCATCGTCTTTGACACGACCCTGCGCGACGGAGAGCAGTCGCCAGGGGCGAGCATGAACCTGACTGAAAAACTGGAAGTCGCCCGGGCCCTGGAACTCCTCGGCGTTGACGTTATCGAAGCGGGGTTCCCGATCACGTCGCAGGACGACTTCGAGGCCGTTCGCGCCATCTCGCGCGAGGTCCGCTGGCCGGCGGTCTGCGGCCTGGCGCGGTGCGTCACGAAGGACATCGACCGCGCCGCCGAGGCCCTGGCCGCGGCCAAGCACCCGCGCATCCACGTGTTCCTGGCCACGAGCAAGATCCACCGCGAGTTCAAGTTGCGGAAGGCCCGGCACGAAATCCTGCGGCTGGCGGTGGAAGGCGTCCGCCACGCGAAGGCCGCGGTCAAGGACGTCGAGTTCTCGCCCGAGGACGCCGCAAGGACCGAGCCGGAGTACCTGGCCGAGGTCGTCGAGGCCGTCATCGCCGCCGGCGCCACCACGGTCAACATTCCCGACACCGTCGGCTGGTCGACGCCGGAGCGGTTCCGCGCGCTCATCGAGTACCTGTTCGACACCGTGCCGAACATCGGCCAGGCCGTCATTGCGGTGCACTGCCACGACGACCTCGGCATGGCCGTGGCGAACACGCTGGCGGCGGTGCAGGCAGGCGCGCGGCAGATCGAGGTAACGATCAACGGCATCGGCGAGCGGGCGGGCAACGCCGCCGTGGAAGAAGTCGTCATGGCCCTGAACACGCGGCCCGAGGTGTTCGGCGGCTGCTGGACGGGCATCCGGACGGACCTCTTGTATCCGACGAGCCGCCTCGTCAGCCGCGTGACCGGGCTGACGGTGGCCCGCAACAAGGCGATCGTGGGCGAGAATGCGTTCGCGCACGAGTCGGGTATCCATGCCGACGGGGTCCTGAAGAAGCGGACGACCTACGAAATCATGGACCCGAAGTCGGTGGGCCTGGCGAAGAGCAAGTTGGTCCTGGGCAAGCACTCGGGGCGGCACCAGTTTCGCCAGCGCCTGAAGGAACTGGGGTTCCGCCTGAAGGATGCCGAGGTCGACGCGCTGTTCTTCGGGGCGTTCAAGGACCTGGCCGACCGGAAGAAGGAGGTCTTCGACGAAGATGTTGCGGCCTTGGTGGAGAGCGAAGTAGCGCACGCGCCGGAAACGTGGCGCCTCTGCCGCCTGACGGTCGCGACGGCCACGGGCGGCATGGCGACCGCCACGGTGGAACTCGAGGACCAGGCGGCCCACGAGCACCGGCGCGACGCCGCCACCGGCGACGGCCCCGTCGACGCCATCTTCCACGCCCTGGAGCGGATGACGCACGTGAAACTGAAACTGGAGGACTACCAGATCCGCGCGGTCACGAGCGGCACCGAGGCCCAGGGCGAGGCGCGCATCGAGGCCAGGCACGGCGACCGCACGATCTCGGGGCGCGGCGTGTCGACCGACATCCTGGAAGCCAGCGCCAAGGCTTACCTGAACGCGATCAACCGCGTGGTCAGCGGCAAGGCGGCGCAGGCCGCCGTCAAACGAAAGAAGGCAGTAGGGTAGATCCGCACCCCTGGAGGGTGGCTCGCCGCGGCGAGTGCCAGCATCGGCGTCTGGCGCGTCAGTGCGACATGGTCACGCAACAGCGTGACCATGCCACCCGGCAGGCGAAACAAGAATACGAAAGGCAAGTAATCATGGCAATAACACGTGGCGTACAAAAGGCCGTGCTGGCTTACTCCGGGGGCCTCGACACCTCGGTCATCCTGCCGTGGCTGCGCGAGGCGTACGGCTGCCAGGTCGTCGCCTTCGTGGCCGACCTGGGGCAGGGGCTGGGCGAACTGGGGGGCATCACGAAGAAGGCGCGGGCCTCGGGCGCCTGCGAGGTCTACGTCGAGGACCTGCGGGAGGAGTTCGTCACCGATTACCTGTGGCGGATGATCAAGGCCGGCGCGATCTACGAGGGCAAGTACCTCCTCGGCACGAGCATCGCGCGCCCGCTCATCGCCAAGAAGCAGGTCGAGGTTGCACGCAAGACGGGCGCCGACGCCGTGGCCCACGGCGCCACCGGCAAGGGCAACGACCAGGTCCGCTTTGAACTTACGTACATGGCCTTGGCGCCGGACCTTGCGGTCCTCGTGCCGTGGCGCGACCCGCGGTGGACCCTGACCAGCCGCGAGGCCGCCCTGGAGTACGCCGCCGAGCGCGGCATACCGGTGGCGCAATCGAAGAAGAGCATCTACAGCCGCGACCGGAACCTCTGGCACATCAGCCACGAGGGCGCCGAACTGGAGAACCCGGCCAACGAGCCGAGCGACCAGGTGCTCGTCCTCGGCCCGACGATTGAGAATGCGCCCGACAAGGCCGAGTACGTGGAACTGGAGTTCGAGGCGGGCATCCCGGTGAGCATCAACGGCAAGCGCCGCGGGCCGGTCGGCATCGTCGAGGAGGCCAACCGCCTGGGCGCCAAGCACGGCGTCGGCCAGGTGGACATCGTTGAGAACCGCCTCGTGGGCATCAAGTCGCGCGGCGTGTACGAGACGCCGGGCGGCACGATCCTGTACGCCGCCCACGCGGCTCTGGAGGCCCTGTGCCTGGACCGCGACACGCTCCACTACAAGCACGGCGTGGCGCTGCGGTACGCCGAACTCGTGTACTACGGCCAGTGGTTCTCGCAACTGCGTGAGGCCATCGACGCCTTCGTCGACAAGACGCAGGAGCAGGTGACCGGCAAGGTCCGCCTGAAACTGTACAAGGGCAACGTGTGCTACGCGGGCGCAACGTCGCCGTACAGCCTGTACAGCGAGGACTTGGCGAGTTTCGTCATGGGCAAGACCTATAACCCGATGGATGCCACGGGCTTCATACACCTGTTCGGGCTGCCGATGAAAGTGCGCGGGTTGCTGGCGCGCAAAACGAAGCGGCGCAAAAAATAACGGTTCACACTTAGCACCACAGCGCCACTTGGCACTTTGCGCGGTGGGTCTCCTGACCCACCGCGCCGAAATCCGCGATTTTGGCCCTACGGCGCGGCGGGTCAGGAGACCCGCCGCGCTATGTGGCGCTGTAGTGTTAGCCGCCCATCTTGGTGGGCGCGTGTTTTGGGCGTGCGAGCATAATAATGAATATTGTACTGATCGGCTACCGCTGCACCGGCAAGACCACCGTCGGCCGGCTCGTCGCCGAGAAACTCGGCTGGCCGCTGGTCGACGCCGACACGCTCATCCAGGAGCGCGCGGGCAAGAGCATCAAGGAGATCGTGGCCGCGGGCGGGTGGCCGGAGTTCCGCCGCCTGGAGCGCGAAGTGATCGCCGACGTGGCCGCCCGCGACCGGCAGGTCATCAGCGCCGGCGGCGGCGCCATCCTGGACGAAAGCAACGCGAAGGCCCTCCGCGCAACCGGCAGGGTCGTCCTCCTGACGGCCTCGCCCGAAATCATCTGGGAGCGCATGAAGGCCGACCCCAAGACCCTGGCCGAGCGCCCGAACCTGACCGACTCCGGCGGCATCGCCGAGGTCCGCAAGGTCCTCGCCGACCGCCGGGCCGCCTACCAGGCCGCGCGGCACCACGAAGTGCCGACCGACCGTTTCTCGCCCGACGAGGCCGTCGCCGGCATCCTCGCCTGGCTCGGTGACCAGGGCAAGTAATGGTATGGTGTTAGTCTTGGGGGGTGGCATGGTCACCCGACGTTGGGTGACCATGTTGCAGTGACGGGCCACGCGCCGTTCGAGGCACTCGCCGCGGCGAGCCACCCGGCGCGACTCGCTAAGACCCGTGTGGAGACCCGCCGCGCACAGAATGAGGTTCGCAGGGTGACCCCATGATGTACTCTCTCGATCTTATCGGAACGGTTATCTTCGCGGTCACCGGCGCGCTTGCCGCCGGCCGCAAGCACCTCGATATCTTCGGCGTGGTCGTCGTCGCCCTGGCCACCGCGCTTGGCGGCGGGACGATCCGCGACGTGACCCTGGGCAGCCTGCCGGTGTTCTGGGTTTTGCAGCCCACGTACATCCTCGTTGCGGTCGCGGGGGCCCTGGCGACGGTTGTCGTGGCGAGGTTTGTTCGCCTTCCGCACGGCCTGCTCGCCGTGGCCGACGCCTTCGGCCTGGCGGTCTTTACGGTCATCGGGACCGAGCGGGCGCTGGCCGTGGGCGCGGGGCCCCTTGTGGCCGTTCTCATGGGCATGGCAACCGGCGTGGCGGGCGGCATGGTCCGCGATATTCTGACCGGCGAGGTGCCGCTCATCTTGCAGCGCGAGATCTACGCCACGGCCTCGCTTTGCGGGGCAACGGTCTTTGTTGTTCTTGCAACGTATTGCCCGGGGCAGTGCGCCTACGCCTTCGCGAGCGCTGTGGTGACGCTCGGCCTGCGGCTGGCGGCCCTGAAGTGGAACCTCTCGCTGCCGCGCTTCTTCCCGAAGGGCACTTCCGATGCCGACCGCTGAAACGGCAGCACATCTCCTGAAATCTTGCGCGGCGGGTCTCCGTACCCGCCGCGCCGAGTGCCGCAAGCCCTCGTACGCCCGGGACATCTTCTCGCGGCGGGTACGGAGACCCGCCGCGCAAATAGCAGAGTTGTGCCGTCGTCATGGAACGCCGGCGGGCGGCCGGCCGTGATCTCCATCGAACACATTCTCGGCGACCTTGCGGCTGTGGAGCACAAGGGGCAACTCGCGGCCTTCGCCACGGCCGGGTGCTGGACCGTCAGCGCCGTGGCCTTCACCGAGGCAGCCAGGCGGATGGGCTCGCTGCCGCTCAACGTCGTTCGCCTGGCGATGGCGCTGGGGCTGTTTGTGGTGTTCGAGGGGCTCGTGCGAGGCGCTCCGCTGCCGCTCGATGCCAGCGCCCACAACTGGTTCTGGCTCAGCCTGTCGGGGCTGGTGGGCTTTACGCTGGGCGACTTGTGCCTGTTCCGTGCGTTCGTTGTGATCGGGCCGCGATTGTCGCTGCTGATGCTTTCCCTCGTCCCGGTGATGGCGGCGTTGGCGGGGTGGGTGGTGTTGGGCGAGGAACTTTCGCTCTATAGCATCGCCGGCATGGCGCTGACGGTCGGCGGCGTGGCGTGGGTGATTCTGGAGCGAAGGACGCCCGGGCTGAGCCCGGTGGCGCACGTGTCGGCGGCCGGTGTTCTTCTGGCGCTGGGAGCGGCGGCGGGGCAGGCCGGCGGCCTGATTCTCAGCAAGATCGGCATGAGCGACGGCTACGATGCGTTTGCATCCACCCAGATCCGGACCACGGTGGGGTTGGCGGGCTTCGTTGCGGTGCTCTTCATCGATGGCGCCTGGCTGCGGCTTGCGACGGCGGTGCGGAGCCGGGCCGGCATGGCCTATGCCGCCCTCGGCGCGTGCTTCGGGCCGTTCCTCGGGGTGTCGCTGTCGCTGGTGGCGATCAAGTATACGGAAGTCGGTATCGCCGCCACGATTATTGCGCTGGTGCCCGTCCTGGTTATTCCGGTGGTGATCGTGGTCTACGGCGAGAAGGTGAGCCCGCGGGCGATTTTCGGGGCGCTCCTTGCGCTGGCGGGCGTGGCGCTACTGTATCGGTAACGCGCCGCGGCTGGTGCATCGAAGGGCGCCTGGCCCGTCAGTGCGACTCGCCGCGGCGAGCCACCCCCCGGTGTGGCACATTATGCGCCTACCGCTTCGGCAGCATGAAGAGCGGAGAGCCGCCCAGGTCGAGATCCTGGGACGACTGGATCGCGTCCGACGTGTACAGATAGTCATCGCCGGGCGCCCGCTGTATTCCTTCGACGTGGCCGTCGTAAAACGCGATGTTCGTCATGGAGCGTTTGCCGCCGTCGCCGGTGTGCCGCGCGGCGATTCGGCCGCGGTTGGCCTTGGACCTGGCATCAAACAGGACCCCGTCCGCGACCATCGCCGTTACGGTGCGCTGACGAATCTCCGAGATGTCGTGAACCACCCGGGCCTTCTTGTCCGGAGTTGCGGCTGGGTTAACGACACAAGACGGGAAGCGGTCTGTCCACGACGCCCCCGACCCCGACGTGTCCGGCTCGCCGCTGGTATTGCCCGCGTAGCCGTTCCAGTAGTACGAGCAGTCGACCTTAAACACGGAACTCCCCAGCCGCGCTACGCCCTGGGCCTTGTCGTCGCCCGAGAAGGTGGCCGGAAGGCCGATAGCCTCGTCAATGCCCACCATACCGCCATTCTCGCCCGGGCACCGAAGAACGCCGCTAGGGGCTGACGCCGTATTGGGATCCAGCCTGGAAGTGTCCTCGCCGGGTAAGTAGCCGCCCCGGACAAGGAAGTTGCACCAGTACAGGCCCGACGATCCCGTGTACCTGGTCGGCGGGATGGCTCCTTTGTAATCCGTGGCATAGTTGATGACGGCCGCCGAGATGGCCCTCAGGTTAGTCTGGCATTGGACGTTCTGGGCCATCTCGATCGCCGGGCCGAGGCCGCCTACCAGCATGGCGATCAGGGTCCCGATGATCGCAATGACGACCATCAACTCGACCAAGGTGAACCCCCGCCCCGGTGTCCTGAGAGAATTCACACCACTCATGGTGGCCTCCGCTCCCCTGGATCGGGCCTTGCGCCATCGCGGCGCTGGCGATTTTCTGGGGACGCTTACATTCTAGAAACGGCGAGCCGCTATTACAAGGCTTTATACTGCCAAGCAGTGCGCTAGTTACGAGGGTGGCATGGTCACGCTGTTGCGTGACCATGTCATCCTGACGGGGCAATCGCCGTTCGGAGCACATGGTCACGCAACAGCGTGACCATGCCACCCAGCAGAACGCGCCCTCGTAACCCGTGCGGTCGCAACGGCCCTATGATTCCATGCGGCAAGGCTTTAAGAGGTGTGGACACCTGGAAATCAGGAGTTTTCCGTCTCAGGGGGGTGAGTGAAGGGGTACGTGTTTAGCGTGCTCCCTCAGCCGGGTGGCATGGCCACGCTGTTGCGTGGCCATGTTCTCGCCCGTGAGCACGTGCATGGTCACGCAAAAGCGTGACCATGCCACCCGCCCGGAAAGCACAGCGGGCGCCGAACGGTTAGACGTCCGGCACCCGCATGATTCTGCCAGCGGCGACTTACTTCTTCGCCGGCTTGATCTTCTTCAAGGCATCCTCGGCGTCGGCGATGACCTTCTTGTTCTTGGAGATCCCCTTGGCTGCCTCCAAGGCGGGCCTGGCATCGGCGGGAATCTTATTGCCGAGCAACTTGGCGATACTGACGACCGCGGTGGCCGCCTCGTTCTTCGTCGCATTATCCCCGAGCATCGGCGAGGCCATCGCGAGGGCCTCGGGCGAGTTGGCCTCCGCCAGAACGCCCAGGACCAGTTTCTTCTCATCCGGACGCTTGGCGACGGCCAGCGCCTCGCGGCACATGCTGACGCGCTCGGCCGCAGACCGCTCCGGCAGGCCCGCCAAACGCAGGTAGCCGCGAATCGCCAGCACCTGGTTCGTGGTCTTGGGATCGGCCTTGGCGGTGGCCAGGAGGTCTGGCGCGGCCGCCATGTCCGGCCAGTCGGCCAGCGAACGCACCGCCGCCTCATGCACGGCCGGGTCGGCATTGGCGAGCGCCGCCTTGACGGCGGCCAGGGCCTTCGGGCCGCCCAGTTTGCCGAGGGCCTTGATGAGAGAGCCGTGGGCCGGCATCTTCGAACCCGCCAGGGCGCCCATGACTGACTGCACGCAGATCTCTTTGCTGGTGGCGCGGGAGCAGATGGCCAGGAGCGATTTCTCGGCGGCCTGCTGCTCGTCGGCCACCTGGGTCTTCACGAGAACGCCGATGAGCGCCGGCAAAGACTGCTCCGTGCCGATACTCTCCATCGCCTTGAGGGCTTCCAAGCGGACCGCGGCGTCGGCATCGCCCGTGGCGGCGATCACCGCCGGGGCGGTCTCGGTGGCCTTGCGGGCTGAGGCGGCCTTGATGGCCTCGGCCCGGGCTTTCGGGTCGCCTTTACCGATGGCAGCGGCCAGGGCCGCGCCAACGTCCTTACCGCTCAGTTGCACGAGGGCCAGCCGCGCGGCATCGGCCTCGGCACCCTCAGCCTTGGCTGCGGCCTGGGCAAGCGGTTCGACTTCGGCCGGGCCGCCGAGCGTGCCCATCGCGCCGTAGGCTGCCGCACGCACGGCCGCATCGGCGTTCTTCGTGGCATCGAGGACGGCGGGCTTGCCGGCCGGATCTCCGCGCCGGCCCAAGGCGGCGATAATCGTCGCCTGGTCGGCCGCCGCAACCTTGGGCAGCAGGGCGACGATCGCCGCGGTCGCATCCGCACCGGGGACTTCTTGGACGAACGAGAGGGCAATGGCCTTCATCGCCTCGTCCTTGCCGGCGAGGACTTCGCCGATCATCGGCATGGCCGCGGCGCCCTTGGCCAGCACGAGGCCCCTGAGGGCCGCCAGGCGGATCGCCACAGGCTCGGCCGGAACGTAGACGGCCTGGTAGATGGCCGCGGCGGCGTCCTTCTGGCCGTCCTTCGTGAGTTGGTCGGCGCACCGCAGGTAATCGTCGGTCGCGAGGCCCTTGAGTTTCGCGGGCACTGTCGCGCGGACGGCGGCAATCGCCTTGGCCGCATCGGCCGTGCCGAGGGTGCCCAGGCCGTCGAGGGCGGCGGCCGCAACCGCTTCGTCCTTGTCGGAGGCGAGTTTGGCAATTGCGGCGGTGCCGGCCGCATCCTTGCGCTGGCTGACGGCGTTGATCATCGCGATCTTCCACGCCGGGTCGGTGGCCTTATCGAGGGCCGCCCGCAGCGCGGCTGCCGCCTCCGCCGAGGGGTTGTACTGGAGGGCGCGGCGGGCGCTTTCGCGGATGATGAGTTCCTTGTCGTCCAGCAGGCCCGTCAGGACGGGAACGACCTCCGCCTTGCCGATGAGTTGCAGTTGGCGGATGATCCACACGCGGGCCAGTTGCGGCGTGGCCGGGACGAGTTTGGCCGCCAGGGCCTGGCTGACCGCGGCGCGTTCGGCCTCGGCGCCGGGGCGAGCGGAGTTCAGGGCCAGGACTTCAATTGCCTTCATGGCGTTGGCGCGTTTCTGAAGGTCGTCGCTGGCCGAATCGGGCACCAGCGTGTCGAGGTCTTTGACGGCGGGCACGCCAGCGGGCTTTTCGGGATAGACGCCCTTGGCCTGGGCCTGGGCGTAGCCGGTCGCCAGCAGGGCGACGGCGAGGGTCAGAGCGGCGGTCAGAGCGAATTTCATTGTGTGTTCCCTTTCCTTATACCAGGCGCCAGGGGGCGCGCATCGGCCGGTCCAGCCACCGGTTGGCTTCGTCGTCGCCGATAAACTCTTCCTTGGCGGGGTCCCACTTCAGGCTCCGCCCGGTCCAATACGCAATGTTTCCGAGATGGCAAACGGAGACCGACCTGCACCCGATTTCGACATCGCAGATCGGCTTCGTGCGGGCCTTGATGCAGTTGAACCAGTCCTGGTGGTGGCCGGGGCTCTTATAGAGAGGCGTTTCGCCCGGCCCCAGCGGCGTGTCGATCGACTCGGGGAAGCACGCGAAGTGGCCGCGGTTGACCTCGACCCAGCCCTTTTCGCCGACGAAGAGGATGCCGTTGGCGCCGTTCTTGCCCTCGGGCAACTTGTATTGTTTCTGGGCCTGCCCGTCGGCGGACCAGAAGTGGTGCACCAGCGCTCCGTTGGCGTACTTGTAGGTGAGGGTCGGGAACTTGCCGCTCTCGGGCGGATGAATCTCGACGGGGCCGGTGGCGTCCATGCCGAGGCCCCACTGGGTGATGTCGAAGTGGTGGGCGCCCCAGTCGGTCATCGGGCCGCCGGAGTAATCGCGGACGTGCCGCCAGCCGCCGCCGTAGTTGCCGGAGCAGCGTTCGGCGTTGTGCGGGGCCCACGGCGCGGGTCCGAGCCAGAACTCCCAGTCGAACCCTTCAGGGATGGGCTCTTCGGGGAACTGCTTCTCGCTGGACGGGCCGCCGATGCCGACGTAAACGTCGGTCACCTTGCCGATGCGGCCGTTGCGGACGTACTCGCAGCCCTTGCGGAACTCGGGGCTCGAGCGCTGCTGGCTGCCGGTCTGGAACACGCGGCCGTAGCG
>Ga0315282_10017472_pt1 | contig 10360 bp, 7 predicted proteins | sample YL17G07_20_MG_FD_203693 | JGI IMG/M metagenome (GOLD analysis project Ga0315282, IMG submission 203693) | Sediment microbial communities from Yellowstone Lake, YNP, Wyoming, USA - YL17G07_20 | ecosystem: Environmental > Aquatic > Freshwater > Lake > Sediment | place: USA: Wyoming | collected... | reverse complement strand
GCTGGCGACCCTGACCGCAACGGGTCAAGAAAAGTTCCACAAAGGTTATGAACCTCTCATGCCCGGGTTCAAGTATGTTCCCTTCAACGACATCGGTGCAATCAGAAATGCCATCGATTCGAGAACCTGTGCGGTCATGCTGGAGCCCATTCAAGGAGAGGGCGGGGTGAATTGTCCGTCAGAGGGTTACCTGAAAGCCCTCCGGGAGATCTGTGACGAGACCGGCCTCCTTCTCATCTTCGATGAAGTTCAGGTGGGAATGGGCCGGACTGGAAAACTTTTTGCCTACGAACATGATCGGATTGAACCCGATATGCTCACTCTTGCAAAATCATTGGCTGGAGGGGTTCCCATTGGAGCTTTGTTGATCAAGAAGGGGATTGCCGACAGCTTCAAACCTGGTGATCATGCTTCCACCTTTGGAGGGAATCCCCTGGCCACCGCGGCTGGCGTGGCGGCTTTCACGACAATCTTAGACGAAGGGATGTTGGAGAATTGTCAAAAGATGGGAGCCTACTTCCTCTCTCAGCTGGAAGAGATCAAGAAGAAATTTCCTTTCGTTAAAGAGGTTCGAGGAAAGGGATTGATCCTGGGAATGGAGTTGAAAATAGATGGGGGTCCTATTGTCCGGGAGATGTTGAAGAAAAAGATTCTCATCAATTGTACCATGGGAAACGTGCTTCGATTTCTTCCTGCACTGATTGTTGCCAAAGAAGAGATCGACCGAGTCGTTAAGACCTTAGAAGAGGTCTTTCATGACATGGTGCGTGGAGCATAGAGCGTAGCGAATATGGAAGCACCAAATTCCCTGCCGGCAGGCAGGCACGAAATCATAAACAAATCCCAATTTCCAAAATTCTAAACTAAAAAGTTTTGGTCATTTGATGATTGGAACTTGGAGCTTATTTGGGATTTGGAATTTGTGATTTGAGATTTCAAACGCTATGCGCTTTCCCCACTGCGCATTTGCGACTAAGGAGGCTACATGAAGGGTGAAGTGAAAAAGGTGGTTCTGGCATATTCTGGGGGCCTGGACACCTCTATTATTGTGAAATGGTTAAAACAGGAGTATGGATGCGAGGTGGTTGCTTTCACCGCCGATGTCGGACAGGCGGAAGAGCTTGATCATTTGGAAGAGAAGGCCATCGCCACGGGTGCCAGCAAGATTTACATTGAGGATCTCAGGGAAGAGTTCGTTCGAGATTATGTTTTTACCGCGATTAAAGCGAATGCCGTCTACGAGGGAACCTATCTCCTGGGTACCTCCATCGCTCGGCCGGTCATTGCCAAGAGGCAGGTAGAGATCGCCCAATTAGAGGGAGCGGACGCCGTGGCACACGGGTCCACGGGGAAGGGGAATGATCAAGTCCGTTTTGAATTGACCTACTATGCCCTGAATCCTCACATTCGAGTGATCTCTCCCTGGAGGGAGTGGCATTTTAAGTCGAGAGAGGACTTAATCGCCTACGCCCGGGAGAACGGAATTCCCGTTCCCGTGACAAAGGAGAAGCCCTACTCTTCCGATCGAAATCTTCTCCACATCAGTTTCGAGGGAGGGATTCTGGAGGATCCCTGGTCTGAGCCTCCGGAGAATATGTTTATTCTCTCCGTCTCTCCGCAAAAAGCACCTGATCGTCCAACGGTTGTCGAAATCGATTTTGAAGATGGCGTTCCAAAACGGATCGACGGGAAGGCGCTTTCACCGGCGGCCCTGTTAGCACAATTAAATGAGCTGGGTGGTCGAAACGGAATCGGCAGGGTCGATATGGTCGAGAATCGTTATGTCGGAATGAAATCACGGGGGGTCTATGAAACTCCGGGAGGGACCATCCTTCTTACCGCTCATCGGGCTGTTGAATCGATCACCATGGACCGTGAAGTCATGCATTTCCGGGATAGCCTGATTCCCAAGATATCGGAGTTGATCTACTACGGATACTGGTTTTCACCGGAGATGGAAATTGTGAAGAAAGCGATCGATGAGACGCAGAAGGATGTGACAGGAACCGTGCGGCTGAAGCTCTACAAAGGGAACTGTACCGTGATCGGCAGAAAGTCAGAAAAAACCCTGTATCACGATGCCTTTGCGACCTTTGAGAAGGATACCGTCTATAACCAGAAGGATGCCGAGGGGTTTATTCGGCTGAACGCCCTAAGGCTCCGAATACGCAAGATGATGAGAGAATAAATAACCCCTCACCCTATCCCTCTCCCCGCCGGGGAGAGGGATAGGGTGAGGGGAGGCTCCCGTCAAAAAATCAAATGCGTTTGTGTTAATAATTATAATTTGGGGATCGTCATGGATCAGCGTTATCACCCGAAAGAGATTGAAGAAAAATGGCAGAAGATTTGGGACAGCCAGAAACTCTTCAAGGTCACAGAGGATCAGAAGAAAGAGAAATATTACCTTCTTGAGATGTTTCCCTATCCATCGGGCAAAATTCACATGGGCCATGTGAGGAACTACTCTATTGGAGACGTGGTCGCCCGGTATAAGAAAATGAGGGGGTTGAACGTCCTTCATCCCATGGCATGGGATGCCTTTGGCATGCCCGCGGAAAACGCTGCGATTGAACATGGAGTTCATCCGGCCAAATGGACTTACGAAAATATTGGTTACATGCGGAATCAACTGAAGCGGATGGGGTTCAGTTATGACTGGGATCGCGAGTTTGCCACTTGTGACGTCTCCTATTACAAATGGGAACAGCTCTTCTTCGTCAAGATGTATGAGAAGGGATTGGCGTATAAGAAACGTTCTTTCGTCAATTGGTGCGAAATCTGCAAAACCGTTTTGGCAAACGAGCAGGTGATGAGCGACGGGACGTGCTGGCGAGGCCACGCGGACGATCCAGGTGTGACGCAGAGAGAACTGGATCAATGGTTTTTCAAAACCACAGAGTATGCAGAAGAACTTCTGGAATGGTGCGACAAGCTTCCAGGATGGCCTGAGCGGGTCCTGACCATGCAGCGCAACTGGATTGGAAAATCGATCGGCGCTGAGATCCATTTCCCTTTCGAGAATTCGAATGAGGTGATCAAAGTCTTTACCACGAGGCAGGATACCGTCTTCGGTGCGACCTTCATGAGTCTGGCGCCCGAACACCCCCTTGCCATCCGTCTCTCAAAGGGGACCCCCCAAGAACAGGCCGTGCGGGAATTCGTTGAAAGGATGAGACGGCAGGATAAGATCAAGAGGACGGCGGAGACGACGGAAAAGGAAGGGGTCTTTACCGGAGCCTATTGCCTGAATCCGGTGACCAAAGCGAGGATGCCCATCTTTGTTGCCAATTTTGTTTTGATGGAATATGGGACAGGGGCGGTGATGGCCGTGCCCACTCATGACCAGAGAGACTTCGAATTTGCGAAGAAATTCGGACTCCCTTTGATTGTGGTTGTGCAACCGGAGGGACAAACGTTAGATGCTAATACCATGACAGAAGCCTATGAAGGGGACGGCTTCCTGGTCAACTCCGGCCAATTCAACGGGGTGGACAGCGTCAAGGCAAGGGAGCTGATCGCCCGTCATCTCGAGGAGAAGGGGCTCGGTGGGAGCAGGGTCAGTTATCGATTAAGGGATTGGGGTATTTCCAGGCAGCGCTATTGGGGGGCACCCATTCCCGTAATTTATTGTGACCGTTGTGGGGTGGTACCCGTTCCTGAAAAAGATCTTCCTGTCGTTCTCCCTTTCAATGTAGACATTACGGGGACGGGTGAGTCGCCTTTGGCCGGCCTGAAGGAGTTCGTGGAGACCCGATGCCCAAAGTGCGGTGGTCCCGGTCGAAGAGAGACGGACACGATGGACACGTTCGTCGAATCTTCCTGGTATTTCGACCGGTTTGCATGCCCCGACTATGACAAGGGTCCCTTAGACAAGAAGCGGGTGGATTACTGGATGCCTGTGGATCAATATATCGGAGGGATTGAACATGCAATCCTCCACCTTCTCTATTCCCGATTTTTCACACGCGTTTTAAAAGAGATGGGATACGTGAGCGTTGAGGAGCCTTTCACAAATCTTCTAACCCAGGGGATGGTTTGTAAGGAGGTCTATGAGTGCCCCAAAGACGGTTATCTCTATCCCGACGAAGTGGAGGGGCAGGGAGAGACGCTCGTTTGCCGGAGGTGTGGCAGTCAGATCTCCATCGGAAGGCTCGAGAAGATGTCCAAATCGAAGAGGAACGTAGTGGATCCAGAATACTTGATTGAAAAATATGGTGCGGATACCGCCAGGATGTTTTGCCTCTTCGCTTCTCCGCCCGAGAAGGATTTGGATTGGAGCGACCAGGGAGTGGAAGGGTCCGCCCGTTTTCTCAACCGGGTATGGAGAGTCGTTTATGAGTTGGAACGTCATCTTCAAAATGTGAATCCATTTCCTTTTGGAGCAGCCCTTGAGGGAGCTCAAAAGTCTTTGAGGCAGAAGACCCACAAGACGATCAAGAAGGTAACCGAAGACATCGAACGGTTCCATTTCAATACGGCGATCAGTGCCATCATGGAATTGGTGAACGAAATCTATGTCTCAGAGGTCAAGGATAACGCCGACGATACCTCCAAAAGGGTGGTACGCGAGGCCATCGAGACCGTCGTCGTTTTACTGTCACCGTTCGTCCCCCATTTTGCAGAAGAGCTCTGGGAGGCTTTAGGGAATCGAACCTCCGTCGTCAAAACCAAGTGGCCCGAATATGACCCGGAAGCTGTCTTGGAAGACGAAATATTGATCGTCATTCAGATAAACGGAAAATTGAGGGACCGCATAACCATTCCTGCGTCATACGGAGAGGATGAGGTAAAGACCTGGGCATTGAAGAGTGAGAGGATTCGTAAATTGGTCGAAGACAAGGAGATCAAACGAGTGATTCTCGTGCCCAGAAAATTGGTCAACATTGTCTGTTGAACAATAGGGATTAGGCAAGCCCTAAAACCCAACCCCTGATCCCAGAAAGAGATTTCAATGTTTCTTGTGAAGAAGATGTTGCCCATCATGGGTATGGTTTTGCTGATTGGCTGTGGTTACCAGATGGTTGGAAAAGAAACACATGTTCCACCCGGTCTGAATTCTATTGCCATCCCCACCTTCAAGAACGAGACCTTTGAACCCGGAATTGAGATCCCCTTTACCCAAGCCTTTCTTAGGGAGTTCATCCAGGACAGAAGAGTCAACGTGGTGGGCAGGGCAGAAGCAAGTTCCGTTTTAGAGGGAGTCGTTAAGTTTTTTACAATCTACTCGGTCTCTTATGACAGATCCGGGTTTGCTCTGGAATATCAAACCCATGTCATCCTCGATATAACCCTGAAAGACCGGACAGGGAAGGTTCTTTGGCAGGAGAAAGGTTTTACTGAGCGCACATGGTTTCGGGCGGCGTCCAGCGGCCTTATCAACGAAGCCAATAAACAAGCTGCCATCCAAGAAGCAGGAAGACTTATAGCAGGACGGATCAGAAACCGTTTCTTTTATAATTTTTGATGGGCAAGGGTAACCCCCCTCTATTCCCCCCTTAAGTTAAGGGACCTGCGGAGCAGGGAAGGGGGGTTAGGGGCGTCATGATGAGGAAGAATCACTAATGTACACAGCTTCGGATTTGAGAAAAGGATTGAAAGTCATTATCGATAACGGCCCCTATATCGTGACGGCCTTTGAATTTTCAAAACCGGGCAAGGGCCAGGCACTCTACAGAACCAAGCTGCGTAACATGATCACGGGATTGACGATTGATCGAACGTTTCGCGAGGGAGATACATTCGAGCCGGCTTCCCTGGAAGAGCGTGCGATGCAATTTCTTTATAAAGAAGGGGATCAGTATCACTTCATGGATAACGAGACCTACGAGCAAATCGTTATCAACGAGGAATCCCTGGGTGATGCCAAAAACTTTCTGATTGAAAATCTGAATGTGGAAGTCCTCTTATTCAGAGACAGAGCGATTGGCGTCGAGTTGTCGAACTTCGTCAATCTCAGGGTGATTAAAACAGACCCCTGGGTGAGAGGGGATACCTCTAAGGCGGATTTCAAACCCGCTACCTTAGAAACCGGTTATGTGCTTCGTGTCCCTCCGTTCATCGAGGAGGGTGAGTTGATCACCGTTGATACCAGAACCGGTGAATTTTCGAAAAGGGTCAAAGAGTAGGTTTGTGGCGGAAAACTGGTCACTGGTAAAACGGAAAAAAGCCCTTCAACAGAGGACACGCATCCTACAGGGGATCAGACAGTTTCTTACCGAGAAAGGTTATCTGGAAGTAGAAACCCCTCACCGAGTACCTACCCCTGCACCAGAATCCCATATTGATGCCATCCCTTCCGGTACATGGTTCCTTCATACCTCGCCCGAACTTTGCATGAAGCGGATGATGTCGGCGGGATACGAGAGGATCTTTCAAATCTGCCGGTGCTGGAGGGAAAAGGAACGGGGAAGTCTGCACCTGCCCGAATTCAGCCTTCTGGAGTGGTATCGAGCGGGCGGAGATTACCATTCACTGATGGAGGAATGCGAGGGGTTGATACGATTCGTGGCCGGGACCATCGGCTTGGGGAAAAGGATTGTTTTCCGAAGCCATGAAATTGATCTTTCCGAACCCTGGGGACGAATCTCTGTCAACGAGGCATTCCGCCGTTATTCAAAGACTTCCATGATAGAGGCATTGGAGCAAAACCTTTTTGATGAGGTCATGGTTCAGGAGATTGAGCCGAACCTGGGGGTGGATAGACCGATGTTTATTCACGATTACCCGGCTCAGCGCGGGGCCCTGGCTCGGTTGAAACGGGAAGACCCTACGGTTGCAGAACGTTTCGAGCTTTACATCGGAGGCCTGGAATTGGCCAACGGGTTTTCAGAATTGATCGATCCGTCAGAACAGAGAGAACGCTTCCGAATAGAAAATAAAAACCGCCAATCCCTTGGCAAACCTATTTATTCGATGCCCGAAAACTTTTTGGCTGAATTAGATCATATGCCACCATCGTCAGGGATAGCCCTTGGGGTGGATCGGTTGGTCATGGTTCTTTTAGACGTTGGAACGATTGATGAAGTCGTGGCTTTTACTCCGGAGGAGCTGTAAATCCCTCCCAGCCTCCCTTTGCTAAAGGGAGGAATAATCATTCCCCTTTGGCAAAGGGGATCAAGGGGGATTTCAATGGTTCGAGGGTGTCACACCCGTGACAAAAAATTAATTAGGGGTATTCCGTGTCCTTCTGGAAAAGCAAGAATAAAATCGTCATTACCTGCGCGAAGGGGGTCCCGCCTTTTCTAAAAGGAGAGATCATTTCCTTAGGGTTTCCTGTCTTATCTGCAGGGATGGCTGAGGTTGAGACAGAAGGAACGATGGAGGATACTTTTAGGCTCAACCTCCTGATTCGAACAGGGCAACGGGTCCTTTTCCTTCTGGAGTCATTCACCGCAAAGACTCCTGACGAGCTTTATAAAAGGATCTCACGAATCAGTTGGGAAGATTATATCCCGGAAGATGGCTATTTCTCTGTGACCTCCTCCGTCCACAACCCAACGATCAAGGATTCAAGATTTGCAAATGTGAAATGCAAGGATGCAGTGGTTGATAGGATCAAGGATAAGCGTGGACGAAGGCCTGATACCGGCCCTCAAAGAGACAGAGTTGTGATTCATCTCCACTGGAGGGGTAACCTTTGTCAGATTTTTTTCGACACCTCCGGAGAGCCGCTTTCGAGGCGTGGATACAGAATGATTCCCCTTAAGGCGCCGATGCAGGAGACTCTTGCTGCGGCTGTTGTCTTGGCCTCCGGCTGGAAGGGAGATCGAAATTTTATCAACCCGATGTGCGGTAGCGGAACGCTTGCGATCGAGGCCGCCCTGATTGCGCTCGGCAGGGCTCCGGGTCTATTGAGAAGTAATTATGGGTTTATGCATCTGAAAGGGTTTGATGAATCATCTTGGAAAACTCTGCGAAGGAAAGTAAGATCGGAAGCGAAGGACAGATTAAACGGAAGGATGATTGCCACGGATATCAGTCAGGCGGCAGTTGAAGCGGCAAAGAAGAACGCGATAACGGCCGGTGTTGACCGATTCATTGAGTTTGGTGTATGTGATTTTTCAGAAACGCCTGTCCCAACGGGAGAAGGAGTCGTCATCCTTAATCCTGAATATGGTGAACGAATGGGTGAGATGGAAGAACTGAAAGGGACTTACAGCAGGATTGGCGATTTTTTCAAGAAGAAATGCCAGGGATACAGAGGGTACATCTTTACCGGCAATCTCGACCTGGCAAAGAAAGTAGGATTAAGGACAAACAGAAGAATTACCTTTTTCAACGGTCCGATTGAATGTAGATTATTAGAGTACGATCTTTATGAAGGGAGCAGAGAAAAAGGTGATTTCAGATTGGAAAAATCTGAAATCTAAAATCTGAAACCTGGAATCAGACCGCGGTAACCTATGGCGGGATGATCAGAAACATGGTCAGGGAGATGATGAAGAAGGATAGTTACCCGGTCTATTTTCTCTACGGTCCCGAGGACTACCTCATTGAAGAGGAGATCCAGAAGCTCCTGAACCAGACCCTTTCTCAGAAAGAGAGGGGATTTAATCTCCACCTCTTCAATGGAGAAGAGCACAGCAGCCAGGAAATCGTCCAGACAGCTCAAACGCTCCCGATGTTTTCTCAGTATCGATTTGTCCTGGTCCGCGAAGCAGATCGCATGGACGAAGAGAAGATAGAGATGTTGATGGAATATATCCGAAAGCCTTCTGCCAACACTTGTCTGGTACTCCATGGTCAGACCGTGGGCCACTGGAGGAAATATCGGAAAGAGATCGAGAAAGTAGGAAAAATAACAGAATTCACGCGATTAAAAGGCCAGGGGTTAATCTCCTGGATGAAAGGCAGACTAGCCGAAAAAGGAAAAGCCCTTTCACATGAGGCAGCAGAGTATTTAGTTGAAGTCGTGGGAGATCATCTTTACGATCTCGACAATGCCCTGGAGAAAGCTTTTTTAACGGTCGGAGCGAAACCTAAGATTGAACTAACAGATGTGGAGGAAATTACCACTGAGGTTAAAATTAGCACCGTCTTCGATTTGACAGATGCCATTGGTCATCAGAACCTGGAAAAGGCCCTTGGCATATTAGAAAAAGCGCTGGAGTCAAAGGCCGTCTTTTTCAGAAAAGAAGAGGAAGGATCGAAGTTTGCCGATCCCATTCCTTTTCTCTTAAGCATGATGGCAAAGCAATACTGGAGTATGCTGGTGATCAAACAGATGAGTTCTCGTCGGCAGGATCTGGGGGAGTTGACCAAAGAATTAGGAACGTCAGCGTGGAATATAAAGAAGTTGATGGATCAGGGGAAGAGTTTCTCCGAGACTTCACTCCGGGAAGGAGTCTTAAGGTGTCATCAAACCGATTTAGCCATTAAAAGGAGTGGGGGGCCGAAGGACCTACTGATGGAGAAATTAGTGATTGACCTCTGCCGGCCTGCTAATCCTCCTTCTCCCCCCTATGGAAAAGTCGGTTCGACTCGAAACAGAGGGGGGTAGGAGGCAATTTGATTGGTTGGATTAGGCGCTTGGCGTTTTAAGGGCGTTAACTTCCCGAGTCAGCCGGGAGATTTTTCTGGCAGAGGTATTTCCGTGGAAGATACCCTTGGAATGAGCTTTCTGGATTAGAGAGACCGCGCTCAACAAAGCTTTTCGGGCGCCCTCAACATCCTTCTTCTCAACGGCTGTTCTCACTTTTTTTACAGAAGACCTCACCGTAGATCTGATATTCAGGTTTCGAAGTCTCCTTTTTTCATTTTGTCTTGCCCGTTTAATGGCCGATAGATGGATTGCCAAAATTAAACCTCCTTTCTTGTCCCCACCGGAAGAGTGAGGGATCATTGATTTTTTTAACATTTTGGGATAGCTTGTGTCAAGGTCTTCCAAATAACGAATTACCCGAACGATAACGAATTTCACGAATGAAACATATTCGTGTCATTCGCTGTCATTCGTTTTGTTTGCATTATGTCTGAAAACCATAAAATCACCAAAGCAGCTACTACCATCGGAACGGGAACACTCCTCAGCCGTATCCTTGGTTTTGTCAGGGATATGGTCATTGCCAATTTTTTCGGGGCCGGGATGGCAGCCGACGCCTTCTTTGTGGCTTTTCGGATTCCCAATCTGTGGAGGCGATTGGTAGGAGAAGGGTCTTTGACCATCTCCTTCATACCTGTTTATACCGAATACCTGACCCAGAAATCAGAGGAGGAAACCCGGAAGGTCACACATATCGCCTTTACCATGGCCGGAGTCATTTTATCAATTCTGACGCTCCTCGGGATTCTCTTCTCGCCGATTTTGATCAAGATCATTGCACCAGGATTTATTCAGATTCCAGAAAAATTTCAGCTG
>Ga0315282_10017471_pt1 | contig 10361 bp, 10 predicted proteins | sample YL17G07_20_MG_FD_203693 | JGI IMG/M metagenome (GOLD analysis project Ga0315282, IMG submission 203693) | Sediment microbial communities from Yellowstone Lake, YNP, Wyoming, USA - YL17G07_20 | ecosystem: Environmental > Aquatic > Freshwater > Lake > Sediment | place: USA: Wyoming | collected... | reverse complement strand
ATTGTTCAGGCCCTCCTGCAAGATTCTGTAGATCACTGTTTTGAGAAGGTTGGGCACTTCATCCTCTTGTATCTCAATCTGGGTTTCGATATACACGGACGGAAAAGTGGTTTGGAACTGCCGACAGAGCCAACTAATCGTTGCTAAGATACCTAGGTCGTCCAGCATAGAAGGCCGGAGATCGAGCTGTATTCTTCGGGCTTCTTCGATGGCCCCTTGAACGACAGGAATGAGAGCCTCCAGGGGTTTTGACATTTTCTTGACTCTGCTCAAGCCCATTTCTTGGATGATGCTTTCCACCCTGAACTTGATGACCGTCAAGGATTGTCCAATGCTATCATGGATTTCACGAGATATTCGTTTTCTTTCATTTTCTTGGACCGCGAGAAGTTGGGAGGAAAGTAGGCGAAGCCGATTCTCTGATTCCCGCAGTGCTTCCTCCGCCCGCTTGCGCTCGGTAATATCGCGTGCAGCAGCAAAGACGCCCTGAACCTCTCCGGCTTCATTTTTATACACCGTGGCATTGTATAGCACCTCGGTGGTATGTCCTGAGGTGTGTCGAATGGCAAGGGGATAATCCCTGACAGACCCCTCCGAGAAGACCTCCTTGTATCCCTCTCTCGCTTTCTCGGGTTCGGTAAAGTATTTTGAAAAATCGCTTCCGATGAGACGGTCACGGGGGATACCGGTAACAAGTTCCGTCGCTCTGTTCACGTCCATCACCTTGCCATCGGCGCTGATGGTGACCAGAGGGTCAAGGCTTGCTTCGATCAGACTCCGGGCATATAGCGATGTCGCTTTCAATGCTTCCTCTGCACGCTTGCGCTCGGTAATATCGATGCCCATCTCCAGGATGAGGGTGGAGCCGTCCGTGTCGGTGAAGGGGAAGTCGAAGACATCGTAATTGCGGCCGTCCGGCCCGGTCCACTCCCACTCATGAGGCGCCATGGTTTTCAGAGCTGTATAGGTTTCGCAAATTTCGCAGGGCTCGCTACGCCCAAACAGATACTCGAAGCAGCGCTTGCCGTGAGACTCGCCGAAGCGCTCCCGGAAGAAGCGGTTGGCAAAGGGCACGTGATAATCCGGCGTCAACAGCACCAAGTAAGCCGGCAGTATCTCCAGGACGTCATTGAACCGCTGCCGTTCGGCTTTCACTGCCTCATCGGCCCGCTTGCGCTCGGTCACATCCTCAAGTGCGAAAACCAGAAATTCCACCTCACCCCTGTCGTCTAACAAAGGGGTCAGCGTCCAGTTCCAGTAAGTTGTTCCCCACTCCGGGTGATCAGGAAAGACAAAAGGTCTCGCAACAGCCTGGTAGGCCACTTTTGTATTAACAACTTGTTCAAATATCCCCCTGACATCAGAGGGGTAGAATTCGAAATGGTTATGCCCCGGAAATTCGGATATATCCCGCTGGCAGGCTTTTGCATAAGCTTCGTTCACTCTGATGAAATTGAAATCCCTGTCGAGAAATACCAAAGGAGTGATCGTAGAAGTGAAGAATCCTTCTAAAATCCGAGATTGCTCGATCAGGGCTTTATCAGACTTCATGTGACCAACCATTTCTCCCAGTTCTATGGCAATTGCGTTGATCAGGCGTCTTTCTTCGTTCAAGAACGGTCCTTCGTCGCTTGCTGGTTTTTCCTCCAAATAGTGAACCTCTACAGTACCGATTCTCTCATCATGAACGATTATTTCGCTGGCCTGTTTCCAGGGAGTCTCTCCAAAGTTGCCGGTCTTGTATTCCTTGCCTTCGAGGATGATTCGGGCACAGGCTATTTCAGGATATTGCCATCCGGAAGGGATCAAATCAACAATATTCTTCAGTTTTTCGTCTAACAGAAGATATTGCTTATCGATGTGGTAAGAAATAGAGTAGAGACAGTTTATCTCCTTAACCCGCTCATTAAGGTCATAGGTCAGTTTTCGTAAAGATTCCTCAGTTCGCTTTCGGTCCTCGATCTCAACCCTCAATTCCTCATTGGTTCTTGCGAGTTCTGCTGTTCGTTCCTGAACCCGTATTTCTAACTCATCACGGGACCTTTTGAGTTCTTCCTCCATCCGCTTGCGCTCGGTGATATCAAACCCGTAGATCCGTAATCGTCTACCTTCCATGACAGAATGAATTGTCTGTTGATACCAGATGTCACCGACCTTTAGTTCGCGGGTAAGCGTTCTTTTTTGTTCGCGTTTCAACGTGTCGGCTATGTTTTCTAAACCCACAAACCAAGGGTGTTCAAGTCCTGCCTGCTTGACGTCTGGGAATAAGCGCTCGGCAGCAGGGTTGACATAGTGAATATGTCCGCTATGATCCACTTCGACAATGGGATTTGGGTTCAACTGAGGAAAAGAAGCAATTCGAGCAAGCTCATTCTCCATTTGCTTGCGGTCGGTGATGTCCGTCAACGTCACTACACAACCATGAATTCTTCCATGATGGTCGGTAAGAGGTCTTGCACTGAGGAGAAAATAAAAAACTTTGCCCTCCTTTTTCAAGGTGACCTCTTCCCTTCTAAAAATCTTGCCCCTTAGAACCTCTGAGATAGAAAAGTCCCCTTTTCGAAGGGGGTGTAGGGAAGAAAAACCTAGGCTGAGGATGACATCGAAGGCTTTCAATAGGAACCTTGCTCCGAAATAGCGATGCGTCACCTCACTGGCCCGGGTGATGTTCCCATCCTTGTCGCACACAATAATCATATCGGTTGCCTGGTCGAGAATGAAACGTGCCATTGTCTCGGAAGATTCATCCTTTGGTTCAGGAATTGTGCGGAGCTTCTCCTTTGTTTCTTTAGGTTGCTCCCGCAGTTCCTCTATTTCCAACAACAACTCATTTTCAGTTTTGGATTTTTCTTTCATGGTACATCCTTTTTAGCTATGGCTTGCGTTGGAGGGGTTTTAATCTGCAAAGCGGTTATCAGGCTATCAGCTTATCAGGAGGTGGCTATCAGAATACCAGAATATCACGTTAAACCTAACCATGGACTCTCCCTGATATCCCGCACTTTGGTCTCCTGATTACCTGGTATCCTGATCCCCTGCACCCTGATTTCCTGATTTCCTGATATTCTTTCTTATTTTTCTTTAATCTCTCCCATCGTTAGGATGGCCCCGTGGTGTTCCCGGTCTGCGCTGACGATAGGGGAGCAGGTGACACGACACTTGAAGGGTTTTCCCCGGCGATTGACCGCATCCAGGATGGCCTCCTCAAAAGCATCTTGCTCCATTAAGCAGGATCGGATGGATGTCTTCAGTTTTTCAACAGGCAAACCGATATCGAGGTTCAGAAAAGACTGACCGGTGACTTCATCGGCCCGAAGTCCCCAGAGGTCCTCAGCCTTGTGATTCCACGCATTGACGTCCAAAAATAAAAAAATAAATGGGGACACATCCCATTTTTAATTTCTGGATTTGGGAATTTAGGGATTGCGAATTGGTATTTTAGATTCCCCAATTCCTTAATCCCTAAATTCTTTAGTTCTGAATTCCCTAATTTCCCGATCCCTTAATTCCTGATTCTTTTTTGTCGGCCGTCCCTTTGGCCTGAAAGAAAAACTACAGCCGAATCTCCCAGAAAGAGTCTCTAAAAATCCTTTATCGCCGAGAGGTTTCCCCAATCTCGTCTGCTTTCTTATCTCCTCCAGAAACCTTTTGTCTTCTTCTGACTTCATAAACGTTCTGTATTCGTTCAGTTCGCTTCTATCAAATAGGTGCCCATTCAGAAGCGGATCGTTCCTTCCAAAAATATGGGCCCTGGCGCTGGAGTACGGATAGTCTTCGGGCCTCTGAACGATCGCCGCCCTTACGGGATTTTTCTCTATATACTTGCTAACCGTCCAAAGATAACTGTCTCCATCGATCACCGTGGAATGATATCTACATTCCCAGAGTCGTCCAGTCCGTCCTTCTTTCCGGTTGAAGTATTGGGTATAACAGAGGGTAATACCCTGCATCATCTTGGCAAGAGCCTCCTCCTCTGAAGGTATTACCAATAAGTGGACATGGTTCGGCATAAGGCAATAGGCAAGAACGGCAGTTTCTTTTTCCTCTGAATACCTTGCAAGAAAAGAAAGATATCTTTCGTAGTCCTCCCGGTCCAGAAAGACTTTTTCCCTATTATTACCTCTTTGAACGATGTGATGGGGATACCCAGCTCCAACTATTCTTGCAATTCGTGGCATAGTTTAGCATTAAACTCTCTTTTTTTGTTGATGTCAAGAAAAATGGGATGTGTCCCCATTTTAATTTTTAATTTAAGAGATGTCGTTGTCATGGTGGAGGTTCTAAGAGAATTCCCAATCTCGGATCGGATGGGATGTGAGAGGAGTTGAGCGCACATTTTTGCCAATTTCTTGACAATTCAGGAATAGGTCATTATTCTTTAATTAAACAGATAGATATGCACTTCCAGGTTGTAGTGATGCCTGCTGAAGGGACCGTAAATTCTTTACGGCCTGAATATATTTGATACAAGGAAGGAGTGAGAAGAATGAACAGGACGAGAAAAATTGCATTTCTCAGTGGGTTAGTTACCTTATTGATGGTCTTAAGTATCTTAACCCCACTCTATGCCGCTGAAACAGTCACAGTGAAGGGGGAAGTCATCGATACCTACTGCTATGCTTTGATGGGAGCCAAAGGAGAGAGCCATCGGCAGTGCGCCATCGATTGTGTCAAAGCTGGCATCCCAGCTGGGCTCCTTGAGGAAGGCACCGGGAAAGTCTACGTGCTATTGCCCAACAAAGACAAAACCGGTTTACCCAAAGGAGTTATTGACAAGATGGGGCGTATGGCTTCCATCACCGGCAAGGTTTATGCGAGTGGCGGAAGTAACTTCTTAACCGTTGAGTCTATCAAGTGAGGATCATGTTAGAGACTTTTCTTCCAGGAGTGCAGCACCTTCAAAACATCCACCCCCTGGTGGTCCATTTTCCCATCGCATTTCTGGTGGGTGCTGCACTCTTCTACTTATTCGCTTTGATTTTTCGAAGCAATTCCCTGGCGACCACAGCATTTTCGCTGCTTATTCTCGGTACGATCGCAGCCGGAGCGGCCGTTGGGACTGGCCTCTATGGTGAAGAAGGGGTGATGGTCTCGCGTTCAGTCCGGGAGCACCTTTTGGAGACCCATGAGAAATTGATGCTCGTGACCCTGGGGTTGAGCATTGTCTTAGCCATCTGGGCTGTATTTGGACGGCCATTTCCAAAGAAAGGCCGAGTTTTCTTCCTCCTTCTGTTTCTGGTGTCATTGGTGGTCATGGCCGCGGGGGCTGACTACGGCGCCCGGATGGTTTATGATTACAACGCAGGAGGAAGCGCCTGCTCACAGCCCATCGAGTTTACCAAATAAGAAATAATTTAGCTCATTTTTCGTTCTTGGTAAATGCGTCAGTTCAATGATTCTCTAACTACACTCCCCGCCATATTTACTCGTGCTGGGAGCGTTGATCCGCAGGGTTGTTCTTACATAGCTTTTTAAAAATTCCTGAGAAGCTTCTTGAAGGGATGCCTGAACTATTTCAGCAAACCAACCGTCAAGAAAAGTTTCATTCTTGGGTTTATAGTTTGCCTCATATCTTAGCCATTCGAGAGGGACGTCGGCCAGTGAAAACCGGTAAGTTGATAGTGATCGCAGCGGTCGGCATAGCGTGATAAAAGAGCATGTGCTTTCTCGGAGATGACAGGGATCTCGTAGTTCTCGCCTGCAAAGGATCGGACGGCCTGCAGCGATGTGAACCACACCATCGTGACGAATTCTACTTCGGTCCCCCGATTTAGGCGTAACACGTGGAATCCCTTGTAACCGTGCTTGGCAAGTTCCTGCTGCAGATGCGGGAACAGCTCATTTTTCAAGTAGGAGTCATACGCATCCGCGTTTTCCTCTTTCGTCCAGCCACGCCACATACGACAAATCATATTTTGAACCTCCTTTCCATAACCTATCCGCTATGAATCAAAAGAAACGATCTCCAAACTGATTCTTCATCGACTGCGCAACGCTTCCAGTTCGTTGCACCCTATGATGGGATGCGCGCCGTCTGCCCTTGCAGGTGAGCGAGCCACAGGCCAAGAACGACGCAAGCGAGCCCCAACAGTGACATCGTCGAAATCCCCTCTGCAAGAAGCAAAGCGCCCAATCCGGTCGCTGTAACGGGACTGAGCGCCAAGAACACGGTGACCTTCGTCGGGGTGGTGTGGTTCAAGGCCCATAGCCAGAGATAGTAGCCGATGCCGCTGCTGATCCCTATGAAAACGACGGCCGCCCAACCATTTGCGGTAAAGCGAGGCAGGGAGCCGAAAAATCCCTCCCCAGCAGCAAGCACCGCCAGGAACCCGACCGAGGCGAGCATGGCAAAGGCACTCACCAGCAGAGTCGGATATTTTCGCAGGTAGGGTCGGTATAAGACACTGCAGACGGCACCGCTGAACGCGCTTGCGAAGACGGCCAGCTCGCCGGCCCACTTGCTGGCTGCGCCGCCCACCAGAACCGCCTTCTCCCCAAGCACGAGACTCACACCCAAGATGGTCAGCAGAACGCCAAGGGTCTTCGGCAAGGTGAGCCGCTCATGACCAAGCCCCGCCGCGAGAATCATTGTCAGCAAAGGCATCGTGGCAAAGATCAACGCAGCGCGGGCCGAAGGGATAAACCGGAGTCCATAATTCATGAGCGTGATCAGAATACCGAACTGAGTGATTCCGAGCAGGCCGATCGGCACCAGATCCCGGCGCTCAAACTTTATACGCCCGGAGAGCAGCACGGGCGGCAGCAGACAGCAGAACCCAATGAGGTAGCGCAAAAGCGCCAGCGAAGCCGGGCCGGTTTGGTCGATGACAAACCGTGTGGCCACGATGGCGGACCCGACTAATATGCCGGTTGCAGCTCCTGCAGCGGCGGGCAGGAACCTTAGCATCGGATGTCGTACCCCAGGCTTGAGTGGATTGATCAAAGGCGCGCTCCCATCGATCGGCGCAAGAGTAAGCGAACGCCTTGAAGGCGGGTTTCGATGCCCCCACCGCACAAGGTGCTCATTGCGGAGATGATAAGAGCTTCAACTCCCATGTTTCTGCTATAAGGTCTTGGCCGAAGCTGTGGTGCGGTTTCTCATGAACCAGGCGAAAGTCGGCCTTTTCGTAGATGTGTCTGGCGGCATGGAGCACGTTGTTCGTCCACAGCGTGACTTTCCGGTAGCCGACTTGTTGAGCGAAGCGAACGCATTCTCTCACCAGGCGGGTGCCGAGGCTCAGCCCCCGTACCCTCGGCTCGACCAGCAGCAGGCGCAGCTTAGCCACCGTCTTCGATTGTTTGATGAGGAATACTGAGCCGACGATCTCGCCGTCTTTCTCGGCTATCCAACAGCGCTCGCGCTTCGGATCATAGTGCTGGATGAACTTTGCCACGATGCTTGCGACCAATGCCTCAAACTGCTCGTCCCACGCGTATTCTTGAGCATACAAGACGCCGTGGCGGTGTACGACCCAGCCCATGTCGCCGGGCTGGTGGTGCCGAAGAAGGTAAAAAGCCTTCTCTTCGGGTTGGCCGCCGAGCAGCTTCTCGATGGTGTGCATCGCCTCGATCAAGCGGTTCTGCTGAGCCGCGGGCAGGTTGCTCAGCATCGCGGCGACTTCATCGTGCGCGCGGGCATTGAGTGGGGCGAAGACATCCCGACCCTGTTCCGTCAACCCCAAGTAGCTTTTCCGACGATCGGACTCCGAGGGCGTCTTGGCGATCAAACCCCGCTTTTCAAAGCCCCGCACAATCCGGCTCAGATAACCCGTATCCAATCCCAGGTCTTTGCCGAGTTCTGTCGCCGTGAGCTTCTCTCGGTGAGCAAGTTCATAAAGCACACGCACCTCAGTCAGGGAGAGTGGGCTTCCTAATAATCCCTCCTTCAATACACCGATCTGTTTGGTGTAGAACCGATTGAAGCGCCGCACGCCTTCAACGCGCTGATGGATATCGATCTCAGCCACGGTTGTTACCCATAGAACCAGATATAGATAGGTGCCAACGTACACTATCTAATTGACTTTGTCAAGTTTTTCCTTATTTGGTGGCGGCCTGGCGGAAACTGGAGGTGGTTTGAAATAATCCGGCTTCTTGGGATATGATCGAGCACAATTAAACAATTTAACAATGTCCCGTCACTCTTCCACGAAGAAGAAAGGTTTAATAGTCCTCCATTTCTTTTCACCGATCCCCTTCACGTTCTTCAATTCTTCTACCGATCTGAACCCCCTTCTTTTTTCTCGGTAGGCCAAAATTTCCTGAGCCAGGGACTCTCCAATGCCAGGGATCAAGCAGAGGTCCTCCACAGAAACTCGATTGAGGTCGAGAGGGAGGGAGAAGACGAGAAGTTTTCGAGCCTCCATCCTTCCTAATTTCACTTTGATATCGCGGGAAGATTCTTTCAAGATGGTAAGAAGAGTTCCAGTTTCCAAGGTCTCTGCGGTTGCCCCCGTATCGAAAAGAGCGACCTCTTTCAGGCCTCCTGCCTTGTCGATCGCCTCCCTTACTGTAGGAGGATTTTGGAAAAGATGGATCCCTGGATTCCGAACCTCTCCCAACACCTCAATGACGATCTCCTTAGGAATTTCTTGAGGAGGAGGGGAAAGGGAACGATGATAAAACCGAAAGTAGAGAAGGACGAGGATGAGGGTTGCGAAGATGAAGAGGATTCGCTGCTGACCGAGAGAAAAGTACTTCATAATAAATGCCAAATTTCAAATGCCAAATTTCAAATCAATGACAAACGACTAAATGTCAAAAAACTCTTCTCTTTGAAATTTGGATTTTATTTGAACTTTGAACTTTGACATTGTTATTTTGGCTCTTCGCTTTCTTCTTTCTTTAAGAGTTTATAATCAATGGAATCCACAAGGGCCTGCCAGCTGGCCTGGATGATATTCTCGGAAACTCCGACGGTTCCCCATTTCGATACCCCATCACCCGATTCGATCAAGACTCTTGTTAGTGCTCCGGTTCCATCCTTGGTGGAGAGAATCCTCACTTTGTAATCCAGGAGTTTGACTTCTCTTAATTCAGGATAAAATTTTTCCAAGGCCTTTCGGATCGCATTGTCTAAGGCATTGACCGGCCCATTTCCGAGCGCCGCAGTATGCTCCACACGATCCCCGACCCGTACCATAATGGTGGCTTCTGACAGGGGAGGGTCTTCCTCTCTCTTTTTCTCCACGATCACACGAAATCCCATGAGCTCGAAAAATCTTTTATGCTGCCCGAGGGCTTTCTTGATGAGGATCTCAAAAGATCCCTCTGCGCCCTCGAATTGAAAACCCTGGTTTTCCAACCGTTTCAGGGCATCGAGAATCTCCCTTACCCTTGGGTCTTTACTCTCGATGTCGATCTTAAATTCGGCGGCTTTGTATACGATGTTCGACCCACCGGAGAGATCGGAGATGAGGACCCTTTGGCGATTCCCAACCGTTTCTGGTGGAACGTGTTCATAAGTAACGTCACTTTTCCGGATCGCGCTGACATGGACGCCTGCCTTGTGGGCAAAAGCGCTGTTCCCCACATACGGCAGGTATTTATGATGGGGTAAGTTGGCCAGCTCCGAGACGAAACGAGAGACCTCTGTGATCTTTTTCAGCTGTAGATCCGTGATACAATCGATGCCCATCTTCAGTTTAAGGGTGGGGATGATGGAACAGAGGTTGGCATTACCGCATCGTTCGCCATAACCGTTAATGGTCCCCTGTACCAATCCGATCCCTTTCCTCACCGCGAGGATGGTATTGGCCACTGCCATCTCCGCATCGTTATGGACATGGATGCCGAGGGGAAGAGTGATTTCTCTCTTCACCCTGTCGAGGATGGATTGGACCTCATCGGGTAAAGTCCCCCCATTGGTGTCACAGAGGACGATCCAATCGGCCTTGGCCTCCTGGGCAGCCATCAGCGTGGAGAGGGCATATTGTGAGTTGTTTTTGAACCCGTCGAAGAAGTGTTCGGCATCAAAGAGGACCTCTGAAACGCACTCCTTCAGGAACCGGACCGATTGGTAGATGATCTCGAGATTCTGATCGAGGGTGATATTTAATGCCTCGAGAGGGTGCCTATCCCAGGACTTCCCGAAAATGGCCACCGTCTCCGTGTCCGCCTCGATCAGAGCCTGGATATTTGGGTCATTTTGGGGAGAGTTTCCTGCCCGGCAGGTGCTTCCGAAGGCCACGATCTTTGCCTGGGAAAAATGGATCGATTTGATCTCTTGAAAAAACTGGAGATCTTTTGGGTTGGAGCCCGGCCATCCCCCTTCGATGTAATGGATACCCAGTTCATCCAACTTTTGAGCGATCCAAATTTTGTCCTCTACGGAGAAAGCGATGTCTTCAGCTTGGGAGCCA
>Ga0315282_10017470_pt1 | contig 10362 bp, 6 predicted proteins | sample YL17G07_20_MG_FD_203693 | JGI IMG/M metagenome (GOLD analysis project Ga0315282, IMG submission 203693) | Sediment microbial communities from Yellowstone Lake, YNP, Wyoming, USA - YL17G07_20 | ecosystem: Environmental > Aquatic > Freshwater > Lake > Sediment | place: USA: Wyoming | collected... | reverse complement strand
TCAATCCCGGCGGCGCCCAGGTGTATGTCGATGACGCGCTCGTAGGGTCCACCAGTTCACAGGGACGCTTGATTCTCTCCCAATTGCCCTCCGGTCAACACCAGGTCCGCTTGTCGCTTCCCGGCTATCGTGATTACGAGCAGAACGTGACGCTGGCGGCAGGGCAGACGGTGAATATGGTAACCACTTTGGAGGCAGTCAAGCCCGCCGTAAGCACGCCCGCAACCAGCACACCACCGACGCCAACGCAGCCGCGCTTGCAGCCACCTCCCCCCAATGTGCCCATGGAGACCTTTTATGTCGCGCACGATCACGGCAAGGGCGGACAGACCTACTGCATGGGCTGGCTCAGCGTCGGGAGTGGGAAGGTCGAGTTCCGCAGCACCACCGAACCCTCGCACTCTTTCAGTTATTCGCTGACAATGCTCAAAGATTACGGGCCCAACGACTTCTACATGGTCGAACTGGGCGGATTTCACGTCAAGGCAAAAGTGGCGGGCAAGAAAGACCAAATCTATAACTTCGTGGCCGTCAGCTCCACCGGGCAGTTCCTGCCTCCTTTGGCCATGACGAAGGCTTTCCGGCGCGCGCTGGGCCGAACGCCGTGACCGCCTTCGCTTGACTCCCTCGAATTTGAGCGTTTACTATTTTTGGGGCGAGGGCGGATCATACCCTCGGTCAAGGAACACATGCGGAGCCCTAACCCAGACAACGCGTTAATGGTCGACCTCTACGAGCTCACCATGGCCGCGGCGTACTTCGAGCATCACCTGGAGAGCCGGGCCACTTTCGAGCTTTTTGTTCGCCAACTGCCCCCCGAACGCTCCTTCCTGGTGGCCGCCGGAATTGACGCCGCCTTGGACTATCTTGAGAACCTGCATTTCTCCGACGAAGAAGTTCGTTTCTTGCGCGGTCTGCCGGCATTCCGGACGGTCTCGGATGCATTCTTTGACTACCTGCATGCTTTCCGTTTCGAGGGTGAGGTCAACGCCGTTGAAGAAGGGGCCGTCATTTTCGCGGAGGAGCCGATCCTGCAGTTGACCGCGCCGCTCGCCGCGGCACAAATCGCCGAGACTTATCTCCTGTCGGTTATCAACATCGAAACCCTCGTGGCCTCGAAGGCCGCGCGGGTAGTGCATGCGGCGCAAGGCCGCGGCGTTCTGGAGTTCGGTACCCGGCGCGCGCATGGCCCGGAAGCGGGCGCGCGGGCGGGTCGGGCCGCGTATATTGGCGGTTGTGTGGCCACTTCCAACGTGTGGGCGGGTCAGCGCTACGGCATCCCCTTGGCTGGAACCGCGGCCCATTCCTGGACGCAGGTCTTCCCCACCGAACGGGAAAGCTTCGAAGCCCTGCTCGATACTTATCCGGAAGGAGCGACTTTACTCATCGATACCTATGACCCGCTCAGCGGCGCGGAGACGGCCGCCTCTCTGGGGCGGCCCCTGGCCGGTGTGCGTCTGGACAGCGGGGATCTGCTCGAGAAGAGCCGCCGGGTACGCGAGATTCTCGACCGGCACGGCTTGCAGGGCGTGAAGATCGTGGCCAGCGGCGACCTGAACGAGTTCAAGATTGAGGAACTGCTCCGCTCCGGCGCGCCGATTGACCTGTTCGGCGTGGGGACCGAACTGGCCACCTCGCGTGACGTTCCCAATCTGAGCGTCGTGTACAAGCTAGTCGCGGTCGAGTACAACGGCCGCTTTGAGCCGAAGACCAAGTTCAGCGAACAGAAGGTTTACGCTCCCGGACCGAAACAGGTTTTCCGGTTCACTTCCGGCGGGTTCTATGACCGTGATCTTATCGCCCGCGCGGACGAGAAATATCCGGAAGCAGTCGCGCTTCTTCATCCGGCGATGCGCGAAGGCCACCGCGTGGATGCGCGGCCTTCCACCGCCGCAATCCGGGCGCGGGCGCTGGCCAATCTCGAGCGGCTGCCTGCCCGTTACCAAGTGCTCCGTGATGCTCCCTTCTATCCGGTGGAAAAGAGCGCAGCGCTGATGCGGCTGCTCGAGGAGGTGCGCGAGCGGTATCTGGGAGTACCGGAGAACCCCGAACCGCGCGCTGAACATTGAGGACCCGTAAGCAATGAAAGCAGAAATGGTTTTCATGGATGTTGATACCCAGGTGGATTTCATGCTGCCTGCCGGCAGGCTCTACGTTCCCGGCGCCGAGCAGCTCATCCCGAATCTGGCGAGACTCATGCGCTGGGCGCGCGCACACAACATCATCATCCTCTCCACCGCGGATGCCCATGCCCTGGACGACCCGGAGTTTGCCTTGTGGCCCCCGCACTGTGTGGTGGGGACGCCGGGCCAGCAGCGCATTCCTGAGACGCAGTTCCCGGACGCCGTGGTTGTTCCCAACCGGCCGGGGGCGTTCGTTCCCGCCGCGACCTGGCCGAGCCAGATCATCATTGAAAAGCCAGACTACTTCTCTATGACCAACCCCAACTTCGACGTCATTCTGAAGGCGCTGGGCCCGCGCCGCTTTGTGGTCTTCGGCGTGGCCACGGAGTATTGTGTTCGAGCCGATGCCCTGGCCCTGAGACAGCGGGGTTTGCCGGTGGACCTGGTCACCGATGCCATCAAGCCCATCACTGAAGAAGGCGGCCGCCAGGCCCTCGAGGAGATGGTCGCTGCCGGCGTGCGTCTGACCACCGTCGCTGACGTATGTCAGCAGGCGTAAGGGAGGGCTCAAGACTCACGCGGCTGGATTTTTCCCAATCCACGGTGTCGCACGGTTCGGCGGTGACCAAGTTTCAAACTACTATGACCCCAAACAGATCAGCGATGCCCGCCGCTTGGACTACCCCTTCCCAGTCGACGGACACAAGCGTGCAGAGCCTGTTCATTCATGCCCTTGCTGTCTGGGCCAATCGAACTGCAGCATCAATAATTACTTAACGTAGTATTAGTGACCTTGCTTCGAATTCGTCTTGCTGATCGACCTCGAAGCGTAGACTATTTCTTCGCTGGTGTAATAACAATATTTCGGTAAGCTACCCGTCCCTTTTCCGCCCCCTGCAGGTAGATTGGCCCCGACATTTCCTCATGGCTGTCGAGAGCGCCACCGGTGATGCCTGGAATCTCTTGATTGTCAATAATGGTTTGCCCATTCTGGACAACAGTGATCATTCGCCCGACCAGGGTAATATCGTAGCTTTGCCATGCTCCAGGCTGGCGCGGCATTTCCGGCGACGGGGCCAGGAAGCCGTACACCCCGCCCATATGGTGACTCGGCGGTTCCTGCAATGAGTCGGTTTCAACCTGGACCTCGTAGCGGCCGCGCAAATAGACACCACTGTTGGAATTCGCCGCACAGTTAAACTCGATATGCAACTTGAGATCTTCAAACCGGGGAATAGTGATAATGTTAGCGCCCTCTCCCGAGCTGACAAGCATCCCTTCTTCAACCTTCCAACTACCCGCCCGGCTTGGGTCGTCGAACCGCCAGCCGGTGAAATCCTTACCGTTAAACAAAGTGATCGCTTGTCCCCATTGCGGAACAGTGGTTCGCTTCAGGGCCGGTGGCCTCCTGCCAGTCCATGTCCAGGGAGTCCCGTCTGGTCCCGTCGTAGACCCCGAGAGAGTCTTGCCAATCAGCTTTCCTTTGAAGACCATATCATCGGATCGAGCTTCCTCTTCCTTGGGGGAAACGAACGTAAGCAGGTTATTGTTGATTTCAATTTTGGGGAGGGGTCGGGCGTTCCCCCAACGGCCGACCATCTGGGCCGTCAACTGCCCGCCTTCCTGCTGGATTTCCAACCAGGAAGGATATTCCTGTCCCGGAGCCTTCAGCGTCAAATCCCAGCGGCCCAGGAAAGGCTTGACCGATGCGGCTCCACCGGAAGATGGACTTTCCTCGGATTTTGCACTTTCCGAATATGCCCGGATAGAGCACAACAAGATCAACACCAGCACCGACCACAGGATCCTCTGAACTTTCATGTCAAACGCCCTCCTTATCATCTCTTAGGAATCACGCAAGCATAACTGCTCTGTGCAAAAGGACGATCATTACTCTGTCTATATTCCGTGAAGATAAATTCATCGCCGGGGACAGAAAAAATGGGAGACTCACACGACCAGCCTCCAGGGGGCCCGATATTCTACGGCCAGCAGCCTCTGGGCTTCTGCCCCGCCCTGGAGTAACTTTTGATTCGCCACATCCCAGACAAGACGTGCTTTGGTCCGGTAGGCGATATTTCCCAGGTGACACGCGTTGGTTGCCCGGTGGCCAATTTCGATATCACTCACGGGCCGCCGGCGCGACTTGACACAATCGAGAAAATTGCGCACATGGTCCGCTAAGCCTTCGTCGACATCTTTCATTTCCATGGCGGGGGTCCGGTCCACCTGTTTCTGGCCAACACGCCATTTTTCCGGATGAACCTGAAAACCCGCCTCGTCGAACACCAACGTTCCGTCCGTGCCGTGGAATTCCATCCCCCAGTCTCGCAGTATGTCCCAGTCCCGCCCTACGTATTCGCGTTCTCCGTACTTCGAGTTTTGGTTGCACATCCGGTTCTCGTAGGTGGCCAGAAACCCAGGGTATTCGAGAGTCACTTGTAAGGTGTCGGGAGTCTCGCAGTTGTCCTGAAGATTCCATTTCCCCCCGGAGGCCGAGACCGCGTTCGGGCCATCCACCTTCATCGCCCACTGGATGATGTTAATGAAGTGAATTCCCCAATCGGCCATCCATCCACCCGCGTAGTCCCAGAAATAGCGAAAGGTGGACCATAGAAACTTCACGCCGAACCGATTCCAGTTGAATGGCACCTTGGGAGCTGGGCCCAGCCACAGATCCCAGTCCAGGTCCGCTGGCGGCTCCGAGTTTGCCGGGCTGCCGAATCCCTGGGGGAAGAGGTTCAAGTAGTTCCACGTCCGCACGTAACTGACCTTGCCGATCAGCCCTTCCTGAACAAGCTGCACCCCCTTCTGGAAGTGTGCACTCGACCGCCACTGCGTACCGACCTGCACGACGCGCTTGTACTTCCGCGCCGCCTCTACCATCCGCTTGCCTTCCTCAATAGTATTCGCAACGGGCTTCTCCGTATAGACATCCTTGCCCGCCTGGCAGGCGAGCACCATCTGCAAAGCGTGCCAATGATCCGGCGTGGCGATCAGCACGGCGTCGATATCCTTGCGATCGAGAACTTCACGAAAATCCTTGTAGCCTCTGGCCTTGCCGTCCGTGGCTTTGAGGGCCTTGTCAAGGTTAGGCTGATAGACGTCGCACACGGCTACAATTTCCACGTCGGGTTGTTTCAAAAAGTCTGCCATGACGAAGCCGCCTTCTAGCCCTGTGCCAATGACACCCACCCGTATCTTCTCGTTGGCACCCACCACCCGCGTGGCGCCAACTCCGGAGGCCGCCAAGCCGATGCTGGCGGTTGAAAGGGCAGCGCGCTTCATGAAATCACGTCGATTGATCTCGTCACTCATGTGAACCTCCTATCCATCCTCGGGGGCCTTACGTGCTCGTCACCATAGCTCCCGAGGTGTTCCTGACCTGTCCAACAATGGAACGGATGATGTTGTGCCCGTACCTAAATTCTCCGAGTGCTAGCCCGAACGGGATGTGTTGCAAGAAGTCGGGGATCGTCTGTCACGTTTGAGAGATCATCGCTGAACCCCGGCGACCGGCGAGCTTCAAAGGGCGGCACTTTGTACCCGAGGTCATTCTCTGTGCTGTCCGCTGGTATCTTCGATACTAGCTTTCGTATCGTGAGGTCCAGGAACCGCTGGTCGAGCGGAGCCTGGAGTCGATCACACGACGGTCCGGCGATGGGGCAGCAGGTCCACCCCATCAAACCCAAACTCTGCCGCTTTCCGTACCACATCTTCGATCGTCAAACACTCCCCGCCCGTGAAGAATCCGGCATACGCAACAGAATCCAAGCTCAGTTTCATACAAACCTCCCGTAACGGTTATTCTCCCTTGCCCGCCAAACGCAGCGGGTACAAGCCTACTGGAACTCCCATGAGTCTTCTCTTTCCCCTCCAGCGTTATCGGTCTGGCTCAAGTGGGAAGGGCAGAGGACCGACGGAGAGACGGCCCTCTACCTTCGCAAGAGCCGCTTGCAAGGGCTGTTCAGGTACTCCTCAGAACACGATCTTCAGCGCCAGTTGGATGATCCGAGGATCGCGGGCGTCGGTAATCAGACCGCCCGTGTTCCAGGTGGCGTTGCTGGTGTTCCGCGGATAGTAGTAGTTCACGTTGTTGGCGATGTTGAAGAATTCACCCCGAACCTGCACCTCCACTTTCTCCCGCACGTTGAACTTCTTAAACACAGAGAAGTCCACGTTCGCATAGCCGGGCCCGTAGATGATGTTCCGGCCGGCCGTCCCCCACCGGCCCAGCTGAGTAATCTGGCCGCTCTGGTCCACGATCGTGGCCGGTGGTTCAGCAAAGGCCGTCTTGTCAAACCACCCGCGGATGCTCCTCTGGGACTTGGGCAGGTTCCCGTTCCTGTTCGCCAGGCGGTCCGCCCGCATATTGGCCGCGGTGCACCCGCAAGCGTCGCCCGAGATGGCAAAAACCGAGAACGGCAGCCCGGTGGCAAAGGTGAAAATCCCATTGGCTTGCCAGCCCCCCAGCACTGCATTCAGGACGGGATGCCAATTACTCCCGAAGCGTCGGCCCTTACCAAAGGGCATGTCGTAGTTATAGGCGAAGGTGAAGCGCTGGGTCTGGTCGAAAGAGGAACGCGCTCGTTCTGACCGGATGTCGAACGGGTTTTGAGGGTAGGAATCCGGGTTCGAGTCGCCCCCACCCGTCACGGCGTCGCCGCTCCTGTCGTCGATCGACCGGCTATAAGTGTAGCTCCCCAGGAACTGCAACCCGTGCGCGAACCGCTTCACCGCCTTCACCTGCAACGAGTGGTAGTTGGAATTGAACTGGTTTGAGTACTCGTCGATGCTGCCGACATCGGGAATAGTAGCATGATAGATAGTGCGCTGACTGGCGGTGGCGGGATCTCCAGGCGGGATGGGATTGCCCTGAATCTCGCCGGGTAACTTAACCCCGCGTGAACCGACGTAGGAGATGTCCAGCATCAGGTCCCAAGGCAGCGCCTTTTGGATCCCCAGGCTGAAGTATTGGGCATACGGGGTGCGTTGGAGCGGATCGGTCAGATTCCAACCGCCCGCCGGATGGTGGGGATCGAAGTTCACCAGCGTGGTGCGAAGCTGGATCGGCAGCCCATCGCTCAACTTGTACATTGCGTCATAGGTTTCGGGATTGATGTTGAACGGTATAGACAACGTGCCCGTGTAAGGAGGATTCATCGTGGCACGACTCGATTCGAAGTTACCCACGTTGACGTACGAGATGCCATACCCGCCTCGGATGACAGTTTTGCCGTTCGCCCACGGCGTCCAGGCAAACCCGAAGCGCGGGGCGAAGTTGTTCTTGTCCGTCTGGACGAATTGGCGCGGCGCGCCGTTTTTGCCTGCCAATTGTGCAACGCCCGTTACCACGTCCAGGTTCGAGGCTCGGTCGTACAGTTCCACGTAGCCCGGGAACAGCTCATAGCGCAGGCCTAGGTTTAGCGTGAGGCGAGGTGTCACCTTGATGTCGTCCTGCACGTAGAAGCCGTAATCTATACCGCGAAGCCCCATCGTCCCGGGTGTCAAGTCCTGCTGAATGACGGTCGCTCGTCCAGTCATGAAATCGCCAAAGGCGTTGCCCGTAAAGAGGGGAACAAAGATGTAGGCACCCTTGCCCGCGAGATTGCCCAAGAAATTGCCTAAGCCATTGTTCAACCGCCGGCGCACGTCGAGACCCGCTTTGAGACGATGCTTGCCGCTGAAGTGCGAGAGGTTGTCTGTGAATTGGTAGACGGTGTACCCATTCCAGTAAGGACTGAAAGGAGAGGTTCCGGTCCAATCGGGCGCCGGGACCGTATAGATCCAGGGCAGGCCAGTGGTCGTGTTACTGACGTTGACGTTCGCGATGCCCACCTCATCCGCTAAGTTCTTGCCATTGTCCGGGGTGTTTAGGATATCGTGCGAACGATTGAGGCCGGCGCGGAATTCGTTGACCGTCGTGGGGTTGAAGGTGTGAATGTAGGTCAGCCCGGTGTTCTGCGTGCGGCTTAGGCTTTTACCCGCCAAGAGGTTCATAACCACGCCGCAATTGATGCATGGACCCACCGTCCCGCCACCAAATGCCGCCGGGACAAAGCTATGCGGGTTCCCGAACGAGTACCGGACCGACAGTGAATCCTGTTCCCGGGGGCGATAATCTATCTTAATATCGAAGTTATCCCCGTCGTCGGCGGACGAGCCACTGGCAAAGTAGTTGTTGTAAGTCCCCGTCCCCGGCACAAAGACGCCTTGGATGTTCGGCAGGGGGTACATTGCGGCAATCTTGACCGCCGGCGGGTCGATGGCCGAGGCCGGAATCACTTGGCAGGTCGCAGGCGTGAAATTCGCCAGATCGCATCCCGGATAGACCTCGCCCAGCAAGGCATTCTTGAAAATCGGCACCCCAGCCGGCAGGGTTTGGCTGAAATCGCCGATGCGTTCGAGGGCCGTCGGCACCGTCAGTATCCCCGAACGCCCCCGACGTTGGCGGCTCCCCTGGTAATCACCAAAGAAGAAGAGCTTGTTCTTCTTGATCGGCCCACCCAGCGAGAAGCCAAACTGATTCCGTTTCAACGCTTCCTTGGGAGCCGTCGTCTGCCCGGCCCGTGGCGGCACCATGTTCTGGAAGAAGCCGTTGGCGTCCAGCTTCTCGTTGCGCAGGAACTCGAAAACGGAACCGTGGAGTTTGTTCGAGCCAGAACGCAACTGCACCTGCACTACGCCGCCCGAACTCCGTCCAAACTCGGCTGAGAAGTTGCCCGTCTGAATCTGGAACTCCTCAATCGCGTCAATCGACGGGCTCAGTAACAGGTTGCTGTTAATGTCCACATTATCGACCCCTTCGATCATGAACATGTTCATGTCCGTACGGGAGCCGTTGAAGTTGTAACCGCTGTTGGCGGCGCCTTGACTCCCCGTCCCCACGCCGGCGTTGAGGGGGATCAGGTCTTTGAAGTTACGTCCGTTTAGCGGCAGGTCCACCACTTGCCGAAGGTTGATCACTTGGCCGACTTCCGAGGTCTCAGGCTTCAGCAACTGGGTCACGTCACCTTGTACCTGCACCTCTTGCGCCACCGCGCCTACTTCCAGGTTGAGGTCTACGCGCATTGTCTGCCCCACCACCAGCACCAGCCCTAATTTGACCATCTTCTTGAATCCCTGGGCTTCGGCCATGGCCGTGTATTGCCCGGGGGGCAGGAAACGCACTTCAAAGAGGCCGCTGTTGGTGGTTTGGGTCTTGTAGTCCATCCCGCGCTCCACGCTCGTGACGACCACTTGGGCCTTAGGAACCACTGCGCCGGACGGATCAAAGACTGTGCCGGTGATGGTCCCCGAAGCGGCCTGAGGATAGGCGGGCCGGGCGGAGAGCAACGCAAACACGACCAACAAAACCGTCGTTAGGCACTGGCAAAATCGATTTGCGTTCATGTGGTAATCTCCTCTCATTTGAATCTAATCGCTGTTAGTTAGATCTCTGGGGATCTCTGCAGTACTGCCGGTCACCAAAAACCAGACTCAATCATTAACCCAAGGCCCGAAATCTCAGTTGGAAAAAGCTGCTTTGACTCGTGCAGGCGGCCAAAGTCAGCTTGGTTGAATCTCCCCGACGTGTTACCGACACCCGCGGCCCATAGACTCTTCCTCCGCCTGCGCCCGCATGCTGGTCCGCAGGTGAGCGAACGCCAGGAACAGGGCCGACGCGCGTCTTTGACAAACGGCGGAATTAAAGCATTAATTGGATGGCCCTGTCAAGCCCAAAATTCGCCCTCCTGGCCACCCGGCCCGCTCCGGCCAACACCCCCACAAATAAAGGCGGTCAACCGCCCCTTGACACGGGGGCCGCACTGTGCATAATTAATCGTTTGATATGGTAACCATCGGCGACATTGCGGTCCGCAGCCAGGTCCACAGCCCGGAGGGGAGGTACCAACATGTTTGTGGGAGTCAGTTGCCGGCAACGCGGGTCGGTGGCATTTGCCTTGATGCTCTCGGCGGTCGTGGCCGCACCAATGGCGAGGGCCGCGGGCGACCGGGAAGCAGCGCAGGCGTCTTATCGCGAGGCTAACGGCCTCATGGACCAGGGGCGGTTCGCGGAAGCCGTGGCGGCTTACGGCCGTGCCATCGAACAGGATCCTCAATATGCCCAGGCTTACCACAACCGGGCCCTCGCCCGAGAGATGGTCGATCACCAGCAGGCCCTCCAGGACTGGCGGCGCTTCATCGAGGTCGCGGACAATGATCCTAAACTGAAGTGGGATGTGGCGCGGGCCCAGGC
>Ga0315282_10017468_pt1 | contig 10363 bp, 10 predicted proteins | sample YL17G07_20_MG_FD_203693 | JGI IMG/M metagenome (GOLD analysis project Ga0315282, IMG submission 203693) | Sediment microbial communities from Yellowstone Lake, YNP, Wyoming, USA - YL17G07_20 | ecosystem: Environmental > Aquatic > Freshwater > Lake > Sediment | place: USA: Wyoming | collected... | reverse complement strand
GGGAGATGCATTTCCTCACAATTTGTGCAGCGCACCAGATTCAAAGCCACCAGCGCATCCTGGGCTCGGCGGCGGTCGCGGCGACCTTTAGACAATTTTCTCTTTGGAAGCGGACCCATTCGACAACTCCTGTTTTCTTAAAGGCATAAAGATTACTTTTTAATAGCCCGCCAATTATACTGAATATAAAAGGTTAATGTCAAGGCTTGGAACAAAACAGTTTTTCTAATAAATCTATAATGCCTCGCATTATTGCTGGATTCCTAAGGGCCTTTTTCAGGCTGCTGTATCATTCCTTTGCCTGGAGTTATGATGCAGTCGCCTGGATGGTATCACTGGGAAGGTGGCATACCTGGGTAGACAGCGTTATTCCTTTTATCCAGGGGTCGAGGGTGCTTGAAGTAGGACATGGCCCTGGCCATTTACAGGTAAATCTTGGCAGGAAGGGGCTTCCGGCCTTTGGCCTGGACGAAAGCCGCCAGATGGGCCGGCAGGCTTTTTTCCGGCTCAATAAATTTATGCGGCCAAAATTAACCCGAGGACGCGCAGAGAATCTTCCATTCCAGGCTGAATCATTTGAGACGATCGTATCAACCTTTCCAACCGAATATATCATGCTGCCTGCGACATTGAATGAAATTTCGAGAGTCTTGGAACCGGGCGGTAAACTGGTCGTTTTGTTGGCGGCCTGGTTCGCCGGCAGAGGCTGGATCGAAAGAGCTGCTGCCTTCTTATTCAAGATAACCGGTCAGGTTCCATCAGCAAAAAACCAGTACCAGTATTTACTTCAACCCTTCCTAGTTGCCGGCTTTATCGCCAGGCTGGAGTGGATAAACCTACACTCCAGCCGTTTACTTCTAATAATTGCAGAAAAACCTATAAAACTCTAAATGACATCTTAAAAATCCCAACATTTTGAAGTAAAATGGAATTATGGAAATACAGATAGCTGTTGCAAAAACTAACAAATACGCTTCTTCGGAAAGCGGTGATACGTTGGAAACCGTTGAACGTCCCAATGGAGGCCTCTCAGTGGTACTGGCAGATGGACAGACCTCTGGTCGAGGAGCAAAAGCTATCTCCACCATGGTCGTCAGGCGGGTGATCAGCTTACTGGCAGAAGGAGTCCGGGATGGAGCGGCTGCCCGGGCAGCCTCCGATAGTTTATTCACTGAACGGAACGGAAAAGTCTCTGCCTGCCTGAATATCTTATCTGCTGATCTGCAGACGGGCACCCTCGTTATTACCAGAAATAATCCAACCCCTGTTTTCGTGGCCCATGGAGATCACATCGAATGTCTTACCAGCGAAAGTGTGCCGATCGGGACATCAAGGAATATCAGACCATTGATCAGCGAATTTCCGATTGAGGTGGGCTATACGGTCGTTATGTACACAGATGGGGTCAGCCTGGCCGGAGATAGGATTGGTCAATTGATCGATGTATGCACTTTACTGTCATCATTATTGGAAGAACAGAATCCTCATTCGCAGGAAATCGCAGATTCGTTGTTGGCAGAGGCAATGCGGTTAGACCAGGGACGCCCCAATGACGATATGAGCGTAGTAGTTCTGAGAGTGTTGCAAAGTGACGAAGACCAGATTCGCCGAATGACCGTCCGGTTGCCCGTTGAACCGGTACGCACACCCTATGCATGAGAACTGAAAGACAAGTTCACAAGGTAATTGGCATTGTCGGACCTTGTGGATCAGGAAAAACAACCCTCGTAAAAAAACTTAGTGCTCTTGGGATTTATGCCCGACATATTGCCCAGGAGCATTCCTATGTTGGCGCCATGTGGCAGAAGATCACCAATCCCGACTTTCTAATATTTCTGGATGCCTCTTATCCAGTGACCATCCGCAGGCGCAAGGTAAACTGGACGATGGATGAATATCTGGAGCAACACCGGCGATTGGCTCATGCCCGGCAAAATGCTGACCTGTACATATTTACTGACCTTCTCAATCCGGAAGAGGTGTTTCAAATTGTGGTAAATTTTCTAAAGGAACACGCCATTTGTCCTGAAGATGAGTGATTACAATCCTTTCCTTTATTGCGGGCGCCCATTAGTGGATAAAATTACTCTGTGAGGAAATTATTTTTGGCCAGATCTATAAAAAAATATGAGGACAAAACATGCGCAAAGAAGTCATTTTAATCACAGGAGCCAATGGGGAAATTGGGCACGGGCTGATCACTTTTCTTGGGCAGCAGAGTTCCTCTCATATCGTCGCCCTGGACGTTCAACCCCTGGATGAACGACTAAAACCATACTGCGAGTATTTCGCCCAGGGTGATATCCTGGATAATATGCTCTTGGGTCGGCTGGTAGCCGAATATGAAATCCGTTCTATTTACCACCTGGCATCTATCCTGTCAACCAAAGCCGAATATAACCCCGAAACAGCCCATCGAGTTAATGTGGAAGGAACACTCAACCTGCTTCGTTTGGCAGTCGAACAATCACAATGGCAGGGCCGCTCGGTTAAATTCCTCTATCCAAGCTCAATTGCCGCTTACGGCCTACCCAATCTGGCAACTAAGAACCGTGTTGGGAAGGTCAAGGAAAACGAATGGCTGCAGCCGACCACTATGTACGGCTGCAACAAACTCTATTGCGAACACCTGGGCCGATATTATGCCAAGTACTACCGCCAACTGGCGGTCGACCGGGCACATACCTCGATTGATTTCCGCTGTCTGAGATTCCCGGGGTTGATCAGCGCAGTGACTATTCCGACTGGAGGGACGAGTGATTATGGTCCAGAAATGCTACATCACGCTGCCCAGCGCATTCCTTATGCTTGCTTTGTCAGACCAGATACTCGGCTCCCATTTATGACCATGGTCGATGCGATTAAATCCCTGCTTGTGTTGGAAAATGCCCCCGCCAGCTCACTTACTCAATGCGTTTATAACGTCACTTCGTTCAGTCCCACAGCCCAGGAATTCTATGACATCGTCTGCAAGGCTTTCCCAGGGGCTGAAATTTCTTTTGCACCTCATATGAACCGGCAAGTCATTGTAGATACTTGGCCGGCGGATATCGATGACTCGGCCGCCTGTAAGGATTGGGGCTGGATACCCGATTACAACCAGGAACAGGCATTTGAAAATTACCTGTTCCCGGCGGTGCGTAACTCTTATAAAGTGTAAGTTTTATTTCATTGTGGAATAACCTAAACTATGGCAAGACCGAAAGTCTTCCTAACACGTATGATCACCGAGCCTGCTATGCAGCAGCTCTACCAGGCGTACGAGATAGACGTTTGGGAAGGTGAAAATCCGCCACCCCACGAGGTAATCCTCGCTAAAGCATCTCATCTTGACGGCATTTTAACCCTGCTAACTGACCAGATTGACAGGCCGGTCATCGAAAAACTGGCGAAAAACTGTAAAGTAATCAGCCAGATGTCGGTAGGTTTCGATAATATCGATATCGCTACTGCCACACGGCTAGGCATACCAGTGGGCCACACACCTGGGGTATTGACTGAAACCACTGCCGATTTTACCTGGGCGCTGATCATGGCGGCTTCCAGGCGAGTAATTGAAGCTGATCAGGAGGTACACCGGGGCATCTGGCGCCATTGGGGACCAGGCATCCTGCTGGGCCTGGAACTGACGGGGGCTACTTTGGGCATTATTGGTTTTGGCCGAATCGGGCAAGCTGTGGCCAAACGGGCTACCGTTTTTAATATGCGCGTTCTCTATCACGACTTCAACCACCACCCGGACCTTGAAAAATCGCTGGGTGTAAGCTATGTAAGCCTGGAGGATCTCCTTGCCCAATCCGATATTGTCACCATCCATACTTACCTCTCGAAAGAGACGTTTCATTTCTTTGGCCGTGAAAAATTTGAAAAGATGAAGCCAACAGCGATCTTGATTAATACGGCGCGTGGACAAATCATAAACCCAGGAGATTTGTTATGGGCGCTGCAAGAAAAGAAAATTGGCGTGGCAGCCCTGGATGTATTTGAACCTGAGCCGATTCCGGTCGATCATCCATTGCTGCGATTGCCCAACGTAATCATCACTCCGCATATTGCCAGCGCTACCACCAAAACACGCATTCGCATGGCTTTAATGGCTTGCGAAAATCTACAGGCCGGATTGAAAGGAGAACCCCTCCCTTACTGCGCCAATCCGCAGGCATATACGAAATAAGTCACCTCAAAATGCAAACAGGAATGCCAGGTCGTTGACGTTCGTGCCGGTCGGTCCGGTTTTAATCAACCCACCGACTTTCTCGAAGAAATGATAGCTGTCATTATTTGCAAGGGAAACACGCGGGTTTATTAGGAGTCGACCGGCTTTATTCAACGTTTCTCCGGTGACGACCGCTCCCGCCGCATCCGTAGGACCGTCTTCTCCATCGGTGCCCAGTGTAACCAGTGCTATTTCATTCAAACCCGCCAGGTCGCAAACGCTGCCAAGGGCGGTTTCCAGGTTTCTTCCTCCCAGTCCGTTTCCACGCACAGTGACGGTCGTTTCACCTCCGATAATTACACAAGCTGGCCTGGGCAGCGGTTCGCCGGTCAATACAATTTGTTTTAGTATGCTTGCCAGCCACATTCCGGCCTGGGATGCCTCTCCATGCAAATAGGTGGAAAGGATCAGCGTATGAAACCCTCTAAGTTGCGCCTCTGCGGCTGCTGCGTGAGCTGCTCGATAATTGCTGGCAACGATCAGGTTCTGCACTCGTTCGAGCACCGGGTCTTGCGTTTTCACGCTTTCGAGACTGCTATTAACCAGGCCCTTTTGGAGATAAGCCCAAATGTTGTCCGGGATTTCATGGACAATGTTATATTTTTGCAGAATCTGAATGGCGTCTTCGAACGTCGATGGATCGGCAACCGTTGGGCCGGAAGCAATCACTTCGAGGGGATTGCCGATTACATCCGAAATAATAAGAGTCACCACCTGAGCGGGAAATAACCAACGCGCCAGTCCACCGCCCTTCACCTGATCGAGATGTTTTCGTAACGTATTAATTTCCCCAATTTCGGCCCCACTTTTCAATAACAACTGGGTAAGGTTCCGTACATCATCCAACGTGATCCCAGCCACAGGCCTGGTAAATAATGCCGAACCTCCCCCAGAGATCAGGCAAATTATCAGGTCATCTTTTGAGCAACCTTGGGTAATTTCAAGCAAAGATTGGGTGGCCAGGATACTTTCCTGGTCGGGAACCGGATGGCTACCTTTTCTCACCTGGATTTTGCTCGATAGCCCATACCCAGAACTTAAATTGGCATGCTTAGAAATGACCATACCTGCAGTAAGGCTATCTTCCAAGATTTGCTCCACAGCAGCAGACATGGGAATTACAGCCTTGCCAAACCCCACCACCAATACTCGGTTATAGGTATCTAAATCATACCAGTGACCTCCGGCTTCCAGATAATTTCCATGCCGTTTCACCAAACTTTCGACTACCATGCCTGGATCGACCGCTGCCAATCCGGCAAGTAGAATTTTTTCAACATGTTCTCGGTAAATAGGGGAAAGGTCATCTGGAAGATTTATGGTTTTAACCACAGGCCCTCTTTGTGAAGAACTTAGAAAATGATGAATATACCCTCGAAAATGGTACATTTGTTTTCAGAAAATTGGATACAATAAATAGGATTAAAGCAGTTTATAATCAATTCTACTCGAATTAGCTAATGAACTTGATGCTCACCTTACATGGGGACTACCTTCAAAATCACGATTACCCTAAAATCAAGTCCCGGATTGTCACTGGTGGGACTTTTTATGTAAGAAACAAAAAAACTAATATACCATCTTCAGGAGGAAAAAAAGTGGATAACGTAGCGATCAATGCCATTCTCCGGCCAAAAACTATTGCCGTGGTTGGTGCGTCAACCATACCCGGAAAGATTGGGTATACCGTAGTAAAAGGTCTACTTGAAGCAGGTTTCAGGGGCGAGATTTACCCTGTCAATCCACAAGCAACTGACCTGCTTGGGTTAAAGGTCTACGCAAGCATCCTGGACATCCCTGGCCCTGTGGATGCCGCGGTTATCACCGTACCCGCCAAGTTGGTTCCCCAGGTCATAGATGAATGCGGTAAAAAAGGCGTCAAAGGCCTGATGGTGATCACCTCTGGCTTCAGTGAAGTAGGGAACCACGACCTGGAAGACCAGATCGTCCGCCAGGCTAACAGTTATGGCAGCCGGATACTGGGTCCCAATATTGTGGGTGTTTTATCCAATTCCGACAAGCTAAATGCCTCCTTCGCACCTTTCTTACCTTTGTCCGGTCGAGCCTCGCTGATCACTCAATCCGGAGCGCTCTTGATCGCATTGGATGCAGCCACATACACTCGCCGGGTAGGTTTTGATAAATTAATATCAATCGGCAATACGGCTGACATCGATATTGCCGACCTGGTAGATTGGCTGAATGAAGATGAGAATACCACCTGTATCTGCCTTTACATTGAAGGTTTCAAGAATGGACGTCCTTTCATTGAAGCCAGCCGCAGGACCAAGAAACCGATCATTGCTCTAAAAGCTGGCGTTTCCGCCCATGGAGCCGCGGCTGCCGCGTCACATACTGGTTCGTTGGCTGGGGCAGCCAAGGTTTATGGAGCTGCTTTCCAGCAATCCGGTGTGGTAGAGGCGACTGATCTGGGCAACCTGTTCGATCGCACCCTGGCGTTGTCTCTATTGCCTCCCATGAACGGTGATAACCTCCTAATCATAACCAATGGTGGGGGCGTGGGTGTACTGGCAACGGATGCAGCCGAAAAGTACGGGATTCCTCTGAAATTTGCTCCCCTGGATGTGCAGGCGGAAGTCAAAAAACACATGCCCGACTTTGGTTCTGCAAAGAATCCAGTCGACCTAACCGGTATGGCGGGGAACGAATGGTATTTCGACTCGGTCAAATATTGCTACGCACATGCTTGGGCTGATGGTCTGGTAGTACTTTATTGTGAAACCGCCATGACCAACCCAATGGAAATTGCGCAATCAATCAAGAAAGCCGTAGATGAATCCGGAATAACTGACAAACCCATCACGGTCTCCTTCGTTGGCGGAGAGCGTTCCAATGCAGCCATGAGCTGGCTGGTCGAAAATGGCATTCCTGCCTACCCCGCGCCGGATATTGCCGTTAATGCCATAGCAGCTTTGCGGGAATACGCGCGTATGAAAGCTACGGTCGCCGAATCAATCGTAATTGGTGATACTTCCAATCACGCCGCCGCCATGGAAATTATTAATAGAGCACGAGCCGAAGGGCGGGATACACTGACCGAAATTGAAGCCAAACAGGTCTTTGCCCTGTATGGACTGCCTGTGACGTCGACCTCTTTGGCCAAGACTGAAGACGAAGCGGTTGCACTTGCCAAAAAGATCGGCTTTCCGGTCGTGATGAAAATCGTCTCACCCGACATTTTGCACAAGTCTGACGCCGGTGGAGTTAAGGTCAACATCAAGGACGAGAATGCCGTCCACGAGGCCTACGGCGCGATTTTGGCAAATTCCAAGGCTTACAAAGCCGATGCCAGGATCCATGGCATTGCCATCCAGGAAATGGCCCCCTGGGGTACTGAGGTTATCCTGGGCTCGATAAACGATCCGACTTTTGGCCCGACGATGATGTTCGGCCTGGGTGGTATATTTGTCGAAGTCTTGAAAGACGTTACATTCCGCGTTGCCCCAGTCTCGAATGGCCAGGCTCTCCGCATGCTCGATGAAATCCGCGGTGCGCCCATCCTGTCCGGCATCCGTGGCGAAGCCCCCCGCGACCGGCAGGCAATGGCCGATACCGTCTGCCATTATTCCACTATGATCCTGGATCTGGCAAGCGAAATTTCCGAATCTGATGCTAATCCCGTTCTGGTCTATGAAGAAGGAAAAGGCGTCAAGGTTGTCGATGCCCGGATCATCTTGAAGAAAAAATAACCGCGTAGAAGGATAGCTAACCAATGGCGCCGCAGGGAATCCCCTGCGGCGCTTTTTTTCAGAAATTGAATGGGCGCTTTTCTATGGCATTTGCTTTAAAGCTCCCCAGGCGCCTACCCAGGGTGTTCCCAAACGATTGCGTAAAGGCACTTCGACTGACATTAATTTCTGCGCCACCTGGACAGAAACCTGGGCAACCATTGGCCAATCCTCCTGGAAAACCGCTTGCTTCATCTGTTTACCGAATCGCTCGGTCCAGGACCATTCCATCCGGTAACGGTCGGCTTTGACCCAGTAACCTTTTTTCTCCCAGGCCAAAACCGAAGCTTCAACAGTATCTGAAATCGAAAGCAATGCCAGCGCGATGAAAGCAGCCAGATCGCGACTTTTATCGTCAGGTTGTGATTGGCGCATCAATTCTCGCAGCGACAAAACGATATATCTGCTCAATCGATTGCGCTCTTTACCTGCACCTTCAGTATTGATGATCCGGCCCAAAGTGACCTCCTGGGTGAAATTTGCTCAATTATACATCCAATGCTTTGGAGTAAAATATTCTCTATGTCAGCCATATCACCTTTCTTCAAAGTACGTAATATTCCAATTTATGGGGATTTGATCCTATCGCCGATGGATGGATATTCGGATTATCCATTCCGCTCGTTGGCGCGTGAACTGGGATCAGCCATGAGCTATACCGAATTTATAAATTCCATCGATGTGGTTTATAGGCATCCTTTTCTCGAAAAGAAACTGTATTTTTCTGAATCGGAAAGGCCTATCGTCTACCAGATTTATGATGATGACCCTGAGCGCATTCTGAAAGCTGCGCTGAAATTGAGGCGATATAACCCGGACATCATTGACGTTAATATGGGTTGTTCTGCCAAATCAGTCTCCAACCGCGGCGCTGGCGCTGGCCTTCTATGTACGCCGGAAAAAATCGGCTTGATTTTTAGCAAATTATCCAAGAATCTCGACATTCCAGTAACCGGTAAGATCCGCCTGGGGTGGGACAATCTTTCCCTAAACTACCTGCTGGTTGCCCGCGCCATCGAAGAAAACGGCGGTCAACTTTTGGCAGTACATGCCCGTACAAAAGCTCAGTCTTACAATGGCATGGCGAACTGGGACGCTATCGCTGAAATTAAACAAAAATTATCCATCCCGGTCATCGGCAATGGAGACGTAAGGACCGTGGCTGATATTGAGAAGATGAAAATACACACGAAATGCGACGGCGTAATGATCGGCCGGGCCTCGATTGGGAATCCCTGGATATTCAGCCGACTTGACCGAGAAAACGTACCCTTTGAAAGGGTGAAAACGACTATCCAGAATCATCTTTCCAGGTGCCTGGAATTTTATGGCGCTGAACGTGGCCTGGTCTTCTTTCGGAAATTTGCTAAACGGTACCTGAATCCTTATCACATTTCCAGGGATCAAAACCTTGACCTGATGACTGAAATAGATCCGGAGAAATTCATCGATCAAATTGTTAGTTTGACGTTTTCCCTTGACTATTCCAACCCTCTTTCGTAGAATGATAAGGGGGGAATAGGGTTTTCGTAAAATCTAAACCAATTTTCAGGAGGCTCAACCGTGAAGATCCCAACTAACTTAAGGTATTCGGAGAGCGATGAATGGGTGTTTGTCGATGGGAATATCGCAACCATTGGCATTACCGATTATGCCCAAAGCCAACTTTCGGATATTGTCTACGTCGAATTCAAAGTCGAAGCGGGGGATGAAATAAAAAAGGATTCCATCATCGTTACCCTCGATTCAGCTAAGGCAACCGCCGACGTTAACCTACCAGTTTCCGGCAAAGTCTCTGAAGTCCATACTGACCTTCCGGAAAACATGGAACGAGTCAACTCTGACCCGTATGGAGATGGGTGGATGCTGAAAGTACAGTTGACCAATCCTGGTGAATTAGCCAGGTTGATGGATGCAATTGCCTACGATGCATATTGTCAGAAGCGGAGCCATTAATGTTCATACCGCATACGGATTTAGAGCGGGAAGAGATGCTAAAAGTCATCGGGGTAAAAAAACTTGAAGACCTCTTCAAGGATGTCCCTGAGGCTTACCGTTTTCCGAAGCTTGACCTTTCTCCTGCTTTAACTGAAATGGAAGTCTATTCGGAGATGCAGGATATTTCAAAGGCCAATGAGACCACACGTGATCTGGCATGCTTCTTAGGAGCAGGCGCCTACAATCACTACATCCCTGCGGCTGTCGACAGCCTGCTTCGAAGAGGTGAATTCTATACAGCTTATACGCCATACCAACCAGAAATCTCCCAGGGCACTCTTCAAGCAATTTTTGAATATCAAAGCCTGATTGCCATGCTGACCGGTATGGAGGTATGTAACGCGTCCCATTACGACGGCGCTACGGCTGTGGCGGAAGCTGGTGTCCTGGCCTACCATCA
>Ga0315282_10017467_pt1 | contig 10363 bp, 14 predicted proteins | sample YL17G07_20_MG_FD_203693 | JGI IMG/M metagenome (GOLD analysis project Ga0315282, IMG submission 203693) | Sediment microbial communities from Yellowstone Lake, YNP, Wyoming, USA - YL17G07_20 | ecosystem: Environmental > Aquatic > Freshwater > Lake > Sediment | place: USA: Wyoming | collected... | reverse complement strand
CGAGCAGCGGATCGTCCGTCCCCAGCACGTGCGCCGGCGCGCTCGACCACGGGTACTTCCACGCCGCCTTCACCACTCCCGCGCGCACCGGGTTCAGCTCCACGTAACGGACCGCGCGGTACACGTGGCGTTCGTCAAGCGCGCAGGAGTAGAAGCGGCCCTGCCACAAATGCCCCGCCTGGCCGTGCCGCCGGTTCAGCATCTGCGCGTAGCGCATGTGCGTCTGGTTGAAGGTGCGCGCGAGCGAATCCGGCTTGCGCGGCACGACGACGAAATGGACGTGGTTGCTCATCAGGCAATACGCCCAGACGGCGGCGCCGCAATGGCCGGCGTAGAACGCCAGCCATTCGAGGTACTGGCGGCGGTCGTCATCCGATTCGAAGATGGTCTGGCCGAAGTTGCCGCGTTGCGTGACGTGGTGCGGGACGTCCGGCAAGACGGCGCGAGCGATACGAGCCATGGGCGCGATAGTACGGGCGCGGCGGGCGGCCAGTCAAGCGGAAAACCGGGCGCTGTCCCCGGTTTTATTCCTTGACACGGGGGGCACGCCTTGGCAACATGGATGCGCGTGGAAGCCTGGATCGGTTGCAGGCTCGGTGTAACTGGCAATGCCGGTCAAGATCGCTTCTCATGGAGCCCCTTGGATGCTGAACCGACTGATGTCCTCCGCAAGACGAACGACTTTGTATCTGGGAGGCCGCGTTGTTTGCGCGGCCGCCGGCTTTATGCTGCTGGCCCTCGCGTGGCCTTTCGGCTGCCAAAGCCAAGCCGCCCTTGGGGCCGAAAGCACCAGCGCGCTGGAGGCTGATCCGCAGGGCTGGGTGGATATTCTGCCTCAGGCCGATCTCCAGGGCTGGTATCGCGTGGCCGTGCCGCCAACCGGCAAACTGGGCCGCCAACAATGGCACGCGGAGCCCGATAAGAAGCTGCTCATCTGTGACGGCGACGGCGGCCATGACATGCTGCTGTTCGAGAAGGAGTTCGGCGACGCGGTCTTCCACTGCGAATTCCGTTACGTGTCCGTCGAGGGGAAGACCGGCTACAACAGCGGCGTTTACATCCGCAACTCGCGGGACGGGGCGATCTGGCATCAGGCTCAAATCGGCGGCGGCACGGGCGGCTACTTGTTCGGCGAGAGTCCGACTGCTGGCGGCGGACGGAAGTTCTTCAGCCTGGATAAGGCTGTCAAGGACATGCGGGTGAAACCAGCCGGCGAGTGGAATACCTTGGAGATGACGGCCCGCGGCAAGACCTTGACGCTCTGGGTCAACGGCGCGGTTACTTGCCAGTTCGATAATTGCGGGCTGGAGAAAGGCCGCGTCGGCCTGGAAGGGGAAGGCTATCGGATTGAGTTCCGCAACCTGAAAGTAAAGGAACTGCGCTAGCGTTCCAGGGCCTGCGGCCCTGGCTATTATAGCTTGGCCTTTCAGGCCAAACAAATGCGCGCACGTTTGGTGAGGCACCCGGATGAGGCCGGCGGGTCGTGGAGGAGCGGCGACGGGTACGGAAGGACGGGCAGGTGTGAGCGACGGGCGGAACACCGGGCGCTGGCCGCGGTTTTAGCCGAGATATTGGCGGCGGTCGTCATCCGATTCGAAGATCGTCTGGCCGAAGTTGCCGCGTTGCGTGACGTGGTGCGGGACGTCCGGCAGGACGGCGCGAGCGATACGAGCCATGGGCGCGATAGTACGGGCGCGGCGGGCGGTCAGTCAAGCGGAAAACCGGGCGCTGTCCCCGGTTTTACCCGCAAATGGCCCGTGAGTCACTCCCCGTAAAAGCCGCTGTCGAACTGAATGGCAATGTTCTCTACATCTGCTGCGTCAACCTCGGTAAGAACCTCAAAACTCTTTATGCCTCCGCGCTTGAAGCCAGCGATGACGAACTTGCCTGTGGCGATCAGTTTTCCTTTCTTGTCGGTCATAATGACGGAGAAGCCGGCAATCTTCAGGGAGTCGCCGAGATTCGCCATCAGTCCAATAAGCTTTCGGTGTCCAAGTACGGGCCGTCCCGAAAAGGACACATCCTTACATGCAAAGGGCGCGTCGCCAGCGATCAGTTTGAAGCCGTGCTGCGTCAACCATTCCTTAAGCTTCGCCTTAGCCTTTTCCAGTTCCGCCTTCTCCTCTGCTTTCGGATCGGCCGTTTTCTTGTCTGTGTTCTCGCGTTTTGGCCGCGCAATTTCAGGATCATCTGGTGGTCGCGGCGGCTTCACAGCTTCTTCCTGAGCGGCCGCCAATGACACGAGTAGACCCAGGACCGCGAATGAGATCAGCTTCATAGGTTCTCCTCCTCACTATGATAGATCATGACAATTTACGGGAGCAGGCTTCCGCAGTCAATAAGCAATCAAGTGGAACCCTCGAAGTTCCGTAGCTGTCATGTCCCGTCCCTCCAGTAAAGAGAACGGGCTGGCAAAACAACTTCTACCCGCCCGTTCTGCTGGTTGTTCGTGCGCGCTCAAGCGTCAGCGCCCGCCGATCTCAATGCGCTGCAAACGGCAAGCCGACCGCTTGAGCGAAGGCGTTCCAGTCCACGACCTCGCAGTGGTGCCAGTGCTTATTCTTATATTCCTCAAGCACAGACGCCCCAAGGCAAGGTTGGAGCGCGTCCAAGAGCGTAGACCGAAAAGTCGGTCGTGTCTCGTCGTACACGAAGGGTTTGCCCTTCCGGTATTCATCTCCTGGGGCGAAAAGGATCATGCTCGTTATTCCCATCTGTTGGTCTTCTGTGATGCACACGTATTGCTTCCTGTTGCGTTGAGGCGTCCGACAATAGCGTCTGGCGATTAGCGCGTCGTAGACGCTCCTGTTAGTCCACTGTTCCGGTCTCTGCGCATTAGCCATGTACCGACCTCCCCAAGGGTAAGCCAGCGCCGTCGAGCCGTGCCAAGCGCCGTCCGCCGACTACCGCTGCTACTTGCCGTGCGTGCCGCCGCGCGCCGACAGCAATCTGGCGAGCGCTGCGTGCTGATTGTCAATTGCCGTATCCAACGGAGTGCGTCCCTCGTTGTCCTTGGCATTTATGCTGGCACCATTCTGCAGCAAGAAGGCGGCGATTTCGCTGTTGCCCTCGTCGGCAGCCAGGTGCAGAGGGGTACGACCGTCATTGTCCTTCGCATTAACAGATGCACCTTTCTTGACCAAGAGTTTGAGCACCTCTACGTCCCCTCTTGTTTCATGGACATCACTTCCCTGTGCGGCCACATGCAGGGGCGTTTGGCCCACCACATTTTTTGCGCTGACTGAGACCCCCTTCGACAAGAGAAGTGCAGCACGGTCTCTTTGCCGGAGGCACGCGCACGTAAGTCAGCCCCTTTCTCAATCAGGAATGCTGTCATGGCCTCATCGCCGTTGGCGGCCGCATGGTGAAGAAGCATGTAGCCTACCTCGTCGCGCTTGTTGATGTCAAAGCCGTTGGCGAGGTGCAAGCGTACTTGGGCCACGTCGCCCCGTGACATTGCCAGCCCGAGCGGCATCGAAGGCTTGGGCGCGGCCGGGTCGCGGCCCGTCGCCCTTTTCCCCTGTTCCCCCGCTTCCCCCTGGCGAGAAGTCGCTGCTTCTTCGCGCTCCGCCCTTGCCAGGCGCGCAGCTTCCGCCGCCTCCTTCTCAACGGGCGTAACCCAGGTGCCACCAAAGAGCACTTTCCCTTCCGCCTGCATCCTTTCCGCGAACGCCCGCTTTCGTTCAGCGGTTTCCTCCGCACCCTCGATGCGCTCGATATCAACCAAGTCAATGAACCAAACCTTGCCACCTTCGCTCAGGTCAATCTGCGTCTTGCCACGGCGGACAATCGTGCCCTCAAGTGGCTTGCCTCGCTTTCGATAGACCGTGACGGGGCCGTCAGCGTTGTCATTTTGCTTGCGCTCACTGGGCGGCGTTGGTGGCGTCACAGGTTCTGCATCTTCGGCCCTGAGGTCCTTTTCGTCCACGTGTGGCGCAGCCGCCTGCGGTTGCGGAATGGGCGCGGGTTCCGGGGGCGGTGCAGGTGGCACGACTGCGTCGTTGGGCCGCGCTGGCGCGGCGAAGTCAACTTGGGGCGTCCTTGGCGGCGCGGGCGGTGCGACGGGTGGTGGCGTGGAGGGTCCTTGCGGGCTGAAAATGGAGACAAGGGCCACAAAAATGGCCGTGATGATTAAAGCGAATATCGCCTTGCCCACAGTCGCCCCTCCGAATATACGCGCCAGCCTACCCCGCCCGGAAGCGCCGTCAAGCCTTTCGTCCGCGCGAACCACACTTCCTTCTTGGCTCGAGCACGCCGTGCGTCAACCCGCCTTGGCCTTTACCGCGTGCGGGTGCAACGCTTCCAGCACGGCATCGGGACGCCGCGCCGCAACACGCAGCAGAGCGCGGGCCGGACCGTCCGGGCGGCGCCGGCCTTGTTCCCAGCCCTGCAACGTGCCCGTCGGCACGCCCAGCAGCGCGGCGAAGGCCGTTTGCGACAGCTTCAGCTTGCGGCGCGTGGCCTTCACGTCCACCGGCGCGGCGTCCGGGGAGCGGAAGACACGGCCCGGCGCCAGTTCGCCACGGCGAATAGCGCCCATCTGCCGGATGCTCTCGCACAGCCCCGCGAAAAGTTCCTTCTTCATGCGTTCTCCTTGGCCAGCCGGGCCAGCACGTTCAGTTCATCCCGCGACAGGTCTTCCCGTTCGGACTTCCCGTAGACTTGCAGGAGGAAAATCCGCGATTCGGCCACGAACCAGTAGTAGATCACCCGCACCCCGCCGCGCTTGCCCTTGCCCGGCGTCCTCCAGCGCAGTTTCCGCAACCCGCCGGCGCCGGGAATCAGCGCCCCCGCGTCCGGCCTGTCCGCCAGCGCGGCCTGCATCGCCCGGTAGGTGTCATCCGGCATGATGCGGACAATGCGCCGGGTGAAGTAGGGCGTCTCCATGAACTCCATTGACCCAGTATACGTCATTGACGCAGGCGCGCGCAAGGTCGTTCGCTGTTGCGCGTGTGCCCCGCGATGTTCACGCCGGCGGCCCCATCCGCACAGTGCCCCGTGCCATTCTCTCCTGCGCAAGTCTCCGGTTGGCGTCGAGTTGCTGGTTGGGGTCGGCCATTCGCCGGGCCACGTTGGCCAGGATGCGTGCCGCGATCCACGCTACGACGATGATGATCAGCAGGACCCAGGCTGGCGTTTTGGGTGCAACAGCCGCAAGGCCAGCGAACAACAGGATGGTCAACACCACAAGGGAAGGCCAGAAGACGATGCGGCCAACCTGCCGCTCAACCTTTTCCACATGCGCGTTTCCATAGGTGCCGCACTTGGGGCACGGCACAGCGGCGGCTTTGCGCTTCATTGACTCGCTCGATGCGTAGCGCGCCGCGTCGCGCAGCGTGTCATCGGAAGCCGGCAGAATCGTGTCGCTGGCCTGGCCGTATCCTTCGACCAGGCAACTGTACCGAGTGCTGCAGCGTTCGCACTCGACCTCCACCCAGCCCTTCTGGCTGGCCGTTGCGTATGTGGTGACACCCATACTGCTGCCTCCGCGGCAACTCCCCCTCGCTCCCCCTCTTGGCAAGAGGGGGAAAAGGGGAGTAACAGCCATTGTACTACGGCAGGCGCGGCGGAGACAAGAGGCAGCAGGCAGGAGCAGCGGCAGCAGGCAGCAGCAGTGGCAGCAGCAGCAGGCCGTGGCAGCGCACTCGGCAAGGCTGTATTGCGTCGCGGACGGAATGTGATAGTTTGCGAGGGCAGGATGCAGGATACAGGACGCAGGAAGGAACGAGATGAAGCGTTGTACGGCGAAGAAGAAGAGTCTGTTCCAGAAGGTGTGGGAAGCGCACTCGGTGCGCGTGCTGCCCAACGGCCAGACGCAACTGCTGATCGGGCTGCACCTCATCCATGAGGTCACCAGTCCGCAAGCGTTCGGGATGCTGCGCGACCTAAGCTTGAGCGTCGCCTATCCGCAGCGGACGTTCGCGACGGTGGACCACATCATCCCGACGGACGACCAGGGCGAGCCGTTCGCCGACCCGCTGGCGCAAGGGATGCTGGACGCGCTGCGCAGCGCGTGCAAGCAGTACGGCATCAGGTTCTTCGACGTGGCGTCGGGAGAGCAGGGCATCGTGCACGTGGTCGGGCCGGAACTGGGGCTGACCCAGCCGGGCTTGACGATCGCGTGCGGCGACAGCCACACGGCCACGCACGGCGCGTTCGGCGCGGTGGCGCTCGGCATCGGCACCAGCCAGGTGCGCGACGTGCTGGCGACGCAAACGCTGGCTCTGGCGCCACTGAAGGTGCGGCGCATCAACATCAACGGGTCGCTCGGCCCCGGCGTGTACGCCAAGGACGCGATCCTGCACATCATCAGGACGCTGGGCGTGAACGGCGGGACGGGCTTCGCCTACGAGTTCGGCGGCTCGGCCGTGGACGCGATGGGCATGGACGAGCGGATGACGCTGTGCAACATGGCCATCGAGGGCGGCGCGCGCGTGGGATACGTCAACCCCGATGCGACAACCTTCGCGTACCTGAAGGGGCGGAAGTACGTTCCCAAGGGCGCGGCGTGGACGAAGGCCGTCAAACGCTGGAAGGCCGTGGCGAGCGACCGCAACGCCGTCTACGACGACACGGTGAACATCGCCGCGAAGAGCATCCGCCCGACCGTGACGTGGGGCGTCAACCCCGGGCAGGCGATCTTCGTGGACGAGACCGTACCGACGCCGGAGAGCGCGCGCGACGGCGCGGAGAAAGCCGCCATCCGGGAAGCTGTGGAGTATATGAAACTGCAGCCCGGCGCGCCTATCAAGGGGCTGAAAGTGGACGTGGCGTTCATCGGGTCGTGCACGAACGGGCGGCTGAGCGACCTGGAGGAAGTGGCGCGGCACCTGAATGGCCAGCACGTCGCGGCCGGCGTGAAGGCGCTGGTCGTGCCGGGTTCTATGGAGGTGCAGCGCCAGGCCGAGGCGAAGGGGTTGGACAGGGTTTTCACCAAGGCCGGGTTTGCATGGCGCAAGGCGGGGTGTTCGATGTGCCTGGCGATGAACCCGGACAAGCTGGTGGGCGACCAGATCTGCGCGTCGGCGTCCAACCGGAACTTCAAAGGCCGGCAGGGCAGCACGACCGGGCGGACGCTCCTGATGAGCCCGGTGATGGTGGCAGCGGCGGCCGTGAAAGGGTGCGTGGCGGACGCGCGAGAGGTGTTCGGACTGAGGTAACGTACTGCAGGCATCCCGCCTGCATTGGTCTTGCAGCAAACGGGGTCTCATCCCTATTGAGGCGGAAGATGCTGTCGTTTCTCTTCTGGAACCTGAATCGCAAAGCGTTGCTGGAGAGCGTGACGCGAATGACACTGCGTCACGAGATCGACGTCTTGATCTTGATCGAGTCGGGGATCGAAGAGGTACGGTTACTTGAGGCGCTGAACGCCGAGACCGTCGAGTACCATTGCGCCTCCAGTGCCATCCCGGGAATGCCAAGCAGATTTCAGATCTTCACGAAGTTTCCGAGCGAGTTCCTAAAGCCTTTCCACGACGAAGATCGGATGACGATTAGGCGGCTGGACGTTCCGGCCAAGGACGAGATACTTCTGACGGCAATCCACTTTCCAAGCAAACTGGCGCTCTCGGACGCGGACCAAGCCTTCGAGAGCACCCGTTACGCGGAAACAATTGCGGTCAGAGAGCGAGAGGCCGGGCACGCGAGAACCGTTGTCATTGGCGACATTAACATGAACCCTTTTGAGTTTGGCATGGTTGGTGCCAGAGGGTTCAACGCCGTTATGACGCGAACGTTAGCCGAAGGACGTACGCGTCGCGTGCAGGGCGGAGATTACCCGTTCTTTTATAACCCGATGTGGGGACGCTTTGGCGATACAACCCGCGGTCCAGGAGGAAGTTACTACTACGACAACAGTGGTCGTCACGACAATCACTATTGGAACGTTTTCGACCAAGTCTTGCTGCGTCCGGACCTACTTCCATTTTTCTCGCACAACGATCTGGACATCCTCACCCACGACGGGGAACATAGCCTGTTGGATGGTCGCGGGCGGCCGAACGCAGAAACCGCGTCAGATCACCTCCCGCTCGTGTTCAGGCTGTCCCTTTAGGAAAGGAACGGAGCCATGGCGCAAACCACAACCAGTCTCTGGCCTGACGATCTGGCCAGTATCTCAGTACGCACTCCTGTGACAATCCTGAAGGAGCAGGCGGCGGCCTTGGGAAAGATGACGAAGAACCTGATCGAGGGAAGGGTGACTGTAACTCCGTTTGGTCAGATCATCGTCGTTTACCTGGACTTGGTCGTACCGACGCTAAAAAACTACACTTACCGACTCCTTCGGGTTAAGCACGGCTCGCTGCTCTACCCCGTGCAGGTCGCAGCACACAGTATGCCCGAGTTGCGCGAGGCAACCGATGCTGTAACGGTAGCCGTGAGTATGATGAACGCCAGAGAGGCAAGGAACGAAGATGAGTTTCTCGCGGTTCTGCGGGAGATCCTGACATCCGAAGAAACAAAGAAGGTTCTTGCCGCGCTCCTTGCGCAAGCCGAATCGTGAGGTCGGTGAAGGCGATGAGCGCCGAAGGTACTCTCTTGGACAGCAGCCGGAACTGAGTTCACGGAGCAGACATGCCGCTGGAGAAGATCATAACCGTTGAAGGACGCGTGGTTTACGTTCCTGGCGACGACATTGACACCGACCGGATCATCCCGGCGCGGTTCATGAAGTGCGTCACCTTCGATGGACTCGGCCGGTACGCGTTCTACGACGTGCGCTTCGACAAGCCGGGGAAACCTCTGGGCCACCCGCTGGACGACCCCACGCACCAGGGCGCCAGCATTCTGCTGAGCGGCCGGAACTTCGGCTGCGGGTCGTCGCGGGAACACGCGCCGCAGGCGCTGCGGAAGTTCGGCATCCGCGCGGTGATAGCCCAGAGCTTTGCCGAGATTTTCGCCGGGAATTGCACTACGCTGGGGATGCCCTGCGTCCAGATGGAAGGGGCTGAGATCGCCAGGATTGCGGCGGCGATCGGGAAGGACCCGCAGCTTGTGGTCCGGGTTGACCTCGCCGCTGGCCGGGCGTCCTGGGCCGGCTACAGCGCGCCGTTCCGCATGAAGGGCGGCGCGCGAGAGGCGCTGCTGGAAGGCCAGTGGGACGCTTTGGGGCAGTTGCTGGATGGCAGGAAGCAGGTGGCAGCTTTGGCGGCGACGCTGGGGTACTTCAACGCCTGACGCGCCGCGGCCAAGGACGTCCGTGCCTTCTTGCCGGGAGAATGTGCCGTGAAAGTGCCGTGCCCGGAATGTGGACAGACGTTGAGCCTGCCGGATCGTTTCGCCGGCAAGCAGACCAAATGCCCGGCCTGCCTGAAAAGCTTCCTGGCGCCCGGAGAATCCGACCTCGCCCAGGCCGTTGAGAGCGCGTCGAAGACGAAAGCGCCCGTCGCGCCGCCCGACGATATGGCGTTGGCGGCCTTGATGGCGAAGAAGGAGGAGGAACCTGCCAAGCATACTGAGGACGCGCTCGATGTCTGCCCGGGCTGCGGCGCCAAGTGGAAGAAGGGCGCCAGCACGTGCGGGAAGTGCTACTACAATATCTACGCCGCCAGGAGAGTCAGGCCGCCCTCGCGCGGCAAGCTCATTCCCGACGTCAACGTGACCAGGATCTTCCTGTACGCGCTGGTCGTCGGCGCGGTGTACGGAGGATACTGGCTCTACAACAATTACACCGACGTTAAGAGGAAGGGGTCCAGGATGTATGACGACGCGTCGCGCTCCAACATCAACGCCGACGACGGCGCAGTGATGATACGCAAGGACAGCAGAGCCCAGGACAAGGACAAAGAGAAGAAGTAGCGCTTGTGTCAAGGAGGGCAGTTCACGCTGCGATACTCAACCAGATTCCATCCCGCGCTGTCCCTGCTGCTGACTGCCGCGCTGGCCGTAGCGGCGCAGGGCGGCGAGCAGCTTGCGCCCGCGCTGGAAGCCGAGCCGAGCGCGGAAGGGCTGCTGACGTGGTGGCTCTACTCGCCGGTGCAGAAGGACGCGGCGGGCGCCGTCACGCCGCCGCTGGGCGCGCGCGAGGACGGCGCGGTGGCGGGCACGAACGGCAAGTGGGCGCTGCACATCGAGCCGGGCCCCTTTGTGGACTTCAAGCCGCTGCTCACAGCCGGCGCGGGCACGCTCTGGGCTTCGGCGCGCCTTGAGAGCCAGACCGGCGGCAAGCGGAAGCTGCGCTGCTGGACATATTGCGCCGTGCAGGTCTTCATTGACGGCCGTCCGGTGCTGAAGAAGGCGCAGCCGATGGGCGTCGCCGACGACGCTGACGCCGAGATCGAGCTCCCCAAAGGGCCGTGCGAACTCACGACGGGCGTGACCATCCGCCAGGGCTTCTGCGGCCTGCAGCTCAACCTGACCGAGG
>Ga0315282_10017466_pt1 | contig 10363 bp, 7 predicted proteins | sample YL17G07_20_MG_FD_203693 | JGI IMG/M metagenome (GOLD analysis project Ga0315282, IMG submission 203693) | Sediment microbial communities from Yellowstone Lake, YNP, Wyoming, USA - YL17G07_20 | ecosystem: Environmental > Aquatic > Freshwater > Lake > Sediment | place: USA: Wyoming | collected... | reverse complement strand
TCGTCACCTAAAATTTTTTTTTAATACAAACCTTTAAGTGAGTTGCCGCCATTTCAATTGTGTTTTATTTTCAGAGTACGAGAACATGGATGGGGAGTTGTCCAAGAACATCGCTGCAAGTGCAGCCATGCGTGCCTATTTCGACGAGCTTCAGCACGACATCGATACCTGCTATGATCTCGCAAACACCGCAAGAAACAAAGGACTCGACCCGGAATTCTATGTGGAAATCCCTCAGGCGTTGGACCTTGCCTCCCGCGTCGAACAACTCGTGGGACCAAAAGGAATCGCACCGAAAATCCGCGAGGTGACAAAAAAAATCGGGAACCGAGAGCTCGTCTCACTCGAAATCGCACGCCTCATCGTCGATGGAAAAACCTTTCCATTCAACACCATTGAACAAGGACTTGATCAAGCGGTGCGGACGGGACTAGCGATCCTCACCGAAGGCGTCCTTGTCGCTCCCCTAGAGGGCATCGCTGATGTACGGCTTGGACAGAATGGCGACGGAACCAATTACGTTGACCTGTACTTCTCAGGACCAATCCGAAGCGCAGGAGGAACCGGCCAGGCGATGAGCGTCCTCATCGCAGACGTAGTACGACGAGACCTCGGCATCGGAAACTACATCGCGACTCAAGGGGAAATCGAACGGCTCAAAGAGGAAATCCCGCTGTACAAACGCGTGCAACACCTGCAGTACCTCCCGACCGTGGATGAAATCGAGCTCATCGTGAAAAACTGCCCGGTCTGCATCAACGGAGAAGGCACCGAAGACGAAGAAGTCACCGGGTTCCGGGATCTCCCCAGGGTCGGGACCAATCGACTGCGAGGCGGCGCCTGCCTTGTCATCGCAGAAGGGCTGTGCCTGAAAGCCCCGAAGATCTTCAAACACATCAAAAAACTCAAATTAAAAGGCTGGGAGTTCCTCGAGACATTCGTTAGCAAAGGAACCGAACCAACCAAAGAAAACGGGGACATCCCCAGCATCCCTCCATCATCCAAGTACCTCGGTGAGGTGATCGCGGGACGACCGGTACTATCGCACCCGTCACGAGTCGGAGGGTTCCGCCTCCGGTACGGCAGAGCCCGCACCGCGGGACTCGCCTCCACCGCGATCAACCCCGCATCCATGTTCCTCCTTGATAGTTTCATCACCGTGGGAACCCAGATGAAAATCGAACGACCCGGGAAAGGAACCATCGGTACCCCCTGCGATCAGATCGAAGGCCCGATCGTCCTTCTGCAAAACGGGGATCTGCTCCAGATCAACGACGTGAAAGATATCCGCAGCGACGTGAAAAAAATCATCGACCTCGGGGAAATCCTCATCCCGTACGGGGAGTTCATCGAAAACAACGCGCTCCTACCCGATTCATCGTACGTGTACGAATGGTGGGTGCAGGAGCTTGCGAAAGCAGCTGCCTGCGAACCGCAGGGTTTCACAGTCGCAGACACGATTGAGGCAGACGCCCGCCTGCAGAAAAAAATAGACGATGAACTCGGACGGCACGTCGACATCCGCCATCCGCCGCCACAAGATGCCTTCCTGTTATCCGAGCATTATCATGTCCCCTTGCACCCTGATTACAATCTGTTCTGGCATGACCTTCCAACGAAAGACGTCGTGAAACTCGCCGGGTTCATAAAAGAACACGGAACAATCGTCACCGATGATCAACTGACGCTTGTCCTGCCCAATAACCCAGAGATCAAAACCATCTTAATCGAGCTCGGCGCGCTCCATACACAACGCGAAGGAACGCTCCGCCTCGATCACTACGCGTACCCCCTGATCCGCTGCTCTGGTCTTGACGTCAACGACGGACGCCTTATCGATACCGCTCGATCCTCGCCGCCGTCAGAAACAGAAACCACGCTTTCCTATGTCTCACGGCTCGCCGGGGTCACCGTACGGGCACGCGCACCGTTTCGCATTGGGGCACGCATGGGACGCCCAGAAAAAGCATCACCCAGAAAAATGCGGCCCCCGCCCCACGTCCTGTTCCCCCTGGGAAACTACGGGGGGAGCCAGCGGCTTGTCACCACAGCCGCGGAAAACGAACTCATTGAAATCGAGGCAGGTCTTCGCCGGTGCCCAAAATGCAACACCATCACGTTTCGGCTTCGCTGTACCTGCGGCGCCCACACCGAGATCCTCCAGGGGAAAGTCGAGAAACAGATGATCAACCTCACCGAGGAGCTCTCCATCGCGCAGAAAAACCTTGGGGAGCACACCATCCCGGAGACGATCAAAGGCGTCATGGGGACGATCTCAAAACACAAGACACCGGAGCCGCTTGAAAAAGGGATACTGCGGGCGAAACACAACGTGCATGTGTTCAAGGACGGAACGATCAGGTTTGACATGACGGATGCGCCGCTTACCCATTTTAAGCCACGAGAAATCGGTGTCTCTGTGAAACGACTCCGAGAACTTGGATATACGAAGGATTATCTTGGTAAAGAACTAGAAAACGAAGAACAAATCTGCGAATTAAAAGTCCAGGACGTGGTCATCTCGACCGCCTGTGCGGATTTTTTCATACAAGTCTCAAAGTTTATTGACGACCTTTTCGTAAAATTCTATGGGATGGATCGATTCTATAAAATTAAAAAAACGCAGGATCTGACCGGTCATCTTGTTGTTGGACTTGCTCCGCATACCTCTGCGGGGGCACTCGCCCGAATTATCGGGTTCACGACTGCGCAGGTCTGCTACGCGCATCCATTTTTCCATGCAACAAAAAGAAGAAATGCAGATGGCGACGAAGATGGACTGATGCTTCTCCTTGATGCACTCCTAAATTTCTCCCATGCATACATCCCTGATAAGCGCGGGGGGAAAATGGATCTGCCGCTTATTCTTACGACACGAATCGATCCATCCGAGGTCGACAAAGAGGCGCATAACCTGGATACCCTCGGTCGGTATCCGTTGGAATTCTATGAGGCGACTTTGAGACATGAGCATTCGAAGAACCTTGAGCCAAAGATGGGGCTGGTCGCCTCCCGGCTTGGCACGGAGCTGCAGTACGAGCAGTTCGGGTTCACCCACGACACGAAAGACATCTCCGAGGGGCCGCATGAATCGCTGTATAAGACCTTGAAGACCATGATGGACAAGATGAACGCGCAGCTGAGCCTTGCCGCGAAAATCAGGGCGGTTGACGAGGCGGACGTTGCGTACAAGGTCATTGAACGGCATTTCCTTCCAGATATCCTCGGGAACCTGCGGGCGTTCAGCAAGCAGTCGGTCCGCTGCCCGCTGTGCAACACGACCTACCGGCGCATCCCTCTGCAAGGGTCATGTACCAAATGTCAGGGGAAGCTCACCCTCACGGTCCATGAGATGTCCGTGAAGAAGTACCTTGAGATCTCCAAGGAGATCGCGGTGAAATATCATCTTCCTGCCTACGCCCAGCAGCGGATCGCTCTCGTGGAAAAATCAATTGATTCATTGTTTAAGAGCGACAAGGTGAAAAACACGAAACTCACCGATTTCTTCTAATACTTCACCGAAGCATAATGTTCATATATCCATTTCTTCATGCTCACTATAGGTCTGTTCCCTATGAGCGAAAACCCTGTCCTACCGGTTGATAAAAAAACATGGAACAAATGGTCGTTTTATATCAACGTCATCCTTTTCATTGTGGTCGCCGTGTTCATTTACCTGGTGATCGTCGATTCGTTCAACGCAGGAAAGGTGTTCACCCAGAACGATGCGACGCTATTAACCAACGCGTGGTTTGTGATTGTCCGCGATGTCGCTTTCTTAGCGGCGGGCCTTGTGATTCTGTTCGTACAAATGTTTAACTACTACCGACAGCTTAGCCGTCGTTCCTGGTAACAATGGCGAGAGGTGTAGACTAGACTGGGGAGCTAGGCGTTCCCTGTCACCAGAAATCGCCGATACGCTGGGGTCGAAACCAAAAGGCGGTGCAACGAGTATCTCGTGATCCGTTTGTTGACTATGACACCTTGTCCTCTGGGATCAGAGGTGATGACCGCATATGGCCGGAGGGTCATATGTCTATCTTTGCTGTGGAGACCGGGCGAGGCACGGAAGTGAGCAACCTTACCACAGACTGCCGATGCTCAGAGGGGTAACGGGGTTGAGGATGCAGACGGGTAGTCACGTGTATACCACGTGCGCCCACTTGCGGAGCGTCTGCGCCCGCCAATATTTAAATAGCGCAGTGTATTTCATGAAAAGGGAGGTAAGTCTATGGTTCGCTTGTTGAAAGACGAGAGTCTCACCGCATCCTGGCAGAGTTATTTTGAGGAGCAATGCAAATCAGACATTGAGACGCTTGCCGTGGAGTACCCAGAGAAACGCAGTCTTGTTATTGAGTATTGGGATATCGACAAGGCGGACCCGAAGCTTGCGGAAAGCCTGCTTTTGCAGCCGTATAAGGCGATCTTTAACGCGGAGGAGGCATTAAAGACCATTGATGTCGCGGCAGAGCAGAAACTGCAGCTTCATTTCCGTGTGGTCAACATCCCTGAGTCGCAGCGGATTTTGATTCGTAAGATCCGTGCGAACCGTCTCGGGAAGCTCATCGCGGTCGAAGGGCTGATTAAGAAGATCACTGAGGTGCGTCCGAAACTCCAGGTTGCTGCGTTCCAATGTCAGAAATGTGGTGCGATTATTCGTATCGAACAAGACGAGGATATTTTGAAGGAACCCGCGGAATGTTACGAGGATCAGGGTGGGTGCGGCCGGGTGTCCTCGTTTAAGCTTTCCACTGCGCTTTCATCGTTTATTGATTCTCAGAAGATTGAGATCCAGGAGAACCCGGAGGGGCTTCGTGGTGGCGCCCAGCCTGAGCGTATCAGCGTGTACCTGGAGGACGACCTCGCGGGTGGGGTCGCGCCCGGGGACCGTGTCATTTTGAATGGGATTCTTCATTCCACGGCGCGGCACCGGGGAACGTTCCGGCTCACCTCGTTTGACAAGACCATGGACGCGGTGAGTATCGAAAGCCAGGAGTTCGCGTTCGAGGAGGTCGAGGTCACCAAAGAGGATGAGAAAAAGATCGTGAAGACCAGCAAGGACTCGTTGATTTATGATAAAATGCGTCAGAGCATCGCGCCGACGATCTACGGGCTCGACGTCGAAAAGGACGCGCTTGTGCTTCAGCTGTTTGGCGGGATCGCGAAGGAGATGCCTGACGGTACCCATACCAGGGGTGATATTCATATGCTGCTCGTCGGGGACCCTGGTACCGCGAAATCACAGATGCTGAGTTACATGGCGAAGCTTGCCCCGCGCAGCGTGTACGCCTCGGGGAAGGCATCCACCGCAGCGGGTCTGACCGCTGCCGCGGTGCGTGACGAGTTCGGGGAGGGGCAATGGACCCTTGAGGCTGGTGCGCTTGTGCTTGCGGACAAGGGGCTTGCATGTATCGATGAGATCGACAAGATGGAGGAGACAGACCGCAGCAGCCTGCATCAGGCCATGGAGCAGCAGGAGATCTCGGTCGCGAAGGCAGGGATCAACGCGACCCTGAAGTCACGGTGTGCGGTGCTTGCCGCGGCGAACCCGAAGCTCGGGCGGTTCGACGAGTTCATCCCGATCCATGAGCAGATCAACATGCCACCGACGTTACTCTCCCGGTTTGACCTTATCTTCTCGATTCTTGATAAACCGAACCGCACGACCGACACGGAGCTTGCGGACCATATCCTGAAGTCGCATAAGGGCGGTGAAATCCATGAGCATCTCCTGAAAACATCCGATGACCTATTCTCAAAGGACCAGGAGGCGACCTTCATGAAGCATGTGATTCCGGTGTTTGAGCAGGAGTTCCTGCGCAAGTACATCGCGTACGCGAAGCGCAATATTTTCCCAGTTCTTACTGATGACGCGATCGAGCTCCTTCGGAACTATTACGTGGATTTCCGCAGTTCCTCGAAGGAGTCGGTGCCGTTCACCCCGCGGCAGCTTGAGGCGTTTGTTCGTCTCGCGGAGGCAAGCGCGCGGATACGGCTCAGCCAGGAGGCGACCGTTGAGGACGCGAAACGAGCGATCGCGATTATCGACCAATACCTCAGAAGGGTCGGGACCGACCGGGAGACCGGGAAATTCGACATCGATATCATCGCGACCGGGATCAGCCACAGCCAGCATGAGCGTATGCGTATCATCCTTGACATCATCCAGCGGCTCTGCACGGAGTCAACCGACGATACCGCGGCACGCGGCGACATCATCAGCGAGGCGGAAATCCAGGGGATCGAATCACGGAAAGTGGAGGAAGTCCTGGACCGGTTGAATCGTAACGGGCAGATCTACGAGCCAAGCCATGGGAAATACCGGCTCGCCGGCCAATGATGGGATAAAAAAAAAAGCTGGTATTCTCATTTTTTTTATATTTTCGGTGAGAGGAGTTTCACCACCGCTTTCTTCGCATCCCTTAGGTGTGCATCCCCGATTTCACCGATGATGCAGGCGAGGAAATTTTCCTTCATCTCGTTCCAGTTGAGCGTGGAGACACCAAAATAGAGTTTCTTGGCGACATTCGATGCCTTGTGGATGTGCGGCGCCCATTTCCCTGGCCGTGTGTCGCAGTTATCCATATGCAAGAGATAGATTTTCTGCACGCCTTTTTTGCCGATCAGGTAAACCTCGAAACGTCTGTTAAAATACTTGTAATGGGGATCCCGGTCGTAGTACCGGTACTCGAGCTCATAGTATTGGTTGATCGGAATGATGCCTCGCTGCATAGTGTCCATTGTATCGAGACATTCCTTTTAAGAATTTGTAAATGGTTCCGCCGGGTTACCCCATGTAGTACTCGGGTGGGTACGGCTCTGGTTTGAGGCCTTTGCGCTCACGGATCTTTTTCACCACTTGGTCTTGCAGGTTTCGCGGTAACGGCTCGAACCCGAGGTTCTCCATGTTCCATAGTACCCGCCCGCCGGTCGCGGACCGTATCGCGGATGCGAACCCGAACATTTCAGCGACGGGTGCTTTCGCTTCGATGTTCACGGAGTCTCCCTCCGTGGTCATGTCTTTGACCTCCGCGCGCCGGGAATTGAGCTCTCGCGATGCGTCACCCATGATTTCTTGTGGGGTGCTGATGAACACCTTCTGGATAGGCTCGAGAAGAACCGGCCCTGAGATGGTGATCGCGCCATAGATCGCGTTCCGTGCCGCTGGGATCACCTGCGCCGGTCCTCGGTGAATCGCATCCTCATGGAGTTTCGCATCCACGAGCTTCACCAGGATCCCCTGGCAGGGTTCTGAGACGGTCGGCCCGCTTTTCATCACCTCATCAAATGCTTCTTTAATCAAGTCCCTAGTCTCAAAGAGATGCTGGATCCCTTTGGTGGTATCGGTGATGAGGTTCAGGCCATGCACGCCGAACACGCCTTTCGCAACCTCCTTATTCATCCCGAGATCCTGCAGGATTTTCGTGGTCTCTTTCTTGTATTTTTTCACGTTCTCAGGAAGCTCGCTGTTATAGATCGCTTTCACGATGCTCTCAGGCAGCGGTTCCACTTCGAAGTAGAACCGGTTGTGTTTGTTCGGGGATTTCCCTTCGAACTCATGGGGACTTGGTTTGCTGACCGACTCCCGGTACACCACGATAGGCTCCGAGCAGATGATATCGAGCTTATGGTCATTGCGGATGCGGTACTCGGTGATCTCAAGATGTAACTCCCCCATACCGGACATCAGGTTCTCGCCGGTCTCCTGGTTGATCTGCACCTGGATGCTGGGGTCTGCCTTGGAGATGAGTCGCAGTACCTCGACGAGCCGTGGCAGGTCCTTTGTGTTCTTTGCCTCAACCGCGACGGTGACGACTGGTTCCGAAATATGCACGATACGTTCAAACGGTTCCGCATCCGGGGTGTCAGCAACGGTGCATCCCGCAATCGCATCACGGATACCGGTCACAGCAACAATATTCCCCGCGCTTACGAACTCGACGGGGATACGGTCCGGTCCGACCATGACATTGGTCTGCTGCACACGATTCTTGTTCGGCATCCCGATAACGTATAACTCCTGTCCACGGATGATCTTTCCGCTGAACATACGTCCCACCGCAACTTCACCAGCATGTGGGTCAAGAATGATCTTGGTGATCATGAGCGCCAGCGGCCCGTTTTCGTTGCATTCAACCATATTTTTCCCAAGAGCACTATTGAGATCCCCACGCCAGATATGCGGAATACGGTATTTCTGTGCCACATTTGGCGGTGGGAGATGGTTAATGACCATACCTAAGACAACCTCATGGATTGGCGCGCGTTTCGCTAAGGTCTTCTGATCATTGTTTTTACAATAGTTGTACACATCTTTGAACCCGAGGTTCGTTTTTTTCATATTGGGTAATGAGACTGCCCAGTTGTGGAAAGCGGAGCCAAATGCGACCGTACCGTCCTCGACTTTAACGTTCCATTTTCCCCTGAATTCTTCGGAAATAGCTCGATCCATCAGTTCATTGAATTTGTTGATGATTTTAATGAAGCGGTCCTGCATCTCCTCTGGGGTGACCCGCAGCTCGTTGATGAGGCGGTCCACTTTGTTAATGAAGAGTATCGGTTTGACCTTTTCACGGAGCGCTTGTCTGATAACCGTCTCGGTCTGTGGCATCGCGCCTTCAACCGCACAGACCACGATGATGCAGCCGTCAACAGCGCGCATCGCACGGGTGACATCACCACCGAAGTCGACATGACCTGGGGTGTCAATCAGGTTGATCAGGTATTCCTGTCCTTCGAAGGTGTGAACCATGGATGCCGAGGCAGCGTTGATCGTAATCCCGCGGGCCTGCTCCTGCTCATCGTAGTCAAGCACGAGTTGTTTCCCCGCAAGCTCCTCGCTCATCATCCCGCAGCCAGCAAGCAGGTTATCGGAAAACGTGGTTTTCCCATGATCAATATGTGCGGCAATGCCAATGTTACGGATATGATCCAGTTTGTTCATCAGCGCTGTTGCTTTTTGTATGTTATCTTCTTTTCGCCCCATATTCACACACCCTTAAAACTCATGATTTTTTCATGTGCATTTTTTTATCGTGCGGCCTTGGCGACACGTTCGATATCATTTTTCTTTGCAATCGAAAAAGAAGCGGGATCATTCTTGCTTGCCTTGAGGATCTCATCAGCAAGACATGCCTCTATTCTCTTCTTATTTTTATGACTCGCGTTCATCGCGCCCGCACAGATATTTCGTAGCGAGATATCGAGCCTGCGCTGTGGTGAAATGTCCACTGCCTTCGGGACCATGATGCCTCCGAACCGCAGCCGGGTGGTTTCTTCTTTCGGCGCCGCGTTCTGTATAGCATCCACGAGCACCTGAACCGGGTTTGTTTTTGTTCGTCGCTCGATCATCTCAAAGGCGAGCCGGACCACCTTGTACGCCTTGGTTTTCTGCCCGGTGTACATCTCGGTTTTCATCAGGATGTTGATGAGTCGTTCAATGGTAGAAATGTTTGCCTTGCCGAACATCTTGTTTGCGTGCGGTGCGCCGAGGAAGAAATCCTTGTTTTCCAGGTTAATGTAGCGTTGCAGTCCCGGATCCTCGATTTTCACGGTACTCATGTCATATTTATCGAATATCGGGAAGAATTCATTGGTGAGTTTCACGTCTTTTTTTTCCGTCATACTTATCGTCTCATCGGCTTCTCAACCTTGCCTTTTACAAGCTGATCTAAGGACACGTCGTTCACCTTTATCACTTTGAACCGGACGCCGGGGATATCACCGTAACTGCGGCCCATACGACCGCCGATGCCTTCGACTATGACCTCGTCGTGTTCATCGATGAACCCGATCGCATGGTTCCCGGGTGCGAACGCGGTGATCTGCCGTCCGTTTTTAATGAGCTGGATTTTGACGCATTTCCGGATCGCCGAGTTCGGCTGTTTCGCCTCAATACCGACTTTTTCAATCACGATACCTCTGGCCTGCGGAACGCCTCCGAGCGGATCTGCTTTCTCCTTAAGATGGAGGACTCGTTTCTTGTAGTACCGATCGTTCCATAACTGCTTTTTTCGTGCTTTTTTAAGTTGGCGTGCCGCATTAATACCTTTACCCATAGTACACCTTAATTCTCAGAGAGAAGTGAGGCAGTATACGGCTTTGAATATTTAAAAGTATATGTTCTACAACTTTTAATTTCTCCTGTGTACAAATTCTTTTTTGTGTTATTGTGCAATTCTCCATTAGATGCGGATGCGTGTGAGTATTTAATTGTTGCCAAGCGATAAAAAAATCCTACAAGAAAGCCCCTTCGGGGAAATCTAAATCACTTCATTATCCAAAATAGTCGCAATCTCATTTCGGTATGAATACTACGAAACCCTTACCCTTTTTGTGTTGTTTATCTCTACCAACTAAATGC
>Ga0315282_10017465_pt1 | contig 10364 bp, 7 predicted proteins | sample YL17G07_20_MG_FD_203693 | JGI IMG/M metagenome (GOLD analysis project Ga0315282, IMG submission 203693) | Sediment microbial communities from Yellowstone Lake, YNP, Wyoming, USA - YL17G07_20 | ecosystem: Environmental > Aquatic > Freshwater > Lake > Sediment | place: USA: Wyoming | collected... | reverse complement strand
ACAGCCTTGGCTTTGGCTTCCGGAGTGTCGAGCTGGCCCCTGGCCACGGCCATGTCGATCAGGTAATCCAGGCCGGAGCGGCTCGACGCCAGGAGCTGGGCGTAGGCCTCCGGGCCCTGCTTCCGGATGAAGCTGTCCGGGTCCGAGTCGCCGGGCAGGACGACGACCGAAGCGCCCACTCCCTGCTCCAGGCAGAGGGCCGCCGCCCGCAGGGCGGCCGAGCGTCCGGCTGCATCACCGTCGTAGTTAATAACGATCCGCGGGGCGAAGCGCCGGGCCAGGGAGACCTGATAGGGCGTGAGGCTGGTCCCCAGTGAAGCGGCGCAGTTGGTGAACCCCGCCTGGTAGAGCCCGGTGAAATCCGTGTAGCCCTCGACCAGGATCAGCTCACCCTTGTCCCGCACGGTCTCCTTGCTGAAGTTCAACCCGTAAAGGATTTTGCCCTTGGAGTAGAGGGGCGTTTCAGGAGAGTTGAGGTATTTGGGCTCCTGGTCGTGGATGGCCCGTCCTCCGAAGGCCACCACTTTGCCGGTCAGGTTGAAGATGGGGAACATGATCCGGCCCCGGAATCGGTCGTACCAGCCGCCGGATTTCTGGCCGGGCAGGATAAGGCCGGCCTTCATTTGAAGGTCGGGGTTAATCTCTTTGGCCTGGAAATAGGAAAAGAGGGCGTTCCAGGAGTTGGGAGCATAGCCGATCTTAAGCTTCTGCAGGGTCTCCTCGGTCAGGCCTCTGCGTCCGAGGTAATCGAGGGCTTTCTTGCCTTCCTCCGTGGCGTACAAGTTTCTTTTAAAAAAAGCCAACGCGTCCTCGGTGATCTTGAAAAGCTTCTCTTCGAGCTTCTGGGCTTGTGCCTCACCCCGGCCCGGCCGAGGGACAGGGATATGGTAGCGGTCGGCCAGGTATTTAATGGCCTCGGGAAAGCTGAGGCTTTCCTTGTCCATGACCAGGGCGAAGACATCGCCGCCCACTCCGCAGCCGAAGCAGTGATAGAGCTGCTTATCGGGGTCAACGGTGAAGGAAGGGTCGCGCTCCGAATGAAAAGGGCAAAGGCCGACGTATTTAGCGCCCCTTTTTCGGAGCGTTGTGTATTGAGAGGCGATATCTAAGATAGACGCCGCCTGTCTTATTTGATCGACAGCATCCATATTTTTGACACAAAAACCCTTGTTAAAATATAGGAATAAGAATGTATCTTGTCAAGCGGCTAAGTCATAAAAAACAAAAAAATTAGGCCCCAAGCTGCGCTTTTTCATAATAAAAAATGACATTCTTTCCCATTTGTTAACGAAAAATACCCGGTTTCCGTTTCAAAAAATAACTTTATGGCTTAAAAATAGTTTTTGCTTCCCAATTTTACGAAAAAGAAGAAAATATAGAAAACCTGTAAGATTTCTATTATAAATGGTTAATCAGGCTGGCCATGTAACCGGCGCCGAAGCCGTTGTCGATGTTGACCACGGACACCCCGCCCGGGCAGGAGTTGAGCATGGCCAAGAGGGCGGCCAGGCCCTTGAAGCTGGCGCCGTAGCCTATACTGGTCGGGACGGCCAAGATCGGCGCGCAGACCAGCCCGGCCACAACGCTGGGCAGAGCGCCCTCCATGCCGGCCACCACGATGATGACCCGTGCCCGGCGCAGGCGGTCGAATTCACCAAATAGCCGGTGCAGACCGGCCACTCCCACGTCGTAGATCCGGTCCGTCTCGTTGCCCAGCAGGTCACAGGTGACAAAGGCTTCCTCGGCCACGGGGATATCCGCAGTGCCGGCGGTCAGGATGGCGATCCGGCCATTCCCCGGCAGGGGAGCCTTTTTTTTGAGAAAGACGGCTTTGGCCGCCGGGTTGTAGACCAGGCCCTTGAGTTTGGCTTTCAGCCTGCCGAAGGTAGCGGGCTCGACCCTGGTGATGAGCAGGTTGCTGCCCTTGTCCAAGATCCGGCGGGCGATGTCGAGGATCTGCGCGTCAGTCTTGCCCAGGCCGAAAACAACCTCGGGGAAGCCTTTGCGCAGCTCACGGTGGTGATCGATTTTGGCGAACTCCAGGTCCTCATAGGGATAATCCTTGAGCTTACCCAGGGCCTCCTCCGGCGTGAGCTCGCCGCGGCGGACCTTTCTCAGAATTTCTTCCAGATGAGACTTCATGGCCCGATTTTAGCACAGCCGCTTTGACTGAGACCAGAGGTCAGACTACAATGGGGGCATCTCCGAAAAGGAGAGGTGACCGACACCCATGGTGGCTGTGGCTGAACTGAAGCAAACCCTGGCCGCGGAAGCCTCTTTTTGTGGAATTGGGGCTCATTCTGGAAAACAGGTCCGGGTCAGCCTGCGTCCTTCCCGCGCCGGCCGTATTGTTTTCCGCCGGCTGGACCTCGGCGGCCGGGAAATCTTGGTGAACCCCGGCTTGGCCGAGGCGAGCCAGTGCACCGTCCTCTCCCAAGACGGGGTGAAGGTTAGGACCGTGGAGCATCTCCTGGCCGCCCTCATGATGTGCGGGGTGGACAGCGTCGAGGCCGATCTCGACGGGGAGGAAATCCCTATCCTGGACGGAAGCGCCGCGCCCCTGGTCGAAATCATTCTGCGGGCCGGCCGGAAGCCCCTGGCGGAGCCGCGGCGGCCCTTCCGTATCGAGAAACCTTTAGTTGTCGAGGACGGCGATAGCACGGTCTCCCTGGAGCCTCATCCTTTTTTTGAGGTCTTCTATGCCATCGAATACGACAACCCTCTGATCGGGAAGCAGGAGCTCGGCCTGGCCCTTGACCCGGCGACCTTCAGGGCCGAGGTCGCTCCGGCCCGCACCTTTGGCTTCCTCAAGGATGCGGAGGGGCTGCGGGCCCGGGGCCTGGCTCTGGGCAGCTCATTGGAGAATACGGTTGTGCTCGACGAGCGGGGCGTCGTCAATCCGCCCCTCCGCTTTCCGGATGAGTTTGTCCGGCATAAGATTCTGGACCTTGTCGGCGACCTGGCCCTTCTTGGCGCGCCGCTTATCGGCCGGGTGGCGGCCCGGCGCGCCGGCCACCGCCTCCACCTCCGGGCCGTGCAAGCCCTTGTCCAGCCATGATTCGAGTGAAAACATGGGGAGTTCTCTTTCTTTTGGCGGCGCTGGCCTGGGCGCGGCCGGGATTTGGCTTTCCGGCCGACACAGAGCCTCGGCTTGTGGAGATGCTCATGGGCGCGGGCCAGACCGTGAATTTAAATGGGCGTTATTGGACCTCGGCCGATTGTTCGGCAAGGGGACGACCAGGCCGCGCTAAAAAGGGCTGCCTGGCCAACTTGCCAAACCGTTTGAGCTGGGTTAATATGGGTGAACTCCAAGCGGGAGAGTGGCCATGAAAGACGATAAGAAAGACGAATACCAGAAGGCGCTGGCCTCCTACGGTGAAGCCGTCAAGGCCTTCCGCCAGAGCAAGTTCGACAAGGCGGAGGAGCAATTCGCCTCCTTTATGGAAAAGTACGGCAACGAGCGGGAGCTGGTGGACCGGGCCAGAACTTACCTGAAGATCCTTAAAGAGCGGGTGGGAAAACCGCAGGAAAGGCTGACCGCCAAATCAGATGAAGATTATTATCTGTTCGGCGTTTACAAGATGAACATGGGCGATTATGAGGGCGCGCTGAAAATGCTGGAGAAAGCCAGGGAAGCCAAGCCCAAGGATGCCCGGGTCTTCTATCTCCTGGCCGAACTCGCCTGTCTCACCAACGACCAAGAAACCTGCCTGGAGCATCTCAAGAAGGCCGTCCAGATCGACAAGTTCTACGGCATCCTGGCCCAGAACGAGGAAGAGTTCGACCCCATCCGGGAGGATAAGCGGTTCAAAGCCATTACCCTCGCCTCATGAGCCGCGATCTTCTCGCCCTTGTCCTGGCCGCCGGCCGGGGAACCAGGTTTAAATCTTCCAAGGCCAAAGTCCTGCACACGATACTGGGCCGGTCCATGATCCGGCTGACGACCGACAGCCTCCAAGCCCTGAAGCCCAGGAAGCTCCTGGTCGTGGTCGGCCACCAGAAAGAAGATGTCGCCTCTGAAGTGGCCGGACCCCGGGTTGAGTTCGTCTGGCAGAGGACGCAGCGCGGAACAGGGCACGCGGTGCTGGCCGCCCGTTCCCGCCTGCGGGCCTATCCGGAGGCCGACGTCCTGGTCATCCACGGCGACCTCCCCCTCATTACGCCGGAGCCGCTCCGGCAGATGTGCAGCCGCCACCGCCGGGCTCACAACGCTCTGACCTTCATGACCGCCGAACTCGATGATCCCTCGGGGTTCGGCCGTATCATCGTGGAGAACGGCCGCTACCGGGTCGTCGAGCAAAAGGACGCGACGCCGGAGCAGCGGAAGATCCGCCGGGCCAACGTCGGTGTCTATGTTTTCAAGGTCCGGGATCTGTTGGCCGGCCTGCCCCGTATTTCCAACCGGAACAAGAAAAAAGAGTTCTACCTGACGGACATCGTAGAGATCCTGTCGGCGGCGGGCAGAAAAGTGGAGCCCTTTTCAACGCCCCGTCCCGAGGAGATCGTGGGAGTGAATAGCCGCTATGAACTGGCCCAGGCGGCCGAGATCATGAGGGACAGAAAAGCCCGAGAGCTGGCCGAAGCTGGGGTGTCCATCCTCGACCCGCGGACAGCCTGGATCGACCTCGAAGTGCGGGTCGGTCCGGATACGGTCGTCCATCCCTCAGTCAGCCTGGAAGGGCGCACCCGGATCGGCGCCGGCTGCGTCCTCCATCCCTTTATCCAGGTTATCGACTCCGAGGTGGGCAACGGCGTCAGGATCCTGGGCTCCTCGGTCATCCGTGACTGCCGGCTGGCGGCCGGCGTCCAGGTCGGGCCCTTCGCCCACCTGCGGGCCAAGACCATCCTGCGGCCGGGGTCCAAGGTGGGGAACTTCGTAGAGATGAAGAACACCATCTTCGGCCGCGGCTCGAAAGCCATGCACCTTTCTTACCTGGGCGACAGCACGGTCGAGGAAGAGGTCAACGTCGGCGCCGGGACCATCACCTGCAATTTCGATGGAGTGAAGAAGAACCCGACCCACATCGGCGCCGGGGCCTTCATCGGTTCGGGCACGGAGCTGGTGGCCCCGGTCAAGGTGGGCCGCGGCGCCTATATCGGCGCCGGCTCGGTCATTACCAAGGACGTTTCGCCCGGCGCCCTGGCCGTTTCGCGCGGCCGTCAGATTGAGCGGCCCGGCTGGGCCGCCAAGCGGAGCCGGAAGCGCGGCCGGACAAAGATATCCCGGGTGGCGGGTAAAAAATAACTTTTTCCCACGGTCTCTCGGCTGACTCTTTTTGACATTTCTGCTTGATATTTTTGAAGTGATCTCTGGGTGGCCGACCGGAAGATCTAAAGCCGGCCCCCCTGCCGATCTTTGGGCACTGCTGCCGGCTTCCCAGCCGTCTCTCCTCTCCCTCCAGCCGCCCTTGACCTCTTTTTGAGTTTTGATTTACACTTCCCCTCGATCATGGATGGGAAAGTCGAACCAAAGACGCCCACTCGGCCGGCGCTTCAAAAAGGAAATTATTATCCGGAAATCATCCGGAGCTGCGCAGATGCTTTCGGCTCACGACTTTTTGGCTGAATTTGAGTTACCTTACGATGCGGGGAGAGGCCGAGCTTAGTCAAATTTGGATGGGTCTTGCAAAATTCGAAGAACAAATTGCGGGAATTGGGCGCGGCCTCACCACTTGAATTTGGCCATCAGCCGCGCCTGGCGGGGATTCTGGCGTCCCCAGACCGACCCGAAGATGGCGACGTCCTCCTTGACGTAGGACACGGGCTCCTGACTGTTGAGCAGGTTGAGGACGTCGAGCCTGAGGGAGATCTGACGCCGGCCGCCCAGCCGGAAGGCTTTTTCCAGCCCGACGTCGAGGTAGGAGTGGGCCGGCGTCCGGCGCGTGCCCCGGCCCTCGGGGAAAGCGTAATATCCTCCGAAATAGGGGACATAGCCTTTCTTTTCCCAGTAGTAGCCCGACAGCCATTCGAAGGCCAGGGATAGGAAAAAGCCGTAGGGCGCGGCCAGCACGGCATTGACCTTGACGTCATGGTCGACCGAGTAGGGAAGCCTGCCGTACCAGCCTTCGTCGCCGATGCCGCGGCCGCCCAGGCCGGCCAGAGCCCAGTCATAGTAGGCTTTCACTTCGGCCAATTCCGGCAGGTTGGGGATGAAGATGTGCTTGCCGAAGAAGCCGACGTAGTTGGTGCTGCCCTCCTCCTGGGACCAGGCCGCCGGTTCGGTCTGGCCGGGGTTGGTCCCCATAGCCAGGGCATGGCAGTAGGAGGCATTGAAGAAGAGGGCCGGGCCCGCCCGGCCGTCGAGCTCGACCTCGACCCCCTTGTAGTTGCGCCGCTTGTACTCGAAGTTGTCGAAGATGAACTTGTAGGTAGAGACGGGGTCAAAGACCAGCAGCACTTCCAGGAGGTCTGAAGCGTCGGCCTGGATGTAGCGGGCCTTGACCGCCCAGTCGAGCCCCAGGCGACGGTCGAATTCGATGAGGAAGCGAGTCAGGAAATTGGGCTTGATGCCCTTGCCGATCTGGAAATTCTGGGTGGATTGCTGGACTTGAAAAACCCAGTTGGCCGGGTCATGGAGCTCGGCCTCGGTCGGCGAGGCCGGGCCCTGCCAGCGGTAGGTTTGGAATTGGAGCCCCCCGCCCGGGTTGAAGAAGCCCAGGGCCAGGGTGGTCAGGAGGTCGGAGAAGCGGCCCCAGCCCAGTTTGAGGACGTTGACCCCGTCACCGGTCAAGTCCGCGGTCAAGCTGAAGCGGGGGGAGAGGAAATCGCCCAGACCCCAGGACCACAACTCTTTTTTCTTGTCGTCCAGGCAGACCTGGGTCTGGCTGCGCAGGCCGGCCATGAATGTCACCCGGCCCCAGGTCACTTTATCTTTGACGTACAGGCCCAGGCCGCGGGTGGAGTTGATGAAGTTGAAGGGGCTGTATTCGAAATAATTGGTGGGCGTGCCCATGCCTCCCCGCCAGGTGGTGAACTGGTACTTGGTCCCGGCGTCGTACCCATCGCCGGGGAAGAGGTCCTCGCTCTTTCCGGTGAAGTCCACATTGAACGTCGAAGACAGGGCGTAGTACTCGAAGCCCAGGTTGAGCTCGTGCCGGCCGAAGGAAGGGATGTCCAGGTATTTAGTGAACTTGACCCCGAAATCCAGCCGGGACGAGTCGTCGATGACGTTGCCGTAGGAGTTGTGCAGGTTCTGGGCCAGGTCTTCGATGTAATACTGGGCCGGGCCCAGGTCGCCGTCCCGGGGGTGCTTGAAGCTGTGCCGGGTGACTCGGCCCAGGCCGGCTTCGATGAAAGACGAGGGGCTGAGAATGCCCTTGTAATTCAGCCGGAGGAAGGAATCAGCTATATCCTCGTCCTCATACAGTTCGGGGATGCCCGTCCCCCCCCGCGGCGGGAAGGTCTTGTTCAGGGCGGCGGTCAGGGACAGGCTGTGGGTGGGCGCCGGGGAGAAAGTCAACTTGGTGAAGAAGCTGTTGCGGCGGAGGGTTTTTTGGCCATGGGGGATGAACAGATAGTCCAGGGTGAAGTCCTTGGTCTCCTCGGTGTCGGAGAAATAATTCTCGGACACGAAAAACCACAGCTTGTCCCGGATGAGCGGGCCGCCGATGTTGAGGTAGCCGTTGGACTGGGAGAAGTTCTCGGGCTCGCTGGCCACCGACAGCTGAGGCTGGCGGCGGGCGGCCTGCAGGGCTTTATCTTGGAAGAGGAAGGCGGCCTCGCCGCTGAAGTCGTTGCTGCCGCTCTTGGTGACCATGTTGATGATGCCGCCGAAGGCCGAGCCGAACTCCGGGCTGAAGGGGTCGGAGATGATCTGGACTTCCTCGATGGCGTCGAAGTTGAGGGCCATGCCGGCGTTTTTCATCCGGACGCCGCTGACCGTCAGGCCGTCCACCACCCAGTTGTTGCCCTCCTCGCCCTCGCCGCGGAAGCTGGGCTGCCCCTCATCGATGGGGTTGCCGTAGCGGGTGCTGACCCGCACTCCGGCCGCTCCGGGCGTGAACTTGGTCACGTCCACGACCGTCCGGCTCAGCACGGGCACCTGGGCCAGGTCCGCTGCGCTCAGGTTGAAGCTGGTGTCGGTGGAGGTCTTGTCGATCAGGGGGGCCGGGGCGGTGACCGTGATCTCTTTCTGGATGTCGGCCGGCTTCATGATCGCTTTCAGAGTGGTAACCAGCCCCAGCCGGACGATGACGCTCTCCTGGACAACCCTGGAGAATCCTTCCAAGGTAAAAGTCAGGGTATAGGTGCCCACGGGGAGCAGTGGGAGGCGGAAGATGCCGTTGCTTCCGGAGAGGACGGTGCGGATTCCCTGCAGGCTGGGGCTGATGGCGGAGATAGTCACCCCGGCCAGGCCGTTCCCCTCATCGTCCAGGACCCGGCCCTGGATCTCGCCCGTTTCACTGGCGGCAGCCGGCCGGGCTGCGGCCAGGAGAATGAAGATGAAAATAAAAAACAAGAATTTTTTCCTGTTTTGAATCATGCGGCCTCCTCTCCCGGGTCAGAATACCTGATGTGCGCTCGGCGGGAGCGAAGCCCTTCGGGATATCTTCCCTCGAGCCTCTCTATCCTCGAGCTGGCGGCCAATTTGACTTATGGAAGTTGAAAAGGTCTATGCTTTTTTTCTCGCTGGAGCGGCCCCGGCCGGCCTTGGCTTGGCTTTCCGGCTGTGGCGGCGGATGAACTGCTCGGTGAGTTTCCGGGCCTCGGTGTCGGTGTATTGGCGGGGCGGTGATTTCATGAAATAGGCCGAAGGGCCGGTCAGGGCGCCGGCTAAGCCGCGGTCCAGGGCCAGCTTGGCGCAGCGGATGGCGTCGATGACCACTCCGGCCGAGTTGGGCGAATCCTCCACCGACAGACGGCACTCCAGCGATGACGGCACGTCGCCGAAATGGCGGCTTTCAATGCGCAGGAAGCAGAGCTTATTGTCCTTCTGCCAGGGCACGTAGTCGCTGGGCCCGACGTGGACGTTGTCCGGTTCGATGCTCAGGCCGCGGGCCTTGATCTGGGAGACCACGGCGTTGGTCTTGGACTTCTTCTTGGATTCGAGGCGCTCCCGTTCCAGCATGTTGAGGAAGTCGGTGTTCCCGCCGGTGTTGAGTTGGTAGGTGCGGTCGATAGGCATGCCCCGGTCGAGGTAGAGGTTGACCAGAGTTCGGTGCAGAATGGTGGCGCCCACTTGGGATTTAATGTCATCGCCGATAAGGGGCAGCCGTTTGCGCTCGAAGCGCCGCTGCCAGTAACGCTCGCTGGCGATGAAAACGGGGATGCAGTTGATGAGGGCGCAGCCGGCTTCCAGAGCCTGCTCCACATACCACTTGGTGGCCTCCTCGCTGCCCACCGGCAGGTAGTTGATGACCACCTCGGCCTTGGTCTGGCGGAGGATACCCACGATGTCGTCGGTCGGCCCCGGCGCCTTGCGGATGATCTGGGACAGGTACTTGCCCAGGCCGTCGTGGGTCATGCCCCGGTGGACCCGGACGTTGAGGAAGGGCACTGCGGAAAACTTGGTTGTGTTGTTGGGCGCCGTGAAGACGGCCTGGCTGAGGTCCAAGCCCACTTTGTTCCGGTCGATGTCGAAGGCGGCCACGAACTCGATAGCCCCTATGTGGTAGCCGCCCAGGTTGACATGCATGACCCCCGGGACGAAGGTGTCCGGGCGGGCATTCTTATAATATTCGACCCCCTGGACCAAAGACGAAGCGCAGTTTCCTACGCCGATGATGGCGACCCGGATCTTGTTCATGGGTGTTCCTTTTCTTTTTGCTTTGCGCGGCCGGCCCGGCGTTCCCATTTCCTGACCAGGAGGGTGCGCTGGACGGCGGTGACGTTGGAGACGAGGGCGATGAGGAGGAGGACGGCCGTCATAGCCGGGTCGAAAATGCGGAGCGGAGGTCCGAGGAGAGCGGCCAGGGTGAGGAACACCAGGCGCTCCGCCCGCTGCATGAACCCCTCCCGGCACTCGAAGCCCAGCCCTTCCGCCCTGGCCCGGGTGTAGCTGACCATGACCGAGCCGAGAAAGGTCCACAGGGGAACCCACAGCCGCCAGCTTGCCCTGAAGTGGAAGGCCAGCCCGAAATAAATGAAAAACTCGGCATAGCGGTCAACGGTTGAATCGAAGATGGCTCCGAAAAGAGTCCGGCGTCCGGTGTGAACGGCCACCTTGCCGTCCACAATGTCCAGCAGGCCGCAGAGGATAACGGCCACTCCGGCCAGCATGGGCTTGTCGAGGAGGAAAAGGGCGCCGCCGGCCAGGCCGGCCAGCAAGCCGGCGGAGGTCAGGATATTCGGGTTGAGTTTGACCCTGGCGCAAAGAGTGAACAGCTTTTCAGTGAGGCGCTGCAGCCTGAGAAGGAGTCACGGGG
>Ga0315282_10017464_pt1 | contig 10364 bp, 7 predicted proteins | sample YL17G07_20_MG_FD_203693 | JGI IMG/M metagenome (GOLD analysis project Ga0315282, IMG submission 203693) | Sediment microbial communities from Yellowstone Lake, YNP, Wyoming, USA - YL17G07_20 | ecosystem: Environmental > Aquatic > Freshwater > Lake > Sediment | place: USA: Wyoming | collected... | reverse complement strand
AAAGGGGCTCTGGGCACTTGGTGGTTTCGAGAGAGTGGGAGCTTCTGGACGCAGAGCCAGGAAGAGCAGCCCCACGAAACGAGACAGGTTCATAAGCAAACCAGAATAGAGTGGGGTGGATGTGAGCCAGCACTTAAGCTTCCTCTCCTCTGGGAAGGCTTATCGAAATCGACCAAGGTCAGAACCGGACTTGGGAAATCCGACCGTCCGGGATCGCAGGGAGGCTCTGGGAAACATAGGCTAAGGAGGAATTAGGAACCCATTCTGGAATCGAAAGAGCAGAAATGGTCACTCTCCTCCTAAAGTGCTGTGCGCCCAGTTTCTATCCCGACCGCATAGCGTTTCAGGAAAAAGATGCGTCGTCGCAAGAGATGGTTTTTCCTCTGGATTCTCGTTCCCGTTCTGATCTTAGGAATTCTCGGGTATCTGTTCTTCCATTATCTCCTCGATCCTACCCTCCACAAAAAGATCCTTGAAGAATCTTTAACCCAGACCCTTAAGAAAGAAGTCTTTATTGGAAAGGCGAAAATCAGTCTTTGGGATGGAATCGGTTTTGTTTTCGAAGATTTTCACGTCAAAGACCATCCCTCGGGCCCGGACCTCTTGTATTCCAGAAGGCTGATTCTAAGGGTAAAGCTCCTTCCACTACTGAAGGGGGAGGTGAAATGGAAGCGGATTGTGCTCGACCAGCCTATCCTCCGCCTTCTCAGGGATAGGGAGGGACGGTTTAATCTTTGGGGTGACTTGCTCACTGCAGGAAAAGCGAAGGCGTCACATCAGAAGATGATTCAAATCCTCTCCACCCTCTTTGGAGGCTCCATCACCCTGCGGGATGGAAAGATCTCTCTGTCGGATGAAGGTCTGGGGCCGACACCGCTTATCACCGAAATAAAAGCTTTCCATTTTTCGCTATCAGAGGTCTCTCATCGAAAACCTTTCCCCTTTCGCTTGAGCGGGAATATCGTCCACTCCAATCAAGAAGGCCGTATGGTCATCAGCGGAACGATTCGGAATATTCCTGAGGACATGGATCTCTCCAAAGGAAGCGTGGATGCAAGGGTGGAGTTGAAAGGCATCCAGACCCTCCATTTCTGGCCTTATTTCAAATCCCTTCTCCCGATGGAAATGCTCTCTGGAGACCTCGATGTGGCAGCCCGATATCAAGGGGACTTCCAAGGGGGTTTCAAGGCTTCTGCCAACATCAGGTTTAAGGATTTGATCTTCGACTATCCAAAGGTCTTCGCCGATGTCATGAAACCAGAGTGGATGAATGTGAACCTCACGGTGGATTACGATCATAAAGACCTCAGGGTGCCTCTTTTGTCGGTGGAACTGCCAGAGTTATGGGTGAAGGCAAGGGGAAAGATTTACGGAATTGGATCGAAGCAAATGGGCATTGACGCCGAGGCCCAGAGCGGCTCCTTTGATCTCTCGGAGGGAAAGAAGTTTATTCCCTTCCGGATCATCACCCGGGACGTCTCCGAGCCGCTTTTCCGCTCAGAAGGCAATGGCCCTGTCCAAATCCTTTCCGTCAAGCTTTCAGGAAAGATGCCTGAAATCGAGCACTGCGATCAACCCCTTTATGCCCATATCCTGTCTGTAGAGGTGAAGGTAGATGGGATCCGATTAAAACTCCCCTGGAATCTCCCTCCTCTGGAGAATTTGAAAGGTCACCTCTCCTTTAAAGACGGCGACCTCCATTTTAAAGAGACAGAGGGAAGGGTTTTTCACTCCAGTATTGATCGAACCAACGGGACGTTTCACCAACTCCTCCAGATTCCCACCCTTCAGGCCCACCTGGAAGGCCGAATCGATTTAAGGGACCTGCCCTCTTTCATGAACATCGAGGGACTCGATGATGATCTCTCCGACATTTTCTCCCCGATTCAAATCGATTCCGGTCGGGCCGATTATCGTCTCTTAACCAAAGTGGTCTTGAAACCTCCTCTCCGCTTCCAACATGAGGGATCTTACCACCTTTGGAAAGCCAGGTTTACCCATCGGCAAATTCCCTTTCCTATTCTGATCGGGGAGGGAAAGATCGATCTCTCCAACGCAGGCGTCCAATGGTCAGGGACGAAGGTTGAGCTTGGAGGTTCTTCGTTCCTCATGAATGGATCATGGAAGAGAGAAGGAAGGGCGACTCCCATTGAAATGACGATCAAAGGCAAGGCCGATCTCAAGAATCTATTCAGCCTCGCAAAAACGCCCCTTTTTTCAGAGGAGGTCCGTTCAAAAACAGAATGGATCGAAGAGCTCTCTGGAACAACGGAATTCTTTTTCAAGGGGCAGGGTCAATCTGGCCTCAAATTTTCTTCCTACGAAGGGGAAGTCACCCCTCGAGGGGTTCATCTTCGTCCAAAGGGGATCTCGTCTTCTCTCATCTTTAAGGAAGGGGTTCTCTCTTTTTCCCCTCTAGGGATTCATTTTTCAAAATTTAAGATCTATTCCAATCTTTCCTCCCTGACGGTGGATGGGAATATCAAGGACGGGACCATCAACCTCTCCACACGGGGCCTGATTGACTGGAAAGACCTCTTCCCTCTGCTTCAGTCCCCTTTCTCTCCAGACCCGATACGAATTCGGTTGAAGGAAATTCAGGAAATCTCAGGAATAACCGAGGGCCATTTGAGATGGGCCGGGAAAAGGGAAGAGGGAATGGCCCTGTTGAAAGAAGGGGAGATTCGTTTAAAAGAGTTCTCGCTTAGGCATCAGGAAATGATTGCCCCCCTCTCTTCTATGGAAGGCTCTCTTCTTCTCTCTCCCGAGCAAATTCGAATCGTCGGGTTAAAGGGGATGATCGGGAATTCTCCAATCTCCTTTTCAGGGACCCTCTCCCGATTGACAGGAGCAGAAAAGAGCTCCGGGGCGAAGGGAAATTTCTTCGCATTCCAACTTAACTCTCCTTCACTTGATCTCGATTCTCTCTTTCCCAAAAGAGAGGGGGGAGGTCGTCTCTCTTTTGAGAAATTCAGGGATTGGCTTTCCGCCTGGTCCCTTGATGGCAAGGTGGAGGTTGGGCAGGGGAGATACCGGGGTCTCTCTTTTCAAGACCTGAAGGTGGAGATGAAGACCGTAGATGAGAAATTGGTTTTCGGACCTTTTCAATTTAAAGGATTGGGAGGAGACCTCTGGGGTGGAGGATGGATTGCGCCTATTGAAAAGGGAATAAGATTTGAGATCACTCCACGTCTATCTAACATGGAAGCAAAAGCCTTTCTCCGGACTCTGTTACAAAAAGGGGAGGAGGAAAAAATTGATATTACCGGAAGGGTTCATATCGACAGACTAGAGTTGCGAGGAGAGGGAGAAGATTTCCAAAGGGTGAAGGAGTCTCTCAACGGGACCTTAAGGCTGGAGGTTGAGAATGGGATGATCAAAAGATGGAAAACCCTTGCCAGAATTTTCTCCATTCTTAACGTCTCTCAATTGTTCTGGGGAAGGCTCCCGGACCTAAAGACAAAGGGGCTTCCTTATCGTCAGATCATGGCGAATATTCAAGTTAAAGATGGGGTCGCTTCTACGGAAGATTTCATCGTGGAAAGCGATGCCATACGGATCACCCTTTTGGGAAAGATCGATCTTGTCAAGAACCAAATCGATGCTACGATCGGAGTTCATCCCCTTGTGACCGTCGATATGATACTAAGCCATCTTCCTTTGGCTGGGCATATTCTCACTGGACAAGATAAGGCTTTTCTCTCCTATATCTATGAAGTTAAAGGAGATCTTGACGACCCAAAAATCGAGGCTGTCCCCATAAAAGGGCTGGGAGAAAACCTCTGGGGAATCATTCAGCGCCTTCTTGAAACGCCCATAAGGCCCTTCCAAAAAGCCCCAAACAACAAAGAAAAGAAATAAAAAATTATTTTCACAAAGCTATTTTTTTCTTGACACACAACAATATCTTGTAGTATTCATCTTCTAACATACTAAATATTGCCCTTCATTCAATGCTTTCCATAAACCTTTAACTGAGTAACAATCCGAAATGTATGGGCTTTTAAAATCTGAAAAATAATGTAGGTTCTCGAACTCTTAGAAAGGGTTGCCTATTCTTTAGGCGTGCCAGTGGAAAAGTTGAGGATTATTTTTTACCCTATTTGAGTACGGAAAGGTGAAACTGAGATGTCAACCGTGATCGAGATGAAAGAAGGTCATCAGACCTACAAGGAAGAGTTTGAAACAACAGATATGGCTCTCTTCGTCCGTACGTCGGATGAGTCCATGCATGGCTGGGAGCGCCAGAGGATCGTCGATGCCCTCATTCGAGAAACATATGTGGACCTCGATACGGCAAAGGATATCGCCCAGGAGGTAGAGGAACTGATTGCCACTTCCAAAATCAAGATGATCACTGCACCTCTCGTCCGAGAACTAGTCGATACCAAACTGGTCGAGAGAGGACTCGAACAGGCCCGCAGAATGCACACCCGTCTCGGCATGCCCCTCTACGACGTGGACCAGCTCATTCTCCATCCGAATAAAGAGAATGCCAATGTCCCTCATGGTCCGGAAGCCACCAATCTCACTCTGGCTGAAAGGATCAAGAAGGAGTATGCCCTGCTCTCCGTCTTTTCTCAGGAGGTCGCCGATGCCCACATGCGCGGAGACATCCATCTTCACGACCTTGGGTTTGTCGATCGGCCCTATTGCAGTGGACAGTCTCTCGAATATATCAAACGCTTTGGCCTCAGCCTTCCAAATTCGATTGCCATGGCCAAGCCTGCCAAACATCCTGAAGTTCTCCTTGCCCATATGGTGAAGTTCGCTGCAGCGCTTCAGAGCAATTTCGCCGGGGCCATTGGATGGGACTCCGTCAATCTCTTCTTTGCCCCTTATCTGGTGGGGATGTCGGATCGCGACTTAGAACAACTGGCTCAGATGATGATTTTTGAATTCTCCCAACAGGCCGTCGCAAGAGGGGGACAGGCCATCTTCACCGACCTCAATCTCTATTGGGAGATTCCCAAGCATTTTGAAGATGTCCCTGCCATCGGACCGGGCGGCGAGATGACGGGAAAAACCTACAGCGAACATATGAAAGAAGCCCAACGCTTTGCTCGGGCCCTCTTCGACGTTTACCTCAATGGGGATGGGTCCGGAAGACCTTTCTTCTTTCCGAAACCAATGGTCCATATCACGGAGAAATTCTTCAAGACACCGGGGCACATGGATTTTCTAAATCACATCTGCGAAGTTGCTTCTGAAAAGGGCAATACCTATTTTGTCTTCGACCGCGGAGAGACGGCCAAGATCTCTGAATGCTGCCGTCTCAGTTTCAAACTCGACCAGACGGATTTAGAAGATGCGAAACAACCCTGGAAGATGCGCTACTGCGCCCTCCAGAATGTGACGCTCAATCTTCCAAGAATCGCCTACCTCTCGAATGGAGACGATACCCAGCTCTTTTCAAAAATTACTGAATTCATTGAAATGGCCGTCAGGGCCCATCTCGAAAAGAAAAATTTCATTGAGAAACTCCTCTCTCTGGGCGAGAAGGGACCGCTTGCCCTCCTGGCCATGAACCGGGATGGATCTCCTTACCTGAGAATGCAACGTGCCAGTTTCTTGATCGGCATGGTAGGGCTCAATGAAATGGTTCAAATTCACACCGGTCAGGAGTTGCATCAATCCAAACAGGCCTTCAAATTCGGACTGAAGGTGATCGCCCATATGAAACTGGTGGTGGAAAAGCTCAGCGAGCGCTGTGGGATGCGTTTCGTTCTCGAGCAGACGCCGGCTGAATCCACTGCCTATCGCTTTGCTAAACTGGATCTCAAATACCATTCCCCGAAATCGGGACATATCGTCAAGGGAGATATCTCAAAAGGCGAAGTCTATTATACAAACTCCACCTACCTGAATAATTCCGCCGTCCTCAACCCCATTGAACGGGTGAGACAGGAGGGGCTCTTTCATCCTCTCATCGAGGCAGGAGCGTTGACCCATATCTGGCTAGGGGAGGCCAAGCCTTCGAAGTCGTCCATGGCCAATTTTGTCATCAAAACATTTCAATGGACTCAGAATGACCAGATCGCCTTCTCTCCCGAGTTCACAACGTGCAACTCCTGTCATCGTACGACGCGAGGGCTTCGGTCCACCTGTGCCTACTGCGGTTCCGGGGATGTGGACGGCATCACCCGGATTACAGGTTACTTCACCAAAACCTCCAGCTGGAATAAAGGGAAGCTCGGAGAATTGAAGAATCGATATCGGAACCAAGGCTTCCTGGAAAAGAAAGAGGAAGGAACCCTACTGTCATCTGGATAAACGCTCTTAAGAAATGCCAAATGTCAAAGTTCAAATCAATTACAAATGACAAATTTGAAACCTATTCTTATACATTTGAACTTCAGATTTGATTTGACATTTGGATTTTGACATTTAAAATTTCTTATCCGCCTACGCAGAAGACCACGGCCTATAGCCGTGGATGAATGCGAAGAGGATAACCCTCCGAAGCCTTGTGCGTAGGAGGGTATGCTTCGGCGGATTCCGCCGAAGAACATGGAGGTACCACGGGCTTTGCCCGTGGGGCTCCATTGAAATGGGAGGCGTTATGGGATCGCTCAAAATCTTTACCAAGGCCAAATGTCCAAAATGTCCCGCCGTCAAGGAGATTGGAGTCGAGCTAAAAAAGGAAGGCGTGCCGGTTTATCATTACGATCTGGATACGATTGAAGGCCTGGCCGAAGCCTCCTTTTACAGCATCCTCTCTACTCCCTCTCTCATTATTGAGGATGAGGAGGAGAGGGAGGTGATTGGTTGGAGAGGAGTGGTTCCCACGCTCCAGGAGGTGAAGGAGCATCTCTTCGTGAGTCTTTCGTAAACCGGACCACCCCCTCCTTCGGATGACCTCTCCCTGTCGGCCGACAGACCGTAGCCATGACCGAAATCAAAGGATTTTTGGAAACCTCCTTTCTGGATTGGCCAGGAAAACTCTGCTCCGTCCTTTTTCTTCCCCGCTGCAATTTTCGCTGTCCTTACTGCCATAATCATCTTCTTGTCTTGCATCCTGAGAGGTACGCTTCCATTCCATTGGAAGATGTGTTGGGTCGACTCCAATCCTTTCGCGGCTGGATCGATGGGGTTTGCATTACAGGTGGGGAACCCACTTTGGAAAGAACCCTTCCTCATTTGATCCGTGAGTTGAAGGGAAAGGGCTTTTTGGTCAAATTGGATACCAATGGATCAAACCCCCAGATCCTAGAGACCCTGGTAAAAAACAGAGAAATTGATTTCGTCTCCATGGATGTAAAGGCTCCGCTGGACCCTTTCAGCTACAGGCGCTCGATTGGCATTTCCATCGACCTCGATCTCATTTTGAAGTCGATCGAACTATTGAAACGGGAAGAGGTGGAGTATGAATTCCGGATGACCGTAGTTCCAGGGCTCCATGGAGAAGAAGATATCAAGAGGCTTGGTAAGGAGCTCCGGGCGGGCCGTAGGTTCATTCTTCAGAACTTCAATCCTGAAAATCCTTTGGACCCTTCCCTGCGAAACATCACTCCTTATGATCCAAAGGTGTTGAAGGCCATTGAAAGAGAAGTTCAAGGAATGATAGGGTGGCCTTCGCAAAGGCTATGAAATCTCCTTCTCTCAAAGAAATCCAGATGAAAGTCAAGCGCCTGGAGAAAAAAGTCCCTCTTCAGGTCCCTATCCTGGAGGCGATCCAGGATCCCTTCATCATCCTCAGTCAAAAGGGTGAATTTATCAAAGTCAACCCCAAGGGGTTGGAAATGCTGGGATATTCCTGGGAGGAGCTTCAGAAGATGGGTCTCATCGATGTGGTGGTGCAGGAGGACCATGGCAACATCCTCCATGGATGTGAGGAGATGGAGCAGGGAGGAGAGATTCACCTCAAGACCCTGATCCTCAGTCAGCAGGGAGAGCGGATTCCTGTAGAATTAGTTGGAATTCCTCGGGAAGGAATGTTTCTCATTACGCTAAGGGACTTGAGAGAGCAGTTGAAAAGTGAGGAGGGCTGGGCGAAATCGAAGAAGGAACTCATGGAAAAAATCCGGGAAAGGGATGAATATGCCCGGGAATTGCAGGCCATGAAGGATCTCTATAAGGAGAAATTGAAGGAGATCGATAAGATGAAGGAGGAGGCCCTCATCCTCTCCTATACGGATGACCTGACCGGGATGTATAATCACCGTTTTTTCATTCACCAATTGACCATGGAGGTGGATCGTCAAAAACGGTACCCCTCTCCCCTGGCCCTACTCATGATCGATATTGATTATTTTAAGAATTACAACGACACCAATGGGCATCTCGCTGGAGACCAGGTGCTGAACGCCATTTCCATCATTATCCAGCATGCCGCCCGACAGACCGATATCGTCGCCCGATACGGGGGAGAAGAATTTTGTGCCATCTTAATCAATACGAATAGGGAAGGCGCTATTGTCATCGCGGAGAGAGTGAGAAAGAATGTGGCGGAGACCAATTTCCCCAATGAAAAAGTCCAGCCCAATGGAGATCTCACCGTGAGCATCGGTGTGGCCACCTTCTCCTCCAAGATTTCTACGGTGACCGATCTGATCCGTGAAGCAGACAACGCTCTCTACCGAGCGAAAAGAGCAGGGCGAAACAAAGTGGAGGCTTGAGTTGAAAACGCTCATCGTCGTGGCAGGATTGATGATTGAAGAAGGTAACGTCCTCGTCAGCCAGCGGAAGGAGGATTCCCCTCATGGAGGGCTCTGGGAATTTCCGGGAGGAAAGGTGATGGAAGGAGAAGAGCCCAGGGAAGCCCTGAGGAGAGAGTTAAAGGAAGAGCTGGATATTGAGGTGGAGGTGGGAAGGATCTTTGACGCTGTCTTTGAACCCCATCCGGGGGGTCCCCTCCTGCTATTAGCCTTTCGCTGTGGGAAGGTGAAAGGCCATCTCAAACCCCTCGGGTGTGCAGATCTCCGGTGGGTTCCTCTGAAGGACCTGGAGGGGTTGGCCATGCCACCCGCTGATGAACCCATTCGCAAACGACTCTGCTCTCCCGAAGAATCCGCCCTTCTCTAACCGTTCTGACACTAACCATTTTGCCTGTTGGAGAACGATGAGAATTGAGGTAAAATGGGTTTGGAGGTAAGTCATGGAAAGAGAACAGATCCAGCAACAAAAGTATGCGCTCAATTTAGTGAAGACCATTCAGGGCCATTATCACTCCCTGAAGGGGGCCGTTAAAGATTTTCAGGAGAAGTGTCTGAGAGTCGCTCCGGGGAGGAGCATTCCTCCGGATATCATCAATCAGATACGGGAGTCCTATAAAGGGATCCGTGACCGTTTGGCAGAGATTAAATCGATCCAGCAACTCCTTCAGACCAAATACCGGCAGTTCTATCACCGGGACCCTGTTCGAGACAAAGAGATCATCGAATTTGAATTCGTTTCTAAAAACACCTACTCCAGATTCGAATTTACCCTGAAGGAGATCGAAGCGAAGAAAAAGATGGAGAGAGAGCGTTTGGCCCAGATGGGCCATAAGAATGAACCCTCCAGGGGATCTTTTTAAAGGAAGAAACGACAGGGGATGATACTGAGATTTCTGAAAAAGCCCAGAAATCTCTGATGACACGGATTACGGAACGGTTACACCGATTAGAAACCCACTGAAAAGAAAGAAAAATCTGTGTAATCGTTTTTGCGAATCTGTGGAATCAATAGAGCGATAAGCGGTTTCTCAGAGCTCTGATACTTTCCCTTTGACACCCTTCTGCAAAGTCGCTATAAAGAATTAGAAAACCATCCGAGGATCAAGATTTCCAGCACCGACCCGCCAATCAGCGGGTACGGGAAGAACCATTTCAATCAGGTAGGAAATGAATCAAAACCTCAAAGAGTTCTATTTTTTTAGTAGCTTTGTAAACCGAAGCGTTTTTAACCCCTCCGGCCAGAAAATGGGTAAAATCTCTGATCTCGTGGCGGAGAGAGCAGAGCCCTATCCCATGATCATTGGCATGGTCATCCATGCGAAGGGGAGAGGAAAAAAGTTCTACCTCCCTTGGGAAAAGATCCTTCAGATCGAACCCAGAATCATTCATTCCGAAAATGAACTTACCCTTCCGAAGCCCTCCCCTCCCGCGCATAACCTCATTCTCATCCAGGAGGAGGTGATGGACAAACAGATTGTCGATACCTTCGGTGCAAAGGTAGTGAGGGTCAACGATCTCCATTTCCTCCGAGTAGATTCCCGGCTCCGGCTGGTCCATGTGGACGTGGGATTTCGAGGGTTGATGAGGAGGGTGGGATGGGAGAAGGCGGTGGATCGGGCTCTCCAATGGCTTTTCTCCTATGACCTTCCCAACCAATTCATCTCCTGGAAATATGTCCAACTCCTTTCTGGTTCCGATCTGCTCCAT
>Ga0315282_10017462_pt1 | contig 10364 bp, 8 predicted proteins | sample YL17G07_20_MG_FD_203693 | JGI IMG/M metagenome (GOLD analysis project Ga0315282, IMG submission 203693) | Sediment microbial communities from Yellowstone Lake, YNP, Wyoming, USA - YL17G07_20 | ecosystem: Environmental > Aquatic > Freshwater > Lake > Sediment | place: USA: Wyoming | collected... | reverse complement strand
CTGCGTATGCCTGCGGCCGAGAGTCTATAGGAAAGCCGGATGCGGAAAATCCGCACGTCCGGTTTGACGAGGGGGAGGGCGATCTGGTCTCCAGGTCCCCTCTCTACTCTACAGGAGCGAAGCGACGAAGCAATCTCGTGTAGGGGCGGGTTTGAAACCCGCCCGCGCAAGTGCCCGCAAGGACGACCAAAATTGTTGGGTTTCGCTTTGCTCAACTACAGCCTAGCGATAAGGAGTGGAGAATGGCCCTGACTGGAATTCAGATCTTCAAGCTGCTGCCGAAGACCAACTGCAAGGAATGCGGGGTGCCCACCTGCCTGGCCTTTGCCATGAACCTGGCCTCGGGCAAGGCCGAGCTGGACGCCTGCCCCTACGTCTCGGAAGAGGCCCGGGCGCAACTGGCCGAGGCCTCGGCGCCGCCCATTCGGCCGCTGACCGTAGGCTACGGGGATACCCAGCTCAAGATGGGCGGGGAGACGGTCCTGTTCCGCCACGAAAAGACCTTTTTCAGCCCGCCCGGCATCGCCGCCTTGGTCACCGACGACACCGCTCCGGTCAAGATCGAGGAGAAGTGCCGGCGCTACATGGCCTACCAGTACGAGCGGGTGGGACTCAACCTCAGGCCCGAGCTGATCGCCCTCAAGTGCCTCAGCGGCGACGGGAAGAAATTTGCCCAGGCGGCCAAGCTGATTCTGGACAAGAGCGACATGGGCCTGGTGCTCATGTGCGAGGACCCGGCCTTGATGAAGGCCGCCCTGGACGCGGTCGCCGACGCCAATCCGCTCATTTATGCCGCCACCAAGGCCAATGCGGCCGAAATGGGCAAGCTGGCCCTGGACACGGACTGCCCGCTGGCCGTCAAGGCTGATGGCATAGGGGCCCTCGAGGCGCTGACCGGGACCCTCACCGGCATGGGGCTCAAGGACCTCGTCCTGGACAGCGGCGCCCGCACCGTGAAGCAGTCCTTCGAGGACTCGGTTGCGCTCCGCCGCGCCGCCCTTCTGGCCCAGAATCGCGCCCTCGGCTTTCCGACCATCGCCTTCCCCTGCGAAATGACCGACAACCTGGCCATGCAGACCACCATCGCCGCCGGCCTGATCGCCAAGTACGCCGGCCTGGTGGTCCTGTCCGACTTCGAAGGCTCGGTCGTCTTCCCGCTCCTGCTCGAACGGCTCAACATCTTCACCGACCCGCAGCGGCCCATGACCGTGACCCAGGGCATCTACGAGATCAACGGCCCGGACCCGCAATCTCCTCTCCTGGTGACCTCGAATTTCTCCCTGACCTACTTCATCGTGGGCGGCGAGATCGAGGCCAGCCGCATCCCGACCTGGCTGGCCGTTATGGACACGGAAGGCCTGTCCGTGCTGACCGCCTGGGCCGCCGGCAAGTTCGTGGGCGACGCCGTGGGCATGTTCATCAAGAAGAGCGGGGTCTCGGAAAAGATCAAGCATCAGAACCTGGTCATCCCCGGCTACGCCGCCGCCATCCTCGGGGACCTCGAAGAGGAACTGCCGGGCTGGAACGTGACAATCGGACCGCGCGAGGCCGCGCATATCCCCAAGTTCCTGAAGGAATACCGGATCGGTTGATTCGAGACGGCAAAGGAGAAAGCGATGTCCGAGAACACCTTTATGAAAGCCATCGGCGAAAACCTGAACGTCATCAACAAGAGGATCGGGCAGGCCTTCAAGGACAAGGACCCGGTCCCCATCCGCGAAATGGCCGAGCGGGTCGCCGCGTCCCAAGTGGACTTTATCGACATCAACCTCGGACCGGCCCGCAAGGGCGGGGAAGAGCTGATGACCTGGATCGTCGAGACGGTCCAGGAAGTGACCGATATCCCCCTGTGCCTGGATACCTCGAACGTCGCGGCCATGACCGCCGGCCTCAAGGTTTGTAAGAAGAAGGCCATCATGAACTCGATCATGGCCCGGCCCGAGCGCTACGAGGTCATGCTGCCCATCTGCGCCGAGTACGGGGCCAACATGATCGCCTTGATGTGGGGCCCCAACGGCATGGCCCGGGACGCGAACGAGCGCGCCGAGCTGGTCACCGAGCTGATGATGGCCGCCCAGGCCCACGGCATCCCCATGGCCGACATCTGGGTGGATCCCATCGTCACGCCGGTCAACATCCAGCAGGAACAGCTCATGAATAACCTCGAGTTCTTCGATATGCTGCCCGACATCGCGGCCGCCATCGACCCTGAGGGGGGCTTGTGCAAGTCCACCAACGGCCTGTCCAACGTCTCCAACGGCAACCCGGACCATTTGCGGCCGATCCTGAACCAGACCTACATGATCATGCTTCAACGCAAAGGCATGTACTCGAGCATCGTGGACGCCTTCGACCCGGTGATCATGGACATCTGCCGCGGCAAGCGCCAGGACATCGTGGACCTGGTCTGGGGGGTCATGGACGGGAAGGAGTACGACTACTCGGGCATGGACAAGGAGGCGGTGAATTACATCAAGACGGCCAAGGTCGTTCTAGGCCACAGCCTGTTCTCCGAGTCCTGGCTCGACGTAGATTAGCTATTCATAAACGATCGTTCTTTGCCGTTCGTTTGCCGTTCGTTCATCGTTGGTTCATCGTTGGTTCACCGAAAAAGCCCCGTCTCGCGCGGGGCTTTTCGTTTTGTCGGAGGCTGCCGGGCCGTCTCGGCTGGAGGTCAATCCTTGTGGTAGACCACGATGAGGGCCTGGGCCGTCTCCTGGCCTAAGCTGCGGAAAGCATGGGGAATGTCGGATTCGAAGTAGAGAGTGTCGCCCGGGTCCAGGAGCAGGGTCTCGTCCTTGGTGCGGAACTCGAGCTTTCCGGAGAACAGATAGACGAACTCCTCGCCCTCGTGGGAGAAGAAGTGCATGTTTTCGGTCTGGGTCACGTCGAAGGTAACCCAGAATGGTTCCATATGCTTACGGGCTTTTTTGACCTCGAGGGAGTAGTATCGGTAGCCGACTTCGTCCTTCTGGTAGTGGTGCCGCCGGGACACGGTTTTGTACTCGGAGCGGCGCGTGAGCACCACCCGGTCCTGGCTGTCCTTGTCCTGGAAGAAGAAGCTCATGCCCACCTCGAGGGCCCGGGCCAGCTTCAGCAAGGTGGCCACCGGCGGGACGACGCGGTTATTTTCTATCTGTGAAATCAATGGCTTCGAAAGGCCGGTCCTGTCAGCCAGGTCCTGGAGGGTGTAGTTCCTTTCCTGCCGAAGGGCCTTGATCTTGCCTCCGATTTCTAGGGCCATCACGTCCACGTCTTTGATTCTGGCCATGTCTCCTCGCTGGGTTCCTTCCGGACCTTCCGAAAACGGCTTCCTCTTTTTTGTTGGCTACTTTAGCCTTTTTATTTGATAAAATCAAACCTCTTTGACAATTTTTTTTATCCTTCCGCATGGGCCGGCCGCCTCCCGAACCAGCCCGAAAACGACCCCGCGGGTCGCGGCAAAGGCGGATATTGACCCCGGCCCCAGGCCTGACCTATACTCGCTTTTGGGGCCGTAGCGCATATCCCGCGCTGCGAGCTAAAGGGCAAAGAATGATAGGTGAAGCGCTAGATTCCGGCGCTGCCGTGGCGCCGCTTCCGCGTAAGGCGAGAGATCGGGTTGATTATACTGCCTCTCATCGGCCGCTGAATGGCCGTTGTATGGCCGCTGAATGGCCGTTTTGCGGCCGCTTTTTGGCCGGCTACAAGTTCCCGTGACCGCCGATCTTGACCTCGCCTGCCGCGTGGCCGTCGAGGACTACGGCCTCGAGCGGCTGGACCGGCTCGAGGAGGTGCCCGGCGGCCGGGTCAACCGCACCTTTCTCCTGAAAGCGCCTGACGCCCGGTTCATCCTGCAGCGCCTGCACCCGGTCTTCGGCCTGGACGGCGCCGTGGTGCGGAACACGGCGGCCATCGCCATCCGGCTGGCCCGCACGCCGGTGACGGTCCCCCGGGTGCTGCCCACCGCCACTGGGGAGTGGTACGCCGAGCGGCAGGGCCTCTGGCGCATGACCTCATTCCTGGCCGGCCGGCCCCCGACCACCCGCCTGCCCGCCATCGGCGCCGAAGCGGCCCGATACCTGGGCCTTTTCCACCGGCATTTGGCTCACGACCCGCCGCGCCTCGAGCCTTTGCCGTTGGCCGAGCACAACCGGGAGAGACCGGCCGGCCTTGAAGCCTGGACCGCTCTGCTCGAAAGCCGTGCCGACGAGGAAAAATTTGGCCCGGCCGAGCCCGCGCTCCGGCAAGGCCTGGACCTGGTGACGGCCCTGCCCGGGTTCACGGCCACGACCCGCTGCGTGCTGCACGGCGACCCCAAGCTCGAGAATTTCCTGTTCGACGAGCGCGGGATCGCCATCGGCCTGATCGACCTGGATACGGTGCGCGAAGGCGCTTTGCTCTGGGAGCTGGCCGACGCCTTCCGCTCCTGGGCCGGCCTCCTGAACGCAAAGCCCGCGCCAATGTTCGACGCCGAGGTTTTCCGCGCCGCGTGGCAGGCCTACCAACGTCACGGCCTGGCGCTTACCGAAGCCGAGCTGGATAAAATGCCTGCGGCCATCCGAGCCGTGGTCCTGGACCTGGGCCGGCGGTACCTGGCCGACTATTTCGAGGAGGCCTATTTTACCTGGGACCGGCGCCGCTATGCCTCGCCGGCCGCGCAGAATCTCGAGCGGGGTAGCCGTCTCCTGGCCCTGGCCCGGGATTTATTGAGGCAGGAGGCCGATCTTAGCCGCCTCGTCTCTTTACCCAAGAAGTGAAACCGTCCGCATCGCCCGGCCGTGAAGCACGGCCAACGAAAGAGACCGTTGCAAAACAAGAGGATTCCGAGCCAAAATCGAGGAGGACGAGGATCGAAACCGTTCGACAAGCTCACGACCCCGAGCGAAGTCGCGGGGCCGCAAGAATATTACTATATTTCAATCTCGTTCCAGGGCTCTGCCCTGGAATGGGCAATTCGATTCGAGGCTCCGCCTCGACACCACAATAAATTTGTGTTGAGGCAGAACCTCAAGGCGTTCAAAGCGTTCCAGGGCAGAGCCCTGGAACGAGGGGAAAAAAGCCCGACAATGAGTCCGGCCGGAAGCCGAAGTTTTGCAATGGTCTGAGAAAGGAGCCGCCCATGCCTCGACCCATCCTTAGCCCGCGTGACCGACTGATCTTTGCCCTGGACGTGCAGGACGTCGCCGATGTGCGCGGGCTGGTGACCCTGCTGCGGGACCACGTGGGCATGTTCAAGGTGGGGCTCGAACTGTTCATCAGCCAAGGCCCGGCCGTGGTGAGGGACATCCGGGCCTTGGACCAGGGCCGGACCGGCCTCTTTCTGGACCTCAAGCTGCACGACATTCCCAACACGGTCAGAGGCGCCATGGCCGCGGCCAGCCGGCTCGGGGCCGACCTGGTCACGGTGCATGCCGGGGACGGGGTCGAGATTTTGCGGGCGGCCAAGGAAGCGGCTGGTGCGACCCGGGTACTGGCCGTGACCGTGCTGACCAGCGTGGATTTAACCAGGGGCGAGGCCCTGGGCCTGGCTCCGACCTATACGCGGCCCCAGGCCCTGGCCCGGCTGCGGGCTCAGCAGGCCCTCGAGGCCGGGGTGGACGGCGTGGTCTGTGCGGGTCAGGAAGCCGCGGCCTTGAGGAAAATGCTCGGCCCCGAACCCCTGATCGTCACGCCGGGCATCCGGCCGGCCTGGTCCGTGGTCGCCTCCGAGGACCAGAGCCGTATCGTCACGCCTGGCCAGGCCATCCAGGCGGGCGCCGACTATCTGGTCGTGGGCCGGCCCATCCGCACCGCCCCGGACCCGGCCCAGGCCGCCGACCAGGTCGTGGCCGAAATCGCTGCGGCCCTTTCATAAGACGGAGCCGTGTCCCGGAAGGCCCGGACAACGTCCGGGTCCGCCGTAGTCCGAAGGACGGAGGCGGACAAGAGGGTGAAGCAACCAGCTGGTCGCGCTGTTATCGGCGCGTGATTAAAAAGACGAGTGGCAACGTAAAAAAAGGATGCTTCTGCCCACTTCTTGAGCGACTTTGAATCTTCGTTTTTGTAAGCCTCTTGCGGCTTCGCCGCCCGGACGCTGTCCGGACCACCCGCGGAGGCGGTTGCGTAGGCTTGAGGCGCTATCGACGGAAGAAGGGATAAGATAAACACAAGACAATTTTTCTGTCATTCCAGCGCCAGCCCAAACGCCAAAATTATTTCCTTGACAATTATCGAAATAAAAGTTATTGTTATTATGCGGTTGGGAGGGCTGCATTAGCGGTCCGTTGGGTCAGAGACCCACCTGGCTGCATTCCCACCATGTATATTCTTTATCTTGATGATTCGGGTTCAGCACCTAACCCCCAAGAACGCCATTTGGTTCTTGGGGGTATTTCTGTCTATGAGCGCCATACTTATTACTTTACCCAACAGCTTGATGAGTTGGCCTCAAAATTTGATCACATTAACCCTCAAAGCGTTGAATTTCACGCATCTGAGATATTTTCTGGACGAATACCACCATGGACGAATTTTCCAAAGAAAGAAGATCGCATTCAGATTATCAAAGATGTCCTTGCGATTGTGAAAATTCGTACATACAGAACGTTGCATTTGCTTGTGTCATACATAAGGCCTCTTATCCAGGGCATGATCCTATGGAAATGGCTTTTGAGGATTTATGCAGTCGCTTTAATCGGCATTTGATGCGGATGTATTCAAAGAGTCAGGATCAACATAAGGGACTTATCGTTCTTGATAAATGTTCTGATGAAACCAGTCTTCAAAGACTGGCGATTGGCTTTAGAACCTTAGGGACTCGGTGGGGCATTTTGAGGGATTTGGCAGAGGTTCCATTATTTGCTGATTCAAAAGCGTCAAGATTGATTCAAATTGCTGATCATATCGCATATGCTGTATTTAGAAGATATGAGGTTGGCGATAGTTCATATCTTGATATCATATTGCCAAAGTTTGATAGTGAAGGTGGAATTCTGCATGGGTTAGCTCATAAAACTAGTGATACGAGTTGTATGTGCCCAGCTTGTATGAGCCGACCTTCACGCATATAGTTCCGTACCTCCTTCTTGCTGCTTCTCAGCCCGGACAAACTAGTTGTCCGGGTTACCCGTTAAAGTCAGATATTGCTGTAATCACTTTGCTCAATAAGACCGCAACGGTTGCGGAAATGGCCATTCATGCTCACGCATGTATGCAAGTAGAAGGGTCCCTAATTGATTTTCATTCGAATCTCGCAGAAATCCCGGCGGGAAAAGTAACTGAGGGTTCAGAGAGGACTACCCGCTTCATCCTTTCCAGCCTACAAAACTCGGCACTGCTCTCCTTTCTCCTTTCGGCTTTCTACCCTCTTTCTTTCCACAGGACCAACCCACAAGCCAGCGTCAGCACAATTAGAAAGCCGCCGGCCAGGGCGTAGCTTGAGGAAAAGCCGTGTTTATCGATCAGGCGTCCCATAAGCGGGGTAAGCAGGCCCTCGGCGCTGGATTCGATGAAATAGAAAAGTCCGAAAACCGTGGAACGACGGGCCTCTGCGGTCCGGCCCACGATCAAGGCCTCGACCACCGGCCCGCAGGTCATGAGCACCGTGCCGAACAGGAGCAGCAGCGCGCCCGTGGCCAGGCCAAAGGGCACGTGACCCAGCAGGAGCACCATGGGCCCGAGCAGGAGGCACGTGGCCAGCACCACGGGCGTTTTTTCCACCCGGTCGGCCAGATACCCCCCGGCCGGCGCGGCAAAAAAGGCGGCCGCGTAGATGAAGGACAAAAAGGCGGCCGCGGTGCGCTGCCCCACGCCGAACCGGTCCACCAGGAAGAGCGGGATAAAGGCGATCACGGCGGTGGTCACGGCCATGGAGCCGATGCTGAGGACCATGACCCCGACCAGGGGCCGCAGCCGCGCGGCCGAAGCCGTGGGCGCCGGGATGGCGGCCTCAGCCGCTTGGGGACGAGCCGCCTGCCCGGCCGCGTGCCGGCCCAGCAGCACGTAAAAGATGGCCCCGAAAACGAACGTGGGCGCGGCTAGGCCGAGGAAGGTACCGCGCCAACCCCAGGCCGAGGCGATCCCCACGCCCACAAGCGGCGCCAGAAAATAGCTGGCGCTCCCGCCGGCCACGTGCAGGCCCAGGGCCCGGCCCAGGCGTGTCGGCTCGACCGCGGCCGAGATGAGCGGCGGGGCCGCCGGATGGTAACCGCCGGCGAACAGGCCCATGAGGACCAAGCCGCTCACCAACATCACATAGGTCTGCGACAGGCCGATGGCCAGCCCGGCCAGGGCCACGCCGCAGATGCCCAGCGTGATCAGGCTGCGGCGGCCGACGCGGTCGGCCAGCCAGCCAGCCGGGAGCTGCGACAGGCCGTAAGACAGGGTGAAGGCCGAAACCAGCAGGCCGGACTGGGTGTAGGTCAGGCCGAAATCGGACCGGATCATGGGCAGGAGCGGCACGGGCAGCGCGGTCAAAAGGTGGTGCGCGAAATGGGCCAGGACAAACAAAGGCAGAAGCCCGAAAAGAGAGTGCGACAGGCGGCGCGTCATGAAGAATCACCCAAAAATTGTAGTTGGATAGAGCAAAGCGAAACCCAACATCTGGCCTGGGGGAACCCTTTCCTCGTTCCAGGGTTCTGCCCTTAAGCGGTGTGAACGGTTTGAGGCTCTGCCTCAACACCGACGTCTATACGATCATTTCAATGGGAACCAAACCATCAATGCCATATACGGCCGCGCGCTAAACAGCTCCAATATTCCGGAAGCATGCACATCATGGGGTAACACGGCCGGCCATGGGGACACGTGCGAGCCGTCCTTCCGAGCCAGAGGCCGCCCGGTCGCTGCGCGATCGTTTTTCGATGCCCTTTCAAGGCCGCTATTTCGGCTCTTCCGATGCGCCCAGCTTGCTGAGCCGCGCCGCCACTTCTGTCAACAGCCGCTGCGCGAAGGATGGCTCGTAGGCCGTTTCAGGGAGTTCGCGCACCAACTGATCGAGGAGGCGCGCATCGTCTCCAATCAAAATCCGCCATTGCTGATGGCGAACTCCGTCCAGAATGACGGTAGCGGCCTGGGCCGCGGATGTCGGCGCCTTGTCGCGGAAATCCTCCATCTGCTGCTGCATCGAGGCCTTGAGCTGGTCGTCGTCGATGCCCTCAATCGGAAGTCCGATGCGAGTCAGTCGTTGCCGCAGGTTCGCCACATCCTCCGCCGTCATTTCCAGGGGCAGGCGTCCGCCGAGCACTTTGGTGCTGTTGATCGCGATCGAGGTGCCGATGTGGCCGGGCATGACCAGGGATGCTTTCACGTGCGGGGCGTTCAGGCGCAAGTCCACCTGCAGCCCTTCGGTAAAGCCTTTTATCGCAAATTTTGCGCTGCTGTATGCGGTATGAGGGTTCGTGGGTCCCAGGCAGGCCCAGAAACCATTCACGCTGCTGACATTGACGATGTGTCCTTCGGTCGCGGCCAAGAGCAGAGGCATGAAGGCGCGCGTGTTGTAATAGACCCCAAACCAGCATATCCCAAAGGCCCTGTCCCAGGCCGCGCGGTCATCGGTGATGAAGCTCCCGCCGCCTCCGATGCCCGCGTTGTTAAAAAGCAGGTTGATATGCCCGGTGTTGTGCTCGCGCTTCACCGCGTCGCGAAAGGCGATCACCTGGGATTCATCGGAAACGTCGCACGGGTGAGCGCTGATGAGCGTACCGGGCGGCGCAAGCTCCTGGCAAGATTTCCTGGTTTCCTCCAGGTTCTCGACCATGATGTCGCAGAGTCCCAGGTGGCAACCCTCTGCGGCAAGCTGGCGGGCCAGCTCACGTCCGATGCCGCTTCCAGCCCCGGTGACAATGCCGAGTCTGCCTTTAAAATCGTTCACGTTCCATTCCTCCGAATAAAAAAAATAAAGCCAGGGGTGCTATGTCTTCGGAAGCCATTGAGCCAGAAAACCTCGGTCGATCCTCAGTGGACTCTCCAGGCCCTCCTCCCAAACGCTGAAATTTCGCCAAGGCCCGTCCGTCGGCAAGGCCACAAATCCACGCCGAACAGGGTTCGCATGAGTGTCATGGATTTTCCCGTGACTGGCCTCAGAAGTCCAGAGTTTCGGTCTTCGCTCCTGCCCCGCCCTTTGGTGATCCGGGGCATGGCCGACACGCGGCCATGGCACCTGGCATGAAAACCCGATAGGGTCGGCCTGGCCGATCATCCTGGGGATTGGGCTTATAGTTCGGCCGGTCATTATTTATCGGGTAAATCGGCTGGAGTGCCGATTGAAAGCCCGGGGTGACCTTCTTGTCCGCCTGCGGCGGACCCTGGGGTTTGGCCCTTTACTAGTTGTTGGCGAGGCGGGGAGCATTTTTTGCTTGATTTTTTTGGTTTTATCATCTAGTATATATACTAGTCCACTCTCT